>JGI26528J50254_1000612_pt1 | contig 24567 bp, 23 predicted proteins | sample ThiBiot_300_plan_FD_50254 | JGI IMG/M metagenome (IMG submission 50254)
CGCCCCGTCTTCGTGATAGGTGGCCGAGAAGTGCCTGTACCCGACACCGCCACTGAGCTGCTCGAGAACGTCTGGACGATGCTCGCCGCCGGCGAGGAAGTCACTATCACTGCCGCCAAGAACGAGATCCGCACCGGCGAAGCCGCAAAGCTCCTCAACATCTCACGCCAGTACCTCGTGCGGCTGTGCGAGGAAGGCAAGCTTCCCTACCGCATTGATGGTGACGGCAAGCACCGCCGCCTGGCCCGGCAAGACGTCCTCGCCTACCGCCGCCAGCGCGACGAGGCGCGCCGCGCCAGCTTCCGCAAGTACGTGGCCGAAGTCGCCGCCAGCGGTGAGTACGACATCCCCGTCACCTGGGAGCCACAGGGGTAAACTCTGCGCTCTTCCGCACGCCTCATCGCCTCTCTAGATTTCAACATCCTCTACCCGCCCGTGCTACGCGACACGCTGGTGAGCATGGCTTATACATGGGCCTTCGGTCCCAGGCATTGCCAGGCGGAGATGGTTCGCCTCTGTCGGGTCTCGGGCGCGCTCGGCAACCTCACCCGGTCTTTGTTTCGCTTGCTCCGTTGGGCGCCTCCCGGCGTCTCGCTCATGCCTGGGAATGCACAGGTCGCGCATGATGGCGCAGAACCTCGATGCTGATCCAACAATGCTCCCGCCCCGAAAGCTGTCGAAGCGGGAGAGTTGTTGCTTATGTTGAGGCGACTGCGCGCTGGGACTTAGCCTTTGGTCCTCACGTAACGCGCCTACGCATCACGAGCCGGGCCGCGTATCTCTCAGCGCTGGTCACAAGACGAACTGCCGTCTGTAAGGTTAAGGAGGATCCCTCCGTTCGCAGCGGCCAAGGCAACGAGGTCGTCATACGGTGCGCTGGAGGTAGTGCCGACCAGGAGGGCGATATCACATCCATAGTTCTCGCTCACGCCTGTTCCGGTTTCTCTCCAAGTGTTGCCACTAAAATCGACTAACGCGCCGTCAACAACCCAACCTCTCGTTCCGAACACGCGGTTATTGGTTACGCGACCGGCTACACCGGGGTTGAAGTAAGCCGGCTGCCGGAGACCATGGATGGTGTTGCCATCGATGGTTACGTTCTGAACACCAGGCGAGACCTCTATTGCGCGACTCACCGCGCCATCGCCGTCGGCATACACACCGGAGAAGCTATTGTTTCGGATCGAGACGTCCGCGCCTTTGATGCCGATCAGGTTCTGCGGGTTCGTTCCGCCGAGGCTAATGAGACTTAGGCCTTCGATGGTGGTTCCTGAGCCGTAAACATCGAAGTAGATGCTCGGGCCGCTAGCGGGAGCCGAGACCTCGGCGGCCCAGCTCTGTCCCCGCATAGTTAGCGCCTTGCTGCCTGGAATGCTGATAGTGCTGTCAAGCACATGCGAGCCATCGCTAACGTGGATCGTGTCGTTGGCGGCGGCGGCGCTTACGGTGGTAGCAAGGGAGCGGCTGGCTATGGCGTACACGCTGTCAGGCGCTAAGTGAATGATGCCAAGCCTTGCATCGCTGGTTCCGTGCCGCAGCCTGGCCTCGATCTCGAAGTTGTCGTCGGGCACGCGGTAGCCGTCGATGATGTTCGTTGCGTTAGTGGCGTCGACGTCCGATAGGGTGTAGTTCGCGATAGTGAACTCACCAGAGCCCGCGATGTGGAGCCCGCGTAGCACCGTGGACGCTGCGCCGGTGGTGAAGACAGAGGCGGGTTCCAAGACCTTGGCTTCGCCGAGGCGGATGGCGCGATAAGCGCCCGTGATGGTGATGTCATTCAGCACCAGATTGCTAAGCGCTGCGGGGTTGGTGGCGTAGCCACCGTCGTCGCGGACAGCGATTGCTAGCGCAGCGGCATTGATGTGTGTGGGAGTTGTGGCGCCGCTGTAGTCTGCCGTCGCGTTGGACCAGCCCGAGTCGTTGATCTCGATGTTGCTGAGGGTCACGGTGCCGTGGTCGTGGTACTTGAGGTTCAGTTCTAATGCAGTGGAAGGAGGTGTCTCGACGTTGTCGGGCCCGTAGCCGTTGCCTACGCGGTTCATCACGATGTTCTGGATGGTGGAGTCGGTGAACGCCTCCAGGTACATGCCCTTATGCGCCACGTCGGCGAACGTTAGGCCATCGAACGTGACGTGGCGAGCGGGGGTGGGGTTGGTCTTGCCGTGCTGTAAGAGGATTCCAGAGTTCGTATCGTGGATGCTGCTGTCTTCGAAGCGTAGGCCGTCGATGTTGTGCAGGGTTGGGGTGCGGATCGCGATGCGGCTGCTGCTGAACTCGAGGTCGTGCAGGTAGGCACCGGGCGCATTTCCTAGGTTCACATCAGCGTAGTAGTCCTGCAGATGTAGGCCGCTGATCTCGATGTTTGCTGCGCTGAGACTAAAGCCGTAGTCGAATCCTGACGTAGTGTCGAGTCCGTCTGGGTTGTTACCTTGGATGACGGTCGTGCCCGCGCTGGCACCAACGATTTTCAGGCTCGGTGTGCCTACGTTGACGCCGCTGCTGGTGTGCGTTCCTGCTTCGATGTTGATGGTCGCGCCTGCTGAGGCGGCGTCAACGGCCGCCTGGATGGATAGCCCTTGAGGGACCGTGAACGCGAGTAGGTCAGCTGCGTCAAGCGCCGAGACTTCCTGCACGGTTGTCTGAGTGGGGTCGCAGAACTCGGTGGCGAGGGCTGTGGCTTCGGTCAAGTTCTTCACGTAGTACGTGTACTGTGTCCCCGAGGCCGTGCAGCTGGACGTGTCGCGAGCCGTGAGAGGGGTCGGGTTGCGGACGGCGTAACCGTAGCCGAGGGCCGGGTCGAGGCTGAGGCCCGTGACCTCGCGGCCGGAGTAGATCTCCGTCATCACGCCAACTAGATCGGAGTGGCTGCCGCCCGAGATTGTGATGTTCCGCGAGTCATTGTTCGCGTACTCCTGGGCGGTCTTGGTGGTCTCGACGCTGATGCCGACCGTGTTGTTACTCGTGGTGACGTTTCTGAGGAGGGCATTGTGGGTGCTCTTGAGGTTAATACCGATGCCTTCATTGCCGGCATTAACGTTCTTCACGGTGACGTTCTCGAGGACGGTGCCGTTCGTGGTGTTGATGGAGAGGCCCATCTGCCGAGCGCCGTCAACTGTGACGTTCCTGATGACTAGTCCCTGCAGGACCTTCGTGGCAACTGGGTTCCCTGCGGCGTGAATGCCGCGTCCCTGAACGCTACCAGCGCCTGGGCCTTCAAGCGTGAAGCTCTCTAACGTGACGCGGTCCGCGGTTACTTCCATTCCGTAGCCAGGCACCGGGCCGCTCGGCCTGTTGGCATTGAGGATCGTGCCCGCTTCGCTTTCGCCGCGAAGAGTGAGGCTCTTCATGATGTTCAGCGTCGGTAGGTCGTAAGTGCCGTCTTGAACGTAGATGGTGCCGCCCTCGTTCACAGCGTTCATGGCTGCGGCGATGGTGGCGAACGGCTTGTCCGCGGCGCCGGTGGCGGTGGCGTTGTTACCGCTGGTGCTGACGTACACGAACGAGAGGTTCTGGGTCTCGGCGGAGCGGCCTTCGTTACCGGAGGCGTCTAAAGCGATCGCCTGGAAGCTGCGATTACTGTCGGGCGTGGGCGTAAGGTCCGCGTGGAACGAGCCGGTTCCAGCCTGGAAGATGATCAGCGCTGCGCCTATGCTGACCTCGCTGTCATCGGTGCTAGCAACCAGTTCAGGCCCATCGTAGATCTGCACTTTGACGATAGCCACATTATCGTCCGCTACGCCTTCTATCCGGCCGGTAGTGGGATTGAAACCTAGTACCTCTACTGTGGGCGGCTGGACGTCGACCGCCAGGCTGCCTACACTCGCCGGCACGCACTCGAGCGTGAAGGGAGCGATTGGGCTTGTTTCATTTGTGTTGAATGATCCGCTTGTCTCCCGAACGCCCGTCACCGCGCCCGTTACCCCTACGTCGGTGCATGCGCTTGCGGCTTTGATGCGTATGCCGCGGTTGCTCTCACTTAGCTGCGTGCCGCCACTTACGGTGTCGTAGGCTGTTTCGAAGTCACCGATCGGCACCTGGAGGTCGGGGTGCCCGTTAGCAGCTACGAACAGCATTAGGTCGAGCTCCATCCCCGGTGTCGCGTAATGCGTCGGGAAGCGCGGCGTCAGAGTGGCGGCACCGAGCACGGACTTGAGCCGGATCGCGACCGTTCCGTTCACGTTCACGTGTTGGCTGCGGCGATCGTAGCCGATGGCGTTGTCGCTTGTGCTGAAACTCACCGACTCGAAGGTGTACGGGTTGCCGGCGGCAGGAAGAAGCACGGTGGCGCTACTGCTCGCGGTGGTGAGTTCAATGACTGCTTCGAGGCCGCTGGGATCGGCCGTGTAGGCGCTGCCGTCTAAACGGAAGGCGACCGCGTCGCCAGAGCGATCGAGTACGCGTACGCGTACTTCCCGCAGGTTGATAGTGCCGTTACTGGGGTCGAAGGGTAATCCGGCCGGGCTCAGTTCATCGCTTGCGGCATTGCCGGTGTCGAGGGTGACGCTCAAGCGGACGAACCCGCCTGGCGTTACCACCGTTGGCTGTGGTTGCGTGCACGCTGCTAATAGCAGAGCCATCGATAAGAGTGCGAGCGTGACGAAGTTTCTAGGCTTCATGCTTCCTTCCTTCTTCGGCTATTCGGCCGCCGAGGGTGACGCTGTAATGCGCTAGTTAAGACGTGTGCCGGATACTCGCCGCTAGTGCGGCATCGGTGTTCTCGCGTGATTGATGAGGGGTGGCGCCTAGCAATTAGGATCAGGTTCTACCGGCGCGCCTGGTACGCCCTCGGGTCGTTTCCGGTTGTTGCGCGGGTCCTCCTTCGCTAGGGGATGGTCACTTCAAGCTCCGCTCTCGCCTCGTTACCGCTGCGGTCGAGGGCCAGCAGCGTTACGGAGTGGATGCCGGATGAAAGCGTCAATAGGGTAGTGAAGGTAACTCCCCCGCCGCTGAACACGACCCCGGGGAGGTCAGCTGCAGTCACCCCCGTGGACGCCAGCAGGAGTGGCCCGTCGTACACGTCCACGCGAGCGACGCCGAAGTCGTCATCGACGGCGCCAGTAAGGGTGCGCGTTACGGGGTCAAAGCTAAGTTGCGTGATGCTCGGGGGCTCAAGGTCGATCGAGAGACTCGAGCTGAAACGCAAGTGGAGGTCGGCAGTGATGGTACCAGCGGCGACATTGTCGCCAGCTAGGACTGTGCCCTTGAGGTTGCCGCGGATGACCAGGTCGCCCCCGCTTCGCTGCCCGGCGCGCACGCGTAAACCTCGGTTGCTGCTCGCGGTAGCGATGCCGTTGGCGATGTAGTAACTGGCTTGGAAGTCAACGGTTGGCACGGTCAGGTCTGGACGGCCTGGAGGGAAGGCGTGCAGCATCACGTCAATTTCCTGCCCGGGCAGCAGCTGTCGTGTGGGCAATCGCGGCGCGAGGTGGGCGGCTCCCAGGATTGTCTCTAGTTGGAGAACGACGTCCAACTCTTGGCGCAGAGCGACGCGGTTCGTGCTGGTCGCGTGAGCGACTCGGTTCCCGTCCTCGTCGAAAACATCAGCCGTGAACTCGTAAGTTCTCTCCGGTGGGAGCGTGATGGTGGTCCTCGCCTGTGCGGGGGTAATACTGATCATCTCGTATTCGCCACTGCTGCGCGCTACGCCATCGGCGTCAAAACGGACAGTCCGTCCTGATTCATCCCGGACACGCACGTCCACCCGCATGCGCTCGAGGTGGCCTGCGCTCGTTAACGGCCCACCCATCGAAGACAACGTTACTCGGGAGCCCGGCACAGGTGACCGGCCGCCTCCGGCTTCGCAAGCCACGAGCAAGCTGGCCACTAGCGCAGCGAGAAGTAATCCGACCAGCGGTCTCTGGTGCGGGCGCGGCGGCGTTACGGGCGGTACCGTGGTCTCACCGCGAGGACTTCTGGTGAGGCGCCGTCCGACGTTCGCGTGTCTGCGTGAATTTCGCCCCAGCTTGTGGGTCACGTACATCCCCTGACGACCTAGGCGTTGGTTCGTCGATACCGCCTCGGGTCTTCAGGGCAGATCAACTGTCACCGTGTCAGTAGGATTCTGGCTCTCGAACATTACCCGTTTGTAACGGGGCTGAAATTCTGTGAGATAGCCTTGGTGACGTCGCCCGCTTCTTGACGTAATCAGCACGACGTCTGCCGACGCCCACGTTGACGGCTCGGATCGGACAGTGTCCTGACCGTCCGGTCAAATGCTTGGTGCTGACCACAATGAGGTTGGAAGAGAGCAGGGCGGCTACTAGCCCGAACCAGCAGCCGCCCTTCGGAAGGGGCCAGCCTCACTCGGGGGTTGTGAGGATGGCTAAGAGAGTGAGGTCGAACTCACGCGGTTCGCGTGGAACCTGAAGAGCCGACTCACCTATTCTCGAAAACGACTGTTACCCGAATATGACGGTCTCCAGTTACTGAGGCAGCTTGCGCGGACCACTCCGGGCGACAGGGGATGGAAGCCCGACCCTAATTGCACCTAGGGTTCAAGCTGGCGCTCCCTTCCTAGGCTTCGCGGGTCATTAGGTTCGCCTGAAACCGCATTGAGGCCGCGGGCGCCAGTAGGATCGTCGCCCAACACCTGAAACATTGGCGTTATCCGCCAGCAGCTCGTTAACCAGGCTCAGTAGCTTTGACTACGGCAGTTCACTGCGTAGGTGTAGGGATCAATTGTGCAGTTGCTCTGGAAGCTGAGGCGCCCCCCGTAGTAGCAAGTCATGGCGCTGCCTGAGAGCGTGGTACTTGATACGCAACCATCACTGGGGGTCCTACTAGTCGAGGCAGCAGGACGATTTGCGACAGCGGCAGGCCGGAAGCTAGCGAGTAGTTCGGCTTTCTCTGTGCCCTCTTCTGACTTGTCAAGTTGAGCGTACATAAGCGCAGTCCAGCCGGTGCTGTCCCATGCGTCTCGGTTCGCTCCCGCCAGAATTAGGGCTCGGATGCTGTCGGGGAGCCCGTCCTTAGCCGCGTGAATGAGCGGCGTCTGGCCATCGCGATCTATGGCGTTGGGGTTTGCACCGGCGTTCAAGAGGAGCTGTAGGTTCTCGGTCGCTTCAATGCTGGCGGCGTACATAAGGGCTGTTCGACCTTGTTCGTCGACCGCCTCGAGGTTCGCGCTAGCGTTCAGCTGGTTGACGATATCCTGCGTGCTACCGTCCCGAACGGCGAGCATCAGTGCTGTCACAACACCGTCAGATTCCGGCGCGACTGGTTCGTCGTCGGAGGCAGAACCAGAAGTCTCCGCTTGGACGGCTGCCGCTGAAAGAAGCTCGACCATCTCAGGCGAACCAAAGCTCATGGCAAGATCAAGCGCAGTCATGCTGGAGCGATTGCGAAGGTCAGGGTCGGCACCCGCCTCCACGAGGGCGCGGACATTCTCAACCGGCCCGTGACGCGCGGCGTACATTAAGGCGGTCCAACCGGCCTTGTCTTGCGCATCAAGGTGAGCGCCCGCCCTAATAAGCTCTGCCACGATCTCCACGTGCCCGAGATTGTTGGCATTCATGAGTGCGGTGAGCCCATATTCATCGCGCACGTCGAGCGCGGCACCCGCCGCAATTGCGATACGAACTTGCTCGGGCGTCGCGGTCTTGACCAGCTCGCTGAGGTTGGTTTGGGACCTGGCGGTGGCGAAGGAGAAGATTAGTAGTAATGGAGCTACGCTCCGGGTTAAGTAGACACGCATCGGGCTCTCCTTGCACGCTGCGCCATCGTGCGGCGGGACTGCCGGGCGCTCAGCTTGCACTCTAGCGCGGCACCGCTGGCCACTTGGTCTCGCTAGGATCTTCGGACAATCTTCTGCCTTGGCGGACGCGTCCGACCTCGACTACATGAACGGACACGAGCCCGTGGGCGCTCCGGTGGTAGGAGCAGCCTGACGAGGCGACAAGAGCGCGCTTCCTCGTAATGCCAGAGCAGGAAGGCATCGCCTTGACCTCCGTGGCCTGTTCTCGACCCCACTTCCCACCCTCTAGAAACTTCGGGGCTTCTCCCGCGGCTGCTCTCGCTTCGGCCCCGCCTACACCGATTCTTCCTCGGCGTTGCCCTGGGGTTGCCCTCGTGCGTTTCCGGCGGGGAGCTCGACCGTGAAGACGCTCCCTCGGCCGATGCGGCTCTCGGCGTTAAGGCTGCCTCCAAGGGCGTTAGCTAGGGCGCGAGATACGGCTAGCCCGAGGCCAGCGCCCTCGACGTCCGCCGGCACGTTGAGTCGATCGAACGGCTCGAACAGGCGTGGAATCTGGCTCCGGGGAATACCCGGACCGTTGTCGGCAACTTGAACCTGCACCGCACCTTGACTCACGCGCGAGGCGTTCACGCTAACGAGCCCACCTGGCGAGTTGAACTTGATTGCGTTACTGAGGAGGTTCGCCAAGATCTGCTCGAACCGACCGAGATCCGTCAATGCGACTAACTCCTCGGCGACATCGACATGCACCTGCAAGCCCTTCTCCTTCGCTTCCGGTCGGATGGCGTCCACGCTCTTCTTGATGACCGACGAGAGCTTGACTGCTTGCATCTGCAACGTGATCTTGCCACTGTCTACGGTGGTCAACTCAAGCACGCGATTGATTAGGCCAAGCAACTGCCTGCCGCCAGAGAGGATGCGATTGACGAAACCCGCTTGGGTTGACGTGAGCGGCTCCATCTCTAGGAGCTGCGCGAAGCCCAGTACGCTGCTAAGTGGTGTCCGCAAGTCGTGACTCATCCGCGACAAGAACGCGCTCTTGGCGCGCTGCTCCGCCTTCGAGTCATGCACCAAACGCTTCGCATCGCGCACCTCGAGCGCCAAACGGTCCCGCGACCACGCGCCGCTCAACGCTGGGCTGATGAGCTCTACCAGATCGGCGAAAGCACGCTTCTCTCCTGGAGAGAAGCGTGGCTTGGCCAGCACGAGAACCGGCTGGAACCCTTCTGACACCTGCAGGGCGGCTTGCAGTATCACCTTGCTAGTAGGCTGGCCCCCAATAACGGACTCCGTCCAGATGAACCTATCTGGCGCGGCACGCGCCTCACGCTGCGTTGCGTTCTTCAACGCCTCAAGCACATCTGGGGTCGGGTCCGTGCCGACCTCCACCAGGAGCACTGGTGGAGTGATGGACAGGTCCTCGAAGACGTAAGCAGCTTCCGCCTGAAACGCCTCCTTGATGTGCCAGGCCAGCACCTGAAGGCTGGCGTGATACGCGCCAGCCTTCAGCACATCCGGCAACACGCCCTTCAAGAGCTCTGGTAGGTTCGGTCCGTCCTCGGCTTCAGTTCCGGCCCTAGTTGCTGGCTGAGATCCCATGTGCGCCCCCGTCTAGGCTCGTGCGGCTCCGGACTTGAACGCCTGGCGGCGGATGAAGGCCTCAACCACCTGCGGATCGAACTGCGTTCCCGCCCCAGCACGTAGCTCCTGCAATGCCTGCTCGCGCGGCAGCGCGGTCCGATACGGCCGATCATTCGTCATCGCATCGAAAGCGTCACACACCGCGACGATCCGCGCCTCAATCGGGGTGTCCTCCCCTACCAGCCCATGAGGGTAGCCCGTCCCGTCCCACCTCTCGTGATGTGATAACGCAATGTGCTCAGCCATCTGCACGAGCGGTGACGTTCCCCCGCTGAGCACGAGCGCGCCGACACTCGGATGCGCCCTAACCAAAGCGATCTCGTCCTCGTTCAATGGGCCCGGTCGGCTCAGCACGCTCTCAGAGACCACGACTTTCCCTAAGTCATGCAGTCGCGCAGCCCGCCGAATGTTATCAACCGTCTCCTGCGGCAGCCCCAACTCCGCCGCTACGTCGCCAGACATCTTCGCCACTCGCCAAGTGTGCTGAGACAAAGCATCGTCCGAATGATCGATGATGCGAGCGATCCTCGCCAGCATCTCAATCTGTGCCTGCTCCGCCTGCAACTGCACCTCGCCTAGCCTGTCAACCAACTGCGCCGTGATTCGCTGCGCCTTACTCAAAGCCCGCCGCGCATTGATCAAGTTCCTCACCTTGACCAAGAACTCGATGGCTTCGAAAGGCCTCAGCACAAACTCCCTAGCGCCAAGCGCTAACGCGGCCCGCTTCGTGTCCAGACCATCCACGCTCGAGACCACCATCACCGGATGATCCTCCAAGCAGGCGCGCCCCAGTTCCCTCAACAACCGCAACCCATCCGGCTCCGGCCCTGAAGGACTCATGATGATTAAGTCCGGCTCGAACCCGCTGACCGCCTCACACAAGAAGGTCGGTTCCGAAAGCGGCGCCACGTTCTTGTACCCCCCACGATCCAACACCGACGTCAGCAGCTCCACACTCGCCAGCTCATCATCGACGACGAGGATCCTCGAGTGCGGATACGGCGCCGGCGGCACATTCAAGGCAACGTCTTGTAGCATGTCAGTACCCTGACGCGAGATGATTACCCCCATGTTACCAATACCCCTGCCCCAAAGCCCCTTGAGGCCTGTACATAGTCACCGCTCGACCTCACGAAACGCCCAGCCGGACAACGTTTAACGCATCGGGTATCGACAATCCGCTTGACGGCTGCGATGCACCGCGGCCCAATAACCTCGACTGTAACAATGCGGTGACACGAACCCGGTACGCTCTTATTGACGATTCGTGGCTGACGTCAGGTCACCTGGGGATACCGATGCACGCACTACAGCTGCTACTGGTAGAGGACGATGAAGGCACGCGAGCGGCATATCGCACCTTCCTCGCGCAGCGAGGCTTCAACGTCATCGAGGCCGCCGATGGGATAACCGCGCTCGACCTCGTACACAAGGCGCAGATTGTATTGCTCGACGTGATGATGCCCGGCCTTGACGGGTGGCGAGTCGCCGAACACCTCCGGTCCTCTCACCCCGACAAACCGGTGATAATGCTGACTTCCCTCGGTACGATGGGGCAGAAACTCCGCGGCTTCGAACTCGGCGTAGACGATTACATGGTGAAGCCAGTCGACCTGCATGAACTCGAAGCGCGTATCCTCGTGACTATGCGTCGTATGGGCATGGACGACGGCTCCCTCGAGCGCGGGGCTCTACTTATTCATTGCGCAACCCGCCGCGTGACCGTATCTGGCCGCGAAGTCCAGCTCACTCCACTAGAGTTCAACGTTCTACACGAACTCGCGCTATTCCCAGGAAAAGTCTGGACCAGGACCGAGCTACTCAACGCCGTGTGGGGAGACTACTACTTAGGGGACGAACGAACGGTGGATGTGCGAATCGCAGGCATCCGGCGCAAACTTGGCCACCGTCCAGACGGCCGCAACTACATCGAGACGGTCCGCAGCATCGGCTACCGCCTCGCTCCGCTCGCCGCCGTATAGAACGATAGCCCTCCTATGGCTGGGTATTCCGAGGCAAAGCAGCCACGGACTCCAAAGTATTCTGGCTACCTGCTTCGAGCGTGACCGGCCATTGATTCCAAGCGATTCCGACCTCCCTAACAATCAGCCCGCCGTGAAACTACCGCGGCTAGCGATCTGCGACATCGAAGACAAGCGCGCCAGGGAGCGCGAGAAAGAGGGGCGCAACCGCCAGCCAGCTAATTCAAGGAGCCATCACCACCAACTGGCTGCAAGCCCTGGCACAACTATCCCTCGCCTACCCCGAGAGAACCACACCCCGCCTCTGAGATGCGAACCGCTACCTATACACAAGCAAGCAATTTGACGCTGGTAACCTCAAACCCGCCACGACCGAACACCATGAGCGCGGGAGCCCGGCGCTGGGTAGGAGCCACTGAAATGCCCAGAAGCGTTCCAGTTGAAGGCCTCCGGCATGGAGTATTGCCAGGCGATCTCGATTTCATGCCACATCAAGATTCTGGAGAACACTCGTTCAGGCAGAGCGTGGCTTAGGGGATGATTCGCGGGGATGAACCCGTGAGTTCGCTAGATGAGAAGAAGCTGGCCAGCCCCGGGCGGGGCTGGCCACCTAACCTGCGGCACTGCCTTGTCCTGCGGCTACCGGATCGGGTCTACCTGCAGCGTGCCCAGGTCACCACCTATGTAAGTAACGTAGCTTGCGACGGTAGCCGCCACCATATTAGTGCTCCACACGTTGTCGGTGGCATCGAGATCAGCCTCGCTCGCGGCGATGCCGTCGACCGTCGCGGCCTTGGGCGCGGCGTCGATGATGAAATCGAACACGTTGCCGTTGATGTGGGCAGTGAACAGATCGCTGGGTGAGGAGGGGCTCCCGAGGTACAGCGCCTGGCCGAACCCGGTGAAGGCGTTGCCGCTGGCTTCTACGTCGAGGGCCTCACCGTACTGCTGGACGATTCTCATGGCCGTGCCGGATCCAGCATGACCGTTGAAGGCATTGTCGTCGACCACGAAGCGTCCGCGCTCGGCATACAGAGCGAGGCCGCCAGTCTTGAGGAACGTCACGTTGTTCCGGCTTAGGGCTACGACGCCGTCAACCATCGACACGTCGAAGAGAGCATCGGGGAAGCCCGCCGAACCTAAGGTGAAAGTGTTATCCCGCAACGCCGACGCGGCCGCGGTCGACTCCAACCAGAACCCGTGCTCCGCGATCACCGTGTTGCCGGAGAACGCGGCGCTATCGCCGAGGAAGGCGATGTAGACATCGCCGACGTCATCACCGTCCAAGATATCGGCGTCCCGCGCCTTGAACGAGTTGCCGGTCACACTGCTCGGACCGCCGATGGGGACGCCACCGAACGACACGGTGCCCTGAACGAGGACGACTCCATCATGGACGTCGAAGGTCGAGTCTGTAACCGTGACACCTCGGGCGCCCATGATCTGAACGCCGCTAGCGAGGAGGCCTGCGGCGCCCGACTCGCTCGTCACCTCGGAGTCCGTGACGACCACGTCCGCCATGATCGAGGCGGCGGCCAGGGCCCCCTGACCGGACATCGTCAGTCCGGTGATGTCGACAGCGCCAACGGCCATGAGGGCCACCGGCGTGCCGTGCGACGTGACGTTCTCTACGCGGACGTCACCGCCGTAAACGATGGGGATGGGCCCGGAGCTGAGGATGTTCACCGTGACCAAACCCAACACCGACGACGAAGCCCGCTCGAGGGAGACGTCGCGCACCGTGAAGCTTGTAGCAGCCACAGCCTGCGGGGCCAGGAAGCTGGACCCGAGGGAACTGAGGAGGTCGCCACCCCTAGTAGCCGACAACTGGTAGACCGCGTTCACGCCAACCGTGTCGACCACCGCCGGGAGGAGCAGCTCGCTAGGCGCGATGAAGGTGGCGTCACTCTCCAGCGTCAGGTCCGCCATCGTGAGTTCGAAGCCGAGGTCAGCGAGCAACAGCAGATACGATCCCGCGCCGCTCGCGACCGTGGTAACGCCCTCACCGCGACCGTAAAGGCTCAAGTTATCGAGTTCAAGACCCGACGAGCTTGAGGCGAAGATCCCCGCCCCCAGGCGAACCGCGGTCCCCTTGGGCAGCGCCAGGGCAGCTAGGTCCTCGAGGCTGCCGGCCGCGAAATCAACCCCCACGAACAGGTCGATACTCGATGCGCCAGCAGCATTGGTAAGCGTCAAGGACTGCGGACCCGCTGGGGCGCCAGCAGGGACGGTGAAAGTAACGCGATCTCCCGACCAACCACTGATCGAGACGGCAACACCTCCGATGTCAACCATGCCTTCGGAGGCGAAGTTCGCGCCCGTCAAGACGACGGAGTCACCCCACGCAGCGACCTCAGTACTGACTGCCAACCCGGACGGCGGCTTAGGCTCAGGCTTAGTAGTGGGGCTAGAGCATGCGGCCAAGAGAAGGCTCGCTACTACGACGATGGCAAGAAGAGGAATGAAACGACGCTGCATCATGTCTCCAATCACGCGAGGGCTCATCAAGTAGCGCCGACGCGCAGGTGCTGCCCGCAGATAGGTCAGTACACTGTGTAGCCCGCAAATGGCACACCGCGCTGTACGTTTCCGCACCCAGACAGTTCGTTCTCCCTAGCGGTGCTTCGACTTCCGTAAGAACCGCTCAACTCCACCGGCCCCCTTCTCCTCAACCGAGACGACTGCTCTATTAGGAGGCATCGGAACCCAACACCGCGAGATCCTCAATACGCGTGCGGCGCGCCGCCTCCCGCTCACCCCGCAAGACTGCGCCAGCCTCGATCTCCTCCTCGGTGAACTCCCCGAGCAGCTCGTGAACCTCGGGCGCGAACTCCGCCCCGGTCTCCGGATAGTCTTCCTTCCGCCTGGACACGCCTGCCCGCCGTCCCACCCGCAGAGTAAGGCCTCCAGCCAAACTGCCTGAATCGAGCCGCGCTGGTAGCGCCCTAGCGCGAACCGGCGTCACATAACTGAACTGACGCTGGGTCTACAGAACAGAGATCATGAGATGGGTGTTGCCACATCAAGTGGTCGGAGAGCGCCGTCTTCGAGGCACACGGCACGAGCGCGTCAACAACCGCGGTTATGCCCGGCCGCTACTGCGTTAGGAGTTCCAGCATCTGCCGTACGGTCACGATGCGCACGCCACGCACCCTCTTGAGCGCCAGTAAGTCGTTCTTGTCGCCGGTTACGAGATACTGCGCACCACCAGCGACAGCTGTCGCGATGAGGGGATCGTCATCCGGGTCGGGAGAAACCGCAACTCCTGGAACCGGATCGGCCATAACCGCGACGCGGCGAATCTGGCCGACCAACCGCCCTGCTTCATGCGGCGCGAACTTATCCTTCAGGCGCGGGTAACGGCTGACGCGGCGCAACTCTTCAAGCTGCCACTCCGAACTCACCAGCGTCAGGCGGCGCGATTCCCAGGCCCGCCTAAGCAGATCGGGCGAGCTGCCCGCACGCAGTAGTCCCGAAATGATGACGTTGGTGTCAAGAACAACCCGCACTCAGCTGGAACGGCCCGAGCGCGCCCAGCGCACGGCTTCCTCAACCAGGTCCTCCAACTCGTCCTCGGGCAGGTCCGCATTGCGCGCCTGAATCTCCTCGACCATCAAGCGGTAAAGCCTCTCCTCCACCGCCTCCTCGACAAAGGTGGAGAGGGCGCCCTTCTTCATCCCGCGCTGCGCCAAGAAAGTCCTCAGACTGCGGTCGGTCTCGGCACTGACTTTAATCGTCCAGCGTTCCATAAAACAGTATAGACGCTTAGGCGCTTATCCTCATGTACGCCCACCGCAGCCCTGCAACCCCTTGAGACAGAGAAGCATCTCCCCAGTCCATTACGCACACAGGCCGCTAGGCCCGCCCCAACCACCACCTTGACGGCTTGAAGATATCTCCCCTTCTGGACACCATAGGGTCCGAGAACGGCATCATCACCTCGTGCACCAAGAACTTCCCCAGGTGGATCTTCACGCACCGAAGCGCCATCAGTGCCGAGAAGTGAACCTGCTGACGCCGCGGTATGCCCGGGTCCCGCTTACCAGACACGCGGGCCGTGTAGTAGTTGATCCGCTCAAGCTGCGCCGACGCGGACAACGCCAACCCAGAGGGCTTTAGGAGATCGAGCCGCTTGTGCTTCGTGCCCTTAAGAGCGCGGTAGTACAGGTTGAAGCCGTCGACTTAGACGAAGGTGCGCGCCAAAACTCCTGGCCCCACGGCACACTGTAGGTGCGTTAACAGCATCATAGAACCCAGCAGCTACCGCCTCAAACTCGCGAACCGCCCCGCCTGCGATTACTAGCGCCGCAGCGCACGCCTTCAGTACATCCCGTACTCGATCTTCACCAGCGTGTTCCTGACGCGCTCATACCCTCTAATGCTGACGAGATGGTCGATGGGCCGCCTCTTATCCATCGCAGCTGCCAACTTCCCTCCACCCTTGCGACTTTCTTCCGAACTACTCAACCTCACTCTCCCCCTTCTCCTCGGCCGAGGTTGCCTCCAGGGTTCCCTCCCACGAGGTCCTCAATGGGTGTGGCGCGCGCCGCTTCCCGCTCACCGCGCAGGATGGCACCGGCCTCCTTAACGCTCTCCAGGAGTTCCTCGAACAGCGCCCGCTCCATCCCCTTGGGCTCCGCCCCTGCCGGCGCAGGACAGGAAGTAACCACGCCAGTGGCAATCTCTTCCTCCGTGAAACCCTTGAGGAGTTCAGCGCTATCCGGCGTGATCTCCGCCTCGGTCTGCGGGTAGCCTTCCTTCTGCTTTGTCACAGCACCCCTCCGTCCTGATCCAGGGTAAGGGCTCCAGAATTGCAATCGAAACAGGCGGAATCTACAAGGCATAGTTTCCGGAATCGTTCTTCTGCCAAACCTGCGCCCGAACGTGGCGTTGGCGGGGCGCGTCAATTAGAGTGCCAATATCGATTGCAGATAGTGCTGGGAAGGCAACTGAGTAATGGGGCGCGATACAATCGCAGGCGACTGTTAGTGCCACTAAATGTTCTGTTCTTGCCGCCATCAGCTGCTCCGCGGATTGGCGGAAGGGGGTAGCGATGGACGCTGAAGGGGGTAGCGATGGACGCTGAAGGGGGTAGCGATGGACGCTGAAGTGAGTATCTTGCGGCTTACGGTCGAGCGATTCCGGGGACTAAGGAACTTGGAATGGTGTCCGAGTGCTGGCATGAACCTGATTCTTGGGGGCGGTGACCTCGGAAAAACGACGGTTCTGGAAGCTATCGACTTGCTGTTTCAGCCATCTAACAGCGCTGTCTTGGCGGAAGCAGATTACTGGCAACGCGATCATGAGACCGAATTCGTCATTACCGCAGTGGTCAGATTAGGTGCTGAAGTGTTCGGAGCTCAAGGCAACATGATCTGGCCTTGGCGTTGGGATGGCACTAACGCAGTCCAGCCCCTCTCAGAGGATGACGAAGCCAGCGCCACCGAACCGGAGGGAGTGCCGGCGTACCAAGTTCGGGTACGAGGCACACCTGAACTGGAAGTCGCTTGGGAAATCCTACAGCCTGATGGTGCAATTTCTCCCTTGACGGTTGCAACAAGGCGTCGCATTCGCATCGTCCGCTTGAGTGACGGCGGAAGGCATGACAGGGACCTGAGACTCGTCTTTGGCTCCGCGCTCGACCGCCTACTGTCCGACCAGGGACTGCGCGCCAGAATCGGCCAGCAGGTCGCGGGTTTCAACCTCACGGAGAAACTTACGGATTCGGGCCGGGAGGCGTTGGAGCACCTCGATTCCCGTCTGGAGCAACACTCGTTGCCAAAAGGCCTAAAACTTGGCTTTACGGGCGGACCCGGCGTGTCCATCGGCTCTCTTATAGGCCTTACGGCAAACAACCCTCAGGGAACCCCCTTGCCGTACTCCAGTTGGGGGGAAGGCACACGCCGTATGGCAGCGTTGCAGACCGCCGCGCTCATGGTTGGTACAGTCAACATCACGACCGTAGATGAAGTCGAGCGAGGCCTAGAGCCGTATCGGCTACGGGGCCTGTTAAAGAGCTTGCAGCAGCAGTCGAAGCAGAGTTTTCTGACGACGCACAGCGCCGTCGCGATAAGCGCCGCAGATGAAGCCGCCCTCTGGTACATGGATCTGAATCAAAACCTCAAAGAGTTGCCCAAAAAGAAAGTTGCCTCCCTACAGCGGCGTGAGCCGGAGACGTTTCTCTCTCGTCTCGTAGTGCTGGTGGAAGGAGCCACCGAAGCGGGTTTCGTTACCCACTTGCTACGAGTGGCGCTAAAAGGGGACCTGGAAGACCATGGCGTCTTTGTGGCCGAGGCCCAAGGAAACGAAACAGCACTTGACTTGCTTGAAGCATTTACCGAGGCTGGAATGGTCTTCTGCGGTTTTGTCGATAACGAAGGCAAACATCCAGAACGATGGTCACGACTTCACACCTCTATGGGGTCTCGACTATTTCAGTGGAAGATCGGCAACACCGAGCAGAACATCGTGCCGCTCTTTACCGACGATCTGCTACCTGCGCTCATTAATCATCCCGACCCGAGAATATGTGCGGAGCGGCTAGTAACCCTCAGAGACCGGCTACGTATACCGAGCCTTAAGCTGCAGGACATTGAAAGTGCATCTGCCGGCAACCTGAACACTCTACTTGTTGCTGCTTCCACTGGGGCTACTACCGGGGCGGCGTCCGATGAGGAGAGCGCTTGGAAGGCACATTCCCGTAGGTGGTTCAAGTCCCGGCAGGGGGGCGATGAGCTCGGATACAAGGTCCTCTCGCTGGGGATATGGCCGCAGCTAGAAGTGGGGTTGATACCCTTCATCAATGCAGTTCGTACTGCAGTTCGCTCCTCCGAGCATCCAGGCCTTGAGCATGAAGCCTGAAGAGGTATTGGAGCTGTTGATTTCCGACGCTCCGTTGGTGCTGGTGGAGGCGCCTGGAGGATGCGGAAAAACCTACCAAGGGGCGAAGTGCGCGGCTACTATAGCTGCCTCACTGGAGTCCGGAAGAGTACTAATACTCACGCACACGCACGCCGCATGTGCCGCCTTCGAAAAGGCGACCAAGGGCGCCCTTACCCGAGTGGACATCCGAACAATCGATTCATTGGTGATACAGATTGCAACCATTTATCACCTAGCACTGGGGCTTCCTAAGAATCCAGCTGCATGGGTGCGGCAACAGCGTAACGTAGACGGCTACAAACTCCTTGCAACACGAGTTGCTTCGTTACTATCACGGAACCGTTTTATCAGTGAAGCGATGGTCGCTCACTATCCATACGTTCTAGCTGACGAACATCAGGATGCGAGCGCAGACCAGCACTCAGTAATCATGGCATTGGTTCAAGCAGGCGCAAAGGTCAGGGTTTTTGGGGATCCCATGCAGAGCATCTACTCGAGAACCCCGTCAGACCGCTCCGAGAGCAGTGAGAGGTGGTCGACACTAAAGGCAGCCTCGTCATTCGCAAAACTGAATTATCCCTTCAGGTGGGACACCGGCAGCCCAGAATTAGGCAAATGGGTTCTTGACGCACGCGACGCCCTGAAAGCAGGGAGGCAAATCGACCTACGCGGCGACCTCCCACGTGGATTGACGATCCTATTCGCAGACAACAAAGCCCGACACCCGCATGGTTACCAGCTGGAGGAAGAGGACCGAAGGGCGCTTGACAATCTTGTTGAAACTCGTGAAAGCCTCCTCATACTTACTCCAACTAACGAAATGGTGGTAACCCTTGCCGCCTTCTGGAGACGCAGCATTCCGATATGGGAAGGTCACACTAGGCCAGCCCTGGACCTCCTCGCGACTGAGATTTCGGCCCACGAAGGGGACGCAAGCTTGATTGCGGACGCTGCTATCAACTTCATACAGGCGACCACCGTCGGGTTCGGCAACAGCACACATGGAAACCGATTACGAAAAGAAGTATCTGAAGGTTGCGCCCACAAGACAAGGGGGACTCCTGCTCTCTTACAGCAACTTGCGCGCATCATCGTGGACACTCCAAACCACCACGGCGTGGCAAGAATGTTGTCACGCCTCAAACAGCTACGGGAAGAGCGCACACCGGGTTTCGACCTAAAAGTGGATAACTTTCAGGAGTATCAGGAAGCCGTTCGATTGGCGGAATACGACGACGTTCAGGAAGGGCTCGCAGAAATAACTAGGCGCAGGACGTTCAGACGCCCTATGCCACGGGCCAAGTCAATCAGCACCATTCACAAGGCAAAGGGCCTCGAAACCGAGCACGTGCTGCTCATCCCCTGCGATGCCAGAATGACCGCCACAGAGTACTCGCGTTGCAGGTTATACGTATCGTTAAGCCGAGCAAAGACCTCTCTTACCCTCGTCGTTTCTAGGTCAAATCCATCACCCGTCTTTCAGCTGTAGTTTCAGTCTGCGACCTCTGAAAAGATCTGCTCGTCCGATAGGGGAACGCCCAACGGACACGCTGGCACGCGGGATCCCAAGACGATGCTTGCGGGCGGCCAGGCGTCTCACATAGGTGGTCCGATAATATTCTCAGTGAAGGGACGTCATACGCTACACTTCTCACCATGGCGCCCACCCTCATAGGCTACGCCCGCTGCTCCACCGACAAACAAGATCTCGCGGCCCAGAAACAAGCACTATTGTCCCTCGGGGTGGCGGCGGAGCGCATCTACACCGATCACGGCTTCACCGGCACCAACCGCGCCCGCCCCGGCCTCGACCAAGCGCTCGCCGCCGTGCGCAAGGGCGACACGCTAGTGGTGCCCAAGCTCGACCGCCTCGCACGCTCGGTGCCCGACGCGCGCGCCATCGGCGACGGACTCGCCCAGCGCGGCGTGAAGCTTCAGATCGGCGCCAGTGTCCACGACCCCAACGACCCCATGGGAAAGCTGTTCTTCAACATCCTCGCCACCTTCGCCGAGTTCGAAGCTGACCTCATCCGCCTGCGCACCCGCGAGGGCATGGCCGTCGCGCGCGCCAAGGGCAAGCTCAAGGGCCGCAAGCCCAAGCTGTCGGCGCGCCAGCAGCAAGAGCTCAGGCGCATGTACGACACCGGCGACTACTCCGTCAGCGACCTGGCGGAGCTGTTCGCCATCTCGCGACCGACCGTCTACCGCACGCTCGAACGACAAGCCGGCGCAACCGCCATCGCCGCTCAAGGCAATGCTGAGCAACGCCTCGCGTCCGCCCCGGTTTCGGCCGACCGCTGAGGTCGGGGCCGAAGCGCGAAGACGAGTGAACACGAAGAGTCACTGACTACGGGGCTATTTCCTCTGCCGCATCCAGGTACTTGCTGGTTCGGTCCTGCTGACGCCGGTATCTACCACCTATGGCTTTGCCCAACTCCGCTCGGATGACAGTTTAGCTGAGCCAGAGTCAGGCCTAGAATCCGCGCCGGAGCTAGCTCCGGTTGGATTGCTCCTTGATACTGCGCCACATGCGCTCGCCTGCCGCCGCGTCAAGCTCTGCCTGGCGCTCCGCTCGCTCCCTCGCCTCGAGAATCGAAGCCGTTCGCGCGGCGCGCACCCGCTCAGCGGCTTGCGCCGCCTCATCTGCTCGGACTGCCTCAGCAGCCCGCGTATTCTCTTGCTCCCGCTTTACCGCCCCAGCCGCTTCAGCCTTAGCCCTGGCCCTTGCGGCGCGCGCTTCGCGCGCCTGGAAATCTTCTCGCGCTTGCTGCGCCTCTCTAGCGCGAGCAGCCTCCGCCACGCTGCGGCTATGCGAATCCGCCCGCGCCCTCAGCTGGCTGGCCGTCACGAGATTCACCCCCAGCTTTCGGGCCGACTCTTTCGCCTGCGCCGTGAAACCGCTCGTTGACACTACCCACGCCTCATCGGCGCCGTACTCGGCCTTACCCGTAAAGGCCTCCTGTACTGCGCGGCGCCCAGCCGGCGACTTCAGGTTCTTGGCCTGAACTACCAGCTTGCGGCGGGCGCCACCCGAGACCACGGTGGCCACCACGTCCACGCCCGAGTCGGCGCCTTTGCCGGTGACCGTAGCAGCCCAGCCCATCTCCCTTAGGAGGGCCGCCACGAACATCTCAAACGCACGACCATCCCCAGGTGCATAACTGGGCCGAGCTGGCGGCACATACACATACGCCGCCTGCGGCTCCTGATATTGATCTGCCACGTGAGACCGGTACGTGGCGTGCTCCCGCCCCCAAACGCCGCGCGCCGCGGATGACACGGGTTCGGCGGCGGGCCGATCCCACTCTCGGCGCGCGTGCTCCCCAAGCCCGAGTCCCAGCAAGCACCCGACCCCTACGGACGATGCCAACGCGTGACTGATCAGCGACAGCACGCCCACCAGCAGCAACCCACCCCCCAGCAACCGGTAGCGTGAGATGCGATGCGCTTCGAGATCTGGCTCACCCCGCGGCGCGATACCCAACCGCAGGTAGTACTTCCGACCGAGCACGGCGCTCCCCCAAAACAGCGCAAGCCATCCTAGCGTCGCACGGAAGCCCGCAGCCACCTGCTCACCGTCCGGCAGCGACAACAAAAATAAGCCCACCAGGATCGGTATCAGAACGAACATCGGCCCCTCCCCCATCTATGCCTTTGGTGCATGCAGTATAGGAGCAAGGGCTGGTCCTCGACTCCGCACACCATCCAGGGCCAGAAGCCGACCTCATCCGCATGCGCACCCGCGAAGGCATGGCCATCGCCCGCGCCAAAGGCAAACTCAAGGGCCGCCAAGCCCAAGCTCTCTACCCGCCAGCAACAGGAGCTCCGGCGCATGTACGACACCGGCGACTACTCGGTCAGCGACCTCGCGGAGCTATTCACCCTCTCCCGACCAACCGTCTACCGCACCCTCAAACGCCAACCGGGAGAAGCCACCCCTCCCCTCAAGAGGGCGCCACGTAGCGCGGGTAAACTGCACCAAAGAGCGACCACCGTTTCACAATGCAACCTATCCGCCGCACCAAGGAACCGAATCGCCTAATACCAGACCGGGGGAGTGATGCAACGAACTTCATCTACCAGCCAACGCAGCAAGGCTGAGCCACGAACTACGGCTTGGACAAAGGAAGGGGGTCACGATCCTCCCGCACAGCCATGGAAGACCAAACTCTGGCGAGAGGTTCGAGGTTACGCAGAGGCGCTAATCATCGCCTACCTTGTCGTTACCTTCATATTCACGACCGTTGGCGTTTCCGGCACCTCCATGGAACCGAACCTCAACGGCGGAAGTCAAGGCGACAATTTGATCCAATCGCTTCTGAAAGGCGACCGCGTACTCATTCCCAAATACGAAACCTGGCTCAAGCGCATGGGGCTGCTAGGCCCCTACCAACACGGCGAAATCATAGTGCTCCGAGAGCCGAACAACGCCCCCTCCGCACTCATAACCGGCAAACGCAACTTCTACATCAAGCGAATCATCGGCGTTCCCGGCGACCGCATACGCATCGAAGGCGGACGCGTCCACATCAACGGCATCCCACTAGACCAAACCTTTATCACCGACGCCGGAACAATCGAAATAGCCCCAATCGACTTCCCAAAAGTCGTCATCGAGAACGGCGACGCCACGGCGCTAGTAATCAACTTCAGACCAACACCGGCAGGCATCGCCACCCCGGCCCTACCCCTCGAGCACGAGACCCAACCGCAAATCCCGTTCACCGACCCACGCATTCAGCTCTACTACGGAACTGTAATAGATGGCCTAGACGCACCCCAAAGCTGCACAGAACACGCGCCCACGGTGGTGGACTACCTAGTGCCCGAAGGGGAGTACTTCGTGATGGGCGACAACCGCAGCCGCTACGGCAGCGAAGACTCCCGCTACTTCGGCTCAATCCCATCCCTATCCATCGCCGGCCGCGCCACCGCCGTCATATGGCCACCAGCAAGAAACGGAAGAATCAACCTCCGCACCCTCAACATCCCAGAAACCTTCAAAACACTAAATCAGGCACAATAGTAAACCCAACCGTAAGCGTCACCACCTGTGCAGGCGCCTCACCCCCTCCCTCGCCGGCCCGCTGATGAGCCTAGCCAACCACCTAATCCTCGGGAGAAACTCCAGCTCGCGTCTCAACAGCCTGGCGCTTCTCGACTGCCTCCTAAGCGCTCGCCTTCAACGTTACGGACCAGGGATTCCTCGCCATCAACCAACCCATCCTCGCGAAAAGCAATCCAGCATTCCGAGGGGGTCACCCAAACTGGATAATCCGCGTAAAACATACTGGCACTAGGCTTCTCTGCATACGAGCCAGCACACCGTCTCCGCACCACACAACAACCGCACCAGCCTGAGTCTTGATCGGAACAAGTCGACTCAGGCACACCCGCCGAGCGTCAAGTGTCGCACAAACGACCATTTTTGGAACCGCACTTCGAAGGTAGCTAGTAGTAAGAGCCGGGTGACCTGAGCCTAGCGCACGCTCGCTGGGACACCTCCGATATCTTGCGCGCCGTCCTTGCCGCTACACCCCGCAGCAGCAAGGACGGCCAGCACTGTTCCACATCGAGGCACAACGTGTCCGCTCAGTCGCGCAGCGCCTCGGGCAGAAGTTCCTGGGGGAAGTCCTGGTAGGCGACTAGGCGCGTATAGCGTTCGATGGCGTGGGTGCCGACGGAGGTGCCGCGGCCGTCGGAGGTGGCGGGGAAGGGGCCGCCGTGGACCATGGCGGAGCCGACCTCGACACCGGTGGGGAAGCCGCCGAAGAGCACGCGGCCGGCGCGGTCGGCGAGGGCGGCGGCTAGAGGCCGCTGCGCGCCCAGCTCGTCGTCCTCGGCATGTATTGTGGCGGTCAGCTGACCCTCCATAGCACGAGCGAAGGCGAGCAGCCTACCTGGCTCATCGTAGCGGACGATTAGAGCGCTGGGGCCAAAGACCTCGCTCAGCAGCTCGGGGTTCGCGAGGGCGTCCTCGAGGTCGACCTCCCAGAGGGCGGCGGCGGCGGCGCCCTCGGCCTGCGCGCCGCGGGCGAGGGGGCGGCCGCCCGCCGCGCGCAGCGCGGCGAGGTCGCGGCCGTAGCCCTCGTAGACTCGGGCGTTGAGCATCGTGCCGGGCGGCGTCGCCTCAACGCGGCGGGCCAGAGCGCGCACGAGCGCCCCGCCGTCTTCGCCCTGCGGCACGAGCACGACGCCGGGGTTCGTGCAGAACTGGCCGACGCCGAGGGTGAGCGAGCGGTGGAGGCCCTCGGCGAGTGCCTCGCCGCGTGCTCGCGCGGCGCCGGGGGTAACGAAAACGGGGTTGACGCTGCCCATCTCGGCGTAGACGGGAATCGGCTCGGGCCGCGCGGCGGCGACCTTCATGAG
>JGI26528J50254_1000614_pt1 | contig 24469 bp, 19 predicted proteins | sample ThiBiot_300_plan_FD_50254 | JGI IMG/M metagenome (IMG submission 50254)
GCCGAGCCCGCAGCCGGCGGCGGCGCACGCCGAGCACGCGGCCGCGGTGGATCACGCCGAGCACGCCGTCGTCGAGCACGCGGTCGCTGACCACGCCGTCGTCGACCACGCCGCCCACGCCGACCACCCCGAGACCCTCGCGGCCGCCGAGATGCCAGGCAGCTCGCTCTTCCACCTGACCGGGGCCTTCACGGCCCAGGACGGGACGGAGTTCCGCCTCGCCGAACTGTCAGGCAACCCGACTGTGGTGGTGATGTTCTACGGCGACTGCACGACCGCCTGCCCGCTGCTGGTGAAGTCGGCCCAGGACATCGAGGCCGCGCTCAGCCCGGAGGTGGCCGCCCGTACGCAGTTCCTGATGGTGTCGTTCGACACCGCTCGCGACACTCCAGACAAGCTGCGCGCCTACGCTGACGAGAAGGGCCTCGACAAGGACCGCTGGCATTGGCTGATCGGCAGCCCGCTCCTCACGCGCCAGCTCGCTACCCTGCTCGGGGTGCAGTTCCGCGATGCTGGCAACGGCGTGTTCGCGCACAGCAACATCGTGACGGTCCTAGATTCTGCCGGTGTTCCAACCGCGCGGCTCGAGGGCCTCGGGGTGGCGCTAGACCCGGCGCTGGCGGCGATCACGGCCGCCGTCGACTGAGGCTTATGGCGCGCTTCGCCCTATCACTCCGCTCCTAGACTCTTAAGCGCAAGCCGCACGTTGTCAGCGTGGTCGGCTAGCGCCGCTCGCGCGCGCTCGGCGCTCACGTCTGCCTTGGCTGCCACGATGGCGCAGCGGATGTTTCCCCCGCACGCCTCCAGCGCAGTAGATGCCGCCGCCTCGTCCACCTGGGCGCCTTGCGCCACGATCTTCACGGCCCTCACGCGCAACTTGGCGTTGACGGGGCGCATGCCGACCATGAGGTTCTCGTAAGCGCCGCCTAGACGAACGAGCGCCGTGGTCGAGAGCGCGTTGAGCGCTACTTTCTGCGCCGTGCCGGCTGCAAGGCGCGTGCTGCCAGCAAGGACTTCGGGTCCCGTCTCCAACAGCACGCCGACCTCGCCTGCGGTGAGGAGCGGGGTGTCAGGGTTGTTGGCGATGCCCACGGTGAAGGCGCCCAAAGCGCGCGCGCGCCGCACTGCCGCTACGGTGTATGGCGTGGCGCCGCTGGCCGCCACGCCGACAAGTGCGTCTAGCGCGCCGACGCCGATGGCCGCTACGTCCTCTGCCGCAGCGAGCACGTCGTCCTCGGCGCCTTCTTGTGCGCGGCTCTGCGCCGTACTGCCGCCAGCTAGGAGGGTGGTGGCGTGATCGAAGCCGAAGGTAGGGGCGAGCTCCGCTGCGTCTTGCAGTCCGAGCCGGCCGGACGTTCCAGCGCCAGCGTAGATGAGGCGGCCGCCCCGCCGCAGGCGCTCCTCGACCCCGGCGACCGCGCGCTCGAGTTCTGGTAGCGCGCGCTCGACGGCGTCGACGGCGCGGCGGTTCGAAGCGGTGATGGCCCTGAGGATGTCGGCGGCCGGCCAAGCATCGAGGCCAGAGTAGTCGGCGGCGGCGGCCTCGGTGGCAGCGTGGGCGTCTAGAGCTATGGGCCGCGCCTCATCGCTCATAACTCCCCCTCCGTGCGCTGGTACGTGCGCCACACCCGGGCTCCAAGCTTGCCGTAGAAGGTCGTTAGCGTCGTCCAGTTGATCAGCAAGTCGGTGGCGCCGCGCTCCTGTAGCCACTGCGCGCCCGCGCGCACGATGGCCAAGCCAAGGCCGGCGCCGCGCACCTCGCCTGAGACCCCTAGCGGCCCCATTCCGGCAACGCGCACGGGACCGACGTCGCTGGTTAGCGCGCTGCGCCAGTAAAGGCTGGGCCCTAGGAAAGCCTCCTCACCCTGGAAGACTGCGCAGAACCCGTAGGCTTCTGCCGAGTCTCCGGCGGCGGTGTCGGCCTCCCTCGCTATGGTTAGGACCGTGCTGCCGGCCGCGATGTAAGCCTCCAGCTCGTGGGTCCAGCGGCCAGGGAAGGTGCGGGCAACGAAGCGCATGGCGCCGTCCGGGTCGTCGCTTCGTACCCGCCAACCGGGCGCGAGAGGCGCTGGCGGCAGCGGGCGGCGCAGGTCGATGTGGAGGTCGTGCTCCGCCGCCGTGAAACGCGCACCCGCGCGGCGAGCTAGCAGCCACAGCGCGGCTGAGGACTCTTGCGGCGGCCCAGGAAGGAGGTGGTTGGCGTCGCTACCCAACTTGAAGCGCGTGGCGCCCGCGGCGCGCAGCCGCGCCAACAACTCGGCGAGTAGGCGCGTGCCGATCCCCCTGCCCTGCCGGGTCGCGGCGACGGCCAGTAGCGTCACCCACCCGACGTCCTGCGGTTGCCACGCCGCCGTCGGCAGGCGGCCGTAAGCCACGCCAACCAGCTCGTCCGCCTCGAAGGCGCCGATGAGCAGGTCAGGCTGATGGTGAAGCGCGAGGCGCTCGCGCCAGACGCGCTCCTCAAGCGGGTACAGCGTCACCTGGCCCCAGGCGGAGGCCCATAGTGCTGGCACCGTGGCCGCCTCGGCTGGCGTTAGCTCGCGGATGGTCGCGGCGGCAGGCCGAGCGCTGGTTGAGTTGGCGTGCTGCTCGGTCACTGCGCCCTCAGATCAAGCGCCATGCGGTAGCGGTCGCCGCGGTATGCGCTGCGCACGTACTCGAACGGGCGCTCGTCGGTTCCGTAAGTCGTGCGTTCCAGGGCAAGCACCGGCACGCCCTGGCCGATGCCGAGGGTGGCGGCCTCGCTGCGCGTCGGGGGGCGAGCGCCGATGGTCTGGCGCGCGCGCACCGGCCGGATGCCGAACTGCAGCTCGAGGGTCCGGTACAGCGAACCCGTGCGCTCCAGCTCGGTGGTAGAGAGCGTGATGAGCTGCGTAGGCAGGTGCGCTTCCTGCAGCGCAAGCGGCTCGCCGTCTGCCGTACGCAGGCGGGTTACGCGCAAGACCATGGCGCCAGGCTGCAGCTCGAGCGCGGCGCTCGTGGGCTCGTCCGCCACGACGCGCTCGACCCGCACGATGCGCGCGCCTGCTTTGAGGCCCAAGTTGCGGGCCTCCTCAGTGAAGCCGAGCACGCGGTCGATGATCTGCTCGAGCGGCTGTCCCTTCACGTACGTGCCTGAACCCTGGCGCTGCTCGACACGGCCAGCTTTCGAGAGCTCCTCGAACGCGCGCCTCACCGTCATGCGAGACAAGCCAAGCCCGATGGCTAGGCCGCGTTCAGATGGCAGCGCGCTACCGGGGCTCATGTGGCCAAGCTCGATGGCGCGAACCAGCTGATCCTTCAGCTGCAGGTACGCGGGTGTTGGCAGCGCTTTGTCGATCCGGATCTCGCTGAGCCTCATGACTTGCCGTGGTCCCTTCCAGTAGCGCGGGGGCGCCCGAACGGGTGAATGAATTGCCTTGGAGCGTACCACTGCTATACCATCAGTCAACCTCCGCGGTTCTCGTTAGCGTCTATGGTGACGCTGCGGGGCAAGAGTGGCTGCTCCCTGACTACTGATCGGCGCCCGGGCAGCGCTTCAGTGGTCTCTAAGTGGCCTATCTTGGAGGTAGGACTTCTGGCTCGTAGGAACAAGGAGGCATGAATGCCACGCAAGACGTTCACCACGCTTCTTCTCGCCCTGACACTCGTCGCGGGCGGAGCCGCGTTCGCGCAACCGAAGGTAGTCGACTACCCCGGCCTCGGCATGACGCCAGGCAACGTGGGCGGCACCATCACCCTCGGTCTCGCAGACTCGCCGCCCACTTTCCTCTACTACGCCCAGATCGACAACAACACCCAGACCCTGACGGGAGTCGTGTTCGACTCGCTCGTCGAGTTCAACCTCGAGACCTACGCCATCGAGCCTGGCCTCGCCGCCAGCTGGGACGTCAGCCCGGACGGCACCGTGTACACCTTCCACCTGCGTCAGGGCGTCACCTGGCACGACGGCACGCCGTTCACCGCGGCGGACGTCATCTTCACGTACACGCAGATCATCGCCAACCCGGAGGCGCGCGCCGGCGACGCCGCCGCGTTCGTGTTCACGGTTGACGGCGAACAGCGCCCCGTCACGTTCGACGCCCCAGACGACGCCACCGTNGTCATGACGCTCCCGGCGCCAGCGGCGGCGTTCCTGCTGCAGCAGCGCTTCCCGATCATGCCGAAGCACAAGCTCGTCAAGTTCTCGGTCGAGGGCGGCGCAGCGCAGGCAGACATCAACAACGGCTGGGCGACGGACACCCCCTTGTCCGAGATCGTCGGCACCGGGCCATTCATGTACGACACCTACGTTGCTGGCCAGAAGGTTGGCCTCGTGCGCAACCCGAACTACTGGAAGGTAGACGCGGCCGGCACTAGCCTCCCGTACGCCGAGCGCCTCGATTACCTCGTCGTGCGTGGCAACGAAGCGCAAGCTGCGCAGTTCCTCGCAGGCAACCTCGCCACGCTGAACATCTCTGGCGCCCAGTTCCCAGACTTCAAGAGCCGCGAAGTTGCCGGTGCGGACTTCCGCGTCGTCACCAGCCCGGCCCTCTTCGGCTCGCCGCCCCACATCGCCTTCAACTTCGACGACTCGCAGTTCGCAGCCGAGTTCTCCAACGTGGCCTTCCGTCGCGCCATGGAGCAGGCCGTGGACCGCCAGCGCATCATCGACGACGTCTACAACGGGCTCGCCGAGATCCCAGGCACCCCAACGGCGCCAGCAGACGGCACCTTCTACGAGGACACGAAGAGCCTCATGTTGCCGTTCGACCTGACCGCCGCCGCCGCCGCCCTTGACGCTCTCGGCATCAAGGACACCAACAATAACGGCGTGCGCAACGTNCCCTCCGGCGCCGAGCTCGAGTTCTCACTCACCTACAACTCCGACTCGAGCACCTTCACGGACATGGCCACCATCTTGCAGAACGACTTCGCCAAGATCGGCGTCAAGGCCAACCTCGTCGGCGTGCAGGGCTCTGCCCTGCTCTCCACTGGCCTCGCAGGCGACTACCAGGCCATCATCATCGCGCTAGGCAACCAGCCCGACCCGGAACTCCGCAAGCCGATCTGGCAGCCTGGCGGCTCGCTCTACTACTGGCACCGCTCCACGCAACCAGCAGTGCCGGGCGGACCCGCCAACTTCGCGGCCATGGCCGATTGGGAGAAGCGCATCTACGACATATTCGACCAGGGCACTACCCTCGTCGACCGCGACGCGCGCATAGCTCTCTACAAGGAATGGCAGCGCATCAACGCCGAGATGGTGCCCGTCATCATGATCGCCAAGCCGGCCAACATCGCCGCCGTGCACGCCAGCATCGGCAATTACGTCTACAACCTGGGTGTCATCCCCGGGTACAACCCCGTCCCGCTCTACTTCGTCGAATAACGACTGGCTAACCAACACCAAGCCGGGCCGACTACTAAGCCAGTCGGCCCGGCTCATCTAGAGTGGAGACCAGCTTATGTTCGCCTACCTGATCAGACGCGTGCTGATCATGCTCCCGACGATCCTCCTGGTGTCGGTCGTCTGCTTCATCGTCATCCAAGCGGCGCCCGGTTCGTTCACGGACCGCTACTTGGAGGACCCCCGCATGGGGCCAGAGGCCGTCGTGCGCATCAACGCGCAACTCGGCCTCGACAAGCCCCTCGCGCAGCAGTACCTCCGCTGGGTCAGCGGCATCGTCACGCGCCTCGACTTCGGTTACAGCTTCTTCGCGAACCGCCCAGTCTCGACCGTCATCGGCGAGCGGCTCTTCTGGACCGTCGTCGTGGCGGGCATAACCATGCTCTTCTCTTGGGTGGTCGCCGTTCCGCTCGGTATCTTCACGGCACTGCGGCGCAACGGCTTCACGGACGCCGTCGCGAGTTTCATCGGCTACGTCGGCCTCGCCGTGCCCGATTTTCTCATCGCGCTCCTGCTCATCGCCCTCGTGCTGCAAACGGGCGGCACGCAAGTCGGTGGGTTGTTCAGCCCCAAGTACATCGGCGCGCCATGGAGTTGGGACAAGTTCCTCGACTTCCTCAACCATATGTGGATCCCCATCCTCGCCATCGGCACCACCGGCGTGGCTTCCGTGATGCGGCAGATGCGCGCGAACCTACTAGACGTCCTCAATGCCGACTACGTGCGCACGGCGCGCTCGAAGGGCCTCCCGGAACGCCGCGTCATCAACCGCCACGCAGTGCGCACCGCCATCAACCCCCTTATCTCCATGCTCGGCCTCAGCCTCCCGGAACTGATAAACGGCACCATCATCGCGAGTATCGTCCTCAACCTGCCGACCATCGGCCCGCTCCTGTACGACTCGCTCCTCGCGAAAGACCAGTACGTCGCGATGTCGCTCCTCCTCCTCGCCAGCGCGCTGCTCATGGTCGGCAACCTCCTCGCCGACCTGGCTCTCGCGTGGGTCGACCCGCGGATCCGCTATGACTGACGCCCAGGCGGCCGCGCCGGCAGCGGTCAAGACCGAGTTCGGGCCCAGCCAGCGCGTCCTCGCGTGGCGGCGCTTCACGCGCTCGCGCACGGGTGTCATCGGCGCCGTCATCCTCGTGCTCCTCTACCTGACGGCGGCAACGGCGCAGTTCCTCGCCCCGTACGAGGTCACCACGCAGCACCGCGCCGTCTACCAGCCGCCGCAACCCATCAGGGTGTGGCACGAGGGGCGGTTGACGTGGCCGTTCACGTACGCCATGCAGCAAGAGCGCGACCCCGTTACGTTCCGGCGCATCTTCGCCCCAAACTTGGAGGAACCGCTACCACTGCGCCTGTTCGTCAAGGGAGAGAAGTACACCTTCTTGGGGCTCTTCGCCACCGACCGTCACCTCTTCGGCGCCGTCGGCGGCGACTACTACCCGCTCGGCACGGACCGCTTCGGGCGCGACCTCTTCTCACGCATGCTCGTCGGGTCCCAAGTCTCGCTCACGGTGGGGCTCATCGGGATAATCATCTCGTTCGGAATCGGCATCCTCGTCGGTGGCCTGAGCGGTTACTACGGCGGCTGGGTCGATCAGGTGCTGCAACGCCTCGTCGAGGTGCTGCTCAGCTTCCCGCGTATACCCATCCTGCTAGCCTTGGCGACCGTCATCCCCACTACCTGGCCGTCTACTTACGTCTACCTTGGCATCGTCGTCGTGCTCGCCTCCATCGGGTGGGCCGGGCTCGCGCGCGTGGTGCGCGGGCAGGTGTTGGCCGTGCGCGAGACGGAGTTCGTGACGGCGGCAAGGGCGCTCGGCGTGCGCGACCTCACCATCGTCATCAAGCACGTCGTGCCGAACCTCGCCTCCTACCTCGTCGTGGCCGCCACCCTCGCGCTGCCCGGTTACATCCTGGGCGAGAGCGCGCTGTCGTTCCTCGGCCTCGGCGTCAAGGAGCCCATGACGTCGTGGGGCCTGCTCCTCAAGGACGCGCAGAACTTCGAGTCGCTGCGGCTATACCCCTGGCTGTTGGCGCCAGGCGCCCTCATCGTCATCTCGGTGCTGGCGTTCAACTTCGTTGGCGACGCCCTGCGCGACGCCGCCGACGTGAGATCGAGGTGACCAAGTGAACAAGCTGCCGCTGATGATCGACCTGTCCGCGCCCGCCCTCACCACGGCCGAGCGCGAGTTCCTCGCAGAGGGGCGCGTGGCAGGCATCTGCCTGTTCGGGCGCAACGTTATCGACCGCTATCAGCTCGCGGACTACCTGGCAGAGGTGCAGCAGGTGGCTGGCGACGACCTGATCGTGGCCGTCGATCAGGAGGGCGGTGGTGTGCTGCGGCTGCTTGACGTGCCTTTCCCACCCCCGGCCATGGCGCTCGGCGCCGCAGACGACGTGGCGTTGACCGAGGCGGTCGCCGCCGCCACCGGCCGAGCGTTGGCGGCCGTTGGCATCAACCTCGACTTCGCGCCCGTAGCGGACGTCAACTCCAACCCACTCAACCCCGTGATCGCCGACCGGTCGTTCGGTGCAGACCCGGCCCTCGTCGCGCGCCACGTGGCCGCCTTCGTGCGCGGCCTGCAGTCAGCCGGGGTGGGCGCCACCCTCAAGCACTTCCCTGGGCACGGAGACACGAACCTCGACTCTCACCTCGCGCTGCCCGTAGTGGACCGCTCGCTAACTGAGCTGCGGGCAACCGAGTTCGTGCCCTTCCGCGCTGGCATAGCTGCTGGCGCCGCCGCCGTCATGAGCGCCCACATCGTGCTCCCAAGCCTCGACACTGACCTGCCTGCCACCCTCTCGCGCCGCGCGATGTACGGGCTACTGAGGAACGAGCTCGGCTTCGACGGGCTAAGCGTCACGGACGCCCTCGACATGCAAGCCATAGCCCAGCGCTACGACGCCGGCCGCGCCAGCGTCATGGCGTTGGCCGCGGGGGTCGACCTGCCCCTCACGCTCGGACCGATCGAGCAGCACCGGGCGACCGTCACTGGGCGCATCGCTGCCTTCGTCAGCGCCTACCCAGCTAGTCCGAGTGGCGGCAACCTGGGCCCCGTCGAGGTCGCCGACCGCGCCACCATGGCCACCGCGACGAAGCGCGGGCTCGTCAGCATCGGCGCCTTGCCGCGCTTGCGGCCAGGTGACCGGGTAGCGTTGCTCGCTATGTCGGCCGTACGCGCCAACGCCGCCAGCCAACTGAGCGCCAGGCCAGCGGACGCCCTCGTCGACGAGCTAACGCGCCGGGGCGCGCAGGTGCTACGCCACGACCTCGTCTGGGGCGAGGCGAACGACCCAACGCCGTGGCTAGGTGGGCTCGGCCTCGTGCCAGACGCCGTCATCTACGTCTCGACGAGCCGCACCCGCGTCGCACCAGGCGAAGTGGCTGCCGCGCGCGCGGCGGCGGCGTGGGCGCGCCACGCGGGCGTGCCCTTCGGTCACGTTGCGCTCTGGAACCCGTACTCGACCGAACTAGTGCCTGGCCCTGCCCTGCTGGCGTTCGGGTACCGCGGGACCGCCGCTGCCGCTGTAACCGACGTCCTCTTCGGTGAGGCTGCCACCGGCACGTTGCCCGTACCGCTCCGGCCTGCGTCCTAGCGCACCGTGCTTCCCGAAGTCGCCCGGGAACCGCGCCTCTATTGACCCACTTGGCCGGGGCCTAGCCTCTCCCTCGGGCATGCCTGACCAAGGCGCCCGGAAAGGGAGTGGCCATGTCTGGGACTTGGCATTTGCGGCTGGTGTACGTGGTGGTGGTCTTTGCGGCGCTCATCGCACAGAGCAACGCGCAGCAGTACGTGAAGGACGCCCAGTTGGAGTACCAGCGCTCGCGGCTGATCGCCTACCGCATGGAGCGAGAGGCGCAGGGCCTGCTGGGTGGCGCTCTGCCAGTGGGCGAGTACTCGTGGACCATGGACTTGAGGTGCGTGACTCCTGAAGCGTGCGCCGTGGCGTTCGGGGCCCAGCTCCTGCCTGACGGGCAGGAAAGCTTCACCTTCGTGGCGCGCCTGCGGAGCGACGGTACGCGCATGCGCTACAGCGGCGCTTCCGTCGCCCGCGGCGCGGGGCGGGTGTCTCAGGACTTCGGTTGCGGCGTCCAGAGTAGCGACATCCAGGCCTCCCACATTCCAGTCGCTCCACCCGACCCGAACGCTGGCGCGGCAGGCGTGTGCATGTCGGAGGAGAGCGGAGAGGCGTTCATACGCGCCGTTCCCACCCACCCTCTGGCGGCTCTCGCGACGAAGCCCCTGCTATGGGTGAAACCAGAGGCGCCGAACCTCCTGGGGGCCAGCGGCGAAGCGTTCGTGGCCTGCCGGTGTGGGGCAGCCGTCGGCCTGGCTACGCCGACCATCGCGGCGCCAGACACCGTCTACGCGGACTTCTACTCAGCTAGCGGCCAGCTCCCCGCCGGGGTGCTGCTGACGGTCAGTCTGGTGAAAGTGCAGTGAGGGCTCGCTGGCGCTGCCCCTTTGCTCTTGGGCAACGGTGACGGTTCCGCCTAGTGCGGGGCGCGCCGAGCCGCTAAACTGCCGCCGATAACTACGCTCAAGGGTGGTTCGGCGAGGGATGAGCCACCGCGGCGATGGTCGCCCCGCGAACGGGGAGTTCGCGTGCCGTGCATGGGCCAGCGCCTCGCCGCCACCCGACAGTGGAGGGCGCTATGTCGGTCACGACCGTCAGCGGCCGCGCCAGAAGGGCGCATGGCCATGGCAATGAACACGGGGCGGGTCTAGGATCCGCAAGCAGGTTCGGGCGCCAGGGTCGCCTCACTCTGGCGGCAGCCGCGGCGGTGCTGCTTGGGGCGGCTGCATTTACTGCGTACCGTTTGACGCTGCCCACCGACGGCTGGGCCCTCAGGGGTAGCGTGGTGGCCCCCTCGTTCGGCAGCGACCTGCTACGCAGCGGCTCTGGCTTGCAGCCTGGCGATGTGCTGGTGGCCGTCGACGGCGTGCCCTACGTGGAGTTGGTTGGGAACGCAGTCGACGGCAATGCCTCTTCTCTCGACTATCGAGTGGGCGCCGTCACCACCTACACCGTGCTGCGCGACGGTGAACCGGTGGAGGTGCAAGTGCCGCTGGAGGGCTGGTCGCGTGCAGGGGTGCTGCGCGCGGCTTGGCTGACGCTCTCGAATACGCCGGTCGGTGGCCCGTACCGCTGGTTGACGTGGCTGCTCGCCGCGTACCTGTTCGCTCGCCGACCTAGGAACCTCGCCGTCGGGCTCCTCTTCATGCTGGAGTCGCTCACGGCCTCCATGGCCATAACTGCGCTAGTTGCGCCCGTGACCGTCGCCGATACCCTCTCGCCGGTCGTCTTCTACGCAGCACGGGTGTGGGGAGAANTGCTCGCCTGGCTCGTGCTGCCCCCGCTCGCACTTCACTTCCTGCTCGCGTTTCCGGACGCCAGACCCATAGCCAGAGGGGTGCTGCCGCTGATCTACGGCGCCCCATGGCTGGTGTTCGCACTTGTCTGGACGACGGGCATGGCGGTGCTCGTACCCCTTTCGGGGGCGGCATACAGCGTGGCGAACATCGTGGCTGCGCTGGTGCTGGTGGCAAGGCATGGGAATGGCGCGGAGCGCGCGAGCGTGCGGTGGTTGGCTTTCGGCTTTGGCCTTAGCGGCGTATTCTCGCTGCTGTTCTGGGCAGGCCTCGCCGCACCCCTACTGCAGGGCATGGGCGTCCCGAGCGCCTTGTTCGAACACTGCGTCTGCGAACTCCTGTACGTCGCTTGCATCGCCATCGCGCTCTTGCGTCACCAACTGTTCGACATCGACGTCATCATCCGCCGGACACTCGTCTTCCTTGGGCTCACCCTTGGCGTGATCGGCGTCTACGTTGTGCTGGTGAGCGGGGGCGGGCGGCTGGTCGGCGGTGGCGCAGACGTGCCGCTTTCTCTCGCGGCCGCTGGCGTGCTGGCGCTGGCGTTCGATCCGTTGCGGGCGCGGTTGCAGCGCCTGGTGAACCGCCTGGTCTATGGTTACCGCGACGAGCCGTACGTCGTGTTGCGCGATCTGGGCCGCTGGCTCGAGTCGCCCTCAGGGCCTAGCTCGGCGTTGCAGACGGCAGCTCGAGCGATAGGTGAGGCGCTGCGGCTGCCCCACGTGGCGGTGGAGGTGAACGGCACCACGCTCGCCTCGCACGGTGTGGCTGGAGCAACGTTTGAGCGGTTCGAGATGCTGCAATCCGGAGAACGACTCGGCGCCCTGGTGGTGTCGCCTCGCCGGGGGGAGGAGCGGCTGCCAGCAGTGGACAGCGGGCTCCTGCGCGTCCTCGCTGGCCAGGTGGCGCGGACCGTGCATGCGCTCTTGTTGCAGGCCGAGCTAGAGCGCTCTCGCCTTGCCAGCCTCAACGCACGCGAGGAGACCCGCAGGCGCCTCGGCAGCGACCTGCATGACGACGTCGGCAGCCGCTTGATNGACCTCGTGCGGCAGGCCGAGCGTGTCGGGCTGCAGATCGACGGAGATCCGGCCGGATCGAAGAGGTCACTTGAACATCTTGTGACCGACGTCAAGGTGCTTGCGTCGCGCGTCCGGACGCTCGCCCATCAGCTTCATCCGCCCGAGCTGGCGCTCCTAGGGTTGGTCGGCGCTGTCAGGGAGCGCCTCACCGCGCTTGGCGCCCGCCACGGGCTGCGGGTTCACCTTGAGGCTGACAACCTCGGGGAGTTACCAGCTGCGGTGGAACTGGGCGTCTACTCGATCGTCCAGGAGGCACTTACCAACGTGGTGAAGCATGCCGAGGCCACCGGCTGCAGCGTGCGCCTCAGCATGAGCGTGCCAGGCGGGCCTTCCGGCTACCCGCAGACTGCCCCCGACGCCGCCNCAGGCAGCTCTGCGCTCCTCGCCACCCCCAGCTTGAGTGGCGAGGTGAGCGACGACGGCGTGGGGCCGGGCCAGCACGAGGCCGCGGCGGGCCTTGGCATCGCCTCCATGCTCGCCCGGGTGCGCGAGCTTGGCGGCACCCTCAGCGTCGGCCGGGCGCCGGGCGGTGGCACCTTCGTTAGGTTCGCGGTGCCGCTACCGCTTCCGCCAGCGCGGGTGCCGGAATGAGCGAGAACATCAGGGTCCTCATCGCCGACGACCAGGCCATCACGCGCAGCGGCCTGAAGGCGTTGCTGGCCGCCGCTGGCGGCATCGACATCGTNGGGGAGGCGAAGGACGGCGCAGAGTGCNTCGCTCTCACGGAGGAGACGCAGCCAGACGTAGTGCTCATGGACCTACGCATGCCCGTTCTCAACGGTATCGAGGCGACCCGNCGCATCCACCGCTCTCAGCCGCACGTAGGCATCCTGGTGCTCACGGTCTTCGCGGATGACACCTCGGTGTTNCCCGCNATCCGCGCCGGNGCGCGCGGTTACCTGCTCAAGGACGCTGCGGCCGAGGAACTGCGTCAGGCGGTGGAGACCGTCGCCCGCGGCGGCGCTATCTTCAGCCCTGGCATCGCCAGTACGGTAATGCACTACTTGAGCGTCAGCTCGCGCCCCGAGCCCGGCCCCGATTTCGAGGGGCTCACGGGCCGCGAGCGCGCCGTGCTCGAAGCGTTGGCCGAGGGGCTGACGAACGCCGAGATCGCTGAGCGCATGGGGATAAGTAGCAAGACGGTAAGCAACAACGTGTCCAACATCTTGTCCAAGCTGCAGGCCGTAGACAGGGCGCGGCTGATGCTCATGGCCCTAGAGGCTGGCATGGGCAGGCGCGGCGACCGCAGTGGGGGCTGAAGTCGCTACGCCCCGCGGGTGCCTCGGTGTTGGGGTCCTATCCGGCCCGCACGTAACGCAAGTGCGTGGCGTCGGGGCCAGCGAGCACGGAACCGATCCGAAAGCGCGGTCCGGGCCCACTCAACCCTTCGAACAGGCGCCGCCCGCCGTTGAACAAGACCGGCGCCAGGGCGATCTCGAGCTCGTCGACGACGCCCATGTTCAGGTACTGCTGGATGACGTTCGCCCCACCAGAGATACGTACGTCGCGGTCGCCTGCGGCCTCGCGTGCCAGCTCTAGGGCGCGCCGCGGACCGTCGTTGACGAAGTAGAAGGTCGTGCCGCCCGGGCGCGCCCACGGTTCGCGCTTCTCGTGTGTCAGGACGTAGACGGGCGTGTGGAACGGCGCTTCCTCGGGCCAGCTGCGTTCGCCTTGCTCGAACATGCGCTTGCCCATGACGCTGGCTCCGGAGCGCTCGAACGTCTCGCGGATCTCGTCGTTTACGGGGCCGGTCTCCCCGCCGGGCCCGAACTGGAGGTTCTCACGGAAGTACTGGCTGTTCAGCAGCCAGGTCATCAGCGCGCCCCAGTTGGCGCCCCAGTTCTTGTACTCGGGAGTCTCCCAGTGCTCGAGCGTCATGCCTTCAGGCGCCAGGTAGCCGTCGAGACTTAGCGCGATGTTCACGAAGACTTTGGACATTGCCCCTCCGGTTGCTAGCTCGTCCTCCTAGGGCGCGAGCGGGCCTCACGAGCCCAGCTTAGTGCGCCTAAGCGTCATGGCGTTGATGGCGACCACCACGGTCGAGGCGCTCATCAGAACGGCGCCAGCCGCGGGGGAGAGCACGAAGCCAACCCCGACGAGCACGCCGGCGGCAAGCGGCAGCGCGATGGCGTTGTAGCCCGTCGCCCAGGCTAGGTTCTGCATCATCTTGCGGTAGGTCGCGCGCGAGAGCCGCAGGGCGGCGAGGACGTCGAGCGGGTCGTTCTCGACCAACACCAGGTCGGCGGATTCGATGGCGACGTTGGTGCCAGCGCCGATGGCGACGCCGAGGTCGGCAGCCAGTAGGGCGGGGGCGTCGTTGATGCCGTCGCCAACGAAGGCGGTCGGCGCGCCCCGCTGCAGTTCACGCACTTTCTCCGCCTTCTCGCCTGGCAGCACGCGCGCGTAGTAACGCTCGATGCCGAGTTCGCTTGCCACCGTGCGCGCCACGGCCTCGGCGTCGCCCGTGATCATCACGGCCTCGACGCCGATCTTCTTGAGGGCGCGGATGGTGTCTGTGGCGCTCTGGCGCACGCGGTCGGCGAGCGCGATCAGGGCGATGGCGCGCTTCTCATCCATAAGCGCGATGACGCTCTCGCCCCGCGCCTCAGCCTCCTCGAGTCCGCGCCGCAAACTAGGCGCGAACTCCAGGCCCTGTTCCTCGATCCACTCTGGTCGGCCGACGGTGTAGCGGGCGCCGCCCACGCGGCCGCTTACGCCCTTGCCTGCCGCCACCTCGAACTCCTCGACTGGGGGAAGCCGTAGGTTGCGTCCTTGCGCGACCTCGACGACTGCTTGGGCGAGGGGGTGCTCGCTGCGCGCCTCGAGCGCGGCCGCCAACCGCAGCGCGTCGACTTCTGCCGTCTGGTCGGTGTAGGTCGCGCGGACGCCGAACTTGCCCTCGGTGAGGGTGCCGGTCTTGTCGAACGCGATGGTGCCGATGTCGCGGGCGCGCTCGAAGGCCTCGCGGTTACGCACCAGGATGCCGTTCTTCGCGCTCATGCCGGTGGCGTTGACGATCACGAGCGGGATGGCCAAACCGAGGGCGTGCGGGCACGCGGTGATCAGGACCGTGACCGTGCGGGTGATGGCCTGCTGCATATCGCCGGTTGCGACCAGCCACGCCACGAACGTGACGACGCCAGCGCCGACCGCGATGTAGAAGAGCCAGCCAGCGGCGCGGTCAGCGAGGTTCTGGAAGCGGCTGCGGGACGATCGCGCTTCGGCCACCAGGCGCTGGATCTGCGAGAGGGTCGTCTCGCCGCCAACGCGTGAGACCTCGACCGTCAACGCGCCTTCGCCGTTGACGGCGCCAGCCACCACCTCGCTACCTTCCACCTTGGGCACGGGCTGCGACTCGCCGGTGAGGAACGACTCGTTCACGCTGCTGCGGCCCTCTGTGACCACGCCATCGGCAGGGAGTTGCTCGCCTGGCCGCACGAGGATGCTGTCGCCGTGGCGGAGGTCGGAGACCTGCACGTCCGCCAGCTGGCCGTCGGTGACGCGGTGGGCGGTGGTTGGGACGAGCGCCGCGAGGTGCTCGAGTGCCTTGGAGGCGCCCTGCACGCTGGCCATCTCCAGCCAATGCCCGAGGAGCATTATGACGATGAGGGTGGCGAGCTCCCAGAAGAACGGCATGCCTGGAGCGCCGAAGGCGACGGCCATGCTGTAGACGTAAGCCACGCTGATCGCCAGGCTGATCAGGGTCATCATGCCCGGCTGGCGGTCGGCAAGCTCGTGACGGGCGCCCTGCAGGAAGACCAGGCCACCGTAGACGAACAGGATGGTGCCGAGCACGGGATTGACCCACGCGGAGCCTGGGAAGCTGACGGCTTGGTAACCGAACCACGTTTGGAACTGCTGGCTGAAGTACAGGATCGGGATGGTCAGGGCCAGCGAGAGCCAGAAGCGGTCGCGGAACATCTCGGGGGAGTGTCCGGCGTGCTTGTCGTGCCCGGCGCGCACGTCGTGGCCCTGGTGGCCACCGCCGTGGTCGTGGTGCTCGTGGGCGTGTTCTGCTGGCGTCATGCCATCACCTCGTGGCGACGGCCGTCACGTTCTGCCTCAAGGCTAACGTCAGCGCCACGGCGGTGACGACCATGCTTATCGCGACTGCCGGCAGGAGCACCTGGTTACCCAAGACGTCCATCGCCCAACCGACGCTGGCTGGCGCCAAGATGGACGCGCCCGAGCCGAACAAGTAGTACATGCCAGTGTAGAAGCCTACGCGGTCGTCTCCGCCGCGGTTGACGACTAGCGGGTAGGCGGGCACCAGCACTAGCGCCCAGGAAGCGCCGCCCAACCCGAGCCAGATGGCGAGATTGGCGGGCGATGCAACGAAGCTGGCGATGACGAGCCACAGGGCGAGTAGTAGTGCGCCGACGCGCATGGTGTTCATCTCACCCAAGCGCCGGGCAAGGCGCGCGGCTGGCAGCGCCATCACCACGAAGCCCGCGATGGTCACGCCCATGATCAGCCCGGCCCTTCCGCCCGTCAGCCCGAACTGTTCCGTTGCGAACGTGCTGAACTGCGCCTCGAGCGCCGAGTAGCCGAAGAACGCGAAGAACACGGCCGTCAGGATGAGCAGGATGCCGCCGGTGCGTTCACCTAGCAGGGCGCCAGCGTCGCGCAGGAGTGTGCCGATGAGCGGCGCATCGTCCTGGATGACGCCCTCCTCGACGTGATCAGGGTGAGGGGTGGTGGCCGCCCGCACTGCGAACAGCGCCGCCAGCGTCACGGCGCCCGCGACGGCGAACGGGAACCACATGGCCACGTCTGACAACGGCGCCAGGATGAGCAGGCCAAGTGCGCCACCGATGGCGCCGAGCATGGTGAGGACGGCGTTGGCGTGAGGCCGGCCGCTTGGAGCTACGTGGTCTGGCATGAGCGCGGCCAGCGGGGCGCGGAAGGCGGTCATGGCGAGGAGGAACAAGATATCGACCGCCATGAGCGTCCAGAACGCCGCCTTGGCGAACGGCAGCGCGGCGAAGAGGAGCGCCGCGAGGGGCATGCTCACCACGAGGAAAGGCAGGCGCCTGCCGAGCCGACCGTCGATGCGGTCTGACCACGCCCCGATGATGGGTACCAGGATCAGGCCTAGGACGTTGTCTATGCCCATGATGGCGCCGCGCATACCGCTCGAACTCACGAAGTCGCGCAGGAGGAGCGGCATGAAGATGTTGTAGAGCCCCCAGGTTATGGCGAGGCTGGCGGCGCCGACGCCAAGGCCGAGGAGCTGCCAACCGTTGAGCCCTAAGTACCTTCGGTTCATGTGCTTGCTTCGTGAGGCGGCTCGTCGTCGACCGTGTGACGCGCGGCTTCCGCCCGAGCGGCCGCCAACTCGCTTGCCTTGCGCTGCCATTCGGCGTCCTCGCTTCCTGGAGCTGGTTGGCCAGCCAGCGCCTTCGCGTAATCGCGCGACATGGCTGCCCTGGCGAGGAGCATGCTGGCTACGGGGTTGACGAGCGGGATGAAGATCATGGGCAGCAGCGCTTTGAGCAGCAGGCGCCCCTCGACGAGCGAGAAGTAGAGCACGCACGCCGCGAGGATGCTGGTCGCGCCGAGCGTGGCAGCCAGTGTGGCGGGGTGCACGCGCTCGTAGAACGACCTGAACCGCAGCATGCCGAACGCGCCGACGAGCGCCAAGCTGGCCCCGAAGATGGCGAGCAGGACGACGATGATGGCGGCCCACACGGGCATGTCTGGAGCCATCACTCGATCACCTCGCCGCGCATGAGGAACTTGGCTAGCGCCGAGCTGCTCGTGAACCCTAGCAGGGTCATGACGATGGCGGCCTCGAGGTAGCCGGGGTCCGCGACGCGCATGCCGAAGACGACGATCTGCAGGGCGGCGTTCAGGTACACGGCGTCGAAAGCGAGCACGCGGTCTTGCGCGCGCGGCCCCTTGACGAGGCGCGCCGCAGCCAGCACGAACGCCACCGCCAGCACGGCGTGCACCGCGAGGAGGCCCCAGTGCAGCACCGCCGAGCCTGTCATTCGAACACCGCGAGCAGGCGGCGCTCGTACCGTTCCTTGATGGTGGAGATCCAGTACTCGTTGTCGACGAGGTCTAGGACGTGGATGGTGACGACGTGCGTGCGCGCGTCGTATGCCGCCCAGAACGTGCCTGGGGTGGCGGTGATTATGGTCGCGAGGGCAGCTAGGGCGTGCGGGCTGCGGATGTCGAGTGGGATGTTGACGAAGCCGGAGTGGAAGTCCTTGCGGCGGCGGTTGAGCGTCAACGCCACGAGCGCGAAGTTGGAACGCACGACGTCGTACGTCGCCACGAAGAAGAGCCCGACGGCCGTCAGTGGGCGCTTGAAGTTCGGCGGCGTCTGGTCGAGCGCTTGCATGGTGCGCGAGAGAAGCAGGCCGAGCACCAACCCGGTCGCCACGTCGAGCGGCGCGAGCGACTCCTGCAGCAGCAGCCACAAGAGGGCGAGGAACACCGCAAGGATCGGGTGGGGAATCAAGCGCCGCAGCACGTTAATGCTCACCCTCTGGGGTGGCGGGCGCCTCCGGGTTTGGCAGCACGCTGCTGAGGTACTGGACGGGGCTCCGTAGGCCGGCGCCGGTGGCGGCCGTGTAACGCATGATCGGCTGCGCGAACGCCGTCAACGCCACGAGGAGCACGAGCAAGAGGGCAACGGGCAGCGCCTCGAACGGGCGCACGGCCGTTGGGGTGGTGTCCGCCCCGGCCCAGAACTGCTTGACGCCATGGCGCGTGAGCGCGATGAGCGCGGCGAAACCTGACGCCACGATCACCCCCAGCACCCACCAAGCGAGGGCGCCTGGCGCGTTGGCGTAGCCGTTAGCGCCGCTCGTGATCACTGCGCTGAGCATGGCGAACTTGGCCACGAAGCCCGAGAGTGGCGGCAGTCCAGTGAGCTGAATGGCGATGAGGAAGAACGCGGTGCTCAACAGTGTGGTCGTCAGCGGCAGTGTTACCCCGCGCTCGACGCCCTCGAACTCGCTGGCCAACGCCGTCTCGAAGTCGTCTGAGAACACGGGCCCAACGGCAGCGGGCGCCTCGGCGTGACCGCGGCTAACGAGCTCGCACAGTAGGAACAGCACCCCGATGCCGAGTGTCGAGCCGACGAGGTAGTAGAGGGCGCCGGATATCACCGCGACGTCGCCGCTAGCGATGACGGCGAGTAGCGTGCCTGACGAGACCAGCGTGAGGTAGCCGGCGGCTCGCGGCAGCTCTGTGCTGGCGATGACGCCGAAGCTGCCGTAGATGACGGTCGCCAACCCGAGGTAGAGGAGCCAGGAACTACCGTAGAACTCGAGTGCCTGCCCGGCGGGCCACAGGAGTGTGGCTAGGCGCAGTATCACGTAGACGCCGACTTTGGTCATGACGGCGAAGATGGCCGCGACGGGAGCTGCGGCGGCCGAGTAGGTAGTTGGCAGCCAGAACGAGAGCGGCCACGCGCCGGACTTCACGAAGAAGGCAACGCCCAACAGCCCGAGACCCGCCTTGAGCAGGCTGAGGTCCGCCGGGCCGAGCAGCGTGGCCTGCACGGCGATGTCGGCCATGTTGAGGGTGCCGAGAAGCGCGTAGACGACGGCGATGCCTACGAGGAACGCGAGCGAGCCGGTCAGGTTGATGGCGACGTAGTGCAGGCCGGCCTTGACGCGCCGCTTGCCAGACCCGTGCAGCAGCAAGCCGTAAGACGCCGCGAGTAGCACCTCGAAGAACACGTAGAGGTTGAACAGGTCCCCCGTCAAGAAGGCGCCGGATAACCCCATGAGTAGTAGGAGGTAGAGCGTGTGGAAACGTGGGCCAAGGGTAGCCCAGCGGCCGAGCGCGTACGCCATCGCGGTGGCGCCAAGCACGTTGGTGACCAACACCATCAGCACGCTGAGGCGGTCGGCGACGAGCACGATGCCGAACGGCGCACCCCAATCGCCGAGCCGGTAGACGACTACCTCAGAGGTGAGGGGGTCGTTGACGGTGAGCAGCAGTGAGGTGGCGGCCGCCACTGACGCGGCGGCGGCGAGGATGCTGATGATGCCCTTCGCCCGGCGCTGGCGTTCGTGCAGCAACAACATGGTGGCGCCAGCCACTAGCGGCAGCAGGATGGGCAGGATGGTCAGGTGTTGCCCGAGGCTCTCAAGCAGGCCGGTCACGGTCGTGCCTCCTCGCCGTCGACGTGGTCGGTGCCGGTCAGGCCGCGCGCGGCCAACAGGATCACGAGGAAGAGGGCCGTCATGGAGAAGCTGATGACGATGGACGTGAGCACTAACGACTGCGGGAGCGGGTCGGCGAACTTGCTTACGTCTGCGCCCTCCGCGAGGACGGGGGCGCCGCCGATGACGAGGCTGCCCATGCTGAGGATGAACAAGTTGACGGCGTAAGTCAGCAACGACATCCCGATGATCACCTGGAACGTGCGCGGGCGGAGAACGAGGTAGACGCCTGCTGCGCTTAGCACGCCGATGCCCAGGGCAAGTACGACTTCCATCAGCCGACCCCTTCGGCGTCGGCGCCGGGCTTCGCTGCTGGCGCGTCGCTCGTTGCGCCCGCGAGCTCCTCGGCGGTTGGCGCTTGGCGGGCGCTGCGGATGGACTGGTGGGCTAAGGCGATGAGCATGAGGATGGTGGCGCCGATGACGAGGGCGAACACGCCGAGGTCGAAGAGCGTAGCTGAGGCTAGCGGCACGCTGCCGAGCACCGGAAGCTCGACCGTTTCATGCGCCGAGGTCAGGAACGGCCTGCCGAAGAACCAGGAGCCGGCGCCGGTGGCGACGGCCAGCAGAAGGCCAAGGCCGATCCATCGCAGCGGCAGGACGCGCAGGCGCTCCTCGACCCAGCGCGTGCCGCGCGCCATGTACTGCAAGATGAACGCGATGGCCATGGTGATCCCCGCCGCGAAGCCGCCCCCAGGATGGTCGTGGCCGCGCAAGAACAAGTGCAGCGCGAAGAGCGTGACGATGGGGAAGAGCAAGTGCATGACGATGCGCGGCACGAACAGGTAATCGGTTGCCGTGTCGCCGACGCTGCGCCCGCTCAGGGCCTCGTCGTATGCGTCCTGCCGCTGCTGCTGCCTCGTGCTGCCCACGACTTCGCGCGCGGGCCTGAAGCGCCTTAGCAGGGCGAACACCGTGAGGGCGACGATGCCGAGCACGGTTATCTCGCCCAGGGTGTCGAAGCCGCGGAAGTCGACGAGGATGACGTTGACGATGTTGTGCCCGCCGCCGCCGCTTAACGCGTTGGTGACGAAGAACTCCGAGATGCCGCTCACGTTCGGGCGCGTCATGGCGGCCAGCGCGAGGACGGCCATGCCAGCGCCTGCAACTAGCGCGAGCGCCAGGTCGCGGCCGCGCCTCAAGTTGGCGCGGGTGCGCACGGCGCGGTCCGTTACGGATAGCGCCGAGCGCCGCGGGAGCCAGCGCAGGCCGAGGAGGAGCAGGACGGTCGTCACGATCTCGACGAGGAGCTGCGTCACCGCCAGGTCTGGCGCCGACAGCCACACGAACGTGGCGCACACGACCAACCCCGCGGCGCTCGTGAAGATGAGGGAGGCAACACGGTGGAACTTCGCCAGGTAGGCGGCTCCGACCGCGAAGACGACGCCGAACAGCCACAGTACGAGGAACGACCAGGAGACCGGCGTCAGCGGCGCGGGTCCGAGCGTGAGGGGCGAGCCTTGCTTCGTGATGGCCTGGTAAACGAACGGGGCTGCGCCAGCCGCCGCGGCAGCGGTTACGACGAGGAAGAGTTGCGGCTGCAGCCTGACGGTGCCGAAGAAGCGCACGATGGTGGCGGAGGCGAGCTCGAGCGAGGCCATGACGTCGTTGAAGGTGCGGCGCCCGCGCACGCGCCCGGCCCACGGGCGGTCGGTGCTGGTGCGGTTGGCGAGGCGGTGGTAGAGCGCTATGTAGAGGCCGAAGCCAAGCGCCATCGCGACGAGTGAGAGGAGGAACGCGGGCGTGAAGCCGTGCCACAGCTCGAGCTGGACGTTCGGCGTTTCCGCGCCCAGCACGGCCAACGCGCCGGACTTCAGCATCGGGCCGACGGAGGCGGCCGGGATGATGCCGACGACGAGGCAGATGGCGACGAGCAACTCGACGGGCAGGCGCATCCAGGAGACTGGTCGTGCGGTTTGCGTGGCAAGTCGGTGGCTTCCGGCCCGAAGAAGACCTGGTGGATGAACCTCACGGAGTAGAGGACGCCGAAGGCGCTGCCGAGGGTGGCGAGTAGCGGCAGGAGCCGGTCGAGCAGCGAGCCCGTGTGGAACTCGAACGTCTCGCTGAGGAACATCTCCTTGGAGATGAAGCCGTTGAGGAGCGGCACCCCGGCCATCGCCGCGGCGGCCACTATCGCGAGCGTGCCCGTCAGCGGCATGTGTTTGAAGAGGCCGCTGAGGCGCCTGACGTCGCGGGTGCCGGTCTCGTGGTCGATGATGCCGGCGGCCATGAACAGCGAGGCCTTGAAGGTGGCGTGGTTGAGGGTGTGGAAGATGGCCGCCACGGCCGCGGCCGGCGTCGAGAGCCCAAGTAGCAGGGTGATGAGCCCTAGGTGGCTGATGGTCGAGTAAGCCAATATGCCCTTGAGGTCGTTCTGGAACACCGCTACCGCGCCGCCGAGGAGGAAGGTGATGAGGCCGGCGAGGCTGACGGTGTAGTACCAACCGTCGTGGCCGGCAAGGACGGGCCACAAGCGGATCATGAGGTAGATGCCGGCTTTCACCATGGTGGCGGAGTGCAAGTAGGCCGAGACTGGGGTTGGGGCCGCCATGGCGTGGGGCAGCCAGAACTGCAGTGGGAACTGGGCGCTCTTCGCGAACGCCCCTGCCAGCACGCACAGGATCGCTGGCGTTAGCAGGGGGCTGGCCGTGAGCGCGTCGCGGCTGGCCAGCACCGTGCTCAACTCGAAGCTGCCGACGATGTGGCCGATGATGATGGCGCCGATGAGCAGCAGGAAACCGCCGAAGCCCGTGACGGTAAGGGCCATGCGGGCGCCGTCGCGCGCGTTCTCGTTGTGGTGCCAGTAACCGATGAGCAGGAAAGAGAGCAGGCTCGTCAGCTCCCAGAAGATGACGAGCTGGATGAGGTTCCCAGACAACACGAGGCCGAGCATGGCCCCCATGAACGCTAGCAAGTAGGAGAAGAAGCGCGGCACGGGGTCATCCGCCGCCATGTAGTAGCGCGCGTAGAGCACGACCAGGGCGCCGATGCCTGCCACGAGCAGAACGAACAGCCAACTCAGGCCGTCCAGCCGCCAGGTGAGCCGCAGCCCGATGTCCGGCAGCCACGCCCAGCTTCCCTCGATGACCTTGCCGTCCGTAACGCCGCGGTAAAGCCACGCCGCGATGCCAACACCGGCCAAGGCCGTGGCGCCTGCNAGCCCGGCCGCCGCGTTGCGCGCATNGCGTGGCAACAGGAGCACTACTCCACTGACGAGGAACGGCAGCAGCGCTAGCGCGGGGACGAGTGTCGTTTCTAAATCCATCAGATCTGGTCGATCAGGGGCCCTGAGCAGGCGTTGCGACGCTCCATTCTAAAGTGCGCTGCCCGGCATCATGTANCGAGTCTCGTGGCGAGGGAGGGTGGTATGTGTGAGCGCCATGTTCTCGCCCGCGAAAGAGTTGCTCGCCACGCTCTCCGACCTGGCTGAAACCACGAGGACCAGCGCTTGCGCGCCTGGCCTCGGCCTCAGCGTCTTCACGGCTGACGAGGTGTTGTTGGAGCGAGGTTTCGGCGCTCGCGACCGCGAGGCTGGCCTGCCTGTTACCCCTGAGACGATCTTCGGGGTGGCTAGCATCACGAAGTCGTTCACTGCGCTGACTACCCTGACGCTGCAGGAGCGTGACGAGTTGCGCTTGGCGGACGGCGTGCGGCGCTACTTCGACTTCGGGCCGCTCTGGGCCGAGGGTGCGGTGCCGCGCGTGGAGCACTTCCTCAGCCACTCGAGCGGCCTGCCGCCTACGCCGAGCATGACCTGGCTGCGTTACGCCAGCCAGGTCGACGACCACGTGGCGGCTCGGCCGACGTTGGAGGAAGCGAAACTCACGCTAGTACCGGGCGTCATGGGCATGCAGCCCGGCCGCTTGACTTTGGCAAGGCTTGACGCCGCAGCTAAAGCGCTTGAGGACGAGGAGGCGCGTCTGCGCCTGACGGCCTTGGCCGCTGACGTCGCGGACTTCGAGGGCCTAGCTGCTTGGTTGGGCGAGAACGCTGCGCCCCTCGCCGACCCTGGTGAACTGTACTCGTACAGCAACGATGCTTTCTGCTTGGTCGGCGGGATGATAGAGCGTGTGACGGGCGGCGCGTTCGCCGACGCTGTTGCGCGCGAGGTGCTCGCGCCGCTCGGCATGCGCCGCTCGGGCTTCGACGCCGCCAGCGTCATGGCGGATGCCGACCACTCCACGCTTTACACGCGCGACGCGGAGGGCGCCGTGCTGCGCTCCCCGGCTTGGCAAACGACGGGCGTCATGCAGGGCGGCGGCATGCTCAAGAGCACGCTGGCTGACCTGCGCACTTACGTGCGCCACCTCATGCGCGGCGGTCCTCACGTGCGCGCCATGACGGAGGCGCGGGTGGCCAGCGCGCCAGGCGCGGCTTACGGCCTCGGACTGGCGATCATCGAGGATCATCACGGTCTGCGAGTCGTGAAGCATGGCGGCAGCTTGAAGGGCGT
>JGI26528J50254_1000639_pt1 | contig 23547 bp, 17 predicted proteins | sample ThiBiot_300_plan_FD_50254 | JGI IMG/M metagenome (IMG submission 50254)
CGCGTCACCGCCCGCAACCAACAGCACGACAGCCCAACAAGCGAAGAGACCCTGATCGCCGCATCCGCAGCCCTCACCGCCCCCAACGCGCCCCGCCTCACCGGCCGCGAACACCTCAGCATCAGCCTCGAGTGGGACGCCAGCAGCACCCCCAGCGTGACCGCCTACCTCCTCGAGCGCGCCGAACACGGCTCACTCTTCACCACGCTCACCACCATCCCCGCCCAAGCCGCAGCCATCCAAACCTACGCCGACACGCGCATAACCGCCGGCGTCACCTACGCCTACCGAGTGCGCGCCAAGACCGCCGACGCCACCAGCGAACCCAGCCCCGCCAGCGACGACGTCGTAGCGCTCGCGCGCAGCGCCGCCCCCAACGCCCTAACAGCCACCCCCGACACAACAGAAGGCGCCTTCCAGCTCGCGTGGGGCGCCCCCAACGACGCAGGCGGCGCGCAAGTCATCGGGTACCGCATCCAACGCAAGACCAACGATCACGAGTGGGCCACCATCCACGATCACCAGAACCCCACCACCAGCTTCACGGACCCCGACGCGCAACTCGGGGCAGAGCACTCCTACCGCGTAGCGGCCGTCACGACCCTGGGCGCGAACCACATCAGCCCCTACACGCCCGCCACCCCACCCCAACTCCTGATCCGCATACCCGGGCAGCCCGACGCGCCCCTCGTGGCCACCGCCCCCGGCAGCTTCACGCACCCCCTCATCACCTGGCTCGCTCCCAACGACGGCGGCACACCCATCACCGCCTACACCCTCGAACGCGAGCTCAACAGCGTCTGGAGCAAGCACGCCACCCTCGCGGGGCACGAGACGCAGTACGTCGACCAGGAGGCACAACCCGGGCGCTCTTACCGCTACCGCGTCATAGTCACCAACGCAGCTGGTGACAGCAGCGCCAGTGGCCCCAGCAACACCTACGAGGCGCACCCCGCCCTCGGCGCGCCCACGCAACCCCACGTCACGCACGCCGGCACCGCGCGCCTTCACATCAGCTGGGCTGCGCCCCCGGACGCCGACCCCAACGACGTGCAGGGGTACCGCCTCGAGCGCCGCGTCGGCAACGGCGAGTGGCAGACGCTAATCGCCAGCACCGGCCCCGGCGTACTAAGTCACGACGACCGCGGCTTAAGCGTCGGTGTCGCCTACCAGTACCGCGTAGCCGCCATCAACCAAGCCGCCGTCGTCGGCGCCACCAGCACCCCGAGCGTGGTCGTGACCGCCGCCGAACCGCCCACCGTGCCCCGCTCACCCGCCCTCGCTCGCAGCGGCGACCACACACTCACGGTCGAGTGGAACGCCCCCAGCGCCGACGGCCATGCCTCCATAACCAGCTACAAGCTGCAAGTCCGCACTAGCGATGACGACGGCACCTGGGGCGCCTGGCGTTCGGTGTACGAGGGCGGCAACCGCAGCTTCACGCACACCAACCTAGTCAGCTCGCTCTACTACCAGTACCGAGTCGCCGCCGCGAACGCCACCGGAGAGAGCGACTACGCGCAGACCGCTTCCCTGAGAGCCCAAGAGATCCGCACGATCACTTACGAGTTCACGTGGTCAGGAATGTGGTGCTCCTACAACACCGGCCCGCTGTCAGTTCAGACTCCTGGCGACGGCCGCTGGCATTACGCGGGAAGAAGCAATGTGGGCTCCGGCGGGTGCAGCGCCTGGGCCGACATCGCCGTCGCCTGGAGCGAACAAGACCCAACCCCCGCACCACAATGCAGCGTCATGGCCTCCAACGTGACGCTCGAGGGGTGGCAAACAGTCCGCTGCGCCTTCCAGTAGGGCAAACGCAATCAACGGCTTATCTCCCGGCTGGCACAAACGGCTGAGAGGCTTGTATTGATTCTTTGCCCTGAGCGCACTCGCCCAAGTTCAACAGTATGGCGCATTGTTTGCATCCGTGGCGGGCTTCGTGTTGGTGTTTGCCACTGCAGGGCGTGGTGGGGCTGGTGTAGATGCCCACCGCAAGCGCGTCGCTAATGTCAAAGTGTCATACGCATGGCGAACTCGAAATTTTGGAAAAGATCGCGATTCGAACACTTGCTGGCTTGGCAGAAGAGGGGCGCGGTAGGCTGACATCAGCTGGCAAGTGCTCAAAGAGGCCTCATTGACCTACCCGGGCTAAGTACGATTCTCACCGCGCGCATACCGTACGATTCTTCCGAAACCGTAATGACTACTGCTGATAACCTGGGGTGAATTAGGAATGCGGGGATAGAGTGAAACAATCACGAAAGCTCGGAGCCATCCTCTTTCTTTTTGCACTTATCAGCGCAGCATTGGGCCAGGAGTTCGTGTTCGGTACACACGCAGGCATGAGCATATCTGAAGTCCTCGCTACCGTCCCCGGAAGCGAGCAGCAAGTGCCAGCCGGACGCTCAGGGAACGTTCCGCCCAATGTAGAGTTTCATGTCAGGTTCAAGACAACCGTTGCGGGTGTCCCATTGATTGCTTCCTTCGGCTTTGTCGATGGAGGCCTCCGCCATATCGAGGCCGTCTCCTTTTCCGAGGGACGCCAAGACCAAGAGGTATTCGCCGTACGGCGCTTACTGCAAGCGTTCATTGACCACTTCGGCCCACCCTTGACTCAAGAGGACAACGTAGCACCCATAATCCCCCCGATGTTCATGGATGACGTCAACATCATCAAGGCCGAGTGGTACAGGTCAGCTGTCTCAGTCAAGTTGAACTTCTCGATCCTCAATGGCAAAACTCTTGGGTCCGTCATTATTTCTCACGTGCCCAGCGGGCTATGAGTCGACCGAGTTTGGGCTAGGGGCAAAGAGCAGTCAGCGAAATCCCAATCGGCCCATATAGGAATCAATTGCGCGAAATGGGAGCTCACACCTTGTGTTGATTCTTTGAACCTGGTGCACTGACTTCGGAGAAAACACCGTCACGGACGACCATGATGGACGTAGTCTCATTACCGTGCACGTGAGATTCTCAAAACCTGCGCAGGATTCCCACTTCCTCCAGAGTGCTCGCCACTCTCAATAGCCAACTCTCTTCCTAGGTCAATATGTGAGATGTAGTTCAAGGACTTCAAGGCGATTTTGTCAGGCTCGATGAGCATGGGTCACTTCGAGCAGATTCGGGCTGAACTAGAAGCGCGCGGCGCTAGCAAGCTTGATGTTCCCCTCGGGGTTGTCGGAAGTTCGCCGTAGCATTTAACGGTCAATCGGCGGGTCTTATCCATTGAGAACCGCTTTGGTGCCAGGACCCTTCGCTGAAGCGCTTGGACCTGACAGCGCCGAAGGGTCGGTACGGCGCAATAGGAGCGGCCGCCCGATGATCCTGCCTTAGGACCATTTTCTCCCCAGCGACAAGCCAAATAACCTCAAGCTGCCTAGAGGCTATGAAATCGTCAAACCAAGCCGCGCTTACAAATAGGGCGTCGGTGTGCCTTTGATTAAGCTCCTGGCCAACTACGGAGGTACAGACGACCACGAGTTGGCCCCCGGAGTCGTGCCATTCCCAGGTTTTCTGGTTCAGCACCAGGCCTCCTTCCCTCACAAGCCATGGCGAAGGGAAGAGGGGAACAATGCGCTCACCAGAGCACTCGTCCGCATGCGCCGATTCCCAAGCGAGCTCGGCCCAGAGAGATAGCAATTTGGGTGTGCCCGGAGGAATGGGGTCGTCATATCTCCCTACGTCCGGATAGAGGAAGTCGGAAGTCAATGCGTCTGCTTCCTGAAACGATGGGTGCCAAGGGTACTCAGCGACGAAGCCCTGGCGGACTTCTGGCCCGAACCAGTTCGGGAGCCAACGTCCGGTCAAGTCCCGCCCCTCCATCCACCTTGCTGCCCGCTCCGCGTCATGCGTTAGGTAGGCTCGTGTCTGGAGCCAGACTTCCCTCTCTTCGGCGCCCCCTTTGACATTGGCAAGAATGGCGTACCACAAGGAGCCCTCATCATCTGCGACCGTCATGTAGCGAGCGGCTTCAGGCACGTCCGCATCATGTGAAAGCCAATCCCAAGGGCTTTCGCGGGGCACCAGGGGTGTCAGCTCAACTGCCGGCAAGGAGATCGGCCCCGCGCTGCAGGAGATAGGAAGTAGAGCGGATGGGTCGATGTCGCGCTCCCAGAACTGCCAAGGGCCGGCATAAGCACACTTGCTCCCGTCTAGAAGGATCTCTGGCGAGCTATCGGTCTTATGAGCTAGGTACTCATGGTAAGCGAGCCACTGGTACTTCTTGCCGACACGCTCAAGTGGCCCTCCGCTCCGGAACGATCGCCCGTAGGACTTGTCAAACTCTGCGAACCACTCGTCCTTGTACCCGTAGTCCAGGATTCTGGTCGCCATCCACTTCAAGGCGTTCTCGACCATGCCACCGCAGTCCCCGTAGCTTCCTCCCCAAGCCCTATTGATCACGTAACCAACCACGTAGCGGCCGAAGTCGCCCATGGGACAGTGCAAGGAAGAAGCAATCAAGCGAGACCCCTCTCCTTGCCCAAGGATGGCTTCTAGGTCTTTCCCTGTACCACCTTCTTCGGTGGCTAGATCGACTTGGGGCTCATACGGGGGGCGGTGAATTCTTATCGTTTTATCGTCGATGATCCCTCTGCGGATAGCTAGGTCAACCAGCGCTTGGGCGTAGTGGCGCATACGGAGGTGCGGGAAGGGTTTGCCGCCAGCAAAGAATCTATCGAGGAACCAGTTGGCCGCACCCCTAAGGTCAGGGCTCGGTCGGCGAAGAAACGCTCCATACACTGCTGCAAACAAGCGCTCGCGGACATAGGGGTCGCTGCAGTTCCGAAAGTGCTCCAGGAGTGGCACGGCTAGCGAGGGATGGCTCTCAAGGACGTGGACCAGGGCCTTCGTTGCGCGGTCACGAACTTCCCGATGAGATGCGGTCAGGAGCCAGCTCAAGATGATACCCGCCAACATGGCCTCTTCAGACCTGAGCCCACCGACATTCCCGTGTCGCGCCCAGGAGATGATACGAGCAACAGCTCCTTCGAGCCTGTTGATATTCAGGGTCCACATCACGTCGCGTTCGGCCATGGACATTTTCATGAGCCAACGGCTCGTGTAACTTGCGTTCAGAGGGTGATCCGGCACGACGCTCACCTCTAGGAACACCTCGAGAAGCTCGTCGGTCACACCACCCAGGCGGCCATTTATCAGTTCGATGAGGTCCTTGCGTTCGGGAAAGGCGGCAACGTTCCTCCACTTGAAACTCTCGATTACGGCTCGCCTGACCTGATCCCGTTGCCACACATAGGTAGGCTGTTCAATCTCCAGTATCTCGACACCGAAGCGCTCTGGGACCTGGATGGCTAGGGCTGTGAGCACGCCCTCTGGTGCATCCTCAAGCGGAATCAAGCCCGTCGGTCCGAAGGCTGTATTCAGGTCAGTAGCCGTGACCGAATCATCGAAGTACGCGTCGAGAAGTTCGGCCGCAACTTGATGGTCGGCAAACCGTTGAAAGGCAAAACCGACCACGTCGATTGTTGATTCGTTGGCGTAATCGTAGGCTTCAAAGCGCTTGAGAATGTGCTCGTCGAGAAGGGCCTTATATAGGCTCTCTGAGTACCGCTCCGTGGATCGCGAGGGCCACGCTTCATCAACGATTGACTTGGCCTCCGCCTCCGGCAAGAAGTAATGCCAACGGCTATGGCCGTGCAGGGCTTCGGCCATGCGTTGCGCAAAGGCTTCAACCGCACGACGAACTGGGGCGGCGCTCTCATCTATGTCCAAGTCGTAGGAAATTCGGTGATTTGCAGCCTCGAGAAAGGCGTTGTAGACCTGAGAAAAGCCCCTAAGGCCCCTCTGCCATCGAACCTGGCCAAGCGAACGGAGGCTCCTCAACGCGAGGGTAACGAAGAGTGGATTGGCGAACTCCGGGGCAAATGGTGGCAGCGAAGCGTATTCAATCCCATAGTGCCGACAAAGGACCTCTAGCGCTGCCTCCTCGTTGTTCCGGAACCCAGGATGCGCAATCTCCTGGATATCCTCAGCGTTCCGGAACAGCTCGGGCCTATTTGTCGGCCGGTAGCTTACGACCATGCGTAGCCAGGGATAGCTCTTCAAGGTGCTGCAAAATACTGGCAGCGCCGCTCGCCAACGTCCAGCCTCGTTAGCCTCATTGATCGCATCGACGGCGATGAGTAGACGGCGGCCCGACTTAATTGCGACGTCCGACAAGGCTTGAAGCATGTCCTTTTCGGACCACCTATGGCCGAGCCCGAAGAACGTAAGCAGTGTCTGCCCAAGAGTAGACTCTAGCTTCAGACTGGAAGCCGGGATGATTATAGCGAGACCACCCTCGGCAAGGGTCTCACGCGCCCACTGGAGGAGATAGTGGGTCTTGCCCACACCCGCTTCACCCACTAGGCCCACGAGCGACTCGTTGGCAAGCGCTTCCTTCTTGAGGAAGAGCGATAGGCGCTGGAGTATCGCATCGGGACGATATGGATCATGTTCGTAGATCGTGGACTTGATAGCCCGCAGCTCACGTAGGGACTTAATCGCAGCGTCGATCTGCTGAGTCACCAGGTCTACGGGGACTAGCTCCTGATCACCCGGGTTCAGCTTGTTGACAATGGAGTCCAGAGCCTCAGTAAGGGTCTTGAGAGCGCCATGACGATCCGACGCGGTTTCGTTGCCGAGCGCTCGCTGCGCGTCGAGGCGGAGACTATTGACGCGCTCCCGGGCCTCATACAGTTGCTCGAGGTGCTTAGCCCCTCGCGTGAGTGCTGCGAATACTTCCTTGAGGTCGTCAATTGCCACGTTCTGCTCAGGCTTATATCTGTCTCCGCTGGCCGAAACGGCCCTCTCAAGGTACTCCTCAAAGTCGCTGCGGGCGAGTGATAGCCGTTGGTTCTCCTCAATCCTAGAAAGCTGAGCGGCGAATTGCTTCTCTGACGATGACCGTCGAGTTTCGGCCTCTTCGACCCTCGTCTCGACCCTAGTTATGTCCCCTTGGAGTAGCGCTGTAGCCGCCTGACTCGTTCGATACCCGATGTCCACCAGCACTTCCATGAACCCACGAAGGAACGTCTCGGTCCTGTGCCTGACGCCCTCATCCCATGTGTGCCCCGCGGCAGCCTCGAATGCATCCTTGAAGTGGGCGAGAATGACGTCCTGGTTGGTTGGGGAAATCCTGAGCAGCTCCTGTACGACGTCGGGGTGCTCAAGAACTTCGTTGAGTACGAGTTCCTGGTGCGGCGCGAAGTGAATCTCGACCAGGGATCTGATTCTGCTCTGCGCCTTGCTTACCTTCTGGCGGTCCTTGATGACCGCAAAAACCAACTTCCCGAGCTCAACCAGGATGCCGAGTTCGAGTGATGGATCCATTTCCACCCCCTGCATCAGTGTAACCAAGCACCTATGCGACGCCCCCTTCGTAAAGTTGGAATCTGGACTCAGTCGAAGTCGCTGCGAATGAACCAGGGCACGTTCAGGGCAGCAGCCAACTTGATGACGGTCTGGACTTCCCCCGCTTAGGTGGCTCTCCCGCACTTTGCGTGCTGTTTCATGCCGTCAGTAGGACGCGTTGGCGCAGGCTGAAAGCCGCCATCTTGATTGCATCGAGGTCTTCTATAACCGCACCCGCCGCCACTCAAGTCTCGACTAACTAGCCCCGTTAGAGTTTGATAGGAGAGAACTGGCCCAACCGCAAGCCGCCGATGTTAAGTCCCAACCTGTCCATCAAAGCGGGTGAACTCCAGGTCGACGCTCGCCTCTTCACCACCCGACAGCTGGCGCAGACCCTCACGGATCTCCTCATCTATATTTTCCACCCTAGGCTCCCGTCAGGCAGCTATACTGCTCCCATAGGTTCAGGTCCCTTCCTCTCCGGTCCACCACCGCGGCGAAGCCCGGGGCTTTCCATGCCCATCATCCGAACCGGCCACGGCGGGCCTCAGAGTTCAGCCCTACCGACCATATCCACACACCGAAACATCCTGACGCCCCCAATCTCGGAATCACGAATCGGGATCAGCGATCACAACAAGCGCCTGGAGCACCGCGTCGCTTCTTAAGGCTCATACCCCAGTAGGCGGCACTTGCACCATTCAAAATAGGAAGCTCTCACAACCCAATGCTACGGCTGATTGATCCTGCTTCCGCGGAGGTTTCCGGACTAGCAGAAGAGGTTTCCGGAATAATCGGACTAAAAGCACAGCATTAGTGGTCCTAACACCTTGTGTGGGTCCGGAAGGACGGTAGCGGCCTAATGCGATAAGCTAGAGAATGAAATGACGAGAACCGACCCTGCTCCCCGCTCCCGCCGCCCCCGCACAGCCCAACTGATCGCCTTCCTCGCCGTCCTACTCGCCGGCGTGATCGCTTACGCCATCACGCAGACCGGAGCCGACACCCAGGCCCAAGCAGTAGCCCCCGAGCTCGTGTTGCTCCAGCAGCAACCCACGCTCGGCAGTAGCGGCCCCCGCTACGACATCGTGGTCGACTTCGAGTGCCCCTACTGCAACCAGTTCCTCAGCGGCGACGCCTACGCCACCATCCTCGAGCAAGCCAAGGCAGGACAAGCGCAACTCAACGTCACCGCCGCCGCCTTCCTCAACGAGAAGAGCACCATCAAAGGCGCCGCCTACAACTGCGTCGCCGAGCTGGCCGGCCCCCAAGCCGCCCTACGGATCCTCCCCGACCTCAAGACCCCCGGCGGCGACACCAACCACTGGACCCAGCACGCTCGCGCGCTCGGCGCTCAGCACGCCGACGAGGTCGCCCTCCAAACGTGCATCGACGCCGGCGCCGCGCAAGAACGCGCCAACACCGCCTTCAAGACCACCGGCGTGCGCGGTGTGCCCGCCGTCTTCATCGACGGCACCGAAACCCCCTGGCCCGAAGTCCGGCCCAACTAACCCGGAAGCCGCCATTCCATGAGCACCCAACACACCCTCTTACACCGACTCCTGTTCAACCCCACATACGCAGCAGGCCTCGACATCCAAGACCGCCTCCTGCGCCTCGCGCACGTCCAACCCGGCACGGACACCCTCACCGCCATCCACGACCACCCCCTCCCGCCAGGGATCGTAGAGAACGGCGAGATCATCGACGAGCGCGAGTTCTCCCGCAAGCTCGCCGACGCCCTGCGCGCCAGCGGCATCAAGAACGCCTACTACGTCACGCACCCACCAGCGCAGCACACTGCCCTGCGCCTCCTCGCGTTCCCACCCATGCCCGCCAAGGAACTCAAGAGCGCGGTGCGATACGAGGCCACAAAGAGCCTGCCGTACTCGCTAGCAGACGCCGCCATCAGCTTCGCTCCCACCGAGAAGCGCAAGCCCAAGCCGAAGAAGGCAAGAAAGCCGCGGCGCGGCACGAACAAGAACGAGGCCGGAACTAACGGGGTTGCGCCCGAGGCGACAGAAGCCCAAGAGCAGCCCCAAGAACGCAACAAGGAAAAGGGGAGGGGCGTGCGAGGGGGCGGCCCGAGGTCGTTCATTGTGGCCGCCACACCAAACGCGCACGTGCTCAAGCTCATGCGGGTGGCCAAGGTGGCCGGCATACGCCTCGGCGTAATCGAACCCCGCGCCATCGCCACCCTACGCGCCCTCCAACACCACAAGCTCACCCACAAGGACGAGATGGTCCTCGACATCGGAGAGCGGTACGCCAACCTCACCGTGATCATCGACAACATCGTCCACCTCGCCCGCAGCCTCCCTTACGCGGCCGCCGACCTCGCCAACGGAAAACAGAGCGCCGTCGACGGCATCAATCGCGACATCATCGCCACCCTCGAGTACGTCCCGCGCATGAAGGACACGCTCCACCTGCAGCGACTCGTCCTGACCGGAGGCGTCCTCCACAACAGCATCACCAACGCCCTCGAGGGCCTCAACCTCACCATTCACGAGCCGCCCCTGCCCGACCAACTCACGAGCACCGCCCTGACCGCCTACGGCCTAGCACTACGCGGCGCGAGGGGAGTCTGACGTGCAAGACCTCAACCTGCTCCCCGAAACCGAAACCGTAAGGCGCCAATCCCGCCTCCTGGCGCTCACCGCCATCGGCCTCACGCTCGCCAGCGGCCTCTGGATCGGCAGCACCCAAATCAGCAATCAGCAGGTCAAGAACGACCTGCAGCACAGCATCAGCATCACCGAAGCAGAGATCCAACCCGTGCCGACCCTCACGCGCCAAGTGCAGGACCTCAATACCCGCCTACAGGGCCGCGACGACACCCTCACCCACCTCGCCACGCTCCCCCAGGAGACCGCCGCGGCCGCAGAAGCCATGCAACGCGCCCTAATCACCTTCGCTGACGACCAGTACCCCAGCATCACGCTCGACCGCATCACCGCCCACCGCGGCGAAACCGGCCGCCTCGTCGTCACCATCAAAGGCCGCGCCCTCGGCGGGCAACCCATCCAAGACCGCTTCCAACGACTCAACACCCTCGGACTCCTCCAAGCCTCCCCGACCGTCAAGCAAGAAGCCGACGGACGCTTCAGCTTCGACGGCCAACTCGAGTTCGCGCTCGAACCCAACATGACGGCGGTGACACCATGAGCAAGAAGAAGAACACCCGCAAAGACCAAGCGCCCCGCAAGCGGCGCATAACCCCCAGGCAGCTCATGAGCGCCTGGATCGTCATGGTTATTGCAGGCACCGGCGCCTGGTACGCGCTCGCCGCCCTGCCCGACGGCAACAACATCCAGCAACTCCAGAACGACCTGCGCCGCACCGAAAGCCGCCTAACCGAGAACCGCGAGCGCGTCACCGAACTAGAGGCCGAGATCCGCGAGCTCGAAGAGAACGCCGACCAACTGGACGCCGAGTACGGCGCTTACGCCGGCTTCGTAGGCGAACTCGAAGCCGCGGCTGATTACGGCGAGGCGCTGACTACCGCGCTCGCCGAAGCCGGGCTTGACGTCACACAAGCTGAGGCGCCCAAGACGTGGGAGGCCATCGTAGGGCCCTACCGCAAGGCCACCTTCACCCTCGACGCCACCGGCACGTACTCCGCCGCCATGACCGCCCTGAATGCCCTCGAAGCCCGCGCCGGCGTGAGCCTACAAGAGTTGCAGATCGCCAAGAGCGGCGGCGACCCGAACGACCCCCTGCTAATCACCCGCTTCACGCTCACCGCCCACGTAAAGGCCAACTAGGAGACCCCCATGCCACGCCTCGCACACCTGCTAGTCAGCCTCCTCGCGCTCCTCGCAGTCACCTACTCGGCCGCGAACAGCCCCATGCGCGCTCTCGAGGCCAACCCCAAGTACCAAGCTCCCGTCCAACTCGTCACCACCGTCGACGGCGTGAAGCTCTCGGACGCCCTCGCCCTTTTAGGCGCCAGCGCCGGCGTCAACATCCTCACCAAGGACCTCCCCGACAAGACCGTCACCTACAGGTTCGAGACCCCCACCCCCTTCTACGAAGTCTTAACCGTCATCCTTACGCTCGAAGACCTAGTCGTGAGCGAGACCGGCTCGACCCTGATCGTGCAGCCCGCCGCCACCGCGCCCCAACAGGCCACGGAACCGGCCGCGCCGCGCGCGACGCCCGAGGCGCTCTTCCACGACCTCGGCGGCGCCCCAGCCGACGAACTCACCAGCGTCATAACCAGCCTCCACCCAGGCGTAAGCGCCCAAAGCGTCAACGGCGGCACCCGCCTCCTCATCACCGCGACAACCGAACAACACGACCGCATCCGCGAACTCATCAGCGACTACCGAGCCCACGGCCCCGCCGAGGAGGAAGCCCCCGAACCAGACCCCATGGTGAGCGCCTTCGTACCCGTAGCGCGCGGCCTAACGGACCTAGCCACACTACTCCCTGACCGCTTCCCCAGCGCCCGCATACAAGTCGTTGAGAACGCCCGCGCCATCAGCGTCACCGCCACCCAAACCGAGATCGACGGCATCCGCCAGTACGTCAGCGAATACGAAGCCTTCCTGGAGGCGCGCGAAGCCGAAGGCGCCATCAAGAGCGAGCAAGCCCCGGAGATCGTTGAGCGCACCTACCGCGTCAGCAACACCAGCGCCACCGAGCTCGCCGCCACCATCCAAGCCGTCCTCGCCACCAGCGAAGAAGGCGCAGCCGCCACCTTCGTGCCTGACGACCGCACCAACAAGCTCGTCGTCCGCGCTCCCGAGAACCTCATCCCCGAAGTCGAGACGCTCGTCCTCGAGCTCGATGAGCCAAGCAAACAGGTGCGCGTCACCGTGCGTATCCAGGAGATCGCGCAACGCGAAGCCGAGAACCTCGGCCTGAGCATCACCGCCAACGCCGGAGCCCTAGTCGGCAGTCTCGTGAACGGCGTCGGACAGTTCATCTTCAACCCCGCCAAGGCCATCACAGCCCTCACCATCAACGCCGTACTCGACACCCTAGAAGGCCAGAGCCTCTCCCGCACGCTCGACAACGCCGTGCTCATGGTGGCCAACAACGGCACCGCCACCCTCAACAGTGGCGGGAACATCAACGTCGCCGTGCAGATCGGCGAAGGCGACGCCGCCCGGCAGCAAAGCGACAGCATCACCTTCGGCACCCAAGTCACCGTCACGCCCCGCATCACCAACGACGGCAGGGTAGACCTCCAGCTCACCACCAGCGTCAGCGGCTTTGAGGGCGAGCTCGAGAACCTCACCGGCCTCCGGTTCAGCGACAAGAGCCTCACCACCAACATCGTCGTGGGAGACAAGGAAGTAGTCGTAATCGGTGGCCTCATACAGAACAGCTTCGTAAACACCGTCCAAGGCGTCCCGATCCTAAGCGCCATCCCCATCCTCGGCAACCTCTTCAGGCATGACGTGACCGAGAACAACAAGAGCGAGCTCGTCATCGTGGTGACCGCAGAGATCGTCGAGTAAGTCCCCTCTTACCGCTGGGAAGGCCGTCCTTATGGACGGCTTTCTTCTTGGCATGTGACGGCTGGGCACCTCGCGGCACGCAGACCGTTGTTAACGTAATCTAATGCTTTCTCAGTTTACTATTTGTTGTATGATGACTCTTAGAGCGCAAGAGACCCAAGCGCGCTCAGACCTTAGAAGACCCGCAATCGCGGGCGGAATCCGGAGAAACACCATGCAGCACAAGCAGAAGCGCACCCAGGGCTTCACCCTCATCGAGCTGGTCGTGGCCACCCTGATCATCGGCCTGCTCGCCGCCGTCCTCATCCCGAACGCCCTCGGCGCTCGCGCGCGCGCCAACAACTCGGCCGTGCAGACCTTCCTCAAGAACTTCGCGCAGGAAATGGAAATCGGCTACGCCGACGGCGGCTTCTACTACCCCGGCGAACTCGACGTCGATGAGCGCGTCGCGGCCGGCGACGAAGTCTTCTTCGGCGCCCCGACCTTCGTGACGAACTTCCTCTCCAGCACCGCTACCGCTGCGGTGGGTGACGGCAGCAACGACGGCACCAAGGGTGCGTTCGACGGCGAGTTCGAGATCGCCATGCCGGAGAACATCAGCATGGTCGTGCGCAGCAACATTCCCGACGCGCACTCCGGCTACTGCGTGGTCGCCCGCTGGAACTCGCAGGACACCGAGAATTACCACACCTACATCCTCACCCCGAACGAAGGCGTGCAGGTACTCCAGGGAGTCACCGCCGAAGCCGTGGACAACTGCCCCGTCTTCGACGGTCAGGGCGGCACCGTCGCCGACCTCCCGTAAGCTCCAGCCCTAGTTGGCCAGAAGAGCCCCGCAGCGTGACAGCTGCGGGGCTCTTCCCATTACAGAGGAGCAATCTAGGACCAAACCAACAAGGCCCGGGGAGAATCGGATGCTCAGACACACCGCAGCACTTGCTCTTGCGCTCGCCGTCCTAGCGACGGCCCAAGCCCAAACAGACGCGCTCGACTTGCTTCAGAGGCAGGGTGACGCGCTCGACTTGCTTCAGAGGCAGTACGCCTGGTTCGGCGACTTCCTCCCAATCTCCAACGAGGCCCTAGTCCTGTACGACCCTGACAACCCCGCCCACACCTTCACCCTGGCAGACCTGTCGCCAAGCAGCATCGCAAAGGCAATCAGCCTTTACCATGAGTCAACGGCACTCGCTCAAGAGTTCCAATCCGTCGCGTCCGCCACGACCAACGACACCACGCTCGACCAGGGCGTTGGTGCGGGCTATGCCGCCATCGTGCGTGCTCGCGAATACCTCTCCGCCCTCAGTAGTCCGCCCGGACTCACCTACCAAGAACAAGGAGCGCTGCTCGACCGGATCGGTTTGTGGCGCCAGCTCCAGGCCGTCTGGACGATGCTGTATATCTCGCAGTAGACGCACAAACAGTTCGATCTAGGAACGGAGCGGGATTGGTAACGGCCCGCCCCCTGCCGCCGTTACCGTTAGGTTTACCAACCGTTTTGGGCCCATGGATATCTTCATTCTCGGAGGAGATAAGCAATGCGCCTAAGCATCGACCATCTCAGCATCATGGACCACCTCACCAGTGACGCGGCGGGGGCCGCTCGAGTCGACCTCGAGCTGCGGGGCAAGAAGAGCAGCGTCGTCCGTGTGTACTATCCCAACGGCGGCGAACGCATCCGCCTCGAGTGGAACGAAGACCACGAACTCACTCCCGTCTGCAACGAGAAGGTTCTTCGCGCCCTGCGCGACGACGCCTACCTCACTGCGGTACTCATGGAAGTAACCACCGAGGACGCTCCCGAAGAGCTCGCGGACGTGCCGCCGGTCGGTATGGCCAGCGTCGGCCACCGCGCCGCGCCCCCAACCATGTTCATCTGATTCGTCCAAGCCTGATGATGAGCCGAGCCGCCCCCGACCACGGGGGCGCGCCTCGTTTCAGCAGGCGCTCAGACCACGCTCCACTTGTCCGAGTCACCCACGCTGATGTCCCTCAGCACGTACGCTTCGCCCCTAACTGCCTCTATGTGCGCCTCAACGCCATGGTCGCGTAAGTCAGTCCGCAGGTTCTTGATTTGGTTCTTCAATGCCGAGTACGTCGCCAGGGGCCCCTGATCCAAGCAGGCGCACAGCTCGTCGTACGACACGGGCTCGTTTGGCGTCTGACGCAACATGTCCAGCAGGCGGTAAGCGGTCGGGCGCAAGGTGGCTGTCACCCCACCCACCGTCACCTGCTTCGCGCGCCGGTGGTACCTAGCGCCGAACACATCGACAGGCTCCATGTCGGCGGTTGCCTCGTCAATGGCCTCCAGCAGCACCTTGAAGTCCCGCTGCAAGTCCGGCTTGTAGAACCAAGACAAGCCAGAGTGCGCCGCCGTCATGCGCGCGTTATTCCCCCGCTCGCTCGTCAACAACGCGCCAGACAACGACGGGTTCTGCGCCCGCAGGCGCCGCACGAACGCCACGTACTCGTTCTCGGGAAGACCCGGCAGGTAGAAGTCCAGAATCACGAAGTCCACCTCGCCGGCTGCCGCTACCGCCTCCTCAGGCGTTTGGGTCTGCACTACCCGGTACCCCTCGGACCCAATGCGCTCACTGATCATCTCCAGGTGAAGCGCATCGTCGTCCAACACCAAGACGACGTTGCCAGAGTGGTTGTGAGTCGTGTTACTACCTTCTCGCACTACACCCCGAAGGTACACTGTAACCAACGAGCGTTTCGCTCCGCTGCCTACACCCCCCCGCACGCCGAACGAGCACAATCATGACCGTGACGAGACGCACCCACCCACGCCCCCGCATCAGCAACCTCATCCTGGGGAGTGGCAAGCCCATCACAATGCTCGTAGCGCCAAGCGGCTGGGGGAAGACCTGGGCCGCCGCTCAAACCCTCGAGGACTGGCCAGGCGAAAGCCTCTGGATCACGGGCCACGCGGACCACGCCGACCCCACGCGCTTCACCAATGAACTCTGGCAACAGCTCACGCTCCAAGGGTGCCTCGCTCCGAACCACGGCGACTCCCGCTCCCTAGAGAACCTCACCGCACAACTCGACCCAGACACGCGACTACTACTAATCGTCGACGAAGCCGAACGCATCCACACCGACGCCATCCTCGGCCTCATGCGCGCCGCCCTCTCAGGGCAGGCGCCCATCACCCTCCTCATCGCCTTGCGCCGCGCGCGCTACCCCCACGGCGCGTATCCAGGCATCCCAGAAGCCAGCATCAACGTCCTAACCAGCAACGACCTCGCCTTCACACGAGACGAGATCATCGCGCTCGGCGGGGAAGACACCCCCGCCCTCACGCGCTACGACAGTCACGGCGGGTGGCCCGTCGCCGTCGCCACCCTCAACCAACAAGGCGACGACGAAGGCGGCCTAACCGGCCTCATACAGCGCGCGCTCGACAAACTCCCCGATCCCGTGCGCGAGCTCGTCACGCTCCTCTCCACTTCAACCGTCTGGAGTGAAGCGCTCGCCGAACGCGTCACCGGCATCCCACCAGCCGAGTGGCAGGCCACCGTCATCGAATCCGGCTTGCCCGTGCACCGCGGCGGCCTGGGCGAACTCCGCCCTCACAACCTCGTGCGCGACACGCTCCTCAAGGCGCTCAAGAACAACCCCACTCAGCACCGGCATTCCCTGTTGGCCACCGCCGACCACGCCGAACTTCGCGGCGACACCCGCCACGCGCTCGACCTCCTGCACGAAGCGCAAGCGTGGCACCAACTCGCGCGCGTACTGCGCGACTACACCAGCGCGCTCGCCAGCAACCAACGCTGGCAGGAGATCGTCGACGTAACCGACGCCCTACCGCTCCAGAGGCTGCCGGCCGCTAAGCAGGCGTACCTCAAGCACGTTGCCGGCATCGCCCTAGTCAACGTCTCGCGTGACCTCAAGGCCCTCTACGCCGCCGGGTACGCCAGCCAAGTCGACGTTGAGCCAGGCAGCAAAGCCGATCCCACGTACCTCGCAGCCAAAGGCCATCAACTCATGAAGCGCGCGCTGCAACTCGATCCCGACAGTCAAATAGCGCACGTGAGCCGCCTGAAGAAAGCCATGTTCGTTGACGACGTCCTTACTGCGCGCGAGGTTGCCCGCGAAGGCTGGGAGCTAGGGCCGCGTGACCCGGTCTGGCACCTATACCTCGGGTTCATGCTGGTTGCGCTCGAATCATTGATAGGCGGCTTCCAGGCCGCAGGCGCCGCCGCTCGCCAGATCCGCCTGGCCATGCGGTACGGGCACGGCGACACCGCCACCAGCCTGACGGTCCGCGCCCTGGAGTATCACTTCCGGGGCCTCACTGACACCAGTGAGATCGAGCGAGTGAGATCGCACCTCAAGACCAGCGCTGCTGAGCCCTTCAACGAAGCCGACCGCCTCTACCTGGCCGCCGTGAGCGAAGCCATGCTCGCCCAAGAACGCGCGCACGAGCTCCTGGCTGACCTGGAAGAGTACCGCTCTCGCGCTCCCAGACCGCACCCACGCACCCTGCAGTTCATCTACCGGTACCGGGGCGTTGCTCTCATGATGGACGGGCGCATAGAGGACGGCGCGCAATCACTCAAGCGCGCCTACCAGCTCGCCAAGCACGACCCCATCGTGCGCAGCCGCAGCACCGCCATGTACCAACTCGCGCTCCTGCGTTGTGGTCGCATTGACGAAGCCGCCCAACTCCTGCTCGAGATGCCAGAACCGCGCGCCAGCACCGAGGTCATCGACCAAACCGTTCAACGCGCGGCTCTCGCGATCGCCCAAGGCCAACACGAGCGAGCCAGCGCGCTCTTGGCCGAAGTGGACCCCGTAGCGGCTGGCTTCACTAGCTTCGGGTGCGCGCTGCACGCCAGCCTCGACGTAGCCAACCGCATCGCCGCCGGCGGCGACCCCGTATCGGCCGTCACCGCACTTGAGCGCACCCTAGCGAACGATCCCACCGCGTCGCAACGCTTCTGGTGGATGGGAGAGAAGAAAGCCCTCCAGTCTCACCTGATGACACATCATCCAGACGCAACCCGGACAATAATGGCCCTAACGAGAGCGCTCCTTGGGGCGACTCCCCCACCCAAGCAGAATGTTCAGAACCAGACCCCGTAAACCACCAACCACTGACCCCCAACGTCCTGCCCCTAATAGCTCTTACCTCCCGCCTGAGCGGATTGCCGCATACCTAGAGTCAACGCACGCGGCCACTAGCGCTGACGCGGTCGTGGAGTTCACACTCGAGTTACTGCAGGAGCACGGCGGCAGCGCGCACACAATACTGACCAGCCAAGTCATCGGCGGGCAACTTAAGATCACGCCGGGCTTGGTGAGCGCCAGCTGGGGCAGCCTTTTCGGGAACATTAGTCGCCACCTAACCCCCCAGGGCCTCAAGCTCCTAACCAAGAAGAGCATGCACGGCAGCGCCGACGGCCAACGTCTCACGCAGGCGCTCATCGCCACGCGCGACGTGCGGATCTTCGACGCCCACGGGCTAGCCATGCTCCTCGGCCAAGCGCAACGCAACCCACCCCAGGGCGCGGTCATGGCCATACCCATCCCCAAGGGCACTAATGACACGCACCACCTGCTGGTCTATTTACCGCGCGGCAAGCGCCTAGTCGAGCTGGCGCTCGCGCCGCTCATACGCGCCGTCATGCAGCACGCCCGCAACGTCGCCTCCGACACTGGCGCTGGCGTCAGCCGACAATGGATCCTCACCACCCCTCATAGCATCCTCGCCACCAGCACCGAAATACGCCGCCGCCGACCAGATCTCGCGCTCGAGCCCGGCACCCGCGTGGAACGCACCTTCCCAACCGCTCGCGCCGAACTCGAGCAACTAGAGAACTCACTCCTGCTCGAACCTAAGACGGACACGTTCACGCTCGACCTAAACGCTATAGCCCGCGGCCGCAGTGGCGCCCACGACGTCACCCTCGCACTCGAGTTCACACCCATCCGCGCCGACGCCAGCCGTTACGTGTTCCTCGGGAAGCCCAGCAGCATGGAAGGGGAGACCCTCCAGGAGCTCGGGGACAGCGCCATCCTGCACACCACCATGCAGCAGGTCGGCATGTTCCTCACCCTCGATAGGTTCGGCTCCATCCACTCCGCTACCGAGAGCCTCATCGACAACCTCGGCTACGACCCTCTTGCGGTCAAAGACCTCAACATCACCTCCCTGCTCGACGACGCGAGCATCACGCGCTTCGAGCGCATACGCGACAACACCCTCCAACTCGTCAACCAACCCGGGGGCCACTCGCGGGTCAACAACGCCGAACGCATCACTGTCACCCTCCAAGCACGCGACGGCACCCAGAGAGAATTCGACATGAACCTCATGCTGCTACGCTCGCGTGTAGACGGCGAGGCCATCCCCCGCGGTTTCGTGGCCGTGATTCACCTCACCAGCAGCCAGGCGCTTCTGCAGAAGGAACTAACCGAACGCCTACGCTTCGTCCGGCACGACAGGCACTCCAGCGCCAACGCCATAGCCGCGCTCGTCGACGAGATTCGTCGCGCACCCAACCTCACCCGCGCTGATCTCGACCAGCGGCTCATAGACATTCATGACGAGGCCCGCGTTTGGAGCGAGATCACCGACACGCACGCGCAACTCCTCGACGCCATCACGACCCTCAACGCCCCCAAGGGTAGCGAGCAAGAGCAGCTCCTCAACCTCAGCGAGATCGTCCTCGACCAAGCCCCCAGGTACACCCGCTTCTACGCCCGCCACAAGCTCCGCAGGGCCGACCGCGAGCGCGTGAGGGTGGGGGTCGACGAGCAACTGAAGGGCGCCATGGTGTGGGCGCGGGACGCGGGGCGCCTAACCCTGTACTACGCGCTCCGCAACCTCGTCGAGAACGCCGTCAAGTACGCCACGCCCGAATCGAACGGGGAGCGCCACATCACCGTCAGCGTGCGCCTCGACCCGGAACAACCCGACCATGCGCGTCTGGAGGTCACCAACGCCGCTGCCGGCATCCAAGAGGAACCGCTCGCTGAGGCGTGGGAGTACAAGCGGAGGCTGGGTAACACCGCCAACGACGTGACAGGCAGCGGCATCGGCCTCTGGTCCACCAAGCTCCTGATGGAGCGCACAGGCGGCCACGTCGGCGCAGTCCTGCACGACGACGACAAGCGCGTCACCTTCTACGTGAGTTTCCCCCTCATCGCCTTCAACAACGCAGCCGGCGCCCGAACCATCGTGCGAGAAGTCAAGGCCGGCCGGCTGCAACCGGTTCACCCGGAAGACGTACGCACCCTCGTGCGGTATTCAACCCAGCCGAGCGGAATCCCTCCCAAAGTGCTCGTGCTTGATGCGGACCCCGACGACCTCAACATGAGCGTCCACTACTTCCGGCGAGTCAGCGCCGAAGTCACCGCCACCCAATCGGCAGCCGAAGCGCTCGCCGCGATCAGTAGGGACGAGTTCGACCTGGTGCTGGCCGAGTACGAGCCCAAAGAACAAGAGGCGCTCGAGAACCTCCTGCGGACCGCCAGGCGCCGCGGCGCCACCGCCCGAATACTCACCGGTATACCCAGCGCCGTCCCCACCAGCACCCTAAGCGTCAGCAGTGCCCCCACAGCCATCTACAAGGATGGCCTCACACCGATCACGGCCGTGAACCTCGCCTACGGCCGCCGCGAAAGCCACAGCCTCCCCGCAGCCCTCTAAGGCGCCGGGAACAACTCCCGAAGCAACGAACTCACGCGCTCCCCAGTCAGCTCGAACTTCGGGATGAACACCTCAAGGCCCGCCTCGCGCGCCTCACCAAGAGGCACGTTCCCCAACTCCCCACTCACCAACACCATGCGCCCCACCCGACCCCAAGCCGCGCGCGCGACCTCAACCCCCGTGCCATCGCGCAACACGAAATCGGTCACCAAGAGATCGAACGGTTCACGCCCCAAGCACTCGGTGGCTGCCAGTAGCGAGTCGGCTTCCGTTACGGCCGCGCCGACATCCGCCAGCAGTCGAGAGACGAACTCGAGCGTGAGGGGGTCGTCCTCAACCAGCAGCACTCTGAGCGGTAGTGGTGTGAGTTCGTTCCCTTGCGGGTTCTGGTCGGGCATCAATCCCTCTTTCCGGCTGCACGATCGCCCGCCCAAAAGAACGCGCAAGCCACCCCCCCGGGAGGCGGGACACAAGTAACCGCCCCGCCAGACCAATAGAAGCACTTGTTCCTGACCCAGCGCAAGTTGATAAGCAAAGAGCCTTTCTTCAGAGCGCCGACCGAGCACGCGAAATCTCACTTTCGCGTGTGATGGCTGATTGCGAGTAGGATGAGGTATGAACTCGCGTCACCAGAGGGGCTTCACCCTCATCGAGATACTCATCGCCGCCCTGATCATCGGGGTGCTGGCGGCCGTCAGCATCCCCAACGCCCTGCAGGCGCGCATCAGAGGCAACGACAACGCCGCACAAGTGCTCCTCGGCACCTTGGCAGCCGCCCAAGAGACCCGCAAGGCAGACAGCTTCGAGCGCGCCTACTGGCCACTCCTCGGCGCTGACAACGCCGAAGTCTACGACCCTGGCGCCGACACCGGCTTCGAGCTCTTCGATGGCCTCAAGCCGCCCAGCGAGTACCGCGCTTACGCCGTCACCCTCAAGGACTCCCGCGACGTCACCCACTACTGCGTCGGCGTCATGCACCACGCCCACCAGAGCAACGCCTGGATCTGGACCAGCCGGCACATCGCTGAGCACACCAAGATCGCCCGGGAGGACTTCGCCAACAAGGGGCTAGCCGAGTTTGAGGCGCAGATGATCAGCGCCTGCCAAGACGAGATCAACTGAGTTCTAGCAACATCGCCTATCGCCTCAGGGGCGGTGAGCCCCGTTGGGGGCTTGTCGCTAGGCCATGTGCATTCAGAGAGTCATGACCCGCCGTTCGCGGCTACGCGGTTAACAATCGCTTCGCGCGGATGAACAGAGCGCTGGTCCCCATTTGTTGGACACCCTCTTAGGTTGAGCCGGTAGGCTCGTGAGAGAGGTGTCCTTGTTCCCGTGCGCCTGCAGGAAGGCATACGGGAACTCGCCCGCGTCGAACCGTTGCTCGGCAAGTTCAGATACGGCTTCTTCGATCTCTACGGCATTCATCTAATTGCTGAAAGGATACCTGCAGATACGTGGGTTCTGCAGACGAGCGACCACAACTAATAGAGCACTGTTGTCGCCCCGTCGATATGAGAGTTCGGCAAGGGTGTCACTAGATGCCAGTCGGCCGTCCGATGTGTAGCCGTTAGGTCCTCGACGCTCTGGGATCCTGAGCACCTACGACTATAGACCCGTCGCACTCACCACTTCTTCTGCCGCCTCTCGTAGTTCATGCCAAGAATCCTGGGCGCTCGATTGCGAGTTCTGAGGCGATTGCCTTCGAACCCGGTAGAGTCACCACCGACCGTCCTCTGAACTCCAGACTATGCTCTAATTGTCAGCCGTTTCGTTTGGAGGTGGCCATTGACGAGAGGTTGGATCCTTGGACTAGGTGCTGTTGTGGGGGTTGTAGCGTTATACGTAGCACTTGATGCTAGATCCTCGGTCGCGGCCTTGGCAGACGTTAGCCAAGCCATGCAGATCAATGTTGCCGAACTGTCTGCAACCTTCGACGCTTACGACGATCAACTTGACGCTGCGGTGTCCGGCGCCGTGACCTCAGCTCAACAAGCCATGGACGCCTACGCGGAGACGAAGATTTCGGCAACCAATTCAGCCCTCAACCAGTCCGCGTACCAGGCTCTCGAGGACTTTCGACTTGAGCTCGCTAACCTGCGTGCTGAAGTGGACGCTGCTGAAGAGGCCCTCCAGACTGCAACACGAGAACTCAATGGGCGACCACCTTATGTCTCGTTCGAAGCCGCCTTCGAGGCGAGCCGGTCGCTCACAAGAGCTACGACGTCCAGTGGACCTGCTTCCTACTTTGCGAGTACATCGTCAGTACCGGTCGTCGAGTTCCATACCAGCGTCGGAAGCATCAAGTTCGCAGCGCGTGACTTCGCCTTTGAGTGGGTTCCGTCCACAGGTGAGCCAGCATGGTTTCGGCTAGGGAAGGCCGAGACGACCGAGAACAGTGAGCTCATCCAAGCGTTCATTGACCAAGCGCAAGCCGTTAAGCGCGCTGAGGGATACGCTGTGGCCACCAATCGAACCGTACAGACCGATTACGGCGAGGCCCGAGAGACCCTCCTTAGAAGCGGCGATCTATACTTCCGGACCTGGTTTCAGTTTCAACGTGTCCAAGGGACGTACGACCGCTTTTCGCTTCAGTACACGTACTACGTAGAGAGCGGAGTCGAGACCCGACGAGCGCGAGCGCAAGAGGAGAGGTACGCTCAGTATCTTGGGAACTGACCCAAGATTGGGTATAGCAGACGTCTCCCTCATGTTCACCTAGTTCAGGTGAAGTTAGCGCTGGTCCCCATTTGTTGGACACCCTCTTAGGTTGAGCCGGTAGGTTCGTGAGAGAGAGGTGTTGTTGTGTCGAGGAAGCGGCGGAATCATAGTCCTGCGTTCAAGGCAAAGGTGGCGTTGGAGGCGGCGCGTGAGGAGCGCACGACGGCCGAGATCGCCCGCGAGTACGGGGTGCATGCTAATCAGGTGAGCGCCGCTGATGTGAGGCACCCCAACCACATCGTCCATGAAGTTGTGAGTAGAGAGAGTTCCTACAGATTCGGGGACCGTTAGCAGCTCCCTTATGTGGAGTGGCCAAGTCTTCGAATCGTCCAAGACAAGCACTAG
>JGI26528J50254_1000700_pt1 | contig 21986 bp, 19 predicted proteins | sample ThiBiot_300_plan_FD_50254 | JGI IMG/M metagenome (IMG submission 50254)
GCCACGGTCACGGTGAGTTGCACGGTTATGGGCGACAAGATGTTGGGCAGCACGTGCCGCAGCGCCACGCGCGTGCCGCGGTTGCCGATGGCGGTGGCGGCCTCCACGAACTGCTCCTCACGAACGGCCAGCGTTGCCGCGCGCGCAACCCGAGCGAACTGCGGCATGTAGATGACCCCTAACGCGATGACGATGTTCCGCAGGTCGGTGCCGAGGACGATGACGAGCGTCAGGGCGAGGAGGATGGCGGGGAACGCGAAGAACACGTCCATGACGCGCATGAGCACCGTGTCGGTGCGGCCGCCCGTCAGACCGGCGATGAGCCCTACGCTGACGCCGAGCAGGCCGGCGAGCAGCGCGGAGCCGATGCCAACGCCTAACGAGGCCCGCGCACCGTAGATCACGCGGCTGAGCATGTCGCGGCCAAGCTCGTCTGTNCCGAACCAGTGCTGCCAACTCGGGCCCTGNAGGGTGGCGGAGAAGTTCATCTGGTTGGCGCCGTACGGGCTCACCCAGGCGGCGAACACCGCCACCGCCACCACGAGTAGCACGACGGCGGCGCCGACCACGGTCGTCGGGTCCGCCAGTGCCCTACCCACTACTCCGCGGCGGCGCCCACGAACGCGCTTCATCACTCGAACCTGATCTTGGGGTCGAGCCAGGCGTACGCCAGGTCGACGAGTAGGTTGATGAGCACGTAGAACGCGGCCACCACCACGACGATGGTCTGGATCACGGGGTAATCGCGCTCGTAGATCGCCTGCAGGGCGTAACGCCCCATGCCCGGCCAGGCGAACACGTCCTCGATGATCACGGTGCCCCCGATGAGGGCGCCGATCTGGATACCGACCACGGTAGTAACGGGCAGCAGCGCATTGCGCAGCGCGTGGCGCAGCAGCACCGCGGTCGGCCCGAGGCCCTTGCCGGTGGCGGTGCGCACGTAATCGAGGCGCAGAACGTCGAGCAGGGACGAGCGCACGTAACGCGCGATCACCGCCGCCATGCCCACCGCCAGCGTGAGTGCAGGCAGGGCCACATGGCGTAGGTGCTGAATGGGATCAAGAAGCAAAGACGCGTAGCCGGTAGCTGGCAACCAGCGCAGCTTGAGCGCGAACCACAAGATAAGGAGGAGCGCCAACCAGAAGTTGGGCACGGAGAGCCCGAGGATGGAGGCCACCCGGGCGAGGAAGTCGGTGCCGCGCCCGCGCCACAGGACGGCCAAGATGCCGAGCGGCACGCCCAAGAGCAGTGCCAACAGGGTGGCTGCGAACGTCAGCTCGAGCGTGGCGGGCAGCCGCTGCCCGATGGTCTCCAGCACGCTGCGGCCCGTCACCATCGAGACCCCGAAGTCGAGCGTGGCCACCTTCACGAGCCACTCACCCAACTGCACCAGCACGGGCCGGTCGAGCCCGTGCTGGTCGCGGAACTGTTGAATCAGTTCGGGGGTGGCGTCGGTGCCGAGGCGCGCCATCATGGCGTCGCCCGGGATCAGCTTCATGATGAGGAACACGGCAACGGTGATGCCGAGCAGCACCGGGAGGGTGAGCAGCAGGCGGCGCAGGACGTAGCTCATGGGCTGCGCCGCCTGCCAGGCTTACTTCTCGACCCAGGTCGTGATGAGGGCCGACAGGTCGAGGGTCATGTGGTGGTAGAAGCCCTTGACGTAGGCCTGGTGGGCTTCNGACTGCTTCTGGTTCCAGATGAACACCTGNGGCGCTTCCTCGACGAGGATGCTCTGGAGTTCGTCGTAGATGNCCTTGCGTTCACCGCGGTCGGTGACGCGCAGCCCGTCGGCGAGGAGTTGGTCGACCACGGGGTTCACGTAACCCATGACGTTGCGGCCGCCGCCCTCGCGGAAGGCTTCGAAGAGGTAGTCGTGAGGGTCGATGTTGCCCCCGAAGCCCTGCAGCGTGGCGTCGTAGGTGCCGCCGGTGACGGCGCCCCAGTAGGTGGCCCAGTCGCCCTGTTGGTCGATGGTCACCTTGATGTTGAGTTCCGCGAGGCTCGCCTGGATGATCTGCGCCGCGCGCACCGCGAACTGCTGCGGCGACCACACGCGCAGCGTGAACGAGAAGCCGCCAGCGTAGCCGGATTCGGCCATGAGCTCCTTGGCGCGCTGCATGTTGCTGCCGCTGAACACGGGGGCCAGCGCCGCCCAGTGCCACTCGGCCAACGAGCCGCCCAAGAGCGGGAAGCCCTCATCGTCGAGGCTCACGCGGGCAAGCAGCTCGCGGTCGAGGGCGTAGGAGATCGCCTGGCGCACCTTGAGATCGTCGAACGGCGCCTGCCGCACGTTCATGATGAAGGAGAACCACTGACCAGAGGAGCCGTCGCCCTCTGGGATGACCACGTTGGGGTCTTGCCTGAGGAGGCTGATGTAGTTGTCGGTCACGTGGGTGATGAGGTCGAGGTCGCCCGTGCGCACGGCGGTGTTGCGCGCCTGGTTGTCGGCAACCGTCGTGAACACGATGCTGTCTAGGTACGGCAGTCCGTCCACGAAGTAGTCGGGGTTCTTCTCGATGAGGATGCTGTTGTCCGCCTGCACCCCGCGCAAGATGAACGGTCCGGAGCCTGCGGCGTGCTGGCTGAGGTCGCCGAACTCCTCGACCCCCTCATGCGCCACGATGCTAGCCGCGGCCTGCGTCAGCTGCGTGAGCATGACGGCGTTCGGGCGCGCCAGCGTGAGCACCACGGTGTAGTCGTCAGGCGTGTCTATCGCGGAGATGTCGCTGTAGTTGGCGCGGCGTGAGGCGCCCGTTTCTGGGTTCAGGAGGCGCTCGAAGGAGTAGCGCACGTCGGCTGAGGTGAGCTCGCGTCCGTTCTGGAACTTGACGCCCTGCACGAGGTGGAACGTGTAGACGAGACCGTCGTCCGAGATCTCCCACGAGCTTGCCAACTCGGGGACGACGTTCAGGTCGGCATCGAGGTCAACGAGAGTGCTGTAAACGAGCTTGATGATCCAGTAGTCGGGCCCGTGAACGATGCCCTTGTGCGGGTCTAGGGTGCCGCCTGAATAGTTCCAGCCCACCTTCAGCTGGCCCCCCGGCACGGGCGTCGATTGCGCGCTTGCAACTGGCATGAGCTGCAGCGCTACGGCCAACAAGCCGGCCGCTAGCGTGTAGAGGTACTTCTGCTTGGTCCTAGGGGTTGCCATTCGTTGCTCCTTCGGGGGTACGTGCTGTTGCAACGCGGGCCGCAGTCGCGATGGCCTGCGGTCCCGGCCGTGCCAAGTGGATCAGGTGGGTGACTGCTCGGGGTCGAGGCTCGGCTTGGCCGCCTCGTACTCCGCCAGCACACGGTTCGCGACGTCCTCCGGGAAACCCCAGGCTTTCAGCCCGGCAGGTACGTGTGCCCAGTAGAAGTCGGGCGGCCGCACGTGCTCGGACGGTGCCGAGAGGCGCAGCGTCCAGCAGTCGTAAGTCTTGCCGTCCTCGCCGTAGACCGTGAGGAAGTAGCGCTCGAAACCTTCGTAGTCCACGTCGAAGTCTTCCGCCGGGTGCGCGAACACCACTCCGTGAGCTTCGACCCCTAGCGCCTCTGGGCCGTTGTTGATGTGGCACCAGCCGCGGTCGGTCCTGCCTACTTGGCCGCGGAACTCGACCTTGCTGTTCGCCACGTAACCCTTGGTGACGGCCCGCCCGCGCGGAAGGTAGTGCTTCTGCTCGGCTTCATCGAGGTACGTGCAGTATCCGAAGTAGTGCATCATGGCTGGCGTCGCCCCCCACTCGCACGGTTCGCTCTTGTCGTGACTGGCATCGCTGGTACTCCCTTTCGTCTGGTGGCTGTCCGCGTGACAGGGCTCATGCCGGCTGTTCTGGCGGCACCAGGTGCTTCGCCGAACTGGCTATGACTCGCATGACGGCCTCCTTGGCCTTGGCAACATCGCGCGCTTCGAGCGCCTCGAGGACCTGACCGTGCTCCTCTATCACGGCCAGCGAGAACGGCGTGGCGTGGATCTGGTTGGAGATGAGGTTCACGACGCTACGGATNAGGTGCGCCATCACGTCGTTGTGGGCCGCTTCGGCTATGCCGAGGTGGAACGCCAGGTCTGCGCGCTCGAGGGCCGCCATGTCACCAGCGGCGGCTGCGGCCTGCATGTCNTCGAACGCACTGCGGATGGCGGCCAGGTCGCCTTGGCTGGCGCGGCGGCAGGCCATCTCGATCACCGCGGTGTCCAGGTACTGCCTTGCCTCCAGCAGGTCACGCAGCTCTTGGGTGCTGGCGAGAGGCGCTACCGCGGCGTAGCGGCCCGCCACGCCGTCGAACGACTCGCTGACGAAAGTACCGCGCCCGGGTTGCATCTGGACGAGCCCAAGGGCGGTCAACGACTGCAGGGACTCCCTCACAGACGAGACGCCGACGCCAAGTTGCTTCGCCAGTTCTCTCTGCGAGGGGAGCTGGTCGCCGAGCCCGAGTTCGCCCCGCGTGATCAACTCGATGATGCGGTCCGCGATCGCCTGAGGTACGTTCGCGCGCTGAATGGGCTCCACGAGCTCTCTCCTCTTGTGGCCTCGGCCTCCGGTTACGGCGGCGCTGGTTCTTAGACTGCTGTGCAGGATATCAGGTGTTCTGAACAGTTTGCAACCTGGACATCGAGGTGGGACTTTAGCCCCTCACGCTCACCCGCCCTGCGGGAGCAAGGTTGAGTGGTGCAGTCGCCCACATCAGGCATGCCAACCCCGGAGGCCGCCACATGAAGCACCCCAACCCGCAAACCATCCGGCAGCTCGTACTCGCCGCCGCGCTACTCACGGCCCTGGTCATCGGCCTCGCGCCAGCCCAAACGGGCGGCGGCGTGGTCGCAGACCTCACGCAATCAACCCACGTGACCTACGCCGGCGTCGACATCGAGGTCGAGGCCACTTGGGTCACGCCAGCCGCCGAAGCCAGCTTGCTAGCTAGCGCCGCGGGGGACTGGTCGGCGAGCACAGGCATCGTCATGCTCGTGCATGAGAGCACCACCGCCGCAGAGCTGCCGAGCGCCATGCTCGGGTCCGCCTCGGTCCTCGCGGTCGAAGGCCAAGGGGTACGCCCAGAAGTGATCGGCCTCGTCGAGACGCACGCCGCCAGCCGCGTGACGCTACTGCGCTTCCCCGTAACGCCTGACCAGACCGGCAAGATCGCCCTCAACTTGCCGGGCAAGGGCGTGCTCGTGTGGAACGTAGGAGACTGCCTCGGCAGCTACTGACGACCCGCCCAAAACAGAACGGGGCCCCACCTTGATCGGTGGGGCCCCATTACTTTGAAGGTAATCCGCGGTGCGCGCCTAGCCTAGGCCGTACGCTCGCCGCGCTGAAAAGCTAGAAGTTAGTAGCGGCCCGCAGCCTTCGTGACGGTGACGTTCGCCGCCTGGAGGCCCTTCTGGCCCTGCTCGACGCGGAACTCGACCTCGTCGCCCTCGTTAAGGTTACGGAAGCCCTCACCCTGGATGGCGGAGAAGTGAACGAAGACGTCCTTGCCGCCGTCGTCCTGCTCGATGAAGCCGAAGCCCTTTTCGCCGTTGAACCACTTGACTTTGCCTGTTGCCATGATGTCTTGCCTGACTGCTAAAACTGGTTTAGCGCTTGAATTTCCGAGCCTCGCGGCCCGAGTTACGAGAAAACCTTACAGCTTTCTGGGAACGACCCAGGTTACGACATTTCTCCGGAGAATGCACGTTCTGGCCTACATGGAACCTTAATGGTTGCCTCCGGCCCCTTCCAGGCGCGCTGCGACGACCATGGCGTGCGACCACAGCAGGGGCTTGGCAGACGGCCCCCAGCAACTAGTCCAATGTTCTAGGAAGAACGGGTGGGCGTCGGCGCCAGGGACTTGTTCTGGCAGCCCGCCGTCAGGGTCGCGTTGCGCCTCCACCCACTCGAGTAGCGCATCTGCTTCCGCTGGGCGTCCGGCACGCCGCCGGTGCCAAGCTAACCAGGCGGTCAGCAACACCCACTCACCGCCGCCGTAGTAGGTGTCTGCGGCGTAGCGGCGCAGGCCTCCGCCAAGAAGCTCATGCTCTATGCGCGTCACCGTGGCCGTCATGCGCGAGTCGGACACCGGCACGATGTCGAAGGGCGTTGCAAGCCAGAGGAGCGCTGAGTCCACCGCTGGGTTGCGCACATGCTTCACGAACGTCCCGTCAACTATGCACTCTTGGAAGAGGAAGTCGCGGGCGGCCTGCGCCACCGCGCCGGCGGTGGCGGCCACCGCCGGAACCACCAGCGCGATGTCTCGCAAGCCGGCCGCCACGGACGCCAGCGTGGCCGTGTGCAGTTGGCTGCGGTGCTCCTCCCACGAGTCGTAACAGGGTTCGTTCCAGAAGGCCGCCAGGTAGCGCACGACGACCTCAACGGTCGCCGCCACCTCATCCGGCAGGTCGTCAGTGCCCGTGGCGCGCGCGTGGGCGGCTAAGCTCCACAGCCACTGCCCGTAGCCGTCTAGTTGAAAGTTCGGCCAACCGTCACGCACCCACTCGCCGCTGACGGCGAAGCGCGCCGGGAGGAACTCGAACTCACTGATGGGCTCACCCGCGGCGCGCGCCCCGATCAACCGGTCAACGTGGCCGCTCAGGGGGAGGATGCAGCTGGCGACCCAGCCGTGGAAACGCGCAGCGCTTTCGTGCTCCCCTGCCAAGTCGAGGGCGTGAGCTATGAACGCCCCATCACGCAGCCACGACTGCCCGTACTGCGAGAAGCCAGCTCCCGCCGAGAAGGCCCCGCTTCTGTCCTGCGCGTTCACCAGGCGCCGTATGTCCGCTTTGACGTCCGTCACGTCACCCCTTTACTCCAGACCCAGCCACGCCCTCGATCACCCAGCGCTGCGCGACCAGGAAGACGAGGATGGTTGGGATGGTGGCCAGCACCGTCCCGGCCATGACCACGTTCCACTGCGTCTGCCCTGGGTAGAGTCCCTGAAGCGCCGAGAGCGCAACCGGCAGGGTCATCAGGTTGCGGTCGTTGATGATGAGTAGCGGCCACAGGAAGTTGTTCCACGACCCCATGAAAGACAGCACCGTCAACGTCGCGACTGCCGGACCAGTCATGGGTAGGACGACGCGCAGGAAGGTAGCGAAGGTGCCCGCCCCGTCGATGGTGGCGGCCTCCTCCAACTCGCGCGGAATGGACAGGAAGAACTGACGCATGAAGAAGGTGCCGAACGCGCTGAACATTCCGGGAACGATGAGGCCAGCGTATGAGTTCGCCCAGCCCATCTTCGTGACCAGGATGAAGAGCGGCGTGATGATCACGGCGAACGGCACCATGAGGGTGGCTAGGTAGACGGCGAAGAGCGCGTCCCGGCCCCTGAAGTTGAAGCGCGCGAACGCGTAGCCGGCCATCGAGCACACCACCAGCTGGCCTAGGGTCGTCGTCGCGGCGACCAGCAAGGAGTTGCCGAACACCCGCAAGAACGGGAAGCGCGTGAGCACCCTGGTGTAGGCCGCCACCGTCGGTTCGCTTGGCACGAGTTGAGGCGGCAGGCTGAGGAGGGCGCCGCTGGGCTTGAGCGACGTTGCGATGGCCCACACGAACGGCGTGACCATAGCTAAACCGCCAGCGAGCGCGATCACCGTGAGCACGCCGATGCGCCAGGGGAACTTGCGCCGCTTCATGCCCGAGCCTTGTTGAGGCGGTAGAAGAAGTACGTGACGGCGAAGATCATCACGAACAGCACCCACGACCAGGCGGACGCGTACCCCATCTTGCTGTACGAGAAGGCGTGCGCCACGATGCGCTCGACCATGGTCATCGTCGCGCCGGCCGGCCCGCCCTCAGTCATGACGTAGACCTGATCGAACACCTGGAACGAACCGATGAGGCTGATGCTGAGGCAAAAGATCAGCGACGGCGTGAGGAGCGGCAGCGTTATGGCCCACAGGCTCTGCGGACGGTTGGCGCCGTCGATGCTCGCCGCCTCGTAGTACTCGCGCGGTATGCCCTGGAGTCCAGCTAACAGGATGACCATGATGAAGCCGGTGTCCTTCCAGACGCTCGTGAGGATGATGGCCGGCATCGCCCAGTTGGGGTCGAAGAGCCACGCTGGTCCCGTCAACCCAAGCAAGCCGAGCCCGTTGTTGATGAGTCCGTACACCGGGTTGAAGAGCCACTTCCACACGAGCGCGACGGCTACCCACGACGTGACGACCGGCACGAAGTACATGACGCGGAAACCCTGCTTGAATGGGATCTTGCTGTTGAGCAGCACGGCGATTAGCAGCCCGATGGTTATGACGAGCGGCACGTAGCCGACGAGGAACTTCAACGTGTTCTTGAGCGTGTGCCAGAACTCCTTGTCGCTCATCAACTGTTGGTAGTTCCCGCCTCCCACGAACTTGGGCGGCGTCAGCAGGTCCCAGTTCGTGAACGACAGGCCGAGAGAGGCAAGCATCGGCCCGATCGTGAAGATCAGCAGACCGATCACGCTCGGGCCAAGGAAGAGCGCCAGCACCCCGAAGCGTCGCCAGCCCCGCTCGTACACGCCCTACCCGGCTGCCTGCGGCCGGAACTCCGCGACCGCGCGCAACAGGAGGTCGAGGCGCGCGCTTCCTGCCCTCACGAAGACCGGGATGACCTCGAGGGGCGCGGCGGCGTTGAAGATGCGCCCGCCCTCGAGCTCGCTGCCTGACCACAAGTCGACCCAGCGTCCGGGTGGGAGGCGCACCTCGCGTGTTCCGCAGCCCTTCTCCGTGATGGGCGCAACCAGGAGGTCGCGGCCCAACAAGTAGGCGTACTCGTCCGCGGCCAGGAACTCGTGGGCTTCTGGGAACTCCAGCGCCGGGTAGCGCATCAGGGGAACGCCGAGCTCTGCGGCGGCTACGGCCTCGGCGTGAAGGTAGTCGACGAGGCGCATGCGCAGCTGCGCGTATGCGCGATAAACGCTCAAAGCGCGCTCGTCGCCGTGCCGTGCGGCGATGTTCCACGGCGTGCGGTCACGGTTGTCGGCTGCGCCGTGACCCTCGGAGTGGTACTGCATGATGGGGCTGAAGGTGGCCATCGCCGTCGAACGCACGTACAGCTCGACGGGAGGGATCTCACCGCTGAAGCCCGCCAGGTCCCACGACCACAGCGACACCCCGCTGACGCCAGCAGACAACCCGGCCTTGACAGATGCGCGGTACGCGCTCCAGGTACTGTCCTCGTCGCCTGCCCAGTGGATCGGGTGGCGTTGCGCCCCCGTGTAACTAGCCCGGGAGAACGTAACGCCGTCTCCGCCGGATGCCNGCTGCACGAACTCGTGATAGGCGCCGACGTAGTCGTTGGCGTAGGTGTTGAAGAGCTCNANGCCGCGCCGTCCGTCGAATGAACGCAGGTCGCGGCCCCACAGGTGCTCGCCTCCGTCCGTCTTCATGCCGTCTATCCCGAGCTCGTCGAACAGGTAGCGGCGCTTGGCGAACCACCACTCGCGCGTCTCAGGGTTGCTGAAGTCCGCGATGAGCGCGTCAGTGAACCACCAGCCCTTGTTGCGGTACGGGCTGCCGTCTGCCTGCATGATGCCGAGGCCGCGGTCGATCATGTGGGCGCCGTCGGCGTCATGTTGAGCGTGAGGCTCCGTGACGAGCTTGTGAACTGGGATCTGCCACAGGACCACGCGTACGCCGTTGGCGTGGCAGTGGTCGATGAAGGCCTGCGGGTCCGGCCAGCGGCCGGTGAAGCGGAAGTCGGACAGCGTGAGCGCCTCGCCGCCTGGCTTGGGGTCGTACTCAGCGTCGTTGAAGATGTAGAAGGTGGCTTCGTCGCTCCACGCCTCGATGACGACCACGCTGGCAGGCACACCCTCCGCCAGGGTCCGGTCGACCTCCTGCGTTACCCGCTCCTGCGAGTTCCAGGAGTTGGAGGACATCCACGGCCCGAACGCCCAGGCGGGCGGCACAGCTGCGGCGCCGGTGAGGCGCGTGAAGGCCGCTGTAACGCCGTACGGTTCGTCTGCAACGAAGATGACGAGCTCGAGCAGCGACCGCGGCGCACCGTCAGGCCCTAGCGTCATGCGGTCGAGAGCGACCTTGGCTTCGGAGGTGCGGAGGTCGAAGTCGCTCGGCTCTGCGGCGTCGAGCCACAGACCGTACCCGCGTTCAGATACGAGGAACGGCACGGGGATGTAAGTGCGTTTGCCTTGCTCCTTGTACTCCTCGTACACGCGGACGTCCCAACGCTCACCGTTGCGGTCCGCGTTGACGAAGCGCTCACCTAGGCCGTAAAGCGCCTCGCCTTCTTGCGTCTGGAACGAGAACTCCACGCTGGTGGGCTGGTCGTTGCCGCGCTCCAGCCAGCGAGTGGCGAGGCTGCCGTGAAAGACGGGTTCGCTCGCGCCCTCGAGCGTGGCCGTTACGGCAAGCGAGCGCTTGTCGAGCACGAGCCGCATGCCTTGGGAGCTGACGGTGAACGCGGCGCCCGTGTCCTCGACCGCTGGGCCGTCGCCGGACTGCGGTGGACTCGACGTGGTCGCGCGCGCCAGGCTCAGCCTGCAGGCGCCCCGCGTGGGAAAGGTCAGCGTTAGATATGCCGGTGCGTGCGTGGTGTTCAGGGTGAACTCCACGCCGCCTTGCCGTGCCGAATAACTTGAGATACCCGTGACCTCGCGCCAAACGCCGAGGTCGTAAGAGAACGGGCCTGCCTGGGTGTTGGCCCCGACGCCCGCTGCGGGTTGGGCGAACAGCGTGTAGCGCACCGTTCCGGCGGCGGCGGTGCCGAGGTCGACACTCCACGTGTCGCCCACGCCGCGCCTGGCGTCCACGCGCTTGGTGACTGCGGGTGCGCCGGGGGTCGCGTGCGTCACTTCTGCCCAGGCCGCAGCCGCTCCGTGCGGCACTCTGAAGTTGACCTGGACGGCGTCGTCTGGCCTCGGGTAGCGCGGGAAGCGCTCGCTAGGGGTGCTCTTGTATGGGTCGTCGATGCCCGAGGGGTCGTGCACGATCATACGAACTCGGCCTCCGTGACAGTCGCCTGGTGGTGCGTTTAGGTCGGCGTTGAGATGCTTCTGGACATCGGTCCGGCGCCGCAGCTCGTGGCCGCGGCGCCGGTTTGGTGGCGCTACTTCTTGACGAGCTCCTCGACGCGCTTCTGGGCGTCGATGAGGGCCTGCTCGACGGTCTTGGCGCCGAGGCGCGCGGCCTCTAGCTCTTGGTTGATGACGTCGGAGAGGAGCGGCTGGTTCTCGATGACGGGCGGGTTGACGGCGAACTCGAGGGACTCGAAGACGGCCTTGCGGTTNGCGGGGATCGGCTTCGCGAGGTAAGCGGCGAGGGTGTCGGCCTGCTCGAGCGAGAGGGCGGAGAGTTCCCAGTTCGTCTCGATGCGCGCCTGAACGACGGCCGGGTTGGAGGCCAAGAACTCAACCCACTTGTATGCCGCCTCCGGCTGCTTGCTCGTGCGGGAGACCACGGCCGCGTTGGAGAAGAAGTGGGTCGCCTTGTTGGCGCCGCCTGGCTCGACCGCGACGTCCCAGTTGAAGGTGGCGTCGTTGCTGAACTGGTCGAACATCCACACGCCCGTGACGATCATGCCGAGTTGCTGGTTGAGGAACATGTCGGTGTCGCCGACGCCGCTCATCTCGGCGTCGGTTGGCATGACGTGGTCAACCGTTACCTTGTCGACGAGGTAGTGCGCCGCTGCGAGGTTCTCAGGCGTGTTGATCTGCACGGTCGGGGTGACGGTCAGGCCGCCGCCTGCTTGCGCGGCCACCTTGTAGAACTCCCAGAACTGCACGGGCTGCGAGATGCCCCAGACGCGTTTGGCTGGGTTGGTGATGGCCTTGGCGGCGGCGATCACGTCGTCCCACGTCCAGGCGTCCGTTGGGTAGCCAACGCCCGCGGCGTCGAAGAGGTCCTTGTTGTAGTAGAGCAACACCGTGGAGAACGTGATCGGCAAACCGAGCTGCTGGCCGTTGTAGCTGAAGGCGTTCAGTGCGGCCGGGTAGAAGGTGCTGTCTGTGACGTTCGAGCTGGTGTCCAGGTAGTCACCGAGGTCGAGTAGCGTGTCGCGCGACGCGAAGGTCACGAAGTTCTCATAGTTGAGCTCGAACACGTCGGCTGCGGTGCCGGCGGCGAAGTCCGTCTGTAGCTTCGTGAAGTACGAGCCGAAGTCGGCGGTCGTGTAGTTGACCTTGATGCCGGGGTTCTCGCTCTCGAATACCTTGATCAGCGCCTCGAGGGTGTCGATCTTGTCCGAGCCCGCCGTGAACGAGAAGTAGTTGATGGTCTGGGCGAACGCTGCGCTACCGAGCGCCAGCGCCAGCGTGACCGTGGCCAATAGTCTTGCAGTCTTGCGCATGCCTGCCTCCTATGCCTTCGCCAGCCTCATGGCCGGAAGGTACTCGCCTTGTGCTGAGCGCGTCATCGCGCGCTACCCATGTGTAGCCGTGTCATTTGGAGCGGCACGGTGGCTACCTGTAAGAAACGCGCGGCCGCCAGTCCGGCGGCGCCGCGGGCCCACGCGTCGTCACCCCAGGTGTCGACCTGGAGTTCGAGGTCTTCTGCTAGGCCGCCGAAGGCATGCTCAGCGAGGGCGGGCCGCACGAATGGCAGGAAATATGGCGCGTTCCTCAGCCCCTCGCCGCCGAGGATCACTAGCGTCGGCGCGAAGAGGTTGACGAGGTCGCTGAGGGCTATGCCGAGGAGCTCGCCCGCGTCCGCGAGCAGGTCGAGCACCGCCTCGTTACCGGCGGCCGCCAGGGCAGTAAGGTCGCCAGGCTTGGCGTCTTTCCCTAGTTCGGACGTAAGGCGACGCGCCTGGTTGAGGAGGGCTGCGTCTCCGAGACGCTCCTCGAGTGTGACGGCTTCTGGCGCCATGACGCGCATGCCGAGGCTAGCGCAACGTGTGTGCCCTAGTTCGCCCGCACCCCCACGAGGTCCGCGGTAGAGGCCGCCGCCGATGACGATGCCGAGGCCGACGCCGCGCCCTAGCGTCACGGTGAGGAAGGAGTCGTGCTCCCTCCCCAGCCCGAACCAGCCGTGGGCGGCGGCAAGGGCGTTGACGTCGTTCTCGACGAGCGTGGCGAGGCCGAGTTCCTCGCGCAAGAGGTCGGCGAGTTGCACTCTCCGCCAGCCGAGCAGGTCGGAGTGCCTTACGAACCCGGTGGAGTTGTCGACGACGCCGGGGAGGCTGACCCCGAGACCAGCTAGGCGCGCGCCCGTTATGCCCGTCGTCCGCCCGAGGGCAGTCTGGGCGTCCCTTATCGCACTTATCACCGCGTGCACCTCGGTGCTGGCTAGCGGCACCTTGACGACACCTTTAGCGTCTGCGTTGAGGTTGGTGAGGGACGCCACGATGGCGTCTGGCATGACTTTCACGCCGAACACGTGTGAGTGGTCGTAGTTGATGCCGAGCAGGATGGGCTTGCGACCAACGGAACTGGANTCGCCAACTTCCGCCTCGACGACTAGGCCCTCTTCGATGAAGGGGGCCGTGATGGTCGTAACCGCGGCTGGGCTGAGGTGGAGCAGGGCAGCGATGTCAGTGCGCGAGATGCGCCCTGAACGATGTATCGCGTTGATTATGGCGCTCTGATTGAGGAAGCGGATCTTCTCTCTACCTAGCGCGCCGCCTGGACCCTGTCGCATGGCCACACCCTTTAGTTCATTTGGTGTAGCAAGTATTGAGTGCGGCGCAGCGCGCTGTCAATAGGGCGGTACGCCGCCGCCATGAGTGTCCGTGTGACACCTTTCCGACCCCACTGCTCCGCGCGCGGCAGTAGTATCGACCCTCGAGTCCAGCGCACCCGCGCCAGGACGCCCGGGTTCGTGCGTGAACCGTGAATCGTGAGACTTCCGTGCCTTGGCTCCTGCGCCTAGACAAGACGACGAGGTTGGTGCTGCTGAGCATCGTCGTGGGCGTCGTCGGCGCCGGCGGCGCCCACCTGTTCTTGTGGATGGTGGAGTTCGTCAGCGGCTTGTTCGTGACGGGCATCGCTCACGTGCCTGTCCTCACGACGGAGGAGGCGACGAGCATGACCGCCGGGCCGGTGACGGCGGGCCTCAACTGGCTGATCCCCGCGTCGACCACCCTAGGTGGGCTCATCGTTGGGTTCATCATCTTCACGCTTGCGCCCGAAGCGGAAGGTCACGGCACGGACGCGGCCATCCGCTCCTTTCACCGCTTGGGCGGCTACGTGCGCACGCGCATCCCGATCATCAAGACGATCGCTAGCGCCATAACCATCGGCTCGGGCGGGTCGGCAGGTCGCGAGGGGCCAACGGCGCAGATCGCTTCCGGGTTCGGTTCCATCACGGCCACCTGGTTGCGGCTGCCGGACGACGAGCGCCGCACGTTGATGCTCGCTGGCATGGCAGCCGGCCTGTCCGCCATCTTCCGCAGCCCGCTCGGCACCGCCATCTTCGCCGTCGAGGTCCTCTACAGCGGCTTGGCGTTCGAGAGCGCGGCGCTCGCGTTCACGTTCGTAAGCGCCGCCACCGCTTACGCCATCAGCGGCAGCTTCACGGGGTTCACGCCGCTCTTCCACCTCGCAGAGCCCGCGACGTTCACGGGTTTCCGGGAGCTGCCGTGGTACGCGCTCCTCGGCGTTGCCGCTGGCGTGATGGGCACGCTCGTGCCGCTCTTCTACTACTACGTGCGCGACGCCTTCGCCGGCTGGCGCATCCCTGATCACTTCAAACCGGCCATCGGTGGGCTCCTGATGGGGCTCATCGGCATGGTCTTCCCGCAGCTCCTCGGTAGCGGTTACGGCTTCATGCAGCTGGCCATCGACGGGAGCCTAGGTGCCTGGCTGATGCTGGCGTTGGCATTCGGGAAGTTCATCACGATGGCCTTCACCATCGCGTCAGGCGGGTCAGGTGGCACGTTCGCGCCGAGCCTCTACGTTGGGGTGATGCTTGGCGGGTCGCTGGCGGCGCACCTCGGGCGCTTCGCTGCGTTCACGCCCGCCCCAGAGGCGTTCGCGGTGGTCGGGATGGCCGCCGTCTTCGCAGGGGCGGCCCGCGTGCCGTTGGCGACGCTCATCATGGTCGCCGAGATGACGGGCGGCTACCAGCTCATCCTGCCGACGATGCTGGCGGTGGCCTTGAGTTTCATGGTGCAAGAGCGCCTCAGCCGCGGCCGGAAGTACCCGACGCTACATGAGTTCGCGGTGCCCGGCCCCGGCGACAGCCCCGTTCACCAGGGCGAGTACCTCGCGACGGTGTTGCGGCTCCTCAGGCAACGCGTGGTCAGCCTCGACCCTGAGGTGCTCGACAGCGAGTTCCTCGGCCGGCTCGGACGAGGCGAGGCGGTGCCGCTCTCCGGCGGGAACGACGTGGTGTTCATGGTCGACGTACCGGCCACCAGCCCGCTAGTTGGGCGAGAGCTCCGCGACCTGGCGCTCCCGGAGGGCGTGCTCATCGCCAGCCTGAAGCACGGTTCGGACACGACGGTGCCGAGTGGCGCCAGCCGACTCAGCGCGGGCGACAACTTGACGGTGGTCTCCACCACCGCCGCTCAGGTCGAGTTCATGGCGCGCCTCGCGGGGTCGAGCCAGGGCCAAGCCCTGCAGGAGAAACCACGCGCATAGCGGGGGCGGGGCGGGCGCTTACGCCTCTTCACGCCGATCGTGCGCCAGCGGCAACTCGGGTGAGAGCGCGGTGATAGCGGCGCGCTCCTCTGCGGTCATGACGTACGACGCGGCCGCGAGCGCCGGCGCCACCTGCTCGGCCGTGCGCGCACCGATGATGGGCGCCGTTACCCCTGGGTGGGCCGCGCACCACGCGACCGCCAAGGTCACCGGGTTGACGCCTACCTCCTTGGCGTAAGCCACGAAGCGCTCTGCCGTGGCGGCGTAACCCTCGAGCCCGTAGCGGCGGCGGTAACGGTCGTTCTCAACGAGCCGGCCACCGGCGGCCTCGCCGCTCGAGTAGCGACCAGATAAGAGCCCGGCGCCGAGCGGGCTGAACGTCATGACGCCTAACCCTTCCGCTTGCGCCATGGGGAGGATCTCGACTTCGGCTTGGCGCTTGATGAGGTTGTACATGGGCTGGATCAGCGCGAAGCGCTCCAGCCCACGGCGCTCCGAGATCCCGATGGCCTTCATGTACTGCCAAGCGGCGAAGTTGCTGGCGCCGACGTAGAGAACGAGTCCGCGCCTTACGAGGTCGTCCAGCGCGCCGAGGGTCTCTTCGAGCGGGACGTTGGCGTCGAACTGGTGCAGCAGGTAGAAGTCGAGCCTGTCCGTACCTAACCGTTCGAGGGATGCCTCGACGGCGCGCACGAGGTGGCGCCGTGACGCTCCACCTGAGTTGGGCTCAGGGAAACTGCGGCCGAACGCCTTGCTGACGAGCACCAGCTCGTCGCGCCGCCCTTTCATGAGGCGACCTACGATCTCTTCGGTACGACCGGCGTTGTACACGTCGGCAGTGTCGATGAAGTTGACGCCCGCTTCGAGGCTGCGCCCGAAGATGGCGGCGGCCTCGGCCTCGCTGGCTTCGCCGCCGAACGTCATGGTGCCGAGGCAGACGCTCGAGACTTTCACCCCAGTGCGACCGATGTACCTGTACTGCATGCCGTTCCTCCTAGGGGCGGTTGGGGTGGTTAGTCACTGAACAGGTCTCCGGCGAGGTACTTGAGGCCGGTGTCTACCGCTACCGTCACGACCGTGCTGTCGGGGCCGAGTTCGCGNGCCAACTGCAGCGCCGCGAAGACGTTCAAGCCGCTCGATAGGCCAACGAGCAGCCCTTCCTCGCGCGCCAGGGCNCGTGCCGTGGCGCGGGCGTCNTCTTCNNCTACAGTGCGCGCCTCGTCGTAAAGCGCCTTGTCGAGCAGCGGGGGGACGATGCCGACGGATATGCCCTCGACGCGGTGAGCGCCAGCTCGACCAGCCGTGAGTATCGGCGATGAGGCTGGCTCGAGCGCGACCACCTTGCAGCCTGGCGCGCGGCGGCGGATGGCGCGAGCGGCGCCCATCAGCATGCCGGCCGTGCCAACGGCGGCGCAGAATGCCGTTACCTCGCCGCCCGTCTGTTCGATGACCTCGTCGCCGAGGGGCTCGTAGCCGATGAGGGCGTCCGGGTTGTGGAACTGGTCGCTCCAGAAGTGCCCGGGCTGCTCGGCGAGTTCTGCGGCCCGCGCCATCATGCGCGGCACGAGGTCGGGCGTGGCCTTGCCGCCGTCACTGGCTATCAGCTCGAGGTCCGCCCCGAACGCGCGCATGCTGCGCAGTTTCTCGCTAGCGAAGGCGTCTGACGACACGACCTTCAAGCGGTAGCCCTTGGCGGCGCACACGAAAGCCAGCGCGGTGCCGGTGCTACCCCCGGTGCACTCGACGACGGTCATGCCTGGTTGCAGCCTGCCGCTCGCTTCCGCGGCCGCGATGATGGCGACGGCCATGCGGTCCTTGTAAGAGCCCGTCGGGTTGAACTGCTCGAGCTTGACGAGCACGCGGCCAGACCCTGGTGGCACTAGCCGCTGCAATGCGACTAGTGGCGTCGAGCCGACCGTGCCGCTGACGCCGTCATCAGCTATTCCCTCGCCCACCTCGGCTGACGTCACTTGACGGACCTCACGTTGACGCTCCCGACTCCAGCGTCGATGTTCAAGCGCGCCGCCACCCGCTGCCCAGCGGCCGCGGCCGGGCTGCTGTAGTCAGAGCCGTTCTTCTGGAAGCCGCTGTCGAAGTTGATGTTCCCGACGCCGGTATCTAGGTTGATGACGATGGCGAGGTCGCTTGGGACGTTAACGGTGAGCTTGCCAACTCCACCGTCGATCTCGCCAGTGAAGCCGCCCGAAGCTGGGAGGGTGATGGTCAACGCGCCAACCCCAGCGTCGATAGCGAGGCCGGTGAGGTTGGCGTTCGCAAAGGTCGAGGTCGATGGCGCCGACGCCACCGTCGATCACGAGGTCGGTCGCCAGGTTCTCGTTCATCTGCAGCTCCCACGGACCCCCGCCTCTAGCGCTACCGAAGGCGATCGGCCAACCACGTTGCCTGGCCCTTAGGGTCACGGCTACTAGGTTTCCGCGACGCGACGCGTCTTGCGTTAGCCGCTCGCTGCGACCGCCCGTGATGGTGCCCCACACGACATCGGTGCTGCTCGCCGCGGCCGTCAGGTTGAGGGCGTTGGTGGTCAGGTCGAGTTCCAACCGTGCGCTCGTGGCGCCGCCGAGCGCTTGCTTCACGTCGAGTGTTTGCCCGACTCCAGCGGACAGGCCGCCTGACAGCGCCAGCACGACCACGACCCCGATGGCGACCGACACGATGGCGAGGCGGTACTTGCCGCGCGTGAGCATGTCGGCCCCAACCGCGATGAGCGCTACCGGCCAGAACTCCCAGACGTTGCCAATGAAGTTCCAGAGCGGGTCGAAAGTGAAGCCGACGTTGCCTGCGAGGAAGAGCAGTCCGACGACGATGAGGGCGAACGGCCACCAGCCCCGCCCGTGCTCGCGACGGCCATGGCGGTCATGCCCGTCGCCGTTCTGTCCGCTTTGCGGGCTTGAGGCGGCGCCCTGCGCTTGGTTCGTAGCGTTGCCGTTCGGTTGCGGTTCGGAGGGGTTGTTAGCGCCAGAGTCCGTCACTTCGGCTCCACTCTCGCTGGGTTGTTGGCGGATTCTGAGGCCAAATAGCTGCTCCAACCGTCGTAACTGCCAGCCAGCTCAACGATATTGGCGAAGCCGCGGTTCCGCAGTGCGCTTGCCACCACCGCGGAGCGCCCGCCGCCCTGGCAGTGCATGACGAGCGTGCCGCCGCGCGGGAGTTCGTGGCTGTTGGCGAGGAGGCGGCTGGCGGCCAACTGCCGCGCGCCTGGGATGTGGCCAGCCAGGTGCTCGCTTGCCTCACGCACGTCGAGCACCTCTACGCCCGCGCGTGCGCCGCCCCGCAGTGCCGCGAGTTCGCTCGGCGTTACCAGCGGCAGGGGCTGCAGGTCGAGGCCGGTGAGGGACGTGACGTACCCGACGACGTCATCGATGCCCGTGTAGCTGAGGCGGTCGCGCAGGCTGGCGGCGTGCTCGCCGTTGGCCGCNACCACTACTAGCGGGCGCCTCTCGCTGTCTGGATCGATGACCCAGGCGGCGTAGGTGGCGAACGAGTTGCCGCCAGGCACAGCTAGCGCGCCCGGCACAGAGGCCGCCCACTGATCGCGCACCGAGCGGGTGTCGAGCAACACGAGGTCGCGGTTGACGCGGCCGCGCAACTCCTCCGCCGAGAACTCGCGCAGCGGAGCGCGGTCAGCTAGCAGCGCGGGGCCGTCGCGATTGACGCGCTTCATGCGGCCGAAGTAGGTAGGGGCTGCTGGTTGCCCTTCCAGGAGGGCGACGGTGAAGCTGGCCTCGTCACCAGCCGCGAGGTAGTCGGCCCACCAGGCGGTAAGCCGTTCGTAGCCGACCGTCGTGCTTGCCACCGCGCCGAGCGCCTTGCCGCAGGCNCTGCCAGCGCCGTGCCCCGGCCATACCTGAACGTGATCTGGCAGGGTGAGGAACTCGTCGCGCAAGCTGGCGAAGAGCTGGCGCGCGCCGATGAAGCGCGTGTCCTCGCCGCCAGCGACGGCGTCTAGGAGGTCTGGGCGCCCGACGTCACCAACGAACACGAAGTCCCCGCTGAGGAGGTGGGATGGCAAGGTGGTACGCGCCGTGTCTGTGACGAGGAACGACATGTGCTCCGGCGTGTGGCCGGGCGTGTGCAGCGCCTTGAGTTCGACGTTGCCGACCTTGATGATGCTGCCGTGCTCGAGGCCAACGTGCTCGTAGGCGTACTGCCACTCCGGGCCGCCCTCGTCTGACAAGTAGAGCCGTGCGCCGGCAGCATGCGCGAGTTCACGGGCGCCAGACAGGTAGTCGGCGTGGATGTGAGTGTCCGTTACGGCCACGATGCGCAGGCCCTCCGCCGCGGCGCAGTCCAGGTAGACCTGAACGTCGCGCCGAGGATCGACGACGACCGCCTCGCCCTTGGCCTGGCAACCGACCATGAAGCTGCCTTGCGCTAGTCCCTGGTCGTAGAAATGCTTGAAGTACACGCGTACCCCCTCTCGCGGTGCGGCTGCCACCTTGGCGGCTGCCGGGGTTACTGCAGGTTAATGCCTATTCCGTGCGGGAGTGTCTCAGAGCTAGGCGCTCGCCTAGTGGAGCTAGGCACCCACCCATATGGCTCGCTATGCGTCAAGTGCATAATGTGGCCATGCCACAACTACCGGACGCCGAGCAGCTGCTCACACTCCTCGCCGTGGCCGAGGCTGGCAACGAGAGCGCCGCCGCCGTCCAACTCGGCGTTGGGCAGTCCTCCGTTAGTCGTAGGTTGGCCGCACTGCAGCAACTCTCGCAGGAGCCCCTAACGCAGCGCACGGCCGGGGGCACGCGCCTAACGGCGGCAGGCACCGCGCTGCTAGGCGCCGCCCGCAACGTGCGCGCCGCGCTCCGCGAGGCGTCCCTAGGCCTCGATCCGCAGCGCAACGCCAGCACCGCCTGGCGCTGCGGCGTTAGCCCCCACCTCGTGGCGGTTCTCGGCGGCCGCTTGAGCAGCAGCGCACAAGCCGACCTCGAGCTAGTGGAGGCGCACTCGCAAGACCTGCTTGACGCCGTGAGGCACGGCGAACTGCCAGCAGCCATCACCTTACTGGCACCAGCAGGCGGTGAACCGGCCTGCACACTATCCGCTTAGGCGACGAACGACTCATGCTGGCAACGCACCCGAGCGCCAGCGCACTGCGCGTGGGTGAGGGCGCCAATGAAGCTGCGCTCGCTAGCGCGCGGTGGCTAATACCGGCGGCGCCGAGCGTCGTAGGTGAGCGTGCGCGGCTGCTCCTACGGCGCGCAGGCCTCGCAGCCGTCCAGCAAACGGCCATGCCGAGCCCAAGCGCGGTCCGGGCGGGCGTGCTTGCGGGTGCGGGCGTTGGCGTGGTGTTGCGCTCTGAACTGCAAGCTGAGGCCGCCGCCGGTTGGCTCGCCCTCACGCCGCTGCCCTTCGCCGCGGAAGGCGATGACCTTCTTCCCGTCTGGCTGCATGTCACCGACTCCATGCCAGCCAACGAGGCCACTAAACTCAGTGAGTTAGCGAGCTCTGTCATGCGTGGCTGACGCGTTCCTGGGCATAGATGCCGGCGGCTCGAGCACCAGGTGGCTGTTGGTCGATGAAGCGGGCACCGAACTGGCGCGTGGCGCGGGCGGCCCGCTCTCCGCCATCCAACTCCGCACAGAAGAGCGCAGCGCCGCCCTGCAACGACTGGAGGAGCTCGCTAGCCGCGCCGCCGCGATCGGCCCAAGGCCACAGAGGGTCGTGGCGGGAATCACGGGGCTCGAGCCGGACTCGCCTGACGCCGAGTTGCTTGCCTCCACCATCGCCGCCAGCCTCGCACTGCCGCCTGCGGCCGTACGCGTCATGCCTGACGTTCACACCGCCTACCTCGCGGCCTTCCAGCCGGGCGCTGGCATACTGATCTACGCCGGAACAGGCAGCATCGGCTTCCACCTAGCAAGAAACGGCCAAGCCGTACGCGTAGGCGGCCACGGTTACCTCATCGACGATGGCGGCGGCGGTTACTGGATCGGGCGCGAGGCCCTCAAGCGCGTGCTGCGCCGCGCAGATGAGCAGGGCGCCCCACCAGGCGGAGCGTTAGCCAACGGCATCTACGCTGCTCTCGGGGGTAACGATTGGGCCACCGTCCGTCGCGAGGTCTACGCGGGAGGAAGGGCGCGCGTGGCCGCCCTCACTCCGCTCGTGGCGCTCGCTGCCGCGCGCGGCGACGCCGACGCCGCCGCCGTGCTAGCCGCAGCCGGTGCGGAACTAGCGCGCCTAGCGCGCGTCGTCAGCGGCCGGCTCGGGGTGGTCCTGCCGGTCGTGTTGGCAGGCGGCGTGGCCCGCTGCGGCGCCCCGCTGACGTCGGCCCTGGCCGCGGCCCTGCCGTCAGGAACGCCCTTCAGCGTCACCACGCGCGAGCCGGTGGAGGCGGCCGCCGAACTGGCGCGCGCCAAGGAGTAGGGCTACGCTGGCGCGGCCTCACCGCGGTCGGTCGCGGCCAGGTACTGCCGCAGGCCGCCCTCACCGCCAACGAAGCTGAAAGCGCGCAGCCCCGCCTCACGCAGGCGCTCCGCCACGTAGCTGCT
>JGI26528J50254_1000704_pt1 | contig 21922 bp, 20 predicted proteins | sample ThiBiot_300_plan_FD_50254 | JGI IMG/M metagenome (IMG submission 50254)
TCGATGCAGCCTCCCTGGTCGACGGCGACGTCGACGATGACGCTGCCTGGCTTCATGTAGGCGAGCATGTCGCGCGTCACTAGCTGCGGCGCCCTCGCGCCAGGGATGAGCACGGCGCCGATCAGCAAGTCGGTGGAGGGAAGCAAGTCGCGGAGGTTGCCAGCGTTGCTAGCGAGGGTCTGCACGTGGCCGCTGAACACGTCGTCGAGGTACTGCAGGCGTGCATGGTTGACGTCGAGGAGGTTTACGCGCGCCCCGAGCCCAAGCGCTAGCTTGGCCGCGTTCGTGCCCACTACGCCAGCGCCGAGCACGGTAACGACGCCAGCCTGCACGCCGGGCACGCCTGCGAGGAGCACGCCGTTACCTCCGTGCGCCCGCTCGAGGAAGTGCGATCCGACTTGCGGCGCCATGCGGCCCGCCACCTCGCTCATGGGGGTGAGGAGCGGCAGCGCGCCCGTCGCCAACTGCACCGTCTCGTAGGCAACAGCCGTTGCGCCTGTGCGCATAAGCGTGTCCGTTAGGGCGCGATCGGCGGCCAAGTGCAAGTAGGTGAAGAGGAGCAGGTCATCGCGCAAGTAGTGATACTCGCTCGCGATCGGCTCCTTGACCTTCATGACCAAGCGTTGCGCCCAGGCGTCGTCAGCCGTGCCTAGCTCGGCGCCTGCGTTGCGGTACTCGTCGTCGGTGAAGCTCGAGCCGGAGCCTGCGCCCGCCTCGACGACGACGCGGTTCCCGGCCCTCACGAGGTCGTGAACGGCGCCGGGGGTGCATGACACCCGGAACTCTTGCGGCTTGATCTCTTTGGGGATCCCGATGTTCATCTCAGCTCCCTATGGGCCAGGTGCGCTAGCGGTTTGGCGGTGCGCTGCGGGGCAACCCCATGAGTGTACCGAGCGCGCACCTTGGGGTAGTGGCGGTGTGGGCGCTGAAGGCCAACGAGGCTACCTCAGGGCGTCAGGCCGCGCTGCCATACGCGTAAGTAGCGCATGCGCTCGCCAGCAGGTTCGACGACCGCCGCTACCTTGCCGTCCTCGTCGAGCAGTAGCGTCGTGCCCGTGATGTCGAGGCCGACTTGCTTGCCTTGGCGCACGGCCACGGCGACCTTGGAGTCTAGCTCTACTTTGGGTAGGTCGATGGCGGTAACTGGGTCAAGGCGCGGCGCCGTGGCGATCTCCTCCAGCGGCGAGCAGCGCGTTAGGTCGATCGCTCCCGCCGCGACCCGCACGAGCCCAGCGAGGTGAGCGGGCGTTGCAAGCAGCGCGCCGAGGTCGCGGGCGAACGAGCGGACGTAAGTTCCTGCCGCCACTTCCAGGCGGAAGAGCGCGCACGGCAGTTGAGCCAACTCGGGAGGCAGCTCGAAGATGTGGCCGCTTACGTCCGGTGCGGCGGCCCAACCGCTGGCGCTCGGCGCGAACGTCGTTGGCATGTCGGCGCGGCGCGGGGCGAACCCCAGCAGGTCGACCTTGAAGTAGGCAACGGCGCGGGCGGGTGGCTCGAGCGCTTCACCGCGGCGTGCGGCGGCGTAACTCCGCTGCCCCGCCTGCTTGATCGCCGAGTACGCTGGCGGCCGCTGCTCCCTCACCTCGAGGAAAGCGCTGGCTGCCTCGACGACGCGCTCGCGCGTGAGGCCCGCGGCGTCTCCCCAAGTGAGGTCCCCGTCATCGGCTGGCGCTTCCGCGTCGAGGGTCGGGGTGCCAAGGCCGAAAGCTACCCAAGCGAGGTACGACTTGCGGCTGGCGCTCAGGAAGGGCGACAGCTTCGTCGCTTCTTCGGACAAGAGGACGAGCACGCCGGTGGCGAGCGGGTCGAGGGTGCCCGCGTGCCCGACACGCCTAGTGCCGAGCAGGCGGCGCGCCCGCGCCACGGCGTCATGCGAGGTGATGCCTAGCGGCTTGTAGACGGGGTGGATGGGCACTGAGCCATCATGCCACCCGCATGCCGCTTGTTGGTCGCCCGCGGCCCTCGTCGGCGAGTTACAGGAACAGCGCCCGCACCCACGGGCTGACGAGCGCGGCGACTATCAACCCGACGTGGAGGGTGAGCTGCGCGACCACGACTTCCCAGCCGCTGCGGCGCCTGCGGTAAGCGTCCGCCAGGATGAGGCCGAAAGGTACGAGGAGGACGAGCGGCGCGCCGAACGCCAGGGCGTAGAGGGCAGCGGAGGCGATGGTCGCGATCGTCTTGTCGTAGCGCCGCATGAGGGGCGGGATGGCGAACGACCGGAAGTAGATCTCGGACAGCGGCACGAGGATCGAGGCTGCGACCACGAGGGGCGTGGTGCGCATGTAATCGAGGTAGAAGCGCCCGAGTGGTCCGTCGCCACCGCTGTAATGCAGGTAGGCGAGTGTGGCTGCGAGGAACAAGATGCCCCAACCGACGCCGTACGAGGCGTGATGGCCGTTGCCGAGCAGCGTCTCCATGGCGTCGAAACCGTTGGTCTGCACGCGCCGCCAAGAGAGCAGAGCGAGCGCCACGGCGAGGGTGAGGAGGAAGAGCGCCCTGCACTCGTCGGCGAGCGCGGGAGTGAACAGCGCGAGGAAGTTGTCGTAGCGCACTAGTCCGTAGATGACGGTGACGAACAGGGCGACGAGCAGCGAAGCGATGAACGTGCCGTACACCTGACCGACGCTCCAGTTGCGGGGCCCTTCCACGACCTCGAGGGTGGACGAGGAGGCTATGCGGCTCTCGCCGATGAGGTGCGCGCCGACGAGGAACAGGAGCAGCAGGAGCCAGATGAGCGTGTTGCCCGTGAGGAACGACGATAGGTTCTCGCGCTTGAGCGACTCGCGCAGGGCAAGCCCGCCAGCGCCGACGTCGCCGCCCGCGTACGCGATGAGCGCCAGGGCGCGCAAGTCTTGCGCTTGAGCGTCGATGTTGCGAGCGCCGCGCAGCTGGTGGGCGGTGGCGATGTTGCCGTTAGCCGCCTCCAACTCACCTTGNGCCCACTGGGCGCGCCCGAGGAGNGAGCGCACGTCGGCGTTGCGGTCGTCCCCCGTGAGGGTGAGGTAGCTCTGTAGTTGCTGCCCNGCCGAGGCGGCNTCNCCGAGCCGCAGCCTCAGGCCCGCGTCGGCTAGTCGGTAGTTGACGTCAAGCGGGTTGCCGAGGATGGCGGCGTCGTAAGCGCCGAGGGCCTCCCGGAAGCGGCCTTGCGACTGCATGATGCGGCCGCGGAGGAACGACACGCGCCCCTCCAACTCGAGGTTGCCCTGCGTGGCGAGACGCGCCTCGGCCGCTTGGAGCTGGGCCTCAGCGTCGCCTGGGCGCTGGCTTGCCAGTGCGGCTTCCGCCAACAGCACGAGCGGTTCGGCGGTGTTCACCCGGTTGAGTACGCGCCGCAGCCGGTTCTCTGCGCTGGAGACGTCGCCAAGGTCGAGCTCGATGCGGGCGAGAGCTAGTTCTGCGTCCGCGAAGTCCGGTTTGACTTGCAGGGCGTTGAGGCACGCTTGCCGCGCGGTCTCGAGGTCGCCGCCCGCCTCGAAGCGCAGGCACTGTTGGTAGTAGCGGTTCTCGTCGAAGCTTTGCGCATGCGCTATGCCCGCCCCCAGGATGATGAAGGCGGTCGCCGCAGCAAACGCGCGCGCCATGCTAGTCACACGCCTCCCTAGTTGAACCACTCCCGGGTTGCTTCGCATGCTTTCCCTTCTGACTTGCACAGCTGACGTACAGCCACATGATGCCGTAAGGCGGTCGGCAGGTGCGGTTAGTTCGTTCACTAACTGCCTGGCCCCGAGGCCGTGGCGCGCGAGTGAGACACGCGGTTAAGGTTCCCTGAAGCCGAGACGTCTCGGGGTTTCATGGGCCGTTGGTAGCATCATCGCATGACACGCAGTCTGCCAGCGCACCAAGCATCTGCGGGCGCTCCCACGGTTATCGGGGGCGTTAGGTGAGCTTGGCCTTCCTCTTCATGCTTGGGCAGGCCGTGCTGCAACTGCCGGCCATGGTGGAGGGCACCGAGGTAAGGCTCGTGTCGCTCGACCTGCTTACGGTGTACGTGTCCGCGCGCGTCGTCGATGGGCGCCTAGTGTTCCGCGAGTTTCCGCCGCCCGGCACGGAAGTGCGGGTGCTTATCTTCCCGCCGGGCGAGGACCCGGCCGCCAAGGCGGCCGCTTTGACCGGCGCGTCGGCCTACACGGGGCGCATTACCGACGGGGGCGCCGACGTGTTATTGACCGTCTATGGCAGAACTAACCCGGTCTCGCTGCGCGAGGTCCTCCTCGAGGAGCGCGAGGTGTGGCTAGACTTACCCATGGGAAGGAGCCGCTGAATGGCTACCAATCGGATCCTGATAGTCGAAGACGACGTCGACATCCTGCGGCTTCTCTCGCGCGAGCTCGAAGACGCCGGTTTCGAAGTCGCCGCGTACGACAGCGGCATGCGCGGCCTCTCGGCCGTGCGCGAGTCCAGCCCGGACCTGGTCATCCTCGACCTCGGCTTGCCAGACTTGAGCGGCCAAGAGATCGCGCGCAGGCTGCGCCACACGGGCAACATCCCCATCATCATCCTGACGGCGGCCGACGAGGTCGGCACGAAGGTCGAGATGCTCAACGCCGGCGCCGACGACTATCTGGCCAAGCCGTTCCACGTGGAGGAGCTGTTGGCCCGCATCAACGTGCAGTTGCGCAAGCGCACGTTAGGCGTGGCGCAGAAGATCGGCGACCTGACCATCGACCCTGCCCGCAGGCAAGTGTTCTGGGAGGCAGAGGAAGTGCGCTTCAGCCCCCGCGAGTACGAGCTGCTGCACTACCTGGCCGGCCAACCCGGCAGGGTCTACAGCCGCAAAGAGATCGAACATAACGTGTGGGGCGAGGAACTGCCGCCCTCCTCCAACGTAGTCGACGTGCACATCGCTAACATCAGGAGCAAGCTACGCGATGCGGGAGGCTTCGGCGTGATCAGGACCGTCCGCGGTGTGGGTTACGCCCTCAAGTCGTGAGGCGCGAGTGGGCCGCGCGGGCCTCGTGCCTCTGCTGAAGACCCCGAGACTGGCGCTCAAGTGGCGCGTAGCACTGCTCGCTGCCGCGGCCATCGCCCTGCTAGCCGGCTTGACCATGGTCGTGGCTTACCAGGTCGTGCGCAACGGCCTCTTCGACGAGCTGAGACGCGCGCTGCAGTCCGACGCCGCCGTGGTCGCCTCGCTCTACAGTTCGGGAGAGGGAAGCGCTTCGACTAGCCTCACCGGCCCGACCGGCGGGGTGGTTCTGCAGGTCTACGACCCGAGCGGGCACTTGCTCGTCGCCAGCCGGCCCGAGTTCGAAGCCAGCGACAAGGCCTTGCCGGCCGCCGACGTCATCGGCGGCCTCGGCGTGCCGACCACGTGGAGCGGGCTCGTTGGCGGCGTCCGCATGGAGGCCGCGCTCGCACCGTTCGAGCTCGGCGTGGTGGTCGTCATGACCGACCCGGCTTACATCGGGTTCGTGCTCGCCGACCTCTCGCGCAACCTGCTCGTGGCCGCCATCTTGCTCGTCGTCGCTAGCTTGGTAGTCGGTTATCTCGTGGCGGCCGCCTCCTTGTGGCCACTGACACGCCTCGCCCGCCTGGCTTCCACCCTTGGGCCTGACCGGCTCGAGGCCATCGAGTACGAAGGTCCGAGCGACGAAGTCGGCCGCCTGACGAGCGCCCTGAACGGCCTCGTCGGGAGGTTGAGCGTTGCGCTNGACGCGCAACGCGTGTTCCTGGCAGAGACGAGTCACGAGCTGCGTACGCCGCTCACGAGCTTGCGGGGTTTCCTCGACCGTGCCGTCAGGCGCGCCAAGCCGGAGGTGCGCGACGACCTGATGGACGCGCAGCGCATAGCTGGCAGCATGACGAGGTTGGTGGAGGACTTGTTGCAGCTATCGCGCGGGCAGCTCGTGGTGGACCCCAACCCGCACTTGGTCGAACTACGCAGCGACGTGCTTGCGCCCGTCGCCGGCGAGTTCCCTGGGGTGGTCGTGACCCCCGGGCTGCCGGCGCTCGTGCTCGGCGACCCGCAACGCCTGACGCAGCTGGTGCGCAACTTGACGGCGAACGCCGTGCGCGTCGCTAGCCACCCGGAGGCCGTCACCTTGGGCCTCGAGATAGGCGACCTCGAGGTCACCGTGTTGGTTGGGGATGACGGNCCTGGCATACCGTCCGCCACGCTCGAGCGCATCTTCGAGAAGTTCTACAAGGGCGCCGGCGGCGGCGCCGGCCTTGGCCTAGCGATCGCCCGTCAGGTGGCCGAACATCACCAGGGGTCGATAACGGTCGAGAGCGGCCCGGGCGCGACGGTGTTCAAGGTGCGCCTGCCGCTCATCGACGCGGATGAAGACGACTGAGAGTGCGGTTGGCGGTCTAGAGCCGCGGTAGCGTCACTCCGGTTTGGCCCTGGTACTTGCCGTCGCGGTCGGCATAGGTAGTGTCCGGCCGCTCGCCCTGGAAGAANAGCAGCTGCACTATGCCCTCGTTGGCGTANACCTTGGCGGGCAACGGGGTGGTGTTGGAGAGTTCGAGGGTGACGTGGCCCTCCCACCCCGGCTCGAGTGGGGTGACGTTGGCGACGATGCCGCAGCGCGCGTAAGACGACTTGCCTAGGGCGATGACCATGGTGTCGTCTGGGATCTTCAGGTACTCGACAGAGCGCGTGAGCACGAACGAGTTCGGCGGGATGATGCAGGTCTCGCCGTCCCACTCGACGAGGCTGCGGGTGTCGAAGTTCTTGGGGTCCACTACGGTGTTGAAGGCGTTCACGAAGATGCGCCACTCAGGTGCGGCGCGCAGGTCGTAACCGAAGCTCGAGAGCCCGTAACTGATGACGCCTTGGCGCACGAGGCGCTCCTCGAAGGGCGTGATCATGCCCTCCTTGGCGCGGGCGCGGATCCAACTGTCAGGCCTGATGCTCATCGGGGCACTTTACCAGCGTGGCGGAGTCGGTCGCGGCTGCGGCGCGGGCGCCCACGGACCACTGCGCGAGTGATAGCGAAGTGATATCATCGTGCTAGCACATTGGAGGTGCCGTGAACGAAGTCGTTGAGCGAGTAGTGGAGAAGCAAGCCCGCGCGGGGAACGGGTTTCTAGGGCTGGGCATCATCTTGCTGCTGTTCGCAGTGGGCGCCGTGCTAGTCATCTACGCGGGCGTCAACGAGTTGGTTATCCCGCTGATCATTGGCGTGCTGTCCATGCTGATCGGCGGCCTGCTCATCGGCGGGCTAGTGGCGGTGCAACCGAACCAGGCGCGCGTCCTCACCCTGTTCGGCACTTACGTCGGCTCGTTGCGGTCTGCCGGGTTCTGGTGGGTCAACCCCTTCACCACCAAGAAGGCCGTCAGCTTGCGCGTCCGCAACTTCACTAGCGAACGCGTGAAGGTCAACGACGCGGACGGCAACCCCGTCGAGATCGCGGCGGTGGTCGTCTGGCGCGTCGCCGAGTCGGCCAAGGCGGTCTTCGACGTCGACGACTACGAGCAGTTCGTCGGCATCCAGTCAGAGACGGCCCTGCGCGGCCTGGCCACGCGCTACCCGTACGACGCCAGCGGAGCCGACCGCCCGTCGCTACGCGAGAACCCGGACGAGCTCGCCACCGCACTCCGCGGCGAGCTCGAGCAGCGCCTCGAAGTAGCCGGCGTAGACGTGATAGAGGCGCGCCTAACGCACTTGGCCTACGCTCCGGAGATAGCGCAAGCCATGCTGCGCAGGCAGCAGGCGCAGGCCGTCGTCTCCGCCCGCCGCCTCATCGTGGAGGCCGCGGTCGGCATGGTGGAGGACGCGCTCAATGGGCTCTCGCAGCGCGGCGTCGTCGAACTGGACGACGACAAGCGCGCTGCCATGGCCAACAACCTCATGGTCGCCCTCACGAGTGAGCAAGGGGTCACGCCGATCGTCAACGCAGGCACGCTGTACGGGGGCTGAAAGGAACGCACATGACCAAGCACTTTAGAACCGCCGCCGGCGTGACCCTGGCACTGCTACTCGGCGCCGGCACTGGCCTAGCCCAGGGGGCCGCGCAAGGAGACGCGCAAGGGGCCGCGCTCACCTTCGACATGATCGTCGGCGGCGCCACCATCGGCCAGGCCGGCATGACTCTCACCCGCACCCCGGAGGGAACGACCTCGAACGGCTTCGCGAACGTGACGGGCACGCTTGACTTCCATGACGTCCTCGAGACGGGGCCGAACGGCGCCGCGACGAGCTATCACCTGACGGGCGCCGTGCAGGGCACGAACGTGACGATCGACGTGAAGTTCGGGGCGAGCAGCGCGGAGATGACGATAGAACAGGGCGGTAAGAGCCAATCGGTAACGTTGCCGCTGCCGGGCCCCGTCTACGTGCTCGACAACAACTTCATCGATGGCTTCCAGATTCTCGCAGACGAAGTGCTCAAGAGCGGCGCGGCTGGAACCTTCGACATCATCGTCCCGCAAGTGGCTATGTTCGGCAGCGCCGCGCTTGGCGCGCCCGCGGCGGCGAGCGTCACGGTCGGCGGGCAGGAGACGCCAGCGCAACGCCTCGACGGGGTGCTCAAGGCCGGGCCGCAGTCGATCGACTTCAGCCTCTACCTCGACGCCAACGGCAACATCTTGGTGCTGACCACCAGCCAGAACGTGCGCATGGAGCGCGCTAGCGCTGCTCAGGCGCCGGCGCCCGCCACTACGGCCGTACCGGAAGCCTTGGCCACGGCGGCCGCGTGCCTCGTCGAGCGCGACGTGAGCATCACGAGCACCGGCGCCACCTTGGTCGGCAAGCTCACCCTCCCGAAGGCGGCGGCAGACGGCAGTGAAGGTCCCGCCCCGACCCTCGTGCTGATCGCAGGCTCAGGCGCCGTCGACCTTGACGGCAACGCCCCGCCCCTGCTCACCAACAGCGGTTACAAGCAGCTCGCGTACGCCCTAGCCTGCCACGGTTACGGGGTGCTGCGCGCCTCGAAGCTGGGCATCAGCCCATCTACCGGCGACGGCAACGCCGTTACCCTCGACACCTACGCCCAGAACACCGCGGACTGGCTTGGCTTCCTCGCTACCCAGCCGGGGGTTGACGCTGCGCGCCTCGGCATCATCGGTCACTCCGAGGGCGGGTTGGTGGCGTTGTACGCCACCGCTCACGGCAAGGTCGCGCCACAGGCGCTGGTGCTCTTGGCCTCCCCAGGTAGGCCGCTCGACGTCCTGCTCCGCGAGCAGCTGCTAGCGCGCGCGCAAGAGGGCGGGGCGACGACGGAGGCGCTCGCCACGCTCGGGCAGCAGATAGACGAGCTCATCGCCGCCGTGAACGCCTCTACCGGCGTCGCGCTGACCCCAACCCCTGAGCTCGAGAAGAACCCGCTCACTGCCATGTTCGCCCCCGCCGCGGGGCTACTGCGGAGCGAGTTCGGGGTGGAGCCCTCTGACCTAGCGCGCGCCGTGGCCGTACCCGTAGCCGTCCTCCAGGGCGAGAAGGACATCCAGGTGACCACCGTCGACGCCGAACTCATCGCCGCCGCCGCGCCTCACGCTGACCTGTTCCTGTTCGCGGACCTTACGCACAACCTCGTCGACACGGCCGGCCCGGCGCTCGGCATGCCGCTCCCAGGCGCGGACGCGGTCATCTCACCCACGGTCGTGCAAGTGATCGCCACCTACCTCGCTGGCAACCTGCGCGCACGCGGTGCGAACTCGCCTAGGTGAAGCAGTAGGCGGCGGTCACAGTGGCTGAGAAGAGGCGCTACCTCCTCAGGCTCGACGCCGAGATCCACGGCGCCATAGAGAAGTGGGCGGCCGACGACCTGCGCAGCGTCAACGCCCAGATCGAGTACCTGTTGACGGAGGCGCTGCGCAAGGCGAGCCGCCTGCCAGCCAGGCGCTCACCTGCCGCGCAGGCCGCAGACGCCGCGGACGGCGACGATAGCGCCGGCTAGCCGCCGCCCCTCAGGAAGCGCTGCACGTCGCGGTTATGCGCTGGCAGGTTCGTGTTCGGTCGGAACACGGGCACCCCACCCTCGCTGCCGTGAAGGAAGTAGAGGTAGGGAACGCCGGCGTCAGTCAAGCGCTGCGGCGACAGGACGGCAAGTAGGGCCTCCTGGCCAGGGTTACCGATGGGGCCCGCCGGGAGGCCAGGTCGCGTGTAGGTGTTCCACGGCGTGTCCTTCCGCAAGTCGCCAGCAACGGCACTCAAGTCGGGTAGTGCCTTGCCAAGGCCGTAAGCGACGGTCGGATCTGACTGCAGCAGCATGCCGTCGTCAAGGCGGTTGAGGAACACCCCAGCGATGATGGGCATCTCCTCGACCGAGGCGGCCTCCGCCTGCACCATGCTCGCCAAAGTCACCCAATCGTGAACGCTTAGGCCGGACTGGGCGAGGGCGTCGACCACTGGACCCGTCACCTCGGCCTCGAAACGCGCGACCATGGCGCCGAGCGCCTCGGAGGCCGTCGAATGCACCGGCAGGTCGTAACTAGCGGGGAAGAGGTAGCCCTCCAACGTGTCGTCCTTGGCCAGTCCGGGCGGCGCCAGCTCGCCAGGCGAGCGGACAAGGGCGGCGAGTTCCGGCTCCTCACCCAAGCCGTTGGCAGCTAGGCGCGCTACTACCGCGGTCGCGCGCCAACCTTCCGGCACGACGATGCGCACAGTGCGCGGCCGCCCGCCAGCCGCCAAGGCGTTAGCCAGCTCGCGACTGCTCATGCTTGGCGAGAGGTCGTAAAGCCCCTCGCCGACGCGCCTGTCGAGATCGGTGAACCGCAGTAGCAGCTCGAAGGCGAACCCCGAACGCACGAGACCGGCGTCATGCAGCGCTCCCGCCACACGCGCGCCACCCCAACCAGGGAGCACCTCGAACTCGACTTGCCTAGGGGTGGCGCTAACAGGTGACAGTGCGAAGCGCACGACCACCCACCCGGTGACCACGAGCACGAGGACGAGCAGCAGCGCCAACGCCAGCGCGCGACCGCGGCGCTTCGGGCGCGTGATGGCAGCTCCGTTCGGCTTGCTCGACTCGTCGCTCACCACTGCTCCTGCACGCGCCGAAGGTACGACTCCAAGATGAGTACTGCCGCCGCTTCGTCGAGGCGTCCCCTCTCCTGACGCCGGCCACGGGGCAAGTCGGAGGCCCCAACCTGGCGCTGAGCGATGCGCGTCGTAAGACGCTCGTCCTCGAACTCGACAACGGCGCCCGCCGCCGCGAGGGCGGCCGCGAAGCGCTCACGCGTTCCGTCTGCAGCGACTCTGCGCCATCGAGGCGCAGCGGCAGACCGACGATCGCCGCGGCGGCGCCGTCAGCTGCCATGAGCTGCAAGATGGCTGGCACGTCCTTCTTGGTCCCTTGCCGTTCAAGCGCTCCGCGCCCGAACGCGAGGAGCGAACCGACCGCGCCCGACGCCAGGCCGATGCGGGCGTCGCCGACGTCGAGGCCGAGCAGGCGGGCGCCAGCGGCCAACGGCGTTGTGGCGCTCGGGTCGGTGGCGCTCAGACGGCCGCCTCTGCTGACGCGCGCACCCAACTCTCCAACACCAGCGCCACGCCATCCTCTACGTTGCTCGCCGTCACCAGATCGGCCGCAGCCAGGGCCTCCGGTTCGGAGTTGCCCATCGCCACGCCAAGCCCGGCCCAGGCGAGCATGGCGCTGTCGTTATGTTGGTCACCGAACGCCGCCACCTCAGACGGTTCAACCTGCCACTCCTCGCACAGGTGCGCCAGCGCGGCGCCCTTGTTGACGAGCGGATGGTGCACCTCGAGCAGGAAAGGCAGGCTCCAGGTCGTGTAGAGCTCCAGGTCGTTCAGGGATTCCGCCAAGGCAGAGGGGTGAGCGTCGTCGTAGACGGCCAGTAGCTTGATGGGGCCGCCATCCATGAACCCCTCCAGCGGCCCGATCGCCACGGGTGGGCCGCCGCGGAAGAGGTGAGCGGCGTTGCCTGGATCCCCGGCCGGTAACTCCGCGTCTAGGTACCAACCGCGTGAGGTCTCGAGTGCGAGGGTGGCGCCCGGCGCCGCCGCCCGCAGGCGCTCGACGGCGGCCTGCGCCACCCCAAGGTCGAGCGCCCGCAGGAGCTGGAAGCGCTGCGCGTGCCAGATGGCGGCGCCGTTGTAGGCCACGATCGTGCTGGTGGCCGCTATCTGCTCGGCCACCGGCAGCGCCGTGCGCAGCGGCCTGCCTGTCGCGACGACGACGTGCGCGCCGAGTGAGCGGACGGCGTCGATGGCCGCGCGCGTGCGAGCCGTCACGACCTTTTCAGGGCCCAGCAGGGTGCCGTCGATGTCTACCGCGATCACGCGCGGCAACTTTGCGCCAGACGGCAGTCTTGGCGGCTGACCGGTGAACGGTTCGGGCCGCGACGCTGCCGAGGCGCCTGGTGTGACCACCGGTCGGCTCAACCTGCCGTCAGCGCGCCGCCGACCGCGGCAAGCGCCTGGCCAAGCAGCGCGGGGTCCTTGACTCCGGCTTGGGCCATGTCTGGCCGCCCGCCGCCACTGCCGCCGACGCTGGCCGCCGCCGCCCTGACTACTTTGCCAGCGTTCGCGCCGCGCGCCTGCGCCGCGGGCGAGACCTTGGCCACGAGCGCGCCGCCAGAACCGACGACGACGAGGTCGGCGCCGCTCTTGGAGAGCAGGGTGTCTGCGGCGTTGCGGAGCGCGTTGACGTCGAGACCGTCGAGCAAGGCGGTCAAGTACTTGAAGCCGCCGGCCTCGAGCACCTCGTTGCCCCCGCCCGCACTCGTCTGGGCGGCCGCCAAGCGGTCGCGCAAGCGCGAGGCCTCCTTCAGCGCCTCCTTGTGATCGGCTTGCAGCTTGGTGAGCCTCTCCTCCAACTGTTCCGGCCTGCCGCCAAGGTGAGCGGCGAGCCGCAACTGCGTCTGGCGCAGGTCCGCTACGTAGCGCATGGCGGAGCCCCCGACGCGCGCCTCGATGCGGCGCACGCCAGCCGAGACGGCCTCCTCGCTGATGATGACGAAGGCGCCAATCTGACCGGTGCGGTCGACGTGCGTGCCGCCGCACAGCTCCGTCGAGACGCCGCCCATGCTGACCATGCGCACGTTCTCGCCGTACTTCTCGCCGAACAGCATCATGGCGCCTGCACCGCGTGCCTCCGCGATCGGCACGACCCGCCAATCGACGGGTAGGTCAGATTGCACCCAGCGGTTGACCAGCGTCTCGATCTCGAGCTGCTGTTCCGCTGTCACGGCGTGCGGGTGCGAGAAGTCGAAGCGCAAGCGATCGGGCGCCACCAGCGAGCCCGCCTGGGCGACGTGCGTGCCTAGCACCGCGCGCAAGGCGGCGTGCAGTAGGTGCGTGGCAGAGTGATGCTTCTCCGTCTCGCGCCGCGCGGGATCGACCGTGGCGGTGACGGCCTGGTTGGCGTTCAGCGTGCCTCGCGCTACTCGCACGCGCTGCAGCGTCAGGCCCTGCCGCGACTTGCTCGTGGCGGACACGATGGCCTTACCGCCGGGCCAGACGAGCACGCCCGTGTCGCCCACTTGGCCACCGCCCTCAGGATAGAAGGGGGTGCGGTCGAGTACGACGGTGCCGACCTCGCCCTCAGTGAAGGACTCGAGCTCGCGCGCGTCATCGCCTTGCGTAACGAGCGCAACAACCCGCGCCTCCGCCTGCTCGGCGGTGTAACCAAGGAAGACCGTCTCGCCAGCGCGCTCCGCGACCTTACCGAGCGCGTCGCTCGTGGCCGTGAACAGTGCCTTGCCGCCTGCCGTGCCGCGCGAGAGGTCGCGCGCGTGCTCGCGGGCGGCTTCGTAGCCTTCGGCGTCGACCGCCACGCCGCGCTCGGCGGCCATCTCGCTCGTGAGGTCGAGTGGGAAGCCGTACGTTTGCCATAGGTCGAAGGCGACTGCGCCGGGAAGCAGCGGCCCGGCCAGTTCGTCTAGGAGGGCGCCAACGCGCTGGATGCCAGCCTCGAGCGTGCGAAGGAACTGCTCCTCCTCGGCGTGAATGATGCCCTTCACGCGCTCCGCGTCCTTGACCTCCGGGTAGGCGGCGCCCATCGACTCGACGACCTGATCGACGAGCGTGTACAGGACGGGCTCGCGGAGACCTAGGAGCCACGCGTGGCGCGAGGCGCGGCGCGTGAGCATCTTCACGACGTAGCCGGCGCCGTCGTTGGCCGGCATGACGCCGTCCGTGATGGCGAAGGTCACGGCGCGCACGTGATCCGCGATGACCCTATGCGACACGGAGCTCGGGCCGGCGTAAGGCGAGCCGGAGAGCGCAGCTACGCGCCTGATGGTCGGCTGGAAGAGCTCGGTCGCGTAAGCGTCCTCCTTGCCCGTTAGCACGGCCACGAGACGCTCGAAGCCAAGGCCCGTGTCGATGTTCTGCTGCGGCAGCGGCTCCAGGTGGCCGCCGTCTTGGCGGTCGAACTGCGTGAACACGAGGTTCCAGAACTCGATGTAGCGGTCGCCCGAACCCGTGTTCGGTCCCACTTCCGTGTCCGTGCCGAAGCTCGGGCCGCGGTCGTAGAAGATCTCGGAGCACGGCCCGCAAGGCCCGTTCGGGCCTTTACTGACGGCGTTCGCCGGCCAGAAGTTCTCGTCCTCACCCCAGCGGCTGATGCGCGCCTCAGGCACACCGACCTGGTCGCGCCAGATGGCGTAGGCGTCGTCGTCATCGTCGTAAACGGTGACGTACANGCGCTCCTTGTCGAGCCCCATGTACTCCTGCGAGGTGGCGAACTCCCACGCCCACGCCGCCGCCTCAGGCTTGAAGTAGTCGCCAAAGGAGAAGTTGCCGAGCATCTCGAAGAACGAGTGGTGCCGCAACGTGCGCCCGACGTTCTCGATGTCGTTGATCCGCAGGCACTTCTGGGCCGTGGTGACGCGGTGCCAAGTGCCATCGTGACCAGCGAACTTGGGAGTAGCGCCGAGGAAGTACGGCTTGAACTGCACCATGCCAGCGCTGTTGAACATCAGCGTCGGGTCGTCGCTCTTGAGCGGCGCCGAGCCGAGTATCAGGTGTCCGCGAGACTGGAAGAAGCGCAAGTACCTCTCGCGCAAGTCGTTGATCTGTTCGATGCCGTCTACCACGTGGTGCCTCCGAGCGTACCGGAGGGTAAGTATACCGACTGCTCACGAGCGCGGCCTTGGTGCCGAGACGCCTGGTGGCTGAGCGGCGCCCTGAACGGCGCGGTACTCTGCGCGCTACATGCGCACCCCGAGACTAGCTCCCCGCTACGCCGTGCTCTGGTTCAGCTTCGCGAGCTTCGCACTGATCGGCGCCCTGCAGGCGCTCTACGGCCCGTCGTTCCCCATGCTGAGGGAGCGCTTCTCCATCGGGGTCGAGCAGGTGAGCATCGTCGTGAGCGCGCAGTTCATCGGGTCGTTCCTCGGCATCATCGCCTCTGGGCTCCTCCTGCGCGCATTGGGCTACAGGCGCGCCCTTGTCATCGCCGCCGCCGGCTTCGTGGCAGGCGTGGCTGCTATCGGTCTCGCTCCGACTTGGGGCATGGTGCTTGCTGGCGCCGTGCTCGCCGGGGCCGGCGCTGGGCTGCTGAACGTGTCCTGTAACCTCATGGTGGCCGTCAGCTTCCGCCCGAAGGCGGCCCCCGCCCTCAACCTCATCAACGCGGTGTTCGGCGTCGGCGCCGTGATCGGCCCACTCCTCGTGACGGCGTTGGAGCCGCGCTTCGCGCTGCCGTTCCTCATCCTCGGCGCAGGGGGGCTTATCCTCCTGCCCTGGGCCCTACGCTTGCCGGTGCCTGAGGTGGCGCTCCGTGACCGCGGCGCCGCGCCCCTCGCGCTCGTCAACCTGGGCGCTTTCGTGCTCCTCTACATCTTCTACGTCTCCGTCGAAGTGGGGGTAACGTCGTGGGAGACGGAGTACCTCAACCCGNACTTCGGCGCCAGCGCCGCTGCTTACACGTCGCTCTACTGGCTGGCCATCACGGTGGGGCGGGTCCTGGCAGCGCCGCTCTCGGCACGGCTCCGGTCTCACCAGTTCGTCCTCTACGCCAGCGCCGCCACGCTCCTCTTCATGGTGGCTGCGCACCGCGTCGAGTCTGCGCCGGTGGCGTTCCTCCTCGTCGGGCTTAGCCTCTCACCCATCTTCCCGACAGCCCTCGCTTGGCTAACCGAGGTCTTCCCGGAGCGCTCGGAGCAGGTGACACCCATCGTGGTGGCTGGCGCCAACCTCGGCCCAGCGCTGACCGCGCCGCTCATCGGCCGCATAGTTCAGGTAGAGGGGGCGGCCGTCATCCCTACCGCGCTGTCTGGTTTGGCTCTGGCGTTACTCGTGGTAGTGGCCTGCTGTGGTCGCGGACCCGAAGTCGAGCCGGATGAGCGAGAACGCGACGACCAGTACGGGGCCGATGCTCGTGATGGCTGTCGCGTAAAGCACCCACGGTCCGGCCAACGCGCTGGGCCACACGGGCGTGAGGGTTACGAGGGCGCCGAGCATCATGGCTACGGCAGCCACGAACGCCCAAGCACCTCGGAACGTGCCGGCGCCCAGGGTCACGCGCATGGCGTAGATGAGCCCAAGGCTGACGGCGCCGAGCAGGAAGGCGTGGAGGAAGAACACGTGCAGCGGCACGGCGAACAGCCACTCCCGCGCGGCTGGCACCGCGCCGGAGAACTCGACGACGCCCTTGATGGCGATGAGCGCAAGCGCCAGCTGCCGCAGCCACAGGGTCGCGCCGCTTAGCTGAGCTGGCCGCGGCTCAGCCGGCGGCCACACGGCGTGCACGAGCACGAGCCAGACGAGGGCGGCCACCGTGCTGGCGCTGGCGTCCGCGCCACCCGCCCAGGCCCAGCCGAGCCCAGCCACTGCGAAACGCGCCGCGCTGCGCACTGCGATCGCTGCCACCAACGCCCACACGAGCAACCCGATGGGGCGGCGCGCAAGGCGCCTTTGCGCTCCATGCCAGGCGGCGAGCCCCACTATGGCGAGTCCGAACCAGCCGTCAGCGAAGGCGGTAAGGAACCAGTCAACGAGCGCGAGCATCAGCGGGCGCTGCACTTGCCCCGTGGCGCCTAGCATCGCCAGCCCGCCGATGGCGACGGTAGCCACGACGAGCAGGGCGACGGCACCGTCGAAGAGCCGCAGGACGGGCCAGCGCTTCACGCGCCAAGTCGCCGCGACGTACAAGGCGACGAACAAGTACCAAGCGATGCCGTTGGCACCAGACGCGAACATCGAGATGGGCAGCGGCTTGCCGCCACCCAGGCTCAACAGGTGGTAGCCGGTCTTGAGGAACGGTAGATAGGTTAGGAGCCCACCGAAGACGGCCAGGGCAGCGGCGAGTCCGAACCCCTTCGTCCGCAGCCCGCGGCCACTCAGATGCGCCCCAACCAGCAGCATCAGCGGCGGCGTGATCCACGAGAAGAACATCAGGTGCGAGTGCGCGTGTCTGATGTATTCCAGCACGCCAGGCAGGCGGTAGATCAGGGAGAAGCGGTAGTACGTGCCGGTGCTGGCGGCTAGTACGAAACTAGCCATGCTCACGCCCCACACCCAACGGGCCCGCACGATTACTGCTCTGGCATCTTGAGGAGGCGCCTTAGCTCGGCGAGGAACTCCGCCTCTCCGGCGCTGACACGCGGGCGGAACAGGCCGCCAGATGCGTGAGACACGTGCCGCGCCAAGTCGTAGAGGAAGACCTTGAACTCGTCGCCCTCGGCGTCGTCCTTGACGAGTTCGCCGACCTCGGCAAGGCGCTTGAGGAGGCGTTCACGTGTAAGTGGCTCCTCGCTAGCNGTGTAGTCAGGCGCTTCCGTGCGTTGGAACACGGCNCTNACGAGGCCNTTGTGCGCGTACTTGCGCTGCGCGTCGTAGAGGTAGCGGCCAGCGGCGAGNATCTCGCGGTAGTAGGCCACGACGCCAGTCCTGTCCGACGCGACGGTGGCTAACAGGACCTCGGCGGCTGCGTCGAGGAGGCTGTCCCGGGTGGCTTCGGGGTAATCGCTCATCACGCCGATCATGCCACGCGCTGGGGCCCCCGATCGTCCCAGCGCGAGCATGGCGGGAGTCGGCGCTCAGACCAGGCGGCGCCTGATGTTCGAACTGATGGCGTCGACGACGATGATGAACACCACGATGACGATGATGAACATCGAGACTTCAGCCCAGCGCCTGAACTGCAGTCGCTGAATGAGGGGCAGACCGATGCCGCCCGCGCCGACCATGCCGAGCACCGCGGCGGACCGCAAGTTGATCTCGAAGCGGTAAAGCACGTTGGACGCGAACTCTGGGAGCACCTGGGGCACGACCGCGAAGAGGAACGTGTGGAGCTGGTTCCCGCCTGCGGCCCTGATGGCCTCCATCGGGCCCTGATCGATGCCCTCGATGACGTCGGAGAACACCTTGCCGAGGTAACCGATCGAGTGGATGCCCATCGCCATGATGCCCGCCGTTGGCCCTGGGCCCGCCGCGGCAACGAAGATCACGGCCAGCACGATCTCAGGGAACGTGCGCACGGCCACCAGCACGGCCTTGCCAGGCAGCGCCCAGCGCGTGCCGCCCAAGAGGTTGCCGGCTGCAAGGAACGACATGGGGAACGCGAGAACGGCGCCGAGGATGGTGCCGAGGATGGCCATGAAGAACGTGGTGACCATCGAGTTCCACGCGAGCTCGAAGACGCTCGTCTCCGGCCGCACCAGGCCGCGAAGCAGCGGCATGGCGTTGCGCTGCAGGCCGCTAAGGACACGCGACCAGGTCGGCAAGTTCATCGTCACCAACGCGAGGACGAAGAGTGCGACGAGGAGGGCAGCGCCGATGATCAAGAGGCTGCGGTTGCGGCGCACGCTCGCGGGCGCGCGCGGGATGTCTGTCGGGGGAGTCTGTAAGGTCTTGACCATGTTGCTAGATGAGCCGCGAGCGGGCCCAGACGCTGAACCCGTCGATGAGGAGGACGACAAGGAAGATCACGACGATGAGGGCGCCTAGGCCGGTGTAGTCGAAGAAGTTCAGGTAGCGCTGCAGCAGTACGCCGATGCCTCCGGCGCCGACGAAGCCGATGACCACGCTGGCGCGCACGTTGATCTCGAAAACGTAGAGGATGAAGGAGACCATGGTGGCAGCTACCTGCGGGACGACGGCGAAGACGATGGTGCGGTTACGTCCCGCCCCGACCGCCCGCAACGCCTCGAGCGGGCCGGGATCGATCGACTCCACCGTCTCAGACCCGAGCTTGGCGAGCACGCCGATGGAGAAGAGCGTAAGGGCCACCACGCCTGGCAGCGCCCCGAGTCCGAGTACGGCCACGAACAGCGCCGCCCACAAGAGGTCCGGAATGCTGCGCAGGACGGTCAACAGGGTGCGCGCCACCCACATGCTGATGGGGTCGATCGCCGTGTTGGCTGAAGCGAGGAAGATGAGCGGGATGGCGATGAGGCTGCCAACGACGGTGGCTACGTAAGCGATCTGGATGGTCTGCAGTAGCGGCGACCAGATCTGAGGCAGCGCGGTGAAGTCTGGCGCCATGCGCCCGAAGAAGCGGAAGAAGTCGGCCGCCCCCGTGAAGAGCGCGGGCAAGTTGAACTTCGTCGCCCTGAAGGCGAACAAGACGAGCACGGCAAAGACCGCCAGCGTGCCCCAGCTCTTGAGGCGCCTGGCAGCCTGCGGGCGCACGCTGTCTTGGCTAGACACCCCGGAGGTCCTTGTCGTCGATGGGGCGACCGTAGATGTCCTCGAAGGCGGCGTCCGTCGCCTCGTCAGGCGTGCCGTCGAACACGACGAGGCCGTCGCGCATGCCGATGATGCGGTCTGCGTAGTCGCGGGCCATGTCGATGAAGTGCAGGTTCACCAGTGTCGTTATGCCGTCCTCCCTAGCGATGCGCTTGAGGTCAGACATGACGGCGTGCGAGGTGGGCGGGTCGAGGCTGGCGACGGGCTCGTCGGCGAGCATGACGGTCGGTCGTTGCGCCAGGGCGCGGGCGATGCCAACTCGCTGCTGCTGGCCGCCAGAGAGCGCGTCTGCCCTCACGTAGGCCTTCTCCGGGATCCCAACGCGCCGCAGCAGTCGTGCGCGTAGGCGAGGTCCTCGCGTGGAAACGCGCCCAGCACGCCACGCCACGCTGGTAGGTCGCCGAGGCGACCAGCTAGCACGTTGCGGATGACGCTAGAGCGCTTCACCAGGTTGAAGGTCTGGAAGATCATGCCGATGTCTGAGCGCGCNCGCCTAAGCGCCTGGCCGCGCGCGGCCGTGACGTTGGTGCCAGCCACGGTCACGTGGCCGGTCGACGGCGCGACCAGGTTGTTGACGGTGCGGATGAGGGTAGATTTACCCGCGCCCGACANGCCGACGACAACGACGAACTGACCCTGAGGGACTTGCAGACTCACGCCCTTGAGGGCCTTGAGTCCAGTCTTGTAGATGACTTCGACGTTTTCGAACTCGATATGTGCCACGACGGGACAACGCTACACGGAAACGGGCGACCAGGGATAGACCCGGCCGCCCGCAATCTGTGAACTAGGCGCCAGAGCGCCCGAGAACTACCGCTGGAAGGTCTTGGAGACCTCGCGNACGATGTCGTACGCGGACGCGTCAACGCGAGCGAAGTCGGTCACGTTGAAGAGCGTCTTGGTGAGTTCCTTGCCTTCCGGCGTGCTGGCGATGTCGATGAGCGCGTCTGCGATCTGGTCGACGAGTTGCGGGTCGAGACCCTTGCGCACGACGGCGCCGTCGTTCGGGATGTAATCGGAGTAACCGAGGATGCACACGACGTCCTTGACGTCTGGGTACTCGGCCTCGATGGTCTCGCGGCCGTCAGAGCCTGGGCTGCCACCGAAGGTGACGGAAACGTCGACGTCACCGTTGTAGACGGCGAGGGCGGACGCGTCGTGCGAGCCGGCGAAGATGGAGGTCATCTCCGTGTCAGGGTCGATGCCGTACGTGTTCTTGAGGGTGACGTACGGGAACTGGTAACCGGAAGCGGAGCCCGGATCGACGAAGGCGATGGTCTTGCCGCGGAGCTGCTCGAAGGTCGTGATGCCGCTGTCGCAACGCACGTTGAACTGGGCGCGGTACGCGGTGGCGCCTTGACGCACGGAGGCCAGGATGACCTGGGCGCCGTAGTTGTCGACGGCCTGAACGAGGGCGGCTGGCCCGAAGAGCCCGATGTCGACGCGACCGGTGCCGACGGCTTCTACGAGGCCGACGAAGTTGGTCGAAACGAAGGTCTCGACGGGGATGAGGAGGCGCTCGGAGAGCATGGCGGCGATCGGGTCAAGGCTATCGACGATGGTGTCGGCCTCGCGGCTAGGAACCATGCCCAAGATGAGCTTGGCAGGTACGTCGCCTTGTGCGCTGGCGGTGCCCATGAAGAGCGTGGCGCCTAGCACGACGGCAATAAGGGTTGAGAACAGTCGCTTCAAGTGGTTTCCTCCGACGTTCGTAATCGAGGCGTAACGCGGTGAGCGGACCGCCCGCTTCGCCGTGTTCGTGCCTGCGCGGGAGCAAGAGTAGCACGGGCGCGCGCGCCGTTACATCACTCTTTGTTAAGAGTCTCACACAGCCCGATGGTTGCGGCCAGCACGCTGTTACGTGACCCTGATGCTGGCTAACGCCGCCCTGGCGGCAGCGGCCGCGCACCCGTTCCAACGGCCACGGCTGCGGCTACCAGCGCATCGGTCGACGAGATGAGCGGAACGCCAACTCCGGCGGCTGCTAGGTCGCTCGAGCGCAACACGAGGGGGACTTCTGTGCAGCCAGCGACGATGGCCGCCGCGCCGTCCGCCACCAGCTCTGTGGCCAACGCCAGCATCGCCGCGCGCACGTCCTCGCCCACCTCGCCCCCCTTTACGCGGTAGAGGAGGTCCATGAAACGGGCCCGGCTCTCGCCGCTTGGCTCGCTTACGCTCACGCCGCGCCCGAGGAACGCCGTGGCGTAGAGGCGGGCGTCTTGCGCCCCTGCGGCCGCGAGGACGCCCACCCGCGTCGCGCCGGGCGCCGCGGCCAAGGTAGCAGCGACCGTCTCGTCGATGATGCTGACCAGCGGCGCCCGCACCGCCTCCACGATGTCGTCGGCGTAGGCGTGGGCCGTGTTGCACACCATGAACAG
>JGI26528J50254_1000747_pt1 | contig 20675 bp, 16 predicted proteins | sample ThiBiot_300_plan_FD_50254 | JGI IMG/M metagenome (IMG submission 50254)
ATTGTGGTTCTTCACGTAAGCCCGAACTCTAGGGTGCGACTCCGCCACGCGACAGAATTCCGCCTCCCAGTCACTGTCGAGAATGATCCAGTTGATGTGGCAGGATTTTGAACTCGTTTCCCAGCGCGCGGTCTTCGATGTGTTGAAGCGGACGTGGCGGGTCGAGCCAGTGGGATTATAGGGATCAAGCAATGCCTTGATGGGCCGCTCGCCGAGGAACTGGCGGGTGATGGCCGCTGTGATCCTGTTGCAGGCCATATCGGCCAATTCCTGATACATGAGCANCGCNGGATAGGTGTCACCTTTGCATACGAGACAGGTGTCGAGCCATTGCNTGGTGATGCGCTTGAGCTGTCCGAATAGATGGAGCTTCGGCTCCTCTCCGGGGTCGCGCCACTTTGTGTTGAGCAGCCGCTGGGTGAGATGGAAAACAAGCGTGGATGGCCGCATGTCACCCAGGTGCTTGAGGCTCATATCCACGGCTTCACCGATGATGCCGGCATTGCGGGTAATGGAGGGTCCGACGAGATCGGGGCTGAGCATCAGGATGGAATCGTCGTTGAAGTCAGCGGTAAGACGTTCCTCCGGCAGTTCGACACGATAGCCTTCGACGCGGGGAAAGCGAATTTCGAGGGCGTCGCGCTCGGGACGCATGGCCCTGACTTGAATCGTCTCACGCGGCGGTTGCGGNGGAGCNATGACGGGCTTTGCCGTGAAGTCGAAGGGAATGCCGAAAACATCNGCNTACTCGACATTGAACAGCCCTTTGTCAGGCCCGTCTTCATTCAGCTCATAGGATTGGCGACGCAACGCGCGGCCAATGACCTGCTCGCACAGGAGCTGGGTGCCAAACGCGCGAATGCCGAGCACGTGGGTAACAGTATTGGCGTCCCATCCCTCGGTGAGCATCGATACCGAGACAACGCAGCGGATTCCCTCNCCTAACTGGCCAGGTTTGCCAACGGTATTCATGACCTCGCGGAGCAATTCCTGGTCCGTGATCTTGTCGCCGGCGCGGGCATCACCACTGCGCTCCACGATCTCGCGGCGAAAACGCTCAATCTCATCGGCAGCCATGCTGNGAAAGTTGTCGTCGAGCGCATCACCCGCTTCAAGCTGCTCGCTGTCGATGAGAAGTGTATTCGGGCGCGGGAGGGGGTTGCCGGTGACTTCATCGAAATTGCGGAACAGTGAAAGGCATCCATGCACTAATGTGCTGGTGCCATCCGCTTTCTTGCGATGGAAGCCGGAGATGAAGTCGTAAACCAGCTTGGAAATGGCGGTGTTCTGGCAGACGATAATAAAACACGGAGGAACTTTGATACCCTTGTCCGTCCAGAGCTGGAAGGTTTTCTCGTAGTGGCCGTAGAGGGCTTGCAATGCCGTCTGCAAACGGGTGGGAAGTTTGAGGGGGTCCAGTTCCTCGCCTTGACCGCGCCCTTTCCTTGGCATATCTTTGCGGATGTGTTCCCATAAATCTCTGAACATCGGCATTTCTTCGCCAGGGATATTTTCCGCCACCGGCACGCGCGGCAATTTGACGATGCCGCACTCGATGGCATCCATGAGCGAGAAGTCGCTCATCGTCCAGGGAAACAGTGTGCCTTCGGCATAACCTGAGCCGTGCAGGAAAAATGGCGTCGCCGACAGATCGATGACACGACTTAGGCCCAGCTTACGGTTGACGGCTTCAAGGCCAGAAATCCAGAGGCGTGCCGCCTCGTTGTTCTTGTCGGCCTCCTTCCTCTCGTCACCTTTCAGGTCCTCGTCGTCTGCATCTTTCGGTTTCTCCCGGTAGCAATGGTGCGCCTCGTCATTGATCGCGAGAATATTTTTCATACCCATCAAGTCGGGCATCACGCGCTGGAGCATCTGGCCTTCGGTTTCGAGTGTTTGAGGCGCTTCGCCCGTGCGGCCCTGGAGAAGCTGGCGACCGCCTTTGGAAAGCTCGATGTGCTCGCGCAGCTTGAATGCGTGGTAATTGGTGATGACGATCTTGGCCCGGTTCACNTCATCCAGCATGTCGCTCGGCACCAGCTCGCGGTCCTTGTAGTAGCTATCGGGGTCGTTAGGCTGGAGGACACGCAGCCGGTCTTTGATGGTCAGACCGGGTGCGCAGACGAGAAAGCCGCGCGTAAAGTGCTTGCTCGCCGGGCGTCGTACTGCATTGATGGTCTGCCAGGCAATGAGCATGGCCATTACCGTTGTCTTGCCGGCCCCTGTCGCAAGCTTCAGCGCCAACCGCATCAACTCGGGGTTGGCATCCCTGTTCGCCGATGCAAGATGATCGAGTATGCGCTTGCCATTGCTCGACTGGGGAGCTACCTCGGTCAGCCAGATCGCGGTTTCCACTGCCTCGATCTGGCAGAAGAAGGGGCGGATGCCGCTGAATTTGTGATGCCGCCAGTGCTGGAGCAGGCGAGCGGTCTCCACCGTGACCTGCCACTGATTAGGTTTTGTCAATTTACGCCAGGTATCCACATAGCGGCGCACTTCATTGATGATTGGAGTAGGATCGTATTGCTGCTCTTTAGTCGAAAGTCCCTTGCCCTCGTCGAAAATGAGCGCTCCCTGTGTGGTGGTATATTTCCTCTTCTTGGGTTTCGGAATGGGTGTGATGAATTCCGCGCGGCGGCGGGTTTCGAGAATCTTCTGCGTGGGCTGGCCATGCTCATCCAGTTCCCAGTGCCGCGTGGGATAGGCATAGGGAGAGTTCAGGATTGGGTGATCAAAGAACGGATTGGACATGATCAATACTGTTGGCGTTACAACTGGGCAAGGTGGTTGCTTGGCACACCTCATGCCTCGGGCGCAAAGCTGGCTAATGTACCTTATTGTCCAGCTTAATCCAACGCATTAGCTCTTTCAGCCACTCCTTTCATCTGAGCAAAACTGTAGATCTTGTTAGCCAGAATTCTTCGGTTTATGTCTATAGCAGATAAGGGCTTACAGTAGCTGTCTTGCCAAGGGATGTTTGGCAGCTTAGTGCGGGAGGATTTACTCTTCTTTACGGCAGGGGGATCGTATGGTTGAGTGTGGGGCGTAATATAATCCACAGGCTATTCTAAAATTCATCCAATACAGCCAGGACATGGAGGAATCACAGATTGTTCTGGTTTTCCGGCATCGCTTCCGCCTATATCAATAGGGAAATCGAATTAAGCACTATGCGTCGAGATATGGTGTGATTTTAGTGGTGGGCGGTACTGGGATCGAACCAGTGGCTTCCACCGTGTGAAGGTGGCACTCTACCGCTGAGTTAACCGCCCATTGCTTGACGTTATCCTGAATCGATAACGGTTGAGGGAGGCGCAATTAGAGCATAAATCGAGGATTTTGGTCAACGCGCACAAACGCATGAGGTTACGGGATATGTATATACAAATGTTAAGTCACTGCTGACTTGGCATTAACGTAAAATAGCGAATTCTCACAATTACACAAGTTGGGCTTACAACCGACCTTCACTTCATGATCCGCACCCGTTTCGCTCCCAGTCCCACAGGTTATCTTCATATCGGCGGCGCCCGCACGGCGCTGTTTTCCTGGGCCTATGCCCGCAGACATGGCGGTAAATTCGTCCTTCGGATCGAGGATACCGACCTGGAACGTTCCACCGCTCAGTCAACGCAGGCGATTCTGGACGGGATGGCATGGCTCGGGCTGGATTACGACGAGGGGCCGCTTTATCAGATGCAGCGGCTGGCGCGCTACCATGAAGTGGCGGAGCAGTTGCTGCGTACGGGTCACGCCTATTACTGCTATTGCAGCAGGGAAGAACTGGACGCGATGCGCGAGCAGCAGCGCGCGGCGGGCTTGAAGCCCCGCTACGATGGCCGCTGGCGCGATTCCAGAGAAACGCCTCCCGCCGACGTGAAGCCCGTCGTGCGGCTGAAAAATCCGCTGGAGGGGGAGGTAACATTCAAGGATCTCATAAAGGGTGAGATAACCGTTGCCAACAGCGAGCTGGATGACCTCGTGCTGCTGCGGGGGGATGGCGTGCCGACTTATAACTTTGGCGTAGTGATAGACGATCTCGATATGAACATTACGCATGTGATTCGGGGTGACGATCACGTGAACAATACGCCGCGCCAGATCAACATACTGAAGGCATTGGGCGCGCCCCTGCCGCAATACGCCCATGTGCCGATGATTCTCGGTGCGGATGGCGAGCGCTTGTCGAAGCGGCATGGCGCGGTTTCGGTGATGCAGTATCGGGAGGATGGTTATCTGCCGGAGGCATTGGTGAATTATCTGGCGCGGCTCGGCTGGTCGCATGGCGATGAGGAGATATTCAGCCGGGAGCAGTTGGTGGAGTGGTTCGATTTATCCAGTATCAATCGCTCGCCTGCGAGGTTTAATCCGGAGAAGCTGCAATGGCTCAACCAGCAGTACCTGAAAACGGCAGATAACGAGCGGCTGGCGGAATTGGCGAAGCCTTTTCTTTCAGTGGATGGCTGTGATGTTGCCGGCGAAGGTGTCCCCGATTTGCGCAAGGTCGTGAACCTGCTCAAGGAGCGCGTCAATACCGTTGCGGAACTGGCGGATGCGGCTGTTTATTTCTTCCGCCCGCTGGAGCCTGCGGAGGAATTGAGGGCGCAGTATTTCACCGCCGAGGCTAAAGTTCCGATTCTCGATTTGCGGACAAAACTTGCAACGGTCGAATGGGAAAGCCATGCCATCAACGACACAATCAAGGCCAGCGCTACGGCACACGGCGTGAAGATGCCGAAGGTGGCAATGCCGCTGCGCGTCATGGTTACAGGAGAGGCGCAGACTCCGGCGATCAATGTGGTGCTGGAATTGCTGGGCAGGGAGGAAACGCTGCGGAGGATGGACAGGCAGCTTGAGTATTTTCCCGGCTGATGACTGATGTAGGGGGCAGTTTCAGCATAGATAAAAGTTGAGTGCTTGGGGCGATTCAGGGCTCCCTCTCCCTTCCAGGGAGAGGGAATTTTATTCGGATGAAAGAGGGACAAAGGGTTCAGGCCGTTCAGCAGTCCCAGGGCGAGCGGGAGCCTGTCAGGAGATGATGAGGATGATATACTTCAACCTGTACATTGACGGGGAAAATCGCGCTCAGTATAATTCGCCTTCTTTTGCCGGGGGTATAGCTCAGCTGGGAGAGCGCTTGCATGGCATGCAAGAGGTCAGCGGTTCGATCCCGCTTACCTCCACCAGTTTATGGCAATATCACAAACTGACGGCAAACGGCCAAGCATTTCAAAGTCCTCTGGTCCCCATCGTCTAGAGGCCTAGGACATCACCCTTTCACGGTGAGTACGGGGGTTCGAATCCCCCTGGGGACGCCACTAATTCTCAAGATGAAATGCCGGACTGTGTGATAAATACAACAGTTCGGGATTTGACGGTTAAACCGAATCAGCCTTGCTTCGGCTCTTTCTGACATGCGGCTTCTTTCCCGAGTTCGTGGCAAGAAATCCGGAAGCCGGTGGATAATAAATACAAGTTATTGATTGATAAGATATTATATTTCATTTCATGGCAATGAGGCAGCAGGGGAAATTTCGGATAATCGTGATTGTGTTGAAACGAGGGTGAAAGTTTTTTCCCCAGGCCAGGAGTTGATGAGAAAGTGGCTCTTGACATTCGGCATCATCCCATCCAAAGTATTGGTTCAGAAATGCCATCTAATTAAAACCAACTAAACTCTGAAAGGAAACTAATGATGAAAATAAACAAGGCAATGTTTGCAGGTCTGGCTTTTGGCATGTTGCTGACCGGAGCGGTGCATGCAGCAGAACAAAAATTCACGGTCGTTATCAATGCCTATGACACGACGATTCCTGAACTCAACGTTGAAGGGGTTACAGTCAAGAACATCCGGGCTTTCAATGTTCTCAACGAGCCTGAGGCACTGGTTGTCAAGAAAAACACGACAGTGAAGATTACGATCGAGAACAAGTCCCCTATCAGCGAAGGATTTTCCATCGACGCATTCAAGGTCTCGGAAGTAATCAAGGCGGGCGAAACCAAGACCATCAGCTTTAAAGCGGACAAGGCCGGTGCCTTCACCATCTGGTGCCAGCTTCACCCCAAGAACATCCACCTGCCCGGTTCTCTGAACGTCGTCGATTAATTCGATTGATCTGATGCCGCTGATAGAGCAGCATTGGCGGCAAAAGATAGCCAGTTGCAGTTAAAATAAAAACCCGCCATTTGGCGGGTTTTTATTTTAACTCTTTAGCATAAAATGTAAGGCACATAGGGAAACGAAAAGCCAAATTGCTGTCAGCACATCACGCTTCCCCGAATGTCTTTCATTACTTGGCTACACATATTCCTTTGCAGTCAAGCCCATCCCTGGTGGGATCGCAGTTGTCCGATGGGTCATCGATGCAAACCATGCCGCCCACGCATTTGATTCTGCTGGGCCCGGCGCAGGGTTGCTTGACTTTTGTTTCTTTCCCTCCGCCCGTTGCACACTTGCCCGGACAGTTCAGACCGTCTTTGGTGGGATCGCACTTGTCAGACGGATCATCCACGCAGGCCATACCCCCGGGGCATTTAATTACGCTGGGCCCGCCGCAAGGCAGTTCTTTTTTATCCATATGATGGGATTTCGAATCGGATTTATGGCCTTCATCCATCCCATCCTGTGCCTGAACATTTCCTCCCAAACCCATGGCCAAGCCCAGAGTCAACGCAAGCAATGTTGTGAATCTGGCAGTCACGCTAAAAACAGAATAAGTTTTCATGTCAACTCCCCTTGAAATGAAGAAAAAAGCAAATGACTGAGAACTCCCTCTTGCTGACACTATTGTTTATTATTGATGATCGGGTTTCTTGTAAAAGAGAAATGAAGCGCAAAAAAACACGACAATTTTAGGAATGGAAAACCGCTTTGTTCTGTACGGTGACGCACCTATTACAGAGGTTGAATTTGCACAGGTGTGAGTGCCGCGTCATAATCCTGTCTATGGCTGGTTACCTGGCAGAAAAGCATGGATGACGTTTCCTGGAGCGATGAAGAACTGAGGGCTTCCGTTGAAGCTTACGTTGAGATGCAGCGCAATGAGCGCACGGGACAGCTCATTGTAAAAAAGCAGTATTACAAAAAGCTGGTGGAAATGTTCGGCCGCAGCGAACAGGTTTTTGAATCCCGCCTGCAGAACATTTCCTATGTCCTTTCGCTCATGGGACGCGGATGGATGAGTGAGCTGAAGCCGGCAAAAGATATCGAGCCTCTGGTTGCTGCGCGAATCGAACAGTTGCTGGAGCAGGCTAGCGGACAAAAGGGAGCTCCAGTAGCCGCCTTTGAAATTGCAGTGCGCGAGGCAACAGAACAGAAAGACCTTTCCAAGCCCAGTGATAACGTCCACCCTAAACGCAGACGCATATCTGTGACGCAATTGCAGCGTGATCCGGGCGTGAAGGCATGGGTGCTGCAGCAGGCGGCAGGAACATGCGAATCATGCGAAAAACCCGCTCCATTCCAGGGGCCGGATGGATTACCTTATCTCGAATTGCATTACGTTCAGGGCCTGGCTGATGGCGGGGCCGATGCTGTTTCCAATGCAGTGGCGCTATGCCCCAACTGTCATCGCGAGATACATTACGGCGCCAATGCTCATGCAGTGGAAGCGTGGCTGTATGACACCGTCCAGAGACTGGAGCGGGATTAAATAAGAATAAGGTCCGGTCGAAATCATGAATTGGGGGAATAGCTGATGCTCTGGCAGGCCATGACCGCCGCGCGCGATCTCGGACGCCTGCACGAGATTGCCTCAATCCTCATACGGCACGGTTTCGGGGATGTGGTGCGCAGGCTCGGATTTGCCCATGCGCTGGAGCGTGCCGGACGCGCGTTGCACTGGAGCGAGGCCACCGAACTGGCGCAGCTTGAGCCTCAAGCGAGTGTGCGGCGCGCGATGGAGGAGATGGGCCCCACCTTCGTCAAGCTCGGCCAGATTCTGGCAACACGCGTCGATCTTTTCGATCCCGAATGGATCGCTGAATTCAGCAAGCTGCAGGACAGTACGCCCGCTTCCCCTTATTCCGAGGTCCATCAGCAGCTCACCGAGGATCTGGGCGCTCCCCCGGAGGAAATATTTGCCGCCTTCGAGCCGGAGCCGTTTGCCGCCGGGTCTATTGCTCAGGTGCATCTTGCACGCCTGGAAGATGGCACCGAAGTTGTGGTCAAGGTGCGGCGCCCCGGCATTCGAGGACTGGTTGAAGCGGATTTGCGCTGGCTCTCAAGGCTTGCCGAACTCATCGAAACCAGCAACTCGGAACTGCGCCACTTCCACTGGCAGGAAGTGGTTGCGCAATTTACCCAGTCGCTCCGGCGTGAGCTCGATTTTGGCGCCGAGTGCCGCCATGCGGAACGTGTTGCTTCGAACTTCGCCGGCTACTCTGACAAGGCCTCACCCATTTCGCCTCTGGCCCATCCTCCTGCCGGCGAGGATGAATCTTCTTCATTACTTCCACTCATCGTCATTCCCAAGGTTTATTGGCAATGGACGGGTGAACGCGTGTGTGTGCAGGAGTATATTCGAGGCATTCCCGGTCGCGATATGGCGGCGGTGGATCGGGCTGGCCTCGACCGCAAGGTCCTCGCGCGTCGTGGAGTGGGGGCGGTGATAAAAATGATCCTGGTGGACGGGTTGTTCCACGCGGACCCGCATCCCGGCAACCTGTTTTATCTTCCGGGTAACCGGATTGCCTTTATCGATTTTGGCATGATCGGCCTGCTGGGGGATGCGCGGCGGGGGGAACTGATCCATCTTTTACTTGGGCTGGTTCAGTATGATTCCGCCGCGGTGGCCGATGTGCTGCTCGACTGGACCGGGGAGGGTGATGTCGACGAAGAAGCGCTTAAAATGGAAATCCAGCTGTTTGTCGATCAATATCTGGGTGTCCCTCTAAAGCAGCTCAGGCTTGGCTCCATACTTGCAGACCTTGTTGCCATCCTGCGCGGACACCGGCTGCATCTGCCGCCTGATCTTGCGCTCTTTTTCAAGGCATTCATTACGCTTGAGGGTGCGGGAAGAGAGCTCGATCCGGATCTGGATATTGCAGGCGAGGCACTGCCCCTGCTGCGGGATGCAATGGCAATCCGTTACGCGCCGACCGCGATGGCCAAGCGTGGCTGGCGCACAGCCATCGAGCTGGCAGGTCTGCTAAGCAATCTGCCTCGCGATCTCTCGCGATTGTTGCGTTCTGCCCGCCGGGGCAAAGTGGATATTCATATCGAGGTGGCGCATCTCAAGCACGTGGGTGATCAATTGGACGGCGCGGTCAACCGTCTGGTCGTGGGCATCGTGGTTGCCGCTGTCATTGTAGGTTCCTCGGTCGTGATGGCGGTCTCCACCGGGCCTACTCTATGGGGCCTCCCTTTTTTCAGTCTGCTGGGTTTTGCCTGTGCGACGATTGGTGCAATATGGCTGTTTTCGGCGATTTCCCGTGCCAATAAGGCCGATCGCGAGAGGAAGCCCCGAGGCGACTGATTGCGAACGCAGACTGAGGATTCTTCCTTTCAGGATTTTTATTGCTTCCTTCCAGTTTTTAGAAATCAGGATAGAACAGTAAATCAACTCTCGACTGAAGTCGAAAGCTTTATCATACATGAGAAACCATGCCGACATTCCGGACATTTACACCCACAATTCCTTCCGCGATTAAAATCGCAGGTTTCCTTACGAGGATTCTATGAAAGCAATCAATTTCTTACAAACTTTCACTTTAGCAGTTGCCATCGTGCTGGGGGCCGGTTGCACGACTACGCAGCGCAACACTCAATCATCGAGAACAGCTGTCGAGCAGCTCCTTCTGAGTGAAGCAGTAAAAAGAAGCTTTCCCAGCGATCCAGGTGAATTTCTGCCCATTCCCCGCGGAGCGGGCGTGGCGATCAATACGGTAGGGATGACGCCCGACCAGGCTTTTCTGCAGCAGGTTTTAGCCGGATGGCTGGGACAGCAAGGCTATCTGGTGCAGAAAGACGGCAAGGATGCCACGCACCGGATCGACGTGGTCGTGGAGGCCCTGGGAACAGAATTGTCCGGGGCATTCATGGGAATGCCTCCGGTCCAGAGTCAGTTCATTCCATTTTCACTGCCGGAAATGGCGCTCTATAAATCCCAGTTTCAGACTGGCTATGCGAAATTTCACCTGAATGTCTTCGGCTTGCCGAACGGGAATTTTCTTGGATCGACCTCTGCTTTCCTGGCGGATGCCTACTACAACGACTACACGTTTCTTTTCGTGTTGTCGCATACTTTCACAGACCTTCCATCCGTTCCGGAAATGGGTTCCTTCAACCGCAAACCCGCTGGTCCCCTAATGAGGAACAAGGCAGAGTAGACAGGGGCATTGTGCGCAGTTCCTGTGTAATCTCATGCAGCGCATTCCGGAAGTCGGCATCAAGCAGGTGGCGAATTTTCAACGCCACGATAAGCTCATGTCCGTTTCGCGTCCGGCTCCAATTTTCCATCCGCAGGCTTTTTTCGATGGCTTCCGCGCGTCTGGCATCGGACAGATAGAAAAAATCGCAGCAGCACTTCCGCTCTGAGCCCGGAGCGGGAGGTGTCCGGCAGGAAATGCAGGCGTTGAACAGCGCCGATGGGGGTGCCGGGAGAGATTCGAAGCCAAGCCGTTCGGTATTGGCAGCAGAATGTTCATTGACCGGCTTTACTCCGGTGATCAGCGCCGCAAAGCTTTTTGTGGCGGTATCGTTTCCGTTTTTATCCGGAACCTGGCCGAGGGTCGCAGCGCAAATTCTGATTTGCAAAAGGAGGGTCTGCAATCCGTAGCCTCTCCATTCCTTTTTTACGTAACACATCCCCAGTTCTTTTTCGGCCGAATCCGGCAGATCGAACACGCCAGCGCCTGCCATGAAATTGCCCACGGCATTCTCAATGACAAAAAACAGACCGTTCTCGACTGCGGTCTTGAATTCGTCATAAGGGCGCCACAAAAGGTTTGCGGATTCTTCCAGCGGCAGTTCCGCGACGGCTTGCCGATATTCCGCCAATATGTGCTCAACATCCCCAAGGCCTGCTGCCCGTATGGTTGCATGAGTAATGCCTGACATCTCGCTCTCCTGTCGCGCTTGTCGAATTCCCGATGACAAAAAGGAAAAAAGGAGGAGTTGCGGTAGATACCGACAGAACCGGAACATACCTCCTGGAATAGCGGCTGTTAGATGGGATCTATTCCACAGAATTCAACCCGATGGCCAAATCCATGGGCATCGGCCTGTTTTTTGACCGAGGCATTGCATATATCAAGATAATAGTTTGACACAAAACAGAAAAGAATATATAAATAGTTGCATGATCCAAGATTGGGCGCTTTGGATTTTTGGCAATGGGATACGGAAATAATGGTTACGGTAGAGCAGTATCGGCAGCTTTGCGCGGAATGGAGTGGGGATGCGGCCGAATTTTCCTGGCTGGTCCAGCACGGTGATATTGCGGGAGTCTCGCAGCGTGCCATTGCAGCCGAGTTCGAATTTGCTCCGTCCACGGTTTCGCGATGGGCAGCGGGTGAGGCGCTTCCTCACAGGCGTGTCCAGAAGCTGGTAGTGGGCGCGCTGGAAAAAAAGGCGCGGCGGCTCGAACAGGCTTGTGCCAACGCTTTTCTTCCGGTTAAAAAGGATGTGGATACTATGCGATCACACCCGCAGGCTTAGGATTCTGCGGGCGATAAAGGGCGATAATGCTCGCCCCGGCACTCTATTTGCAAAGCGATGAACGCTTACGAGGTCAATTTCGACGGGCTGGTAGGCCCCACGCACAATTATGGTGGACTGGCGGTAGGCAACATCGCCTCTGCGGAAAGTGCGCTGACAGTTTCCAACCCTCGGGAAGCCGCATTGCAGGGGTTGGAAAAGATGAAACGGCTTTCTGATCTCGGCATCAGGCAGGGCGTTCTGCCGCCGCAGGATCGCCCAGCTGTCTCAATGCTCCGAAAGCTGGGATTTGCCGGGGAGGATGCTGCTGTCCTCCGGTACGCGGCAACGGTTGCCCCCGGGCTTTTGCGCGCATGCTCGTCGGCCTCCAGCATGTGGGTAGCCAACGCCGCCACTGTTTCGCCAAGCGCCGATACCGAGGATGGCAAGGTACACCTTACGGCTGCCAATCTGCCCTCGCAACTTCATCGAAGCATCGAGGCGTCTGTTACCAGTGCCGTTTTGAAGCGGGTGTTCAGCGATGAGCGCTATTTCGTGCACCACGATCCCTTGCCGCCCAATCTTTATTTTGGCGATGAGGGCGCCGCCAACCATATGCGCTTCTGCCCGAATCACGGTGAAACCGGAGTGGAGGTTTTTGTCTTTGGGCGCGCTGCCAGCCGCGATATTCCCAAGCCCCTGCGATTTCCTGCACGCCAGTCGCTGGAGGCCAGCGAAGCGATTGCGAGGCTGCACCGGATCAAGCGTGGAAAGGAACTGTTCGTGCAGCAAAACCCTGCGGCCATCGATGCAGGGGCGTTTCATAACGACGTGCTGGCAGTGACAAACTGCAATGTCCTGTTTTATCACCATGCGGCATATCCGGAGTGGGAGGAGGCCGAAGCTGAAATTACAAAGGCATGCGGCTGGCCGATTCACTTCATCAGGGCCGGGGAAGGAGATATTACGCTTGCGGAGGCGGTCAGGACTTATCTCTTTAACAGCCAGCTCCTTACTCTTCGCGGTAACGAGATGATGATCCTTGCGCCTGCGGAATGTCAGGAATCCGACCCCGCCAGGACCTTTCTCGAACGAGTCGTGCAGGATGCGGCTAATCCCGTTGCGCATGTCGAGTACGTAAATTTGCGCCAAAGCATGAAAAACGGGGGAGGGCCTGCCTGCCTGCGGCTTCGTGTCGTGCTAACCGAACCGGAACTCGAGGCCGTGCAAAAAAACAGTCGTGTGATTCTTGACGGGCGTCTCTACAATGAACTCAAGGCATGGATCGAAAAATATTATCGCGAACGCCTTTCGCCAACCGATCTGGGGGATCCCGCTCTTCTGCGGGAAGGTCGCGCTGCACTGGATGAATTGACGACTATACTGGCATTGGGTCCGCTGTACGATTTCCAGAGGCCTTAAGCTTTGCCAGCATTTTTAGCAGCAATCGTCAGTGGAGTCCGGAAGCGCTGCCGAATCTGAACAGGCAACCCTGCCAACCAATCCCGGAGGAATTCATGGCTATCACGCTCAATCACACCATCGTACCGGCGCGCGACAAGGAGGAATCCGCGCAGTTCTATTCGAGAATATTCGGTTTCCGGTATGTCGGCCCGTTTTCCCGCTTCATCGTGGTAAAAGTGAACGACACACTTTCTCTGGATTTCGACAGCCGGGAAAAATTCGATTCGAACCATTATGCATTCAAGGTAACGGAGCGGGAGTTCGACGAAATCTTCGCCAGGTTGAAAGCGGAGAATATCAGGTATGGCAGCGGTCCCTTCGATCCGGAAAACATGAGCATCAATCACAACGACGGCGGGCGCGGCGTCTATTTCCGCGACCCCGCAGGCCATCTGCTGGAAATACTGACGGTAGATTACAAGATGCCTTGATGGCAATTGGAGTGATACCGATTCAGGGCATAGGAAGTGTGAGGGTTTTTCAGTGCTTTTCCGGCGAAAAATTGACTTTGGGCAGAAAAAGTGCACAAATAGTGCATTTCTATATCTCTCCCGCATTTATAGAGCAGTTTCGATCAGGGGACTCCTATGAACGTTAACATTTCTTCGGATATACCGGATACAAGTCATCCGTTTATTAAACAGAGGTGGTCGCCAGAGGAACTGGCGAGCTTGCGCGCCGAACTGGACGAACTGATCTACCGCGTTCCTGATTTGTCTGACGCTGATTTAAAGGAGGCCAAAGAAAAGCTTTTTGAAAAGATTACCAAAGGCAGGGCTCCAAAGGAAACAAGCGGTTCCGGCCTACTCGATCCAGCTACTGAATCTGGAAAAGAGGGCATATCACCGCCACAAATCGATGTAACCACATCCGATCTTTCCGCAGTGCTTCATAGTGCGGACTTTGAGGGCTTCCTGCGCTATCTCCGTTCACCTCAGAGCGATCCCTCGACACTATCTCCAAAAAGGTTTAGCGAAGCATTGAGCATGGATATTCAAACCCTGGCAGGGCAGGCTCACGTACATCGCAATACGATTAGTCGAGCGCCTGAGTCCGAAAGTGTGCAGGGTTTTTTACGGGAAGTCTTACGCGTACTTCGCGCCGCCACTGATATATCCGACAACATCGATCACGCCATCTTTTGGTATCGCAACGATCCCTTGCGCGTTTTCCGTTATAAAACTGCCGAGCAATTAGTAACGGAGGGACGCACGGAGGACGTGCTCCGGTATGTCGAGTCGCTTGAAGCCGGGGCAGTGGGGTGATTCGTGTACAACTGTCAGACCTTACCGCTTACAGAGTGCTTGATCCGAGATGGTCATCGTCACCACTCAGCGGGGTAGGAGTTGCAAAGCACGGGGGACGAGTAAATCGGCCAGGCATAGAAACGCTCTATCTGGCGCTCGATCACAATACTGCTATCCTTGAATATAAGCAGTTATCCACGCTGCTTGACCAGGCACACTTGTGAGCTGCCAAGTAAGCGTTGCTCACGTCATCGATTTTAGAGAAGGCTATATTCCCTCCTCCTGGGAGCCTATGTGGCAGGACTTCTATTGCGACTGGCGCGAATTATGGTTTAACCAGCATATCGAACCGCCGAGTTGGGCTATAGGTGACGCAGTTATAGCAAGTGCCGCCAAGGGTATCCTGTTTAAATCGCAGTATGCTGGAGGAGATACAAATTTGGCGCTTTATCCCGCCGCGTTTACAAATCTGGATTCGATGACGGTCTATGATCCGGATCGATTATTAGAAAAGAAGGATCCCTTGTGGGGTTCCTGGCAACCATGAAGTTTCAGCAAGCTTCACTGCACAAGGATTGGATTCTATTCATGGGAATTAGAAGAAAAGGCATATAGAGACGTACCACTTTTGTACGCACTCTTTGAGATTTAAGGAATCGTGTAATTGTTATGCCAAGACAAAAACAAATCCATGCAGGTGGAGGTGTCCATGCAAAAATTCGCCCGATTCACGATTACCCTTCTGACCATCGGATTGGTCGGATGTAGCAGCGTACCGGAAAAGGGTACAAAAGCTACCCATGCACCTGGAATTAATCATGCACCCGGAGCCAAAGTAAACCTGGAAAATACCTCGCTGGTGAAGAAAATGCTGTATGAGCAGTACAGTCAGTGGAAACATACCCGATACCGGATTGGCGGCATGAGCAGGAGCGGCGTCGATTGCTCCGGCTTTATTCAGGTGACATTCAAGACCAAGCTGGGCGTGATATTGCCGCGCTCGACCGAGTTCCAGGCGCAACTGGGAGAAAGTGTCAGTAAAAGCGAACTGAGGGCGGGAGATCTTGTTTTTTTCAAGACCCGCTGGAGCGGGCGGCATGTAGGTGTCTATATCGAGGACGGCAGATTTCTCCATGCTTCGAGCACCTACGGCGTAACTATTTCAAAATTGAATGAGAGCTACTGGAAATCCGCCTACTGGAAAGCAAAGCGGCTGGATATGTAAGAAACTCTTCCTGTCGTTTCCGCTGCTAGTATTACTGCCTCATTATTGTCCCTGGAAAATCCAGGGCCGCGAGATGGAGACAGGTGGAAGCACCGGCCTTATTTTTAGTATTGATCCAGTCCAGACCAATAATAGGGTACTTTGAACGCTACTGGCTACCGCCGGTGTGACGTATACTGTTTGCTCACGAGATCAATAACAAATCGTCAAAAGATTCTATCCGATGGTATTATTCAGGCAGGCGGTCTGATACGTGCCTGAGTTCTATCTGCACTTGAGCATTTTCTTAACAGTTCTTCCCTTGGGCATGAGGATAAGGCCTTTGCCCGATCCATCCGCATCTCACTTTGAGAACTTCCGGACAGGTCCTTACAGGGTGTGCACCCGGAGGTTCCTGGCTGATGGCGCTCCTGTATCTTTCCTCGGAAAGTGCCGATCGGCACGGGTGGGACTTGTTCGCAGTAAATCATATCGATAGTTCATGTCGTTGATCTGGATAGTTATCCTGCCCTTCATCGGTAGCCTTTGTGCCGCATTTCTGCCATCCCATGCGCGCAACGTCGCCGCCTGGCTTGCGGGTACCGTTGCGGTGGCATGCGTCATTCTCACTGCCCGGTTGTATCCGCCAGTAGCTGAAGGAGAGGTGATACGGGAAGCGGTGCGCTGGATTCCTCAATTGGGTCTCGACTTCACGTTTCGGCTGGATGGCTTTGCCTGGCTGTTTGCAATGCTGGTGACAGTAATGGGAGCCCTGGTTGTACTGTATGCGCGCTATTACATGGCAGCGCAAGACCCGGTTCCCCGTTTTTTCTCGTTCTTTCTCGCTTTCATGGGCGCGATGCTGGGAGTCGTGCTGTCCGGCAATCTGATTCAGCTGGCAGTGTTCTGGGAGTTGACCAGCCTGACGTCTTTCATGTTGATAGCATACTGGTATCACCGCCCGGATGCCCGCCATGGCGCGCGCATGGCATTGACCGTGACGGCGGCGGGAGGTCTTTGCCTGCTTGCCGGAGTCCTGATACTCGGATGGGTAGCGGGAAGCTACGATCTGGATCGGGTGCTAGCCTCGGGCGATCTGATCCGCGCGCATTCCTGGTATGTGCCCATGCTGATCCTGATCGGATTGGGAGCGTTGACTAAAAGCGCACAATTTCCATTTCATTTCTGGTTGCCTCATGCCATGGCGGCGCCTACACCCGTATCCGTCTATCTCCATTCGGCAACGATGGTCAAAGCAGGTGTTTTCCTGCTTGTCCGGCTCTGGCCTGTGCTTGCGGGTACCGATGAATGGTTCTGGATGATCGGCACGGCAGGTCTTCTGTCGTTGGTGCTGGGCGCATACGCAGCGGTGTTTCAACGGGATATGAAGGGTGTGCTGGCTTATTCCACCATCAGCCATCTGGGTCTGATCACGCTGCTGCTCGGGTTGAACAGTCCCCTTGCATTGATAGCCGCAATTTTTCATATCATGAACCACGCTACCTTCAAGGCATCGCTTTTCATGGCGGCGGGCATGGTCGACCACGAGACCGGAACGCGCGATCTATCGCGCTTGAGCGGTTTGCGGCGTGCCATGCCCATCACCGCTACGCTGGCCGCGGTGGGTGCCGCGTCCATGGCAGGCGTGCCGTTGTTCAACGGCTTTCTTTCGAAAGAGATGTTTTTTGCCGAGACCGTGTTTGTCAGCGGGCACCCGATCACACGTATCGGCCTGCCGGCAATGGCTGTGGTTTGGGGAATACTCAGCGTTGCCTATTCGCTGCGTTTTATCCTGCAAGTGTTTTTCGGGCCCCCGGTGGAAGATCTGCCGAAAAAGCCGCATGAGCCACCGCGCTGGATGCTGTTTCCCAGCGCGCTGCTGGTCACGGCCTGTCTGGTGGTTGGAATGTTTCCCGCCAGAACCGTCGGGTCGTACCTGAACATGGCCTCGCGGTCCGTACTTGGAGAAAGCACGCCGTTCCATAGCCTCGCAGTATGGCATGGCTTCAATCTCCCTCTCATGATGAGCCTGGCTGCGATGGCAGGAGGAATCCTCCTGTATCGGGCGCTGGGAGAATATCAGCAGGGCACGACAGTAGTACCGCTGATCGAGCGTTTCGACGGCAGGCGTATTTTCGAATTCATGCTCGAGAAGCTTGACAGGCTGGCAATGCGCCTTTTGCGATGGTTATCCACCGAGCATCTGCAGGTCCAGATGCTGCTGCTGATTATTGCCGTGTTTGCCAGCGCGCTGATACCGCTCTCCAGGGGCGGCCTGCCCGAGGGCGATAAAACGCCACTTCCGGTTGAACCGGCTTTTGCGGTGCTGTGGCTGATCGGTGCGGTCTGTGCAATCGCGGCCGCTGCACAGGCAAAGTATCACCGGCTTGCTGCATTGACCCTGTCAGGCGTGGCGGGGCTGGCAACCTGCATGACCTTCGTCTGGTTTTCCGCGCCTGACCTGGCGCTGACGCAGCTTATCGTAGAGGTCGTTACACTTGTCCTGCTTCTGCTGGGCCTGCGCTGGCTGCCACCGCGCGATAAATCGCTGGACCATGAAACGGTGCCGCTGCCAGTGCGTATGCGCGCCGAGGGTCGCCGGTCGCGGGACCTGGTGATCGCGATTTGTGCGGGTATCGGCATCACCGGATTGAGTTATGCCATTCTGACCCGGTCTGCGGGGGAAGGCGTTTCGCCTTTTTTTATCGAGAATTCACTGCCTCTGGCAGGCGGATCGAACGTCATCAATGTGATCCTGGTTGATTTCCGCGGTTTCGATACAATGGGCGAGATTACCGTGCTGGGCATCGTGGCATTGACTGTGTTCGCGCTGTTGCGGAGGTTCCGCCCGGCTGCCGAGGCCATGACGGTGCCCGTAAAACAGCAGGAGCAGGATGAGCAGAGCGGAGCATTGCCGCCGGATCCGCATGCGTTGCTGCCCGCTGGGCCAATGATGGTGCCGGCGGTGTTCGTGCAGTTGCTGCTGCCGGTTTCGGGCATGGTGGCGATTTATTTTTTATTGCGCGGGCACAACGAACCGGGCGGAGGCTTCGTGGCGGGGTTGATCGTTACGACAGCGGTCATTCTGCAATACCTCGTGGGAGGCACTGCCTGGGCGGAATCCCGTACCCGTATTTTTCCCCAATACTGGCTTGCAGCGGGGTTATTGTGTGCTGCCGGCGCAGGTATGTCAGCGTGGCTGGCAGCACGTCCATTTCTTTCCGCATTGGCGTGGCATGGCACTTTGCCGATAATCGGCGAGATGCACCTTTCAACGGTGTTGCTGTTCGATCTGGGGGTCTTTTTTCTGGTGATTGGCGCAGCGGTATTGATCCTGGTGGCGCTTGCCCACCAGTCACGGCGCGCGCATCGCAAGCAGGAGGTTGCGGAAGTCGAGATACCGGCGGTGCTGGTGGAGGCGCCGGGTTCGCCGGCAGGGCAAGGCGCCAGTGGTCATGGCTATCCGTCTGTGAAAGCCGAAAGGCAAAAGCTTCCCCATGTTTTTCCCCCGAAGGAAAGGGGGGATTGATGGAGGCAATCTATGCGCTTGCCATCGGCGTTCTGACCGCTTCGGGCGTCTGGCTGGTGCTGCGCCCCCGCACCTTCCAGGTCATCATGGGACTTTCTCTGCTGTCGTACGCGGTCAATCTGTTTATCTTCGGAATGGGGCGGCTGATGATAGGAGGTGCGCCAATCATCGAAACCGTGGCACAGGCAGATCCTTCCTTGTATGACGACCCCGTGCCGCAGGCGCTTGTGCTCACCGCAATTGTCATCGGTTTTGCCATGACTGCGCTCTTTCTGGTTGTACTGCTGGCTTCACGTGGCTTGACGGGCAATGATCACGTCGACGGGGATCCGGAAGCATGAATGGCTGGGTGAATCATCTCCCGATATTTCCGGTAGTGATCCCATTGGTTGCGGGAGCAGTCATGCTGCTGTTCGCTGAAGCCCGGCGTGCTCCGCGTACCATTATCGCTCTTGTCGCCACCCTGGCGAATTTACTCGTGGCGCTCGTGCTCGCCTATATTGCAAGCGATGCTGTTCCGGGCATCTGGCCGGACGGAATCGCGGTATATCTGCTCGGCGGCTGGCAGGCGCCCTTCGGCATCGTGCTGGTGCTGGATCGACTATCTGCCCTGATGCTGGTACTCAACGCGGTGCTGGCATTGACTTCCCTGATCTACGCGCTGGCCCGCTGGCGCAAGGCCGGTCCTCATTTCCAGTCGCTGTTCCAGTTCCTGATCATGGGGGTAAACGGCGCTTTCCTGACCGGTGATCTCTTCAACCTGTTTGTATTTGTGGAGGTGCTGCTGGCGGCGTCATACGGTCTCCTGCTGCACGGACTGGGCGAGCCGCGGGTCAAGGCCGGCCTGCACTACATCGCGACCAATCTTGCAGGTTCGTTTGTCTTTCTGATCGGTGTTTCGCTCATCTATGGAGTAACCGGAACGCTCAATATGGCGGACGTGGCTGCCCGCGCCTCATTGCTCACCGAGGACGAGCGCATACTTTTTGAAACCGGTATCGCCATTCTCGGCAGCGCATTTCTGCTCAAGGCGGGAGCATGGCCCTTGAATTTCTGGCTGCCGTCTGCTTACGGTACGGCGGCACCCCCAGTGGCGGCGGTTTTTTCGATTATGACCAAGGTGGGGATTTACGCGCTGCTGCGGCTGGGGTCATTGCTGGCTGGCGCTTCGGGGGCGAGCGTCCCGGCACCATTCAGTGATGGCTGGCTGTTTGGCATCGGCATCGTTACACTTATGCTGGGGGCAGCGGGCATACTCACCGCCAGCCAGCCACAGCGGCTGGTGGCATATTGTGTCATCGCTTCCGCCGGTACGTTGCTTGCGGCGCTCGGGTTTGGGGGTACGGCAATGAAAGGGGCAGCCCTGTATTATTTGACAAGTTCAGTGCTGGCGACAGGCGCTTTCTTCATGCTTTGTGAGATGATCGACCGCACACGGCAAACCGGCGAGGACATACCGCTGGAGATGATGGAGCCCGTCGGGCAGGAGCCGGTTGATGCCGATTTTACAGATGACGTGGTAGGTATCGTCATTCCCGCCGCGATGGCATTTCTGGGTATGGGTTTTCTCGCGTGCGCCTTGCTCGTGGCGGGATT
>JGI26528J50254_1000757_pt1 | contig 20484 bp, 17 predicted proteins | sample ThiBiot_300_plan_FD_50254 | JGI IMG/M metagenome (IMG submission 50254)
AATTCGGCAATGGCAAGGACCTCAGAAGTCCCCATCGCGGACCTCGTACTTCGTCGGCTTGTTGTGGCTCGGGCCGCCGCGCGCCACCCAATCCGCAACCCAGTCGAGCATGGCGGCCAGCGGAACACGGGGGTAGCCGAACAGCTGCGCCGCCTCGGCGCTGTTGGTCAGCCAGGCGGTGGACGATTCCTGGCCGACGATCTTCGCTTCGACCCCGAGCCTGCGACCGAATTCTTCGGCCAGCCAGCGTACCGAGATCGTCTCCGGGCCACTGACGTTGAGCGGCGTTGTAGGCGTCGTGCAGTGAAGCAGGGTACGCAGCGCCTGCGCATTGGCGTCGCCCTGCCAGATAACGTTGACATGGCCCATCAAGGCGACGTCGATCGGCGTTCCGGCCTTCACCCGGCTGGCGAGGTCATGCAGCACGCCATAGCGCAGGTCGATCGCGTAGTTCAGCCGGAACAGCCGCCCCGGCGTGCCGAAGCGGGCGGAGAAGTGCTCGAACATGCGCTCGCGCCCGAGACAGGACTGGGCATATTCGCCACGCGGTCCGGGCGGCGTCGATTCGAGCGCGCCCTGGCGGAGCACGTCGACCAGCGGATAGATATTGCCGGTGGAAAAGGCGACGATGCGCGATTCACGGAAAACGGAGGCGACGATGGCGGGCGCGTGCACGTTCATCGCCCAGGTCAGGGGCTGATCATGGCTGGCGCCGAACTTGCGCCCGGCCATGAAGATGACGTTTTTCGCGCGCGGCAGGGCCTTCACCTGATCCTCGTCGAGGAGGTCAGCCGCGATTGTTTCGACGCCAAAGCTGTCGAGCCTGTCGCGCAGCCCGGTCTCGCTGAAACGCGCAACCCCGATAATGCGCTTGTCCGGGGCGGCGTTGCGAACGAGGCGGGCCAGCGTTGGACCCATCTTGCCGGCAACGCCGAGAATGAGGATATCGCCGTCAAGCGCCTTGAGATCGGAGACGAGCGCCTCGTCCGGCTCGGAGAGAAACCACTCCAATTCCTCCACACCCTTGAAGGACGCAGGGAGCGTGCGCGGCAGACGAGCGCCTTGGGACATCCCCTGGCGCTGGGTTCCGGCAGCCTCCGGTAAACGGGCCTCCGATGCCGACACCATGCGCTTTCCTCCCATATCCGAAACGGACGCTAGCCCTTCCTCGAAATGTTTTCAACCATTTGGTTGAAACTTTTTTCGCCCTGCCCGCTGCCCGCTTTTGCAGCCTCGATCAGAGACCTCAGGCGATCGAGCGCGGCACGCGTCGAGGCCACCGACGGGGCAAGATGCGGCTCCACCGCGATCGGCCCGGAATAATTGTCAGCATGAAGCGCTGCGATCTGCCCCCACCAGTCCACGTCGCCCTCGGCCAGCAATTCCCAGCTTCCATCCCGGTAGCGCCGAGCATCCTTGAAATGGACATTGCGGATGTGGGGACGGACCGCGCCATAGCCATCGGGGAAAGGCACGTCCCCCTCGATCAGTGCATTGGCCGGATCCCAGTTGATACCGAGGGAAGGATTGCCGATGCGCTCGATCAGGGCCGCGGAGCGGGCGCCCGTGTCCGCCCAGAACCCTTCTTCCGTCTCGACCAGAAGAGAGAGGCCGGCCTTGCCGGCGACCTCCGCTGCTTCAGCCAGCGCCTCGATTGTCCCGGAAGGCGCGGGACCGGCCGGCACGCCGCCGCGGCTGAAGCCGAAGGCGATCAACGATCGCGCGCCCACTTCCAATGCAAGTTCGATCGATTCGGGCAGCAGCCGGCGCAGGTGGTCGTCCACCGTCGCGCGGAGATTATCCCATGTCTCGAAATAGCCCCTCTCCATCCAACCAAGATTGGAGCTTGCCGGCGCATCGCCCGGGAACGGGCATTTGAACAGGCCGGGAGACAGCGCCGTGACGGTGACGCCGAACTCCCTTACCGCTTGAACCAGCCGGCGGCGCAGATGCGGGAGAAGACGCGGGACCCGGGCATCGAAGACGCCCCGCAACTCGAAATGCGAGACGCCCCACTCCCGGCCGAGTTCGAACGCCGTGACGGGATCACCCGAGAGTTCGTCCGTGACGATGGCTGGGATCATGCATGTCTCCTTCCGGCGCGCGGACGGAGCTTAGCCATGTTCCCGGGATCTAATCAACCGGACGGTTGAAACTTGCGCCATCCGGCGGCTGCGGGCCAGCCTCGTCTTACGGCCTCAACCCCGAAAGCGTCAGTTCGACGATATGTTTCCTGTAGGAGCGCACCGCGTCGGGATGCGCGAGGTCCCGGCCGAATATCGCCGACATGGTCAGCCCGTTGGCAAAATAGAAGAAGGTCATGCCGGCGATCGAGACATAAAGCTCGAGCGGGTCTACGCCGGCACGGAAGACGCCTTCCTCCGCGCCCTTGCGCAGGGTCGTGGCGATCAGTTCCAGCAATGGTGAATTGGTGCGCAGCGCCATTTCCGAGCCGCGTACATGGCGAGCGCCGTGCGCGTTCTCGTCGGCGAGCATGCGGATGAAGTCGCTGTGTTCGTCAAGATAGTCGAGCGAGAAATCGATCAGCCGCGCCATCGCCTCGCGCGGCGGCAGCGCCGTGAGATCCAGGCCGCGCTCGAGCGCTCGGATCTCGGCATAGGTGGCCTCAAGCGCCGCTTTGTAGAGTTCGTCCTTGCTGCCGAAATAATAATAAACGAGTTGCTTATTGGCGCCGGCGCGCTGCGCGATGCGGTCGACCCGGCCGCCATCCAGCCCCTTCTCGCCGAATTCCGCGCGCGCCGCGGCCAGGATCATGGCCCGCGTCGCTTCCGGATTGCGCCGGCCCCGCGCCTTCCGTGCCTCTATCCGTCCGGCATCCATGGTCCCGCCCTTGCCCGCCGTCATAACGCAAGCGCCGGTATCGGCGGCGTATCCGCGCTCCGGTGCCCCATCAGGCCGCGCAGATAGCCCACGGCGCGGGCCGCGGTCGCTGCGCCATCGGGGATGTAGACGAAGGGCTCCACGGCGGCGGTGCCCCGATAGCCATTTTCGGCAAGCGCGTCCAGGATCGGCCCGAAAGGGAGATCGCCTTCGCCAGGCCCGCGTCCGTTGGGATCGTTGAAGTGAACATGTCGGATCCGGCCGGCGGCGACGGAACGGCCAAGTTCCGCGGCAACGTCACAGCCGGCGCGTGCCGCCGCAGCGCAATCCATCATCGTGGCGAGGCCGGGCGAGCCGACCGCGTCGACGATCGCGGCGGCCTCCTCGACAGAATGAATGAAATCGCTATCGCAAGGCGCCAGCGGCTCGATGAGATAAATGACCCCAGCTTGCGCCGCCGCCTCCCCCATCGCTGCGAAATAGGCGGTGGCGCGAGCGCGGCCTTCGGCTCCCCGGCCGGGTTCCAGCCGCCGCTGTGCCGGCGACCCATGGACGAGATAGGCGCCGCCCAGTTCGGCGCACAATGCAACCAGGCGGCGTCCGAAATCGAGCGTTCGCGCCGACACGGCGGGATCCGTGCTCGTGATCGAGAGTCCCTGGGGCGCGGCGAGCAACCAATGCAGGCCGCCGATCGCGATCCCCTCCGCCGCCGCAGCGACCCTGATCCCGGCGATTCGAGCGGGCGGAAAATCGGGTGGGTCGAACAAGGTAAAGGGCGCGATTTCCAGCCCGTCGTAGCCGATCGCCTTGGCGAAAGCGCATTGGCGCGAAAAATCGAACGCGCGGACGACTTCGTTGCAAAGACTGAGCGTTGTAGCCATGGCCCTCCATAGAACAACGAGGGTTCTGCCGCAAACTGAATGGCCATTGGCCGGCATGGCCGCAGGGGCACTTGCAAGGGTGTGGGCGCAAAGCCATTCACGTGAACCCGAGCATGGATTGAATCCGGCGCTTGAAGCATCGCGAGCTCGTCGAAGGCTGCGACAAGAGCGAGCCCGAATTCATTGCCTTCCTTCCACGCTACCTCGCTCTGACAAAGGCCATCCATCCTCCTTGTAAGCCACGTGCAACAGGCACGCCTCAAGCGCAATAGGCATACGGATGTCGGGACGCCGATCTGCTCGAACGTCGCCCGCTTCGACATGATGCTCAACGGGCAACGTGACAGGCGCCGCCGCGACGGGAAATTTCCAGCCATCGGGAATATTCGCGCCTGGGCGGTGTTCTTCCCGGTACGGGCGGATGGTCCGCCCGTCCAGGAGTGTAAAGAAGAGGTTCCGGATCATGCGTTCTCTCATACTGGCGGCCGCCGCAATGGCGGTGACGATGCCCCTTGCCTACGCGGGCGACTATGCTGGCGGCGCCATCAAGTCGATGAATACGGCCAAGGGCGAGGTCCTCACCGACGCCAAGGGCATGACGCTCTATACTTTCGACAAGGATGCGGGAGGCGCTTCGGCCTGTTACGACACATGCGCGACGAAATGGCCGCCGCTGGCGGCTGCCGCCGGCGCGGCGGCAGAAGGCAAATACACCCTGATCGACCGAAAAGACGGCAGCAAGCAATGGGCCTATGATGGCCACCCCCTTTACCTCTGGCAGAAAGACAAGAAGCCGGGGGACATGACCGGGGATGGAGTTGGCAAAGTTTGGCACGTCGCCAAGGAATGACCCCCAAAGAGTAGCCGATGCCGCAGATCATGGACGAGATCGAAGCATGCGTGCCGGCGCTCAGACGCTATGCGCGCGCGCTGACGCACGATTCCGATCGCGCCGACGATCTCGTCCAGGACTGCCTGGAGCGGGCGATACGCAAGCGCCGCCTGTGGCGACCGACAGGTTCCGTCCGTTCGTGGGTGTTCCGGATTCTCGTCAATGTGCATCGGAACGATCTGAGAAGATTGCGGCGCGCGCCCGACCCGATTTCCCTCGAAATCCTGCCGGGAAGCGATCCGGCCGGCCCCGACGTGCAGCCGGATCGGCTGGCGCTCGCCGAAACGGCACGCGCCATGCAGGTGCTGCCAGCGGAACAGCGCGAGGTGCTGCTTCTCGTCGGCGTCGAAGAGATGAGCTATGCCGAGGCTGCGGCCGTGCTTTCCATCCCGGTCGGTACGCTTATGTCGCGACTGGCGCGTGCCCGCGCCGCATTGCGTAGCTTGACGGACACCGGGGTGCTGAAACTGAGGTCCGTGAAATGAGCCGTGAGCGGCGCGAGATCACCGAATACGACCTTCACGCCTATGCCGACGGCGAGGTGGACGAGTTGGCGCGCGCCGCGATCCAGGCCCACCTGGCGGCGAATCCGGCTGCGGCCGAAGAGGTGGATTGCTGGAGGCGGCAAAGTGAAACGCTGCGCGCACTCTACGGCCACATCGCCGCCCAACCGGTGCCGGCCCGCCTGGGCATCCACCACATCGACAGGGAAAGGCGGGCCAAAGCCGGCTACTGGAGCCGGATGGTCGCCGCCGCCATCGTCCTGATCGCGATCGGCACGGCTGCAGGTTGGTACGGGCACGGTGTTTTCGCGCCCGCACCGGCGGCCAGGAACGGATTGGTCAACGAGGCGATGGAGGCGCACAGGATTTATTCCAGCGAGGTCGCCCATCCCGTCGAAGTGTGGGCAGGCGAGAAAGACCATTTGCAGGCGTGGCTGTCCAAGCGTCTCGCCCGGCCTCTTACCGTGCCCGATCTGAGGTCGGATGGGCTCGCGCTCGTCGGCGGCCGGCTGTTACCGGCGCAGCATGGCCCGGCGGCGCAGTTCATGTATGAGGACGATACAGGACACCGGGTGACGCTCTATATCATCCCGGCGAAGCAAGGCCGGGAAACCTCGTTCCGCTACGCCAAACTCGACAGGCTCGAGGCGTTCTTCTGGACCAACGGGGCGATCAGTTGCGCGCTCGTCGGCGATCTGCCGCGCGATCAGTTGCAGGAGATCGCCAGCCAGGCGTACAAGCAACTGGGGTGAGATGCCGGGATGTTGTGCAACACACAACGTTCATACGGGATGCTTTTTTTCTTCTTCGGGCAGATTAAGCTCCGTTCTCGACCCGGATGATGCCGCCCACCGTCAAATGTCATCGATCTCCAGGAAACGGTCGAAGTAGCGAGAAAACTTAGCCGCCGCGTGTCCATATCCATCCCGTCCGCATCGACTGGTGACTATCGACGGGGCAAGACGAACCGTCAGCTACCAGCCGGGCGCCGCTGCGATCCGATGCCCGACCGGAATGTCATCCGGCCTCCGCCGGCCCTCGTTTCACTGGGTCTTGGAGGTGGATAGCCTCCGTTCTGATCGGTAGCCGCGTACTGGATAGCCGTGCGGTCGCCGGCGCGGCCGCTCGAAAGCTCGTCGGCGACCCATCGAGCCGCGCATGGCGAAGCGACGCTTGTTCCGTTCATCGCTACAATTGATCCGCAATGAGAGCCGGCGCTCAGGACTCCGCTCAGAACCGCAGACTCATCCGCCGTCAGAGCGGCGTCCGGCCCGCAGCGCTCAGGTTCGGATGACCCAGGCAGCCGGGCATTGGGGTTCGGGGATATTGGCCCGGCAGAAGAGTAGTCGGCAATCTTGCCATCGCAAAATACCAATCCGGCCGCAACGATCGGCAGTTGACCACAGGCGAAACCGCTCAGCGTGCCGGCGCGTTGGACCACACAACCAGAGCCGTGCCCGCCTCTCCCGGCAGCGCCCCCCCGGTCGATGGGCAAGGGGCGTCCCTCGTCATCATACCGGCGATAGTCGGGGTCGTCGAAATAGGACTGCCGTCCTATCGGTCGGAATCCGGGTAACCGCTCATCCCGTTCAATCCACGCTTCAATGGCCTCATCCGGAGCGAGATCGCCATTGGCAATAGTCACCGTCCATACCCCCGAGGGTGCGAGCGGCTCGACTTCGGCGTCGCTCGCAGTAGGCACTATATCGATCTGAAAGAGTCCTCGGCTTGTTGGATAGTCTACATAGACATAGGTGAGCGTGGCGATCACATCTCCCCCGCCAGACAGGGTAAATTCCGCCGATCTGTTGCTCTCCTTGCCCGATCTGAGCACAGGACTCGTTTGGCCGCCAGGCGCGGTTACGCTGACTTCGGCGAGCGGAACACCTTCCTTTCTGAAAGGCAGCCAGAGAAAGAGGCTGTTCGACGTCCGATCGTCCGGGAGTACGCGCCAGAAGAGCTCTTGGGTATGGCTCCGATCGGAGATGGGCGCCGCTGCGGCGGAAAACACCACGCGGGCATGCGTACGGCTCAGGTTCCCATTCCCCGCCGGCAGGACCGCACGAACGATCCGGTCTTTCGATTCTTCGTACAGCTTGAGGTCGATGCTTCGTTCGGTCAGTCCCGTCCCGTCATGCGGCCCGGCAAAGTTGCCATAGCTGAAATTTATTACGAGGGGCCTGGTCACCTTGTCTTTATCTACTACCAGTTTCGATTGCTTCATTACGTAGTCCAGGGCAAGCCACAGATAAGGTTCCAGTCCGGAAGGGCTTGTGTCGGCGACGACATAGGTCGGCAGCGAAACGCAAACGATCGGTCGCTCGTCATCTTTCTCTCCCGGCTTGTAGCCTGCGGCAACACCCATCACGTGAGTACCGTGTGAAATGCGCAGAGCGGTCGGTTTGAAAGATCCCGTCCGGAAGTCGAGCATTCCCGCCAGGAAATAGAACTCGTCTTCATCGAGTTGGCCGTCATCGGTGCACCGAGAAAGCAGCTCTTCGATCTGGCTCCCGTCCAGGAATACGCCAAGGTCGATCCCGCGCGTCATCGGGTCGGCTCTCACGTCCATGATCCATGCAGACAAAACCCTGGACTGCGTCGGGCGCTCCTTGCGGAACAACTCATGCGCAAACGCGATGCCGTTGTCGATGACCGCCATTGTTACGGCAGAGTCGGACCGGGAAGCGGCTTTGCCCTTCAGCGTGTGATAGCGCGTGCCCGTTGTCCGAGCATGGCGAGACGTATTCGGTACCGGTGCGCCAAGCACGAGACGGCGGATCATGTCGTTTTTTTTGTTCATTTCGGCGATGAACGAACGGCGCACGAAAATCGTGAACGCCGCTCCCTTCCGGCGACGATCGAACTCGTCGTAGATCTCTGGCACGATGAGGTCGTTGGCGTCCCCGCGAGCGTTCGCCAGTTCTTCCAGATCCCTTTCGTCTTCCAGCTCGATCAGCGCCGGCCACCAGGTATTGTCGAATGTCCCCTCCCGGGAGAATCTCTCCATCGCGGATGTCCGGAATTCCGCCTTTGGGTCCAGGAATTCGTTACCGAGATGCCTCCACCTATAGTCCATGCCAATGTCCTTTCGTTCGAGCGCCACCCGGACGTCAGGCCCACTCCTCCTTTACCCGTTCCCACAGCCATCTCAGAAGAGCGGATCCAGCCGATATGATTGCCGGGTCGGCGGCGATCTGGGTTGCCCAGGGGTCAACTTTTTGCTGCGTGTCATCGCCGACTCCGTAAAGATGATTCCAGAAGAAATCCTCATCGCCGGAAAATACGGCGCCGTCGAACAACCAGCCGGTGAATTCAACCGGAAATGCGTTTGGATTGCCGCAACGCGCATAGAGATAGGCGGCAAGGGTAAGCCCGAGGACACAGCCGGCAATGCTATCGACCGGAAAATGAAGCCCGGCGACGGTCCGATTGATCGCGATCCGCGCGGCCTGCCGCATCAACATCTTGCCGAACTCGATGTCATCGTAAGGGTATTTGCCGACTTCGCGCATCAACAACCACAGCAACCGGGCCATGGTGAAAGACTCCGTCGAATGGCCGCTTGGCAAGGATGCGTGAGGCGGCGTCCAGATCATCGGCTGAATTTGAGCCGAATATTCGAATGGCCGCTTGCAACGCAACGCGTATTTGAACCGCATTTCCACGAGGTTCGCCAGCGTCTGCGCAATGGACAGCAATTCCAGTGTATATGGTGTCCTTGATGGATCAATATACAATATCGACCGAAGATACTCGGACGGTGTTTTAAGCTGTGAAAGTATCTCTGATATACGATCCTGTCGTAAATCTGAATAATTTGCGACTATATTAAGCTGTTTTCGAAAGACGGCTTCGGTAGGCCGCGTCATATCGACAAGTGGCGCTTTGGCAGCCCCTGCGTCGCTCTCCCTGTGCCAGAGATGCGCCTTGTGAAATCTTGGATCGTAGTAAAAGCCAAGGCATGACGCCAATTCAAAAACAAGGAGGCTTGATCGTATTGCTGGGCCAAGCCCAGCCAGCGATTCCACGTCCTCCGGATTGTTCTCGGCGACTACGACGTCGACCTCTTTCCAGGTTCCGGCGATCCCATCGCGATTTGTGATCAGGCCCTCGACAATAATCGGATCGTCCTGCGGTCCGGAGCTGGAGGATCCACTAAATCCGGAAAATCCGCTGAAGCCGGAGAATCCACTAAAGCCACTTTCAGGTGCACCACCTTCAACTGGCATGACAGGCACCCTCCCATTTTTCCCGGAATTCTCGGACTATATTCAGCTGGGAACTCCGGCTTGCCGCATCGTATCTGCGAAGTACCGCCCCACATCAAATTGGGCGCTGGGCGACCGCTCCATCCAACTTGTGATCGTCAGGTCCGGTTCGAGATCAAGCAATTGTCGGACCGTCTTTTGCGCGCCGGTAGTATCCCCGAGTCGCATTTGGGCGACCGTCTTCACGCGAAGAGTGGAGGTGTGAATGCGATTGGCACGCAATGAATGCTCCGCCAGCTCCAGAGCACGTCGATTGTCACCCGCGGCAATGCAGGCCGATGCAGCCAGCGACAGGAAATAGTATCTGTTGGGGTCGCGCGGCGCGAGATGAAGCGCTCGTTCGGCGTCGCGCACAGCGAGATCGCCATCGCCACGAAAGGCGTTCAGCGTTCCGCGCAATAAGCGGGCTGTGGCGTCGTTCGGGCTGTACTCGAGAGCAGCGTCATAGCGATCCTGTGCATCGTCCAGCCGATGCAACAGGCTGGTTAGGACGGATCCTTCGGCGATGAGGGCCGGAACATTCGTCGGATCTATATCGAGGGCGCGCTTCGTGTTTTGCAGAGCGATCTGTCCCTCTGCTTTAGGCGAGTCGGTCCAGCCTTGCTGAACGCGCAGCACGTGCCATCGCGCCATCCATGCTCTCGGCGATGGAAGATTGGGCGATCGCTCGATCAAAGTTTCCAAGAGGTCTCGAGCGAAATTGAAATCGCGCGCCGACAGCCGATGCATAAGGGTAACCGCACCGATCAGAAGCGAATGCCCTTCGAGCGTGGGCATCGGGTTTTCCATGGCTCGGCTGACTTCGGCCGCACAGATGGCGCGATGGATGCTATGCGCAAGCTCCAAGGTTGCGCTGGCGTCGGCCATCAGCTCGTTGATGTGAGATTGCAGATGATTGGCCCATATGACCCGGCTCGTGCCGACTTCCGCCAATTCCAGATCCACGACCATATTTTCGTGGCCGCTGTATGTCCCTGACAGAACGAAATCTGCGTTTAATGCGCTGCCTATTTCGGCGAGCGACGCGCGGCGCATCCGAAAGCCGGAGCTGGACAGGCGCGAAATTACGTTGACCTCGGCTGATGTGGACAAAGCTACGATAAGGTTTTCGGCCAGCACCTCGCCAAGCGCAAAATTATCGCGGGAACGATTCCGAGTAATAAGCGGAACGACTGCGATGGTCGGCAACAGGTCTTCGTGCCGGATCACAGGCATTATTCGGCTGAACGCCCCGACCGGATGCACACGATAAGCATGAATTGGTGCTTCGACATTGCGAAGGTGGCATGCGCCGATGTCCTCGAATTCGGCGTCGAGTTCGCTGGAAAGCTGATCGCGCAGATCGGCGGTCGCCACAATCTCGCCTGGCTGGGCGACCCCGAGGAGCCGGGCGGCGATATTCACGTGTCGACCATAAATATCGATATGCCCATGATGGATGACGTCGCCGAAATCGAGTCCAATTCTAACCTGCAAGCGCCGTTCTCGCGCTATGCTGAGGTTTTGCGTCTCGATCGCCTTCAAGATGGCGAATGCGGCGAAAACGGCGTTACTCGCGTCGTCAAATTCGACAAGCGCTCCATCTCCGAGCATCTTTACGAGGCGGCCGCTATTTCCAGGGATGATTTCCTGCCGGAGATTGTCCACGAACCGCAACCAGGTTCGCAGCGTGCCCTCTTCGTCGGCCTCGACAAGACGGACGGAGTCGGCGACGTCAACAAAAAGGACCGCTTCGCTCGTCCTCTCGAACTCGTCGAACGCCGCACGTTCCGGCTTGCCGAACAGAGCCTGGGTCATCTGAAACCCGATCACGGTTCCCGACCGCCCCGCCGGTCAATACATTACTGAATACCAGGTGATTTTTCCACCTAATTTTATGAATGAAATATATTTCACTGGAAGCTAGTTATAAGTATAATACGTAGGAAATAATTATATATATAATTGGATATACACTGGTACTTCAGCCGTTTCCGACCAATTGATCTGGAATCGTATCGTGTTTTCATCGCCTCCGGGTTTCTAGGCAGTTTGGACAGATTTGGATCAAGGAGAGCAACGCCGCAATCCCCGATTTTCAGCGCCCTCCTCAATGTGCGACCTCAGCGGCAGCGGCAAGCAGGTCGCCCGGGCTAGCGGCGCCGAACATGTTCGCCCCGCCGTTCGCCACCTCGGTGAAGCTCCAGCGAACTACACCATCCCGGTCGAGCAGGAATTGGCCCACAAGCTGTGCCCGGTCGGGCGGCGACACCTCCGTCTCTGCGTCCGTCATTTCGTAGCCATCCTTCCGGTTGAGGATATCGGCTGCAGCATTCGGGTGCATGGGTTCTGGCAATTCGCCCGGCAGATCGACCTTGAGCGCCATGGCATCGTCCATGCCGACCCTGTAGGGCCACTCAGTCTGGCCCTTGACGAATTGCAGGTTGGGCAGGCCGAAGGCCTGGTGCGAGACTCGTGCCGGATCGGCCGCGGCTAGCATCGCCGGCATCGGGTGGAAGCGGAAATAGAGCCGCGCCCGCGCCACCGGCGTGTTGACCACGGCCAGGCTCTGTACGCCCCGTTCGCGCAAGGCAGGCTCGAGACGAGCCAAGGCGGCGATGTGCCGCCGGCAGAACGGGCAGTGCAGTCCACGATAGAGCCCGATCAGCACCGGACTTCGCCCACGGAAATCGTCGAGAGCGACCTTGCCCTCGCGGGTCACGGCATCGAGAACGACGTTTGGTGGGCGGTCGCCCGGTCCCAGCGGTCCTTCGCTATTGATTGCGGGCATGTTCAACTCCTTTATCGGGTCAGTCGAGAAACGGCAGGACGGCGAGTGATTCAGGATCAAGATGGTGCTTGGCGCATACATTCTGCGCCAGCGCGAAATAGCGTTCCGCCTCAGGCAGACGATCCATATCAAGGTTCAGCGTCGCCAAGCCATCATAGCATGGATAGAGAAGCTGCGGCTCGCCGGATTCGAGCGCGACCTCGAGCGCCTCGCCATAACGCCGCGCCGCCGCCTCGGGGTTGCCGTGGCATTGGTGGATCTGCGCGAGGACAGTGAGAGGAACCGCCAGATGTTCGCGCTGGTCGAGCGCGCGGTCGAGTTCTATCGCTTCCTCCGCGGCCGGGATCCCTTCCTCGCCGCAGCGGTCGGTAAAGGTGCAGGAAGCGACGGCCAGGTTGGCGAGCAGGCGTGCCTGGAAGCCGAGGTCGCCTATGCGGCGCGCGATGTCGAGGCCGCGTCGGCAGAGTTCCATGGCGCGCGCGGGATCGGTCGTCGTGTAGAGCACGCTCAGATTCGTGTAGCCGCGGCACGCCGCCGTCAGCAAGCCGTTCTGTTCGGCGACCTCGATGCTGCGCTCGACATTGCCAAACGCTTCGTGGCTGCGTCCGAGCCGTGCCAGCGCCACCCCCTTGGTGTTGAACGCTTCAGCCTTTGCCCGCGCCACTTCGATGATGATCTCCGCCCCGGCCTCGATGTCGATCATATCGACGGAACCAAGTGCAGTGTCCGCAAGCTCCACTGAGCGCGCATAGTCGCCGGTCCGGCATGCCAGACGCCCGAGTTCCTGCAGCAGATGAGCTCGCTCGATCGGCGCATCCGCCTCTTCCAGCAGCGCGCTCGCGTTGCTATAGTGCGTTTCGGCCTCACTGCGCCTACCGGCATCCCACAGCAGACGGCCGATCTTGCGCAGAATCCGCGCAGACCCGGCTCGGTCGCCCGCCGCTCTAAAGGCGTCCAGTACCTCCCCATAATGCGTAAAGGCCAGGTCGCGGCTCCCCGCCGGCCCATACAGGTCGCCGATGCGCTCGCGCAGCATGTTTCGGTCGCTAGCATCGGCCCCCTCTCCGGAAAGAGCATCGAGCGCCTGTTCGTAGTAGCGGATGGCGTCGGCATTGGCGTGGGAGGCCCGCGCGCGGTCTCCCGCTTTCATCAGATAGAAAGCGCCTTTCCTTCTGTCGGCGCTCGCGGCGAAATGATAGCCGAGCATGACGAGATCCTCGAGGCGGGATGGATGGATGCCAGACATCCTTTCGAGGGTGGTAGCGACCTTGCCATGCATCTCCGTCCGCTGCCTGTGAAGCAGACTGTTGTAGATAACCTCCCGCAAAAGCGACTGAGTGAACCGGCACGACCGCATCTCCAGTTCGCTGGCGCCCTGGGTGTCCTCGACGATCTCCGCCTCGCACAAGATGTCGATCGCCTCTTCCACCCTGTCGGCCGAGATTTCGGCGGTCGCCGCAAGCAGACCGATAGGAAATTGAGGGCCGACGACCGCGGCTTCCTGTGCCAGTTGCCGCACCCAGCCGGGCAGCCTATCTATACGTGGCAGGAGCATCGCCTGTATGCTGGCCGGGATCTCCGCTGCGTCGCCGTTGCTGACGGTTTTCCATTTGCCCTCGCTCCGCTCGATGACTCCCTGTTCGAGGAGGGCGCGAACGATCTCCTCCACGAAAAGCGGGTTGCCGTCGGTCCGTTCCAGAATACGCCGGCAGAGCTTTGGCGATGTGCGGACCCAGTCCTCCCCGAGCTGGGCCGCAAGCAGCTTCTGCCCGTCCTCCGAACTGAGCGAGGTCAGGCGCAATGCCGTCCGGCTGATCCGGGCCGTATCCATCTGGTCGGCCGCGACCGTCGACCGCAGCGTCAAAAGAACCATTAGCGGCCGCCTATCCAGCCGGTCGATGACGAAGCGAAGCGCCTCCAACGACGCCTGATCCGCCCAATGCAAATCCTCGACGATGATCAGTAGGGGCGATAGTGACAGCCGCCTCTCGAACAAGGTCCGCACGGCGAACAATATCTGCCGGCGGAGCTGTTCCGGCTCGAGATGCCGAAAAGCCGGATCGGGGTCTTCGAGACCTAGTACATGCAGATAGAGCGGCATCAGCCGGTCAATCTCGTCGCCGGAGAGGCCCAATTCGAGCAGAGATTCGGCGAGCTTCGCCCGCGTTTCCGTCTCCGAGGCCATGTGGCTGATGCCGTAAGCGCTGCGGAGGATGGCGGCCAGCGTGCCATGGGACTGTTCGCCGAGAGGTGAACAGGCGGCGGTGCGGATGGCTAGCGAATCGAACCGTCGGTCGTCGCGTATATACGCGACGAACTCGTTGACCAGACGGGTCTTGCCGACACCGGCGGCGCCCACGACCCGGACGAGTTGGGCACTACCTGCGCAGGCGAGGTCGAGGCAGTCGCACAAACGTGCGAGTTCGGCGCGGCGGCCGATCAATGGCGAACCGAGCCCCAGCGCCTCCAGGCCGCGCGCGGGGCGCGGTGCATCGAGCGGTCCGGTCAGGCGATGCACCAGAACATTTCCTATCCGCCCGCGCAGCGTTACGTCGCCGAGCGATTCATAGGCGAATGCGTGACGTGTCAGCCGATGGGTCAGCGGGCCGACGAAGATATCGCCGGGCGCGGCAAGCGATTGCAGCCGCTGCGCTGTGTTCACCGTGTCGCCTATCACCGAGTAGGAGGCGCGGCTTCCCGAACCAATTTCCCCGGCGATGACCGGGCCGGTATTGATGCCGACATGCAGCTTAAGGCGCGGCCCTGCCGTGTCGGCGAAGACCTGACGCACCGCATCTGTGCGCCGCACCATGTCCAACGCAGCCTTGAGCGCTCGCTCGGGATCGTCCTCATGCGCGATCGGCGCACCGAAGAGCGCCAGCATGGCGTCGCCGATGAACTTGTCGACATAACCGTCGAAACACTCCACCGAGGCGGTCATTTCGTGGAAGAAGTCCGACTGCAGCGACCGCACGATCTCGGGATCGAGCGCTTCGCAAACGGCGGTGAATTGGCTGAGATCGGCAAACAGCACGGTTACCACCCGCCGGCCGCTTTCGCCTTCCGGATGACTGACCGAAGCATTCGCCACGGTCATGTCCGTCTGCGGGAGGCCCGATACGGACAGTGGCGATGTAACGATTATACCCGGCGCAGCGCCGTTCAGCCCAGAGCCGCATTTCGGACAGAAGGCGAATTCAGGAGCGCAGGCATAGTCGCAACGGGGACAATGACTAGAGAGCTTCCTGCCGCATTTGGGGCAGAAGGCAAAACTACTCTCGATGCCAAATCCACAACCGACGCAGTCCATCGTCCACCCTCGTTGGACAATGTTTCCGCTGCACCCGGGCAGGCCAGGCCACGGCTAGACAGCCGCAGTGTGGACCCGGCAGGCAATCGCGGCAACTGGAATCAGTTCTACACAGCTCCGTCATCCGAAAAGCATGGGAAAATATGGCGCGCCCGGGGAATAGAATTGCAAACTCCTTTGCTATCGCTTGTGCAGCGCAATTGTAGAAACGGACCATTTCGCCTCGCCCATTCCCGTCATCGGCTATGTCGCGCCATCAGGACCATCCGGGTTGCAGAGGGCCTCGTCCCGTTCTTGCCATCTGGAACACAATCGTACGGCCGGCCACGTTCGAATGGCGGTATGGTCGCGGCAAGCAAGATGCACTATTCCGCGCAGGCAACCACTTCGCCCGGCTCAGGGAACAGGCCGGCACCGCGCCGCCCGCTCACCGTCGTTGGAGGAAGCGAGCGGAGCTGTTTGGCGCGGAATGCCCTATGGCCCAGTGGCTGCTATCGATGTCCTGAACGCGGCCTCATTCGAACTTGGCAAAAAATGCCGCCATCACGACTGATCGACCATTGCGTGAACGGGCTGGCAGAGTCGATTTTTACGCTACGCCCAAATGACGATCGGAGATCCCATTTTGGCAACTTCCATGAACGGTCCGATGAAGTGATCCTTTGCAGCGCCTTATGGAGATGTGTCGTGGAAAGCGACTTCGCTGCCGCCCAGGTTCATTTGAGGAAGGCTCGGATTTCCCTCCGTGGCAGCGACAGGGTCAGCGAGGAGGCGATAGAAGCGCTTGATCTCTTGATCGTGGCTGTAACGACGGCCGAATTCGTGCGCGATCAGAGAAATATTATCTGGTTCCCCAATGCGGCTATTCGGCATCCGCGACCAAGCTGAAAACAGACGTCACAAGCTGGATTTTATCCGCATCACTCGCGGGGCAAATCAGGAAGTGCTAAAATTACCCAACTGGATAGAGGGAGGATTCCAATGAAAGCGTCGTCTATTTGTTTCCCGGTAGCGGTGCTGCTGGTCCTCGTTGGCATGGTTTGGGGTATTGAGATGGCCATCTCGCAAGACCATTCGGCCATGCCCGCACACGCTCATTTGAACCTGCTCGGGTGGGTCTCGCTATTCCTCTTCGGGATTTTCTACCATCTACATCCGGAAATCGACCGGAGCCGCATCGCGCTCGTTCAGGCTTCCGTCTGGATCGTCGGAACGGTGATCCTCGTGATCGGCGTCGGCTTGGTTCATACCGGGCATGAGAGCGGCGATCCCATTGCTGCCGTCGGCTCGCTGATCGTGTTGCTTGGGATGTTGATGTTCGGCTGGATCGTGATCGGACGGCAAAGGAGAGGACAGGCAGCAGGTAAACGCCTGACGCCGGCCGAATAGCTCACTGCTATCCGCTCTCAGCCGTTAATAAGCCGCGTACTCCCGACCCGGCCGAGGCGTCTGGGGGCTTTGGGGCGTGAGCCACGCGTAACCATCAATCACCCGAGTCGGCTATCAGTCACGGCAAACCCGCTCGCGTACAATAATCTCACGGTGGTGGCGCCAGTGCCGGCGAACTTCTATCCAGCACCGCTCATGGTGACGGCGCCATCCGTAATGGTTACCGACATACCAGCCTCTATGGAGACCATTATCCCGGTAATCTCGATCCCGGCGACCCCAATCGTCACGGTCGTGATGTCTATGGTGATGCCATCCGTTGCCGGCTTCGATCGTGACGCCGACGGACTGAGCCATGGCACTCGATGCGGTAAGGCCGCTGATAACGATAGCCGCCGCTACAAGAAGAGCTTTCATGGCAGATCCTCCATTATAAGTTCATGTAATAAATCCTCCAGGGCTGGGTTTCGTTCCAGGAACAAACTGTTTCGGCGTGATTCCACGAGGTTACCGGCATGGCAGACGGCACGGCGCGAGACCTCGCACCAAGAGGGCTGCACATTTCGGAAGCCCACGAATTCGTGGTTAAAGCCGGTATTTGAGCGATCTTGGATGCACCTCGTTAGCAAAGCATAACATACGGTCCCGGTTCAGCGACGTTTGGCGAGGGCTGAACATGTTGAAGCGCTTCCTTGAATGCGAACGCGGCAATTACGCGATGATCACGGTGATTACCATGATCCCGCTGATGGCGGCCGTTGCCGGAGTTGTCGATTTCACCGGTACGAGGGATGATGCGGCGGAGCTGCAGAATGCACTCGATGCAACCGGGCTTGCTATCGGCACCAAATATTATTCCGGCATGACGCAAACTGAACTTCACCAATTGGGGGTACAGTTCTTTGCGGCGAACATGCTCATCCCGACGAGCGAAGACCTGCAGATTGCGGATGCCGACACAATGCCAGGCCTCGACGTGTCCGCGAGCGACGACGGCGACGCGCATTTCATCTCCGTGGCCTCAAGCATCCATCATCCGGGAATCGTCGGTGGACTGAACTGGACCGCTCATCGATCGTCCTATGTCAAGGTAACACCCGGCCAGCCGGCGTGCGTCCTGGCCCTCGACCCGACAGCATCCGATGCTATCAAGATTCAGGGCTCCACCAATGTCTCCATGCCGGGTTGCGTCATCGCGTCAAATTCGAATGCGTCGGATTCCGCCTATCGCGGTGGATCGGCCAGGATAAAGGCGGCATGTGTGCTTGCAAGCGGCGGCGCCGTCGGGTTCGCTAGCGGGACCAACCTCGCTTGCGGAGCCCCACTCGAACATCAATATCCTTCGTTCGATCCTCTCGCAGGCGTAACACCTCCCGCTTATACGGCGTGCCAACTGATCCCCGGAGGCAAGGCCGTCACGCTGTCTCCCGGCACCTACTGCAACAAGGACTGGGGCGGCAACATCACGCTCAATCCTGGCGTCTACATTCTTCGGGGCATCGACATCAAGCTCGGAGGCAATGCCAGCCTTACGGGATCGGGCGTGACGATCTTCCTCATGGAAGGATCGCAGTTCACCGCCAATGCCAACAATGTCGTGAAGCTGTCCCCGCCGACGAGCGGCGACTATGCCGGCATCACGATCTTCCAGGATCACGGGAACACATCGCCGCTGACCATCAACGGCACATCTGGTTCACAAGTCAGCGGCTTCATCTATGCGCCGGATGCGCCCATCACCTACACCGGCAATTCCGACATGACGGCGTCTGGCGACTGCCTCAGAGTTGTCGGCGACACCGTCGAGATGAATGGGAACTCTGCTGTCAAATCGGATTGCACAGCAGAACTTGGTGGTCGCAAGGCGTATGCAGGGCGCGTGGTCACGCTGGTAAGGTAGGCCGAAGCAGCGCGCCTCCTTCCTCATTGTCGCCAAACTGTGGGCAAACCCTGGCCATCCGGCGGGACTCACAATCGAGGAAAGTTATCCCATGAAACGCGCTTATCAGCTCATCGTATCTTGTTCCGTCATCGCCTTGCTGGCCGGCCCGGCATCCGTACTGGTGCCGCATTCCCTCATAGCTTCAGCCCATGCGGCAGCAGGAGGTAACGGCGGTGGGAATGGTGGTGGAAACGGTAACGGTGGCGGCAATGGCAACGGCGGCGGAAACGGAGCCGGTAACGGAGCGGGGAATAGCGGCCACGGCACATCCGGAATGGGAACGGGTATGGGCCACGCTGGCCATGGCTTGGCGACTTCGACCGCAGCCAAAGACAAGAGCACGACGGGACTCGCCCATGCCATTGGCGTGGTCTCGACGACACCGGCCTCTCCGCATGCCCTAGAAGCACTTGAGACAGCCCTCGCCTCGATTACAGCTCGATCGACCTCCTCGCAGACGGACGATGCCACGTCAGCAACCCATCGATCTCAATAACGGTCGAGGGAAGCTCGCGGCCCTGAAACGCAAAACGCCCCGCCACCATTCGGCAGCGGGGCAATAAAGCGTTTCAGTCAGGTCTGGGTTCACGAACTTCCCGTCCCCTCCCCAACCACTGCGTCCGCTTTTTGTTTCAGCACGACAGACGCCTCCGATTGGCCCGAACTTTTCTGCGATAACCGCTAACCACCTTGTTCATGGACTCGCCGGTGGCCAAAGCGAAGCCAGCTTCTCCGGCTCGATTTTCATCAACCTTAGCCATGTCATCTGCAGGCTTCGAACCCGAGCATGGACATATCGAACCCATCCGTAGCCACGAAGTCAGGCGCTCGAGGCGTTGCGGCTGATCCGCATCGACTGCTCCGCGGCCAGTCGTGTCACCATCTCGTTCAACGTGATGTCCTTGCACTTTTCGATCATCCCGACGATGAGGGTTTCATGCACATCAAGGCTGGAAGCTCGACAACGGCCCTGCGGTCGTGGCTTCAACTCGCCGATTTTGGCCCGTGCAATCCAGCGGATCGCGCTCGACCCACCCACGACCCCATTACATTATTGACGAAGTGTGCGGAGCGTGTGATTGTACACGTGTACAACGACACGAGAGGGCACTCGGGGAAAAATCTGCAAACGTGTACACGGTCATCTGAGCGTCGTTGAAAAGCCCTAGAGGCAGATGGCCGACACTGACAGTAGAGGCGCTGGCGTTCACCCTTCGTGGACTGCACAGAGGCAAGGAGGAGGAAGAGATGGCAAAGCATTTCCTGATTGGCATAGCCGCGGCTGCCATTGCGGCATCGGTTTCATATACCGCATCCGCCAAGGACGTGACGATCAGCGTATGGGCCGGCGGTACCGGGCCGAATGAGACATACCGCGTCGACAATATCGAGGTTGCCGCCGGGTTGCTTGAGCGGCAACATAGCGCCACCGGCGATGATCTCCACATCAAGGTGGAAAAAAAGGTCTATCCTACCTGGGACGATTTCAAGCAAGCCGTCACTCTGGCGGCACAGGCGGGAAAGGCTCCCGATATTGTCGTCACCGGGCATGAAGACATCGCGCCCTGGGCGCAGTCTGGCATCATCGTACCGGCGGAGGACTATCTGAACCTCGATTCATGGCCGCTGAACGACATCTACAAGAACCTCCTCGACATCGCCTCGTATGGCGGCGTTCTCTATGGATT
>JGI26528J50254_1000769_pt1 | contig 20257 bp, 20 predicted proteins | sample ThiBiot_300_plan_FD_50254 | JGI IMG/M metagenome (IMG submission 50254)
TGGCAGCCAGGAAGTAGCTGGCGTGCTCGTCGTCGAGGTTGACGACGCCGCGCGCCGCGCGTCGCAAGAGCGTGGCCTTCGCTTCGCGGTACTCGGCCATGTTGCCGTGGTGGTCGAGGTGCTCGGGCGTAAGGTTCGTGAACACGCCGACCGCGTACTCGACCGCGTCGAGCCGGTGCAATGAGAAGCCGTGCGAGCTAGATTCCAGCACCACGTGGCTGGCGCCAGCGCGCAGGAAGCGGCCAAGTAGCGCCTGCACCTCGCTCGCCTCCGGGGTCGTGAAGTGCCCGGCGAGCGGAGCGAGCGGAGTAGTGCCGATGGCCATGCCAGCCGTGCTGAGAAGGGCAGCTTGGTGGTTACCGAGGAGCAGCCACTGGAGGAGGTAGCTCGTCGTGGTCTTGCCGTCCGTCCCGGTAACGCCAAGCACGCGCAGCTTGGTTGACGGTTGCCGTTCGAACGCGGCGGCTAGGAACGGCAGGGCGCGCCGAGCGTCGGGCACCGTCATGTACGGGACGCCAAGGTCAGCGGTTTGGGGCGTCTCCCCGATCAGGGCTACTGCGCCGGCGGCAACCGCGGCGCCCAGGAAAGCGTGGGCGTCGAACTTGGCGCCACGGCGCGCCACGAACAGGTCGCCTGGCTTTACTCGCTGATGGTCTTGGGCAACGCCGGAAACACGCGTGGCGTATTGACTGGTCTGTCTACCACCACTTTCCGCCGTGGCCAACGGGAACAACTCAGGGGCGAGGGACCGCGCCGTGGCCAGCAACTCACCCAATGCGAGCGGCCCGGGTCCACCGTCGTCAGCAGCTAGCTCCTTGGCTTCGCGGCTCATGAAAAGCCAACTAACCGACGACGGGCGCCGTCAGTCCATGGCGCTCGAGCAAGTCGAGGACCTTGCGCAGGTCTGGGTCGTTCACGAAATCGAGGTCGTCGCCAGGCACGACCACTACCGGCGAGAGCGTGTAGTCCTCGATCCAGCCCTCGTAGAGGTCGTTGAGGCGTTGCAAGTAGCCGTCGTCGATGGTCGCCTCGTAATGCCTGCCGCGTTGCGCGATGTGGCGCTTGAGGGTGCCGAGATCGGCGCGCAAGTAGATGAGCAGGTCGGGAGGCCGTAGCGCTGCCAGCACCGCGTAGTAGAGGGTGCGGTAAGAAGTGTGGTCGCGGTCGTCCATCACGCCGTCGTCGTGGAGGAGCCGCGCGAAGATGGCGGCATCCTCGTAAACGGTGCGGTCCTGGATGACGCGCCTGCCAGGGTTGACCTCGCGCAGGTGCTGCTTGAGGCGCGCCGCCAGGAAGAAGACTTGCGAGTGAAAGGCGTAACGCGGCATGTCGGCGTAGAAGTCCTCGAGGTACGGGTTCTCGTCCACCGCCTCGTAAACGGGCGCCAAGTGGTAGCGCTGCGACAACACCCGCGTGAGGCTCGACTTTCCCGCGCCGATGTTGCCTGCCACGGCCACGTAAACCCCACCCGCGTTCATCTCGCGCCCGCCCACGTGCGGATCTGCGTTAGCAGTTCCAGCCGCTCGTCCTCGTTGCCGACGAAATCTATGGCCCCGGCGTCGATGACCTTGACGGGAGTGTGCCAGCGGCTGAAGAACTCGTCGTACGCGGCAGTGATGCGCTCTAGGTAATCGGCGGCTATCTCCGTCTCGAACGGCCTGCCGCGCTTGGCGATGCGCTCGAGCAGCACTTCCGGCTGCGCCCGCAAGTACACCACCAGATCCGGGAGGGGGAGACGCGACCTGAGCTGCTCGAACAGCTCGCGGTACAGCTCGAACTCGTCACCGGTAAGCGTCAACGACGCGAACAGGAACGTCTTGTCGAACACGTAATCGGCCACCGTGTGCGTCTGAAAGAGCGGCGCCTGCGCCAACTCCGAATGCTGCCTGAAGCGCGAGAGGAGGAAGAACGTCTCCGTCTGAAACGCGTAACGCGCCGGCTCCTCGTAGAAGTGCGCGAGAAACGGGTTCTCCTCGACCACCTCGACCAGTAGCCGCGCCCCCAGATCGTCCGCTAGGTAGCGCGCTAGGCTCGTCTTGCCAACACCGATGGGACCTTCAACGACTATGGTTGCCATCACTCTGGCGGAGCATACCGCGCACTTACAACGGTCGTCCGCTGCGTTCTGCTGGGCGGCTTGGCCGTGCTACAATCCCCGGAACCGATGGAAGACAACCCTCCGGAACGATCATCGCGCTCACGGCGCGGCTTACCCCTCCTCTTAGTCTTAACCCTCTCTAGCGTCGTCATGGCGCAGGCCCCCGCGACTGGCGCGGCGGGCATAACCGCGCTGCAGATCGTCGGGCTCGTGCTGCTGCTCGCGGCCTCCGCTTTCCTCTCGACCGCGCACACGGCGCTCACGATGGCGGGTGACTGGAAGCTCAGGCGCTTGCGTGAGGAAGGCGACGTGCCGACCGGCGCGACGGCGCTCCTCGAGCGCAACCCCGCCCGCTTCATAACCACCCTGCTCATCGGCAACACGGCCGTCAACGCCGCCATCGCTGCCCTCGTCCTCGACTTCTTCCTGCTGAACGCCAGCGCCATGGGCATCAGCCAGGTTGGCGCCGTGGCGTTGGCCATCACCGTGGCTTCTATCGTCATCCTCTTGTTCTGCGAGTTGGCGCCGAAGTCCATCGCCGCGCACGACCCGGTGCGCGTCACGAAGTTCGTGCTGCGGCCCGTGTACGCCCTCTCGATCGTGCTCTACCCGCTCGGGTTGGCGTTCAACTGGTTGACCGGGCAGTTCCTGCGCGTCTTCCGCATCGAGCCGACGCGCGCCGCCCTCATGTCGGAAGTCGAGCTGCGGCACATGCTGCAGAGCGCGGAGGAATCCGGCGTCATCGAGGCGCAAGAGCAAGCCATGATCAAGGGCGTCATAGACCTCGAAGAGACGGTCGTCCGCGAAGTCATGACCCCGCGCGTTGACGTGGTCGGCATCAGCGGCGACGCGGGGCTCAAGGAGCTCCAGGCCCTCGTCACCGAGCACGGCTACAGCCGCCTCCCCGTTTACGGCGAGGGCGTCGACGACATCAAGGGCATGATCTACGCCCGCGACCTGCTCCCTTACCTCGGCCAACTGGAGGCCCTCGCCACCACCAAGGTCAGCGACCTCATGACCGCCGTCCAGTACGTGCCGGAGACGCTCTCCGTACTCAGCCTCCTGCGCGAGATGCGCCAGCGCAAGAACCACATGGCCGTCGTCGTCGACGAGTTCGGCGGCACCTCCGGCGTGGTCACCCTCGAGGACATCATCGAGGAGATCACCGGCGAGATCTACGACGAGACCGACGAGGATGAAGTAGAAGACATCGTCGACTTGGGCGAAGGCAAGTTCCAACTGCAGGGCGGAACGCACATCGAGACCATCGCCGCGAAGCTCAAGCTAGAGTTCGACCCGAACGGCGATTACGACACGCTCGCAGGTTTCCTCATCGACCAACTCGACCACATCCCGCAGGCGGGTGAGGAAGTCACCCTTCAGGGAATGCGCTTCGAGGTCGAGCAGGCCGACGAACGCCGCGTGATCAGCGTGGTCGCCAGCCCCATCAGCGAACCTGCTCCGCCCGTGGAACCCGAGCGGGTGGAAGGCTAGGTCGCGTCAGTTCGAGTAGACGCGCTCTACGCGCGGCATCAGCCGGGTCAGCAGTTCGTACGACACGGTGTTGATGCTGCGCGCCAACTCCTCGGCGTCCGGCCCGGAGCCGCCCCACATGGTGGCGCGATCGCCAGCAGCGACCGGCCCGGCAGCTCCGACGTCGAGCAGGAGCTGGTCCATGCACACGCGCCCGATCACAGGGCAACGGACACCGTTCACACTCGCCCAACCCAGGCCGGTGAGGAGGCGCGGGTAACCGTCCGCGTAACCGAGCCGCACCGTGGCCACCTGCGTGGTGTGCGGCGCCTGCCATAGCGCCCCGTACGACACCGTCGTTCCGGCAGCTACGCGCTTCACGAACGTGATGGGTGCGCTGAAGCGCATGACGGGCGTGACGCGCGGCTCCATGGCCGCGATCACGTCGCTCGAGTGGTAACCGTAAAGCACGATGCCAGGCCGCACCATGTCGTAGTGCGCTTCCGGGTAGGCGAAGATGGCCGCCGAGTTCGCCACGTGCCGCAGCGGCACCTGGATGTAGTGCCGCGCCAGCTCCCGCAGCGCCAACTCGAACGCCTCGATCTGCGCGAGGGTGGCGCTGCGCGAAGCGGCGTCGGAGTCTGAGAAGTGCGTCCACACCCCCTGCAGCTCGAGGTCGTGCCCGTCGAGGATCTTGACGGCAACTTCGGCCGTCTGGCTCCACGGCAGGCCAAGCCGGCCCATGCCAGTGTCGACCTTGAGGTGGAGGCGCAACGTCCGCGGCAGGTCGGTGGCCAGGTAGGCGTCGACCGAGGCCTCGTCTGTCGCTACCAGCGCAACGCCGAGGTCGCAGAGTTCCGTGATCGTGGTTCTGTCTCGTATGGGGCTCAACAGCAGTATCTCGTTGCTTAGCCCGGCCGCGCGAATGGCGCGAGCCTCGCCAGGGGTAGCCACCCCGAACCACTGCACGCCGCTGGCAGCCAGGCGCTTGGCTACTTCAGGCAGGCCGTGGCCGTAACCGTCGGCCTTGACCATGGCCATGGTCTTGACGGCCGGTGCAACGCTCTCCCTCACGAACGCGAGGTTCTGCGCCAACTTTCCGAGGTCGACGTGCGCCACGGGGTTCTCAGACATGGGTGAGTGTAACAGGCGCCCGGACGGCTCCTAGCGCGTCCAGCTCGTCCTGCGCTCGACGGACTTCGCGACCGATGACGCCATCAAGGTCAGGATGATGTAGAGCAGGGCCACCGTGTTGAACGGCGGGAAGACCTCGAAGTTCGCTGCCTGGAACTCGCGGGCGCGCTGAGTGATGTCGCGCACGGAGAGCACCGAGAGGAGCGAGGTGTCCTTGAGCATGGCGATGAACTCGTTACCGAGCGGCGGCACCACGATGCGCAGGGCCTGAGGAAGCACGACGAACCTCGCCGTCTGCCAGGTCGAGAGGCCCAAGCTGCGCGCGGCTTCGGATTGGCCGCGGCCGATGGCCTCGATGCCCGCCCGGAAGATCTCGGCCATGTAGGCCGCGTAACCGAGGCTGATGCCGACGATGCCACGCGTGACCCGCGACATGTCGATGAAGCCGCCCGTGGCGTCGCGAATGGCGCCCTGCAAGGGGAATCCCACGTACAAGATCACCACCAGCATGGGAATGCCGCGCAGCACGTCGACGTAGAGCTCAGACAGGAGGCGCAGAGGGTGGTGTTCGCTCTGCCAAGCAGCGAAAGTCAACGCCAGCCCCAGGACCCCCAAGACGAGCATGAGCATGGCAGGCCGCTTGAGGGCAGGGGCGAGGAACGACGTGCTCCACAGCACGTTCGCGCCTGCTGGCACGTCGGCGCTGGGTATGAGCGCGGAGCTCACTTGGCCGGTCGCCAAGCGGTCGAGGGCGGTGGCGGAGTCGGTTACGGCGCGCACCGACTGCGGGCCAACCGCACCAGGGTAGGTGCCGAGCTTGGCGGGATCGGTCGCGCTAGTCGGCGTGCCCTGCACTATGGCGAGACGCCCCTCCGGCGAACCGATCAGCACGAACTGCTCCTTGGGGAGGGCGAACACGGCGGCGGCCCCCACGAGGAGGGCCGCCGAGCCGATTAGGAAGTTGCGTAACGTGTGGTCGCCTAAGCGCAGGAGCTGCAAGCCGGCTAGTAGCAAGCCAAGAGCCGAAGCGGCCAGGTAAGCGACGACGGTGACGAGCACCGTAGTGCCGACGCCAGGGAGAAGGAACTTGAGAGCGGCTTGGTAGCGCTCAGAGGACGCGAAGAGGTAGACGACGAACGGCAGCGCCGTTAGCAGGATGAGATAACTCGGTCGAATGCGACCTAGAACGCCGCGGCGTAGCGCCGCACGCCGCGCGCTCATTTACTCCTGCCGAAGCGGACGGCCTTGGACCGCCGACGATGCATCGCCTAGCTCCGATTAGGCCGTTACTGTTCTTCGCCCGAGAACCACTTGGCGCCAAGCTCCGCGAGGGTGCCGTCGGCCTTGATCATCTCGATGCCAGCGTTGAGCGCGTCGACCAACTCGTTGCCCTGCTGCACGGCGAACCCGAGCTTGTCGCCGGATTCCACGTTGCGGATGGGCGCGGCGATCTGGCCGGCGTACTGCTGAACGAACGCGTCTGCCGAGGTGTCGTCGATCATGACGCCGTCGACGTCGCCGTTGATGAGCGCCAAGATGGCGGCGTTGAAGTCGTCGTAGATGCGCGTGCGGTCACGGCCGACGAGTTCGAGGGCGAGGTCAGCGTTCGTGGTGCCGTTCTGGGCCCCGAGGATGAGCGAGCCGCCCGTGAAGTCGGCGAGGGTGAGGTCGGAGTCCGCGGTGCGCACGGCGACGGCCTGGTTGACCTCGTGGTACGGCTCGGTGAACTCCACGACCTTGGCGCGCTCAGCGGTGATGCTGATGCCCGAAGCGATCATGTCGAACTCGCCGTTCGCGAGGGCGGCGAAGATGCCGTCCCAAGCGGTGGTCTGGAACTGCGCGACGCAGTTGATGCGCTCGCAGATGGCGTTGACGACGTCGATGTCGAAGCCGACGATGTTGCCGGACTGGTCGACGGTTTCGAACGGCGGGTAGGTGGTGTCCGAGCCGACCACGATGGTACGGCCACCGAGGTCAGGTGCCTGGGCGAACGCCAGCGAGCCGGCCACGACTAGGGCGAGCAAGGTCGAGAAGATGCGCAACATGTGATTACCTCCGCAGGTGAGCGCGCCGCTGCGCGCCAGCAGTTTTACTGTCCCTGCGAGCATAAGCGTGAGCAGCTAGTGGGCGCAACCGCCGCTCGCCCGCGGTTGCCCGTCAGTTAAGAAGAGGTTAGCTCGCGGCGTAGACTTGCCGTGCATGAGCACGACCCTCGACCTGGACGCACCACTGACCGCGAAGACGGTCGACCTCGGTGCGCAGGCCCCCACCAAACTTGCAGCGGTCGGGCTGACCAGCTACCGCGACGTCCTCGGGTACCTACCGCGGCGCTACGAGGACAGGCGCGCGCTGCCGGACTTCGGCAACCTGGTCGATGGCGAGACGGCGACCGTGTCAGGCACGGTCATGAGCCGCGTAGGCAACCGCTCACGCCGCGGCCTGCACGTCTTCCGTGCCGGCATGACCGATGGCCGCGGGCAGCGCCTGACGGCGGTGTGGTTCAACCAACCGTGGCTCGAGAAGCAGGTCTTTCCTGGCGTGCGGCTCATCCTGTCAGGCCGCGTGAAACGCCAAGGCAGTCGGCTCGAGCTGGCCGTGCAAGGGTTCGAGGTCGACGACGACAGCGAATCGCTCTCCTTCAACCGCATCGTCGGCATCTACCCGACCACGCAGGGCCTCAGCCAGGCCTACCTGCGCCGCGCCGCCAAGCGGCTGCTCGACGCGCTGCCGACCCTGCCTGACTACTTGCAGCGCTCCATCCTCGAGGCCAACGACCTCGTGTCGCTCGACCGCGCCATGCGCGCTGGTCACTTCCCTGAGTCAGAGGAGGCGCTCGCCGCCGCCCTGCGGCGCCTGAAGTTCGATGACTTCCTCTTCCTGCAACTCGCGCTCCTGCGCAGCCGCGACCCTGGCCGCGTGGCGCGCAGCTTCGAGGTTAGGCAGGAGTACCTCGACGACTTCAAGGCCCTCCTGCCGTTCTCCCTCACTGAGCACCAGGAGAGCGCACTGCAGGAGATCCTCGCGGACTTGACGGCCCCGCGGCAGATGGCGAGGCTGCTGCAAGGCGACGTCGGCTCTGGCAAGACGGCCGTAGCCGCCGCCGCCATCTACGTGGTGGTGCGCAACGGCGCTCAAGCCGCGTTGATGGCGCCGACGGAGATCCTCGCCAGGCAGCACTTCCTCAACCTGCAGCAGTACCTGTTCCCGCTCGGCGTGCGCATGGAACTCCTCACGGGCACCTTGACGGCAGGGGAGCGGCGGGCGGCGCGGGAGCGCCTGGCCACTGGCGAGGCCGACTTCGTCGTAGGCACGCAGGCGCTCATCCAAGAAGGCGTGGCGTTCGCGGACCTCGGCCTGGCCGTCATCGACGAGGAGCACCGCTTCGGGGTCGAGCAGCGCCGCAGCCTCATAAAGGACCTGCCAGACGTGCTCGTCATGAGCGCAACGCCGATCCCGCGGTCGCTCGCCCTGACTAGTTATGGCGACCTGGACCTCACCACCATCGCAGGCCTGCCGCCAGGCAGGGTGGCGGTCAAGACGGCCCTCGTGCCAGCCACCAAGCGCCTCGAGGTTTACCGCTTCGCGTGGGAGCAGGTTAAGGAGGGGCGCCAAGTGTACGTCGTGACTCCCCTCATCGAGGAGTCGGAGGCGCTCGACGAGGTGCTGGCCGCCACGAGCCTCGAGGCCGACTTGCGCCAGATACTGCCGAGCGCGGCGCGCATCGGCCTGCTGCACGGGCGCTTGGCTGGCGCGGACAAGGACGCCGTCATGGCGGCGTTCCGGCGCCACGAGCTCGACGTGCTCGTCTCGACGACCGTCATCGAAGTCGGGGTGGACGTGCCCAACGCCACCGTGATGGTCATCGAGAACGCCGAGCGCTTCGGTCTGGCGCAACTCCACCAGCTACGGGGCCGCGTTGGCAGGGGCGCGCACGCGAGTCACTGCGTGCTGGTAGCAGGCGACGCCAGCCGTAAGACCCGCGAGCGGCTCGGCGCCCTCGTCAAGCATGCCGATGGCTTCACGATCGCCGAACTCGACTTGCGCCTGCGCGGCCCTGGCGACATCCGCGGCACGCGCCAGTCCGGACTGCCGGAACTCACCATCGGAGACGTCGTCAACGACGGCGAGATCATCGAGGCCGCGCGGGCGCTAGCCGAGCGCATGTTGGCTGCCGATCCCGAACTGACGGCGCCGTGGGCCGCGCGCCTCGTCGTCGAGTTGCGGCGCCGCAGCAGGGCGGTGATGGTGCGTGAGATCATCTGACGTTGTTCGCTTACGCTGGCAACCAGCCCGGGGNGCCAACCAGCCAGGGCGGGTTCTCAGGGAGGTGGTCGTAGCGTGAGGTTGCTNGTGCGCTTCGGGTTCTTCGCTGTGCTGTTGGGTGCNCTGCTCGGCGTGCTGCTGCGCGTAAGCCTAGGCCGCAAGCGCTTCTCGCTAGTCGCGGCGCTGGCGCTNCTGCCNTTGGCGGTGCACGCCGGCTACCTGCTGGTGCTGGCGGTCAGGGCAGGGGTAGGCAGCGTTCCNATGCTCGTGTTCGCCGCGATCACGCTCGTGTTGCTGGTGGTGGCGGCGCTGCTGGCGCGCACCTGGACCACCACGCGACCCTGGCTCGTGCCACTCGCGCCGCTCGCGGCCGCGCTCGTCTACTTCTTCCTCGCCACCCTCGCCCTCACCCCGTCATGGGAGAACCTCGCGTACGCCCCGGACGCCGTGGCGGGCGCCGTTTACGCCCTAGCCACCCTGTTCGCAGCCGCCGTCTTGCTGCCGTTCGCGCCGCGGGCCGCCGCGAGCGCGCAGCAGGTAACGGAGCGGTCTGGATAGTAGACTCACCTCGTGGCACCTGAACGCCAACGCGCTACTCGCGCCGCTCTCCTACTGCTGCTACTCGTGGCGGTGCTTGCCGCTTGTGCTCCACGCACGGAGGTGCGCACGGTCGAGGCCATCGGTACGACGCTGCCCGTCGACCTCGAACTAGTGTCTGGTCAGACGAGCATCGAACGCTTCGACCCGCCCGGTGCCGGCGGACGCCTCGAACTCACCGTTGGCACCCTGGCGCGCAACCCTAACGAGTTCGGCGTGCGCCTCGAGACCATCAACTACGTCGTCTTCCTCGAGGGCAAGTCCGTCGCGCGTGGCGCCATGACCCCAGACATCTACCTGGAGGCGGCAGCCACCGCCCCAGTCCGCTTCGACATCGCCACCAGCCTCGCTGGGCAAGCCGACCTCCTCAAGGCCGCGGCGCGAGCGTTCGCTGACCGTCCACTGCAGTTCAAGGTGGAGGGCACCATGCGCTTCGCTACGGCAACGCACGTGTACGAGACCCGCAACAAGGTCATCGTAGTGGCGCCACGTTGGCGCGCCAAACGGTGCAGGGGCCGGTGCTGCGGCTCTCGGAAGCAGACAGCAAGGTGTTCATGCTCCGCCCCGACGTCCCCGTCGTTCAGTTAGTGCTGCAGGCCGTGAACCCAGGCGACATCGGCTACTTCCTCTACGGCAAGGACTTGGGCCTCACCCTCGGCAACTGGCCGATGGCGACGGAAGACATGAGCCCGGTGCCGCTAGCCGCTGGTCAGAGTTCGCGGATCGACATCCTCTTCTACCCAAACCTTCACGAGCTGACGGACGACGCGCGCGTGGCGCTCGAGGCGGCCCTCGGCGGCTACACGACCCTCGTAAGACTGGACGGCGAACTGTTCATGGATGTCCTCGGGGTCGACAGCTTCCCGGTACCGGGCGGCTGGAGCGTCACGGGCTTCGTGCGCTGAACGGCACGAGAGTATGGCGCGTGAGCGCCACCATGACGAGCGTCCGGCCTGTGCCGCCCTAGCGCCCGGCGGGTGCTACAGTTTCGCCTTATGACGCGAATCCTCGTCACCGACTCCATCCAACTCGGCACCGTGAGCGACCCTACTGTCACGGTCGACGACCGTGCCGGCATCAGCCGCGCGGACCTACTCGCGGTCGTCGGTGAGTACGACGCCATCATCACTAGAAGCCGCACGCAAGTCGACGATGAACTCCTCGCCGCCGCCACTCACCTCAAAGTAGTAGGACGCGGCGGCGTGGGCGTTGACAACATCGACCTGGACGCCGCCAGCCGTCGCGACATCCTCGTCGTGAACGCACCGGACGCCAACAACGTCTCGGCGGCGGAACTCGCACTCGCGCTCATGCTCGCCGCCGCCCGCGGCGTGGCCCGCTCCGACCGCCTCGTGCGCAACGGGGAGTGGGACCGTGCGTACCTCGGCCGCGAACTAGACGGCGCGCGCCTCGGTGTCGTCGGGTTGGGCCGCATCGGGTCGCTCGTCGCGCGTCGCGCCCAGGGCCTAGGCATGAAGGTGGCGGCGTACGACCCGTACATCAACCAGCGCCGCGCGGAAGAGTTGAAAGTCGAGCTGTTCGACGACCTCCACGCCATGTTGGCGCGCTCCGACTTCCTCACGGTGCACACCCCCCTCACGGACGAGACGCGCGGCATCATCGGGCGACGCGAACTGGACGCCCTGCCAGAGCGCGCAGTCGTCGTGAACGCGGCGCGCGGCGGCATCGTGCAGGAAGACGCGCTGCTGGCCGCGTTGGAGAGCGGCAAGCTCTTCGCGGCTGGCCTCGACGTGTTCGTGCTCGAGCCGCCAACCGCGGACCACCCGCTGCTCGGCCGCGATGACGTGGTGCTCACGGCTCACCTTGGCGCCAACACGAGCGAAGCGCAGGTCAGGGTAGGCACGCAGATCCTCGACCGCACCCTCGCCGTGCTCAAAGGCGACTACTCGGTCGGCATCGTCAACGCCCCGGCGCTAGCTCCGCAAGTCATGGCCGCGCTAGGCGGCTACCTCACCCTCGGCGAGCGCCTCGGGGCGATGGCGGCGCAGTTGGCCAAAGGCCGCGTTCACGCCCTCGAAGTAGAGTTCTCAGGTGACTTCCCCCTCGACCCTGACCCGGTTGCCACGGCCGTCATCAAGGGCCTCATGGAGCCGTTCCTCGACACGCCGCCAAGTTACGTCAACGCACCGTCGTTGGCGCGCGACCGCGACATCAGCGTCAGCAAGGTCACTTCGAGCAAGGACCACGGTTACACCTCACACGTGCTCGTCACCGTCACCACGGCGGAGGGAGCAACGCGCGTCGGTGGCACGGTGCTGGCTGGGCAGCCGCGCATCACGAGCATCGACGGCTACAACCTCGAGATCCGCCCGGAAGGCGCCATGCTCGTCTGCTCCAACTACGACAGGCCGGGCGCCGTCGGGCGCGTTGGCACGGTGTTGGGAGACGCGGGCGTGAACATCAACAGCATGCAGTTGGCGCGCGTCAGCGAAGACGGCCTTGCCATGTTCGTGATCACGCTTGACAGCGCGCCGTCAGACGAGGTCATCGACGTCCTCGGCGGGCTCAGCGACGTCATCCAGAGCCTGCGCCTGGTGCGCCTGTGACGCGCGAGTTCTTCAAGCCGCGCCTCATCGCGCCCGGCCCCGTTGAGGTACCCCCAGCCGTGCTCGAGGCCATGGCGCGGCCGGTGCCGCACCACCGGGCTCCCGAGTTCATGACTACCTTCACGAGCGCTCGGGTACGCCTCGCCGAGGTCTTCGCCGTGCCTGGCGACGACGTGATGATCCTGACGGGCAGCGGCACCGCCGGGTTCGAGGCGGCCCTGGTGACCAGCGTGCGAAGCGCCGGCAGCGTGTTAGCGCTGCAGGCAGGCAAGTTCGGGGAGCGCTGGGGCGACATGGCCGCGCGGCTCGGCCACCGCGTCGAGCGCCTTAGCTCCCCAGCAGGCGTCGACTTCGACCGAGACGCCCTCACGGCGAGACTGCGCGCCATGCCAGACCTGAGCGCCGTGACGCTCGTTCACAGCGAGACCTCGACGGGCGCGTTGCACGACGTGCGGGCCATCGCGGAGCTGGTGCGGCGCGAACGACCGGACGCCCTCGTGCTCGTCGACGCCGTCACCAGCCTGGCCAGCGCGGAGCTGCGGCCCCGCGAGTGGGGCCTTGACGCCGTGGTGTCCGGCTCACAGAAGGGCGTGATGACGCCCCCAGGCCTGGCGTTCGTGTGGCTGTCAGAGCGCGCCTGGGCGGCGCGAGTCGAGCGCGGCAGTTACTACCTAGATCTGCAACGCGAGCGTGCCGCGCAGGCGCAAGGGCAGACGGCGTACACCCCCGCCGTGTCGCTCGTGGCTGGTCTGGACGTGGCGCTCGGCATGCTCCTCGCCGAGGGTTTGGAGCGCGTGTGGCGCCGCCGCGGCGCCCTCAACGCCGCGCTGCTGGCCGCGGGCGCCGCCCTCGGCATGCGCCAGCTTGCCGCGCACCCGAGCCCGGCAGTCGCGGCGCTCGTCGTGCCAGACGGCGTCAGCGCGCCTGCCGTGGTGCGGGCCGCGCTGGCGCGCGGCGCCACCTTGGCTGGCGGCCAGGACGAACTCAAGCCAACCCTGTTGCGGCCCTCGCTCCTCGGCTACTCCGACCGTTACGACGCCATCGCAGTGGCGCAACTCCTCGAAGACGCGCTGAGCGACGTTGCGCCAGCCACGCCACGCGGAGTCGCAGTTGCTGCGGCGTTGCGGGCGTTGGAAGAGCGCTCGTGAGGAAGGGCGTCCGCGGCGACCTCGTGATGGTTAGGCACGCACCGACCACGCCGGCGCCCGGCGTGCCTTCGAGCGCGTGGCAACTAGCGCCAGGCGCCATGGAGCGCACGGCCGCGCTGGCGATGGCGCTGGCGAAAGTGCGACTCGCCGTGCCAGGCGACGATGGCGCGCTCGGTTCGATTGACGCCATCGTCTCGAGTGTCGAGGCGAAGGCGCTCGGCACCGCCAAGACGCTCGGCCTCGTCCTCGGACTGCAGAGCGTGACGGGAACGGACTTGGAGGAGCACCGCCGCGCCAACGTGCCGCACATGGCAGACGCCGAGTTCAAGCGCACCATGCGGCGCTTCTTCGCGCGCCCTGACGTGCTGGTGTTCGGCAACGAGACGGCAGACGAGGCCAAGCGGCGCTTCCTAGCTGGCGTGGGCGCCGCCGTCAGTGCGCGGCCAGGCAAGCGCCTTGCCGTCGTTTCTCACGGCACCGTCATCGCTTTGGCGCTAGCCAAGGCCAACGACGTCGACCCGTTCACCTTGTGGGAGTCGCTGCGCCTGCCCGAGGCGATCGTCGTGCGTCAGTCCGATTGGCGCATCATCGAGCGCCTAGCGTTGGAAGAGTGATCAGCGGCTAGCCGAGCCAACGATGGCGAGGCTGCTGGCCAACAACCGCGACTTGTCGAAGCCGCCGAACAACCTCACCTGCTTGAAGCCAGCCTGCGCCAGCGCGCGCTCCAGCTCATAGCGGTGGTAGTAGCGCTGCAGGAGCCGCGCCGTGCGGCGCCGCACCAAGCCGTCCGTCAGCACCTCGTCGAAGTAGTAGCGGCTCTCGACCAGCTGCGCCTCGGCGTCGTGGTGCTGGATCAGGAAGAGTTCGGTGCCCTCTGCTAGCTCGCCCCACGTCTCCTCNCGGCGCATCACACCTAGCGCGCCAAGGTGAGGTTGGTAGACGTCGAACGCGAACGTGCCGCCCTGCGCCAGGTGGCGGTGTACTCCTGCCAGCGTGCTGTCCTGATCGCTAAGCGTGTACGCGTGCATGAGCGTGTTGAACGGCGCGATGACGAGCGCGAACTGTTGCCCTAGGTCAAGGGCGCGCATGTCGGCCTCGACGAACCTCACGTTGGGCGCCGTCACGCGCGCCCGTGCGCGCGCGAGCATGGCTGGCGCCACGTCGACGGCCACCACCTCGTGACCCGCCCGCGCCAACGCTTCGGTCAAACGCCCGGTCCCCGCCCCTAGCTCGAGGATGGGGCCGCCGAGGTCGTCAGCTAGGCGCAGGTAGTGCGGCACGTCATCGCGGTAGGCGGCGTACTGCAGGTCGTAGAGGTCGGCCGCGTCGTCGTAGATCACGCCTTCACCGCCGCTTGCCCCTCGGCCATGACAACCACGTCGGCGCTGCGCGCCAGGGCGGGCCGGTGCGTTACGGCGAGGACCAAGCGCTCACTGGCCAGGCGCACGAGGAGGGCGACGATCTCGGCTTCGCTGGCGTCGTCGAGGCTTGACGTCGGCTCGTCTAGCAGCACGGCGTCGGGGCGGCCGAGGAGGGCGCGGGCTATGGCGAGGCGCTGCCGTTGCCCGCCGGAGAAGCCGCCGCCGTCCTCGCCGAGCCGCGCACCCAACTGTTCGGGCAGCGCGCGCACCGCCGCCGCCATGCCGACGGCCTCGAGCGCCCACCACAGCTCGGCGTCGGTGACGTCCCTGCCCATCTTCAACGCCGCGCGCAGCTCGCCAGAGAGGAGCTCGTGCCCTTGCGGCACGTAAGCCAGTCGCGTCCTCAAACTGGCCTCCTCGACCGTCGCTAGGTCCTGCCCAGCCAGCGTCACGCGGCCCGCGCTCGGCAGGGCGAAGCGTAGCAGCAACCTGAGCAGCGTCGTCTTACCGCTGCCGCTCGCGCCGCCGACCACCACTAGACCGCGGTCCGGGAACGTGAGGTTCACGCCGGACAAGACTTGGCGCCCGGGAGCGTAGCCGAAGCTGACGTCCTGCAACGTCAACAGGGGAGCAGCGCCCGCGAGCGCAGGCGACTGGCGTAGCGCCCTGAACCGCACCGCCGCCGGTTCGCTGGCGCCAAGGTCGGGGGTGGGGCTTCCGCCGCGGTAGAGGTCGTTGAGGCGCGTGGCGGCCGCCCGCGCCTGGCGGTACATGGCGTAACCCTGCGGTAGGAGCTGCGTTGGGGTAGCCGCAAGGGCAACAAGGGTGAGGAACGCGACGACGTCGCCGACCGTTAGGGCGCCGCGCCCGACGGCGTTGACCAACAGCACTACCAGCAACCCTACGGCGCCGAACACGATCAGTTGCGTGAGTGGCGTCTGCAGGCCGGCGATCAGGCTGCGCCGCGCCGTCGCCCGCGCCGTGCGCCGATTGGCGGCCTCGAAACGCGCAAGCATGGCGCGGTTGGCCCCGAAGGCGCGCACGAGCTCGTGGTGCTTCAGGCCCTCCTGCAGGTGGTGAGCGACTTCTTCCGTGCCTTCGAGCGCCCCACGTGGCGCCCTCCAACCAGCGGCCGACGAGGCGCAGCGCGAACGCGGCGGGCAAAGCAAGCGCGAAGAGCGCGCCGGCCGCACGCGCGTCGGAGCGTACGAGCAGCGCGAGGATCAGCGCCAAGTGGCGCTTTCGGTGATGAGCGTGCCGAGCCCGTAGCGGAAGTACGTCTCTACCTCGCGCAGGTCGCTCACCACCCTGCCGGCTAGGGCGCCGCTCGTCCCTGGCAAGCTGCCTGGGGCCGCGGCGAGGAGTTTGCCGTAGAGGCGCTCGCGCCACAGCGCGCCGACGTGTGCGGCCGCACGACCGAGGAGCGCGTCCTGCGCCCACAAGGCGAGGCTGCCGCCAAGCGCGATGGCGCCAGCTACCAGCAGCACGCGCGGTAGCGCGGACACGTCCTGCGCCTGCAGCACCTCATCGAACAGCGGCGTGATGAACAGCGGCACGATGGCCACCCGCATGCCGGCGCCGATCAGCGCGGCCGCCACCCCAAGCCAGGCGCTAGTCGAGCGTGGCCACAAGAGCGCGCCCGGGCCGCTGCCGCCCCCTGGCTCACTGGCCGTCATGGCCTCTGCGCCGCCTCTCCCTCATGCATGACTTCCGCGAGTAGCGCGGCTGCCGCACCGCGTCGCGGCATGGTGGCGGCCAGGCGCTCGCGGCGCCGCGCCAAGTCGGCTTCGTCCGCCAGCATGTTCGCCACGGCGTTCGCCACCCGTTCGGGGTCGACGTGGCCACTTAGCTCGACCATCAAATCCTCGCCTGCCATGCGGTTAGGCAGCGATACCGGCACCTTGAGGCCACTGACGAACAACCTAACGGCGTGGCGCTTCAGGTACTTGCCGACGAGCGGCACGAGCCCGAGCCAATGACCCGCGCCCTCGAGCGGGATGAGTTCTGGTCGGTTCAGCGGAAGGAGGACGAGCGCGGGAACGCCCGCGATGCCCAGCTCCAAGGTGTTGGTGCCGGGGATCGTGAGGGCGATGTCCGCCGCCAGCATGTGGGCGTAGCGCTCTTCTTCAGGCAGCAGTTCTATGCGCCCGCCGGACGGCGTGACGATGGTCCTGGTGGCGCCGTCGTCCTCGAGCTCACCAGCCATGCCGCCGAGCGTGGCCGCGTGCTTGCCTGCAACGCCGTCGCTCAGCGTCTTCGGTTGCAGGAGGCGGCTTACCGGCCAGACGAAGCGCGCGCCTGGCAAGGTGGCGTTCAGGCGGTCGACGACCCCGATGAGTAGCGGGATAACGTGGACGGCGAAGGCGTCGCGGCTGCCAGCGAAGAGCAGGACGTGCGGATCGCCGGGCGCCGGCGCGGGCTGGGCGTCCTCGACCGCGTCCGCCACGAGGTTGCCGACGACGCGCACGCGCGCTGCCGGCGCACCGCCCTTGAGCGCCCGCTGCCTCACGCGCTCGTCTGGTACGAGGAGCGCCTCCAAGCCGGCCTGCCAGTTGGGCTCGAAACTGTACCGGTAAGTCGGGTAGCCGAGGCGCTTGCCTAGCGCGACCGCCAGCGCCACGTTGCCGCCCAGCCCGACGACGACGCCGCGTGCCGGGCCCTGCAGGCTCTCGGGCGCCGCCCCCACCGCGGCGCCCCTGAGGTACTGAGTCGGGGTCGTTAGAACGTCGGGTTGGAACGTTCGCGCGATGCTCGCTTCGTTCCCGCCAGCGAACTGGCACGGCACGAGGCTGATGGCGGCGCTGACGTCCGGCGCGGAGCGCCGCAACTCCTCCAAGACGGGCCGCACCCAGGTGTAGAGCTCGCCCGGGCCGTTGCTGACGAGCACGACCTGGTAATCAGGTCGGCGGTCAGGCGTGCTCATCCGCCGGCCGTCACGAAGCGCGCCACGCCGCGCTCGCTGGCAGCGATGAAGTCGAGCAGTTCCTTGGCGTCGGGGCTTGTAGCCGCCAGGTCGGCCAACGCGGCGAGCTCCTTGCGGCGCACGTAACGCAGCGCCCGCTCGAGGTCGCGGTAGCGTTCGCCGCTGATGCCGTTGCGCTTCAAGCCGATGCCGTTCAGGCGGTAGTGCCTAGCGGGGTTGCCGCGCGCCATGCTGAAAGGTAGTACGTCTTGGTTCGCTGCGCTCGCTGCGCCGAACATGGCGTACGCGCCCACGCGCGTGAACTGGTGGAGGAGCGCCCCTGAACCCAAGACTGCGTGGTGCCCGATCTGAACGTGCCCGCCCAACTGCGCCGCCGTCGTGATCACGGCGTGCTCGCCGATGACCGTGTTATGCGACACGTGAACGTAACTCATGACTAGGCTGCCCGTGCCGACGCGCGTGGCGCGGCCCGCGCCCGTGGCGCGGTGCACGGTGACGAAGTCGCGCAGCGTAACGCCGTCCTCGACGACCGCGTACGACTCCTCACCGCCGAAGTGCGAGTCCATCGGCTCGCCGCCAACCACGGCGTACGGGCCGATGGTGCAGCCCGCGCCAACGCGGCTACCTGAATGCAGCACGGTGCCAGTCAGCAAGCGGGTGCCCGCACCGACCTCGACGTCGTCCTCGATGACGACGAACGGCCCGACCTCGACGTCGAGCGCCAGGCGCGCAGTTAGCGAGATAACGGCCGTAGGGGAGCGGCCGGCAACGGCGCCCGTCATCAGCGGGCGTACATGAACGACAGGCTCGCCTCCGCGGCCACCTCGTCACCGACGAGCGCGCGCGCTTCGACCTTGCATAGCCCGCGCCTGAACATGACGATGGTGCCCGTGAGGCGCAGTTGATCGCCAGGCACGACCTTGCGGCGGAACTTGGCGGCCTCCACCCCTGCTAGGTAACCCACTCCTGGCTCCGCGGTCTTGCCCTCACGAACGGCCAGCCCGACGGCCGCCGCCTGCGCCAGCGCCTCGATGATGAGCACGCCGGGCATGACGGGTTCGTCTGGGAAGTGCCCGACGAAGAACGGCTCGTTGTGGCTGACGTTCTTCAGGCACTCGAAGTCGTCGCCCTCTTGGCTTACGAAGGCGTCGACCAGCAGGAACGGGTAGCGGTGCGGGAGGATGCCGCGGATGTTTACGGCCATGCTGATCAGTGTACCGGTACGGCGCGGTCGGTCGGCATCGCGGCGAGGATGCGCGTCGCGAGTTCCAGGGAGCGCAGATCGTCGGCCAGCGTGCCGATGGGATCGGCCTTGCGGCCGATGCGCGCAAGGAAGTGCTCGAGCTCCTTGCGTAGCGGGTTCTCGTCGTGCACGAGGTGACGATCGAGGTTCACGTGGCCCGTGCTGAGGACGGCTCCTGGCGTCCGGAAGAACTGCACCTCGCTGTAAGGTTCCTTGCCGAAGTCGACCCTCACGGTCTTGTCGCGCGCGGCGATGAGCATGGTGCGCTCGGGGTCTGGTGAAACGCGGCTGGCGAGCAGGCGCGCAACGCAGCCGCTCTCGAAGGTGATCTGGGCGGCGGCGACGTCCTCGAGCGGCGAGCCGTTGAGCGGCAGGCCCGTAGCTGCCAGGTCGACGACTTGGCTGTTGACGAGTCCGAGGAGGATGTCGATGTCGTGAATCATGAGGTCGAGGACCACCCCGACGTCCTTCACCCGCTGCGAAGGCGACAACCTGCGCGCCTCGATCAGGTAGGGGTCCTTCACCTCGCGTGCGAGCAACTGCACGGCTCCGTAGAAGCGCGTGATATGCCCGACCTGCAGCACCAGGCCGCGCTCCTTGGAGAGCTGCGCGAGGGCGCGCGCCTGCGCGACTTCGGTAGCGACCGGCTTCTCGACTAGGACGTGCACGCCCGCGTCTAGCAGCATGCGCGTCACTAGGTAGTGGAGGCTGGTTGGCACGGCAACGCTGGCTGCGTCGATGACCTCGCGGGCGAGCATCTCCTCGGCGGTCGCGTAAGTAGCGCACTTGAAGGCGCGGTGCGCTTCTGCCCGCCTGGCCGGGTCGGGGTCGACCATGGCTACGAGGCGCACGTGCGGCAGTGACAAGTAGTTGGTGGCGTGGTGGCGGCCCATAACGCCGGAGCCGATCACGGCCACTCGCAACGTGTCTGGGTGGTCCCCCAGCGCGCTCACTCCGTTACCGCGCTGCGCTCGAGCGCTCGGGCCAGTTCGTGGTGGAGGGCGTGTGAGCCGCGGTCGATGCTCACGCGACCAAAGACGGGACGGCCGAGGAGCGCCAGGTCGCCTAGCGCGTCCAGTGCCTTGTGGCGTACCGGCTCGAGGGGGTGACGTAGGGGACGCGAGGGGCCGTCCATCAGGAAGACGATAGCATGCTCTTCGCTCGCTCCTAACGCCATTCCTTGCGCCTTCAAAGCTTCCCAGTCGCTCTCGAACCCGAAGGTGCGCGCGTCCAGTAACTCGGCGTACGTCCCAGGCGTGCCGCGCCACGTTTGCGCGCCGATCGCCGGGTGGTCGAAAGCGATGCCGTAGCTGAGCTCCTCCGGGCCAGGCACCGCGCTGGCGACGCCACCGCGAGCGCTGACTTCGAGGCTGCTAGTCACGACTATGGCCGGTGGTGGGGGAGGCGGGGCCCCGAGTTGCGCAACAGCCTCGACCCACGGCGCCGCGGA
>JGI26528J50254_1000827_pt1 | contig 19488 bp, 20 predicted proteins | sample ThiBiot_300_plan_FD_50254 | JGI IMG/M metagenome (IMG submission 50254)
GCACTTTTGCGTGACCGTCCTCGCCATGCGCCTTTGCCATCGCGGCATGTTCGATCGCCTGGGCAGTGTGATGATCGGCAACCGCCGGCGTCGCCAGAAGAACGCCCAAAACACCGATGGCAAAACTTGCTGATATGTATCTCATGACATAATCTCCACAAGGTCTATTGAAATAATTTTACTGACAGCAGCATAGCCTTACAGCGCGCCTACCAAATACCCTGACCTGTATTACGCCGAGACCCGCCTCTGGAAGTATAGATCAGCCAGCCACCTTTTTCTTTCCCAATGTTGTTTCCGACAACTCACCTCATCCTGACGAATTATCCAGATTCCTGCGCATGGGGAAAAATGAGAAGCTGGACCCGAAAGTCGGCAGCCTGTCAACTCGACATAACCGGTGTTTCAGGTCCGGAAAAAATACCTGTCCATGCTATGCCATCCCCCCCGATTGTGCCGCGAAACATGGCGCCAGTATTGAAGCGCATCGTATAGTTGCCGTCCGCATCCAGGACGATCAGGCCACCATCTCCACCCATCGCGGCGATTTCCGCCAGGGTATTATCGGCTGCCTCGGTAAGCGGGGTATGCAGAAATCGCACCTGCGCTGCTGTGTTGAAAGCGGCAGCAGCACGAATGAACATTTCGCCTGTGCCAGTCGCTGATACCGCAGCCGAGCGATTGTCGGCGTAGGTTCCAGCACCAATAATGGACGAGTCTCCTACCCGGCCGGAATGCTTGTTCGTGAGCCCGCCAGTCGACGTGCCGGCTGCCAGATTGCCATGACAGTCCAGCGCCACGGCGCCAACGGTTCCGCGTTTTTCATCCTCACCCGGCAGTGTATCCAGCTCCGCATCATGGTCGAGCAGAATACTTTCCTTTGCGATAGCTTTCTGCAGTTGATTCCACCGGTGCTGGGTATGGAAATAGGACGGATCCACGATTTCCAGACCCCGCTTTGCAGCGAAGGCTTCCGCACCCTGGCCGATGAGCATCACGTGGGCGCTTTTCGTCATTATCGCATGTGCGGCGCGAGTCGGATTGCGAATCGTCGTCACTCCCGCAACGGCGCCTGCCGCGCGAGTGGCCCCTTCCATGATTGAGGCTTCCAGTTCGTTGCGACCTTCATGGGTCAGCACGGAGCCCTTGCCGGCATTGAACAAGGGGCAATTCTCCATCACCGCAATGGCCGCAACCACTGCATCGATGCTGCTGCCGCCTGCTGCAAGCACCGCATGGCCAGCGATCAGCGATTGTGCGAGCGCCTCCCTGTAAGCCTGCTCGCGTTCCCGCCGCTGGCCGCTGGGTTTCATTTCTCCGGCACCGCCGTGAATCACGAGCCGGATCGGCACATCATTCCGCGCGCTTCCGCGCATTCGCATCGTCATGCTGACGGAATCCAAGAATAAGCAGAAGGCACCCATGATAATCCGCTGGGGAATCATTGGGAATCCGGGCGGCCGTTTTTTCGGGAAATAATCCCGCATGGTATTTTTGTACCAGCCTGCCATCCAATCGAATTGTCAAAATGTCATGTTTGCTCTTTATATTCCTCTCAGCGTCGTTATCACGACCCCTCAACAGTAAGCAGCAAGCAGCAGCAGAAAACAGGAAGTACGACGCGCCCTGCGAGTGTCCTGTAGTCCATAGTCTCTCGAGTTCAGCGCAGCAGGCACCCAATGAATCACTGCTTCTTCTGTGGGCCGTGGGACTTCCAAAGCCGCTCCTGATCCGAATGAGAATTTCAATTGCCCATTATTCCATGCAGCAGTGATCCACTTCACCATTTGACCACTTCACCGCCCAAAGAAAATAAACCATGAAAACTGCCATCAAGCTTCCGACCATCGCCCTTGCCACTACCCTTGCCATGCCGGCGCTGGCTGCCGGCAATACGCTGATCGGATGGGCCAGACTTCCTGCGGCCACATTTGCCGACGGTCCGACATCCGGTCAATTCGCCAGCGCCAATCCCTACGGAACGAATATTCCGCCTTATACCGATCTGCAGCCGGTTCAAGGTTTGTCCGCCGTGCTTACCGGGCCTGAGAAGGATACCTTCCTGGTGATGACCGATAATGGATTCGGCGCACAGAGCAACTCGGCGGATGCCCTGCTGCGCATGTACGCCCTGAAGCCGGACTTCAAAACCGCATCCGGCGGTACCGGCACGGTTTCCGCAGTCGATTTCCTGTTGGGCACCGGGCTGAGCAAGTTTTCCAGCCCCAGCCGGATCACGCTCAATGATATAAATCGCAAGCTTGGGATAACCCTCCAGGCCGATCTGGATAATTATTATGGCGATCCCGCCAAGCCGAACGTCGATCCGAGCATAAAGTTTGGCCGCCTTCTGACCGGCGCTGATCTGGACATCGAATCAATCCGCCGCGACAAGAACTGCAATCTCTGGTTCGGTGACGAGTTCGGACCTTACCTCATTAAGACTGACACGTCCGGCACGGTTCTGCGCAGCAAGATCTCCTTGCCTGGAGTCTATGCTCCTCAGCACGAAGATGTCGCGGCTGGCACTGCCACCGCCAACCTCGCCAGCTCAGGAGGATTCGAGGGCATGGCTATCAACAGGAACGGCGACAAACTATATACCCTGCTGGAGAAAAGCGTTACGGGCGATCCGGACAGGACTCTACGGATCAATGAGTTCGATATCGACGACGAGGCATACACCGGGGTGAGCTACCTGTATCCGCTCGATGCCGAAGGCAGTGCTATCGGCGATATGACAGGCATCGACAACCATCGCTTCCTGGTCATCGAGCGTAACGGCGGCACGGCAACCAGTGGCGCGCCATTCAAAAAAATATTCATGATCGATCTCAGCACCGCCCCGAGTGGCGGCGTGCTGCAGAAGACCGAACTGGTGGACCTGATGAATATCGCTGATCCGGACGATCTGAACGGTGATGGGAAGATGACGTTTACCTTCCCGTACGTCACCATCGAGGATTTGCTGATCCTCGACGCCGAGACGCTGCTGGTCATCAACGACAATAACTTTCCCTATGGAGGTGGCCGTGAACTGGCCTCGGATGATACTGAATTGCTGAAAATCCGCCTCGCCACCCCTATCCCCGGCTTTCACCATGATCGCCGTAAAAAAAATGAAATTCGTGCCAACCGCTGCGAAGCTGGCGAAAAACCCCGCAGGCAGCATCACGATCATGATTGACCCTGTCTTGCCGCGACCTGTGGCCTGAAATGTGACTTCCGGCTTGGCAGAGATCAGATTCGCGCATGCGCCACAGCCGGAACGAAACGAAGATGGCATCGGCGCAGTTGATCAACCTTTGATGCCCAGGGAACAATAATGCTTTCCATTCTTAAACCTGCTGCCGCCATTATCGGCCTCGTTCTGGCCGGCGCAAGCAGTGCAAATTGCATCGGCAGTGTCATTATTGGCGAAAGCAATTCGGCAATCGCCACTTCGGTAGCAAACAAAGCCGTCGGAAGTAACTGCCTCAATGATCTGATCATCGATACCGAAGGGGAAGGTGCCAACTATGGCAACCACGGAGAATTTCTCGCTCGCCTTTCCAGACAGGTGACGGAGTGGGTCCGACAGGATATCATAAGTCCGAACGAGGGCGCCGAGTTGCGAGCCGCCGGCGCACGATCCACAGTAGGCAAGACACTGAAGGTGCGCGTCATCGCCTTCAATGACTTCCACGGTAACATCGACGGAACCAATCTGAACTTTACCAGCTCATCGGATGATATCCCCGCCCGCACGCCCGCCGGGGGCATCGACTACATGGCAGGCCTGATCAATCAACTCAAGTCAGGCGCACCCAACAACGTGGTGGTGTCAGCCGGCGATCTGATCGGGGCCAGTCCCCTCAATTCGGCTCTGTTCCATGACGAGCCTGCGATAGAAACGATGAATCGCCTTGGCCTGGAGTTCAATGCCATAGGCAACCACGAATTCGACGAGGGCCGCGATGAACTGCTGCGCATGCAGAATGGCGGCTGCCATCCCACCGATGCCAATAGCTGCCAGGGCGCCAGTGTTGGCACTCCTTACCCGTTTGAGGGTGCGCGGTTTGATTTCCTCGCTGCCAACGTAATCGATACCGCCAGCGGCAAAACCCTGTTCCCTGCCTATGGTGTGAGGAACTTCAACGGCAACCGCGTGGCCTTCATCGGCATGACTCTTGAAAGCACGCCCACCATCGTTACACCTGCCGGTGTCGCAGGCCTCGCGTTCAAGGACGAAGCCGACACCGCCAACCGGTTGATCGAGGTGCTCAGGCAGCGTGGAATCAATGCTGTCGTCGTGCTGATCCACGAAGGCGGACTGGCCCCCGGCAGCATAAACGGCTGTAACGGAGTCACCGGACCCATTGTCGATATCGTCAGGCGTCTGGATGATGCCGTAGACATGGTCGTTTCAGGTCATACCCACCAGGCGTATAACTGCGCCCTGCCAAACAGTAAAGGACGGGCAATTCCCGTCACCAGTGCCGGCTCATTCAGCCGCATCATTACCAGCATCGACCTCACCCTCGATACCAGCAGCAAGGACATCATTGCTGTCCGTGCGATGAACAAGCTTGTGGACCGCGAAAATGTGCTGCACGCCGCCGCTCCGATCGAGCCCGTGGCTGAAATCAGCGCCATCGTTCACAACTACAATGCCCTTGCCGCACCGATCGCCAATCGCATCATCGGAAGCATTACCGCCGATATCAGCACTGCCCGCAATGCCGCGGGCGAATCGGCACTGGGCGACGTCATCGCCGATTCCCAACTTGCCGCCACAGCTCCCGCAAACAAGGGCGGCGCAGTAATTGCTTTCATGAATACCGGCGGCATTCGCGCCAATCTGATCTATGCCGGCAGTCCGGCTGGCGAAGGCGATGGCAAGGTCACCTACGGCGAAGCTTTTACTGTACAGCCTTTTGGTAACAGCCTGACAGTAAAAACGCTAACCGGTCAGCAACTCTATGACCTGCTCAACCAGCAGTGGGCCGTCGGCCAGTTCAGCGATGGCGGGCGAACTCTGCAAATTTCCAACGGCTTCACTTACCAGCATACCTTCATTCCAAATGCGAGCCCACTCGGTGTGAACTATGTCTGCGATGGCTCATTGAAGCTCAACGGCGCCGCAATCGACAAATTAGCCGGCTATCGCGTGGCGATGAATTCCTTTCTGGCCAGCGGCGGAGACAATTTCAGCGTATTCAACCTGGGTACCGGTCAGCTGGGGGGCGATGTCGATCTGGATGCCCTTGAAGCTTACCTTCAAGCCAACACAGGCGGTGTCGCCCCTGGGCCGCAGAACCGTATCCAGCAAGTCGCTGCCTGTAACTGATCAATATAAAGCCAATGCTGAGACAGTCATCCCACAGTCAATCTTCTCGATAACCTCGCAGGTTTTTGTAGATAGACGACAAAGCCGCAGAACTGAAGATTTATTTTATCCGGCTTCATCGCCACTTTATGCGGACCGGAATTCCACCTTTGGGCCGCAGGGTTACCGCCATCTCAATCCCGACTTCATCCGGATCAAGCAACTGTAAATCACAGTGCTGAACTATCATGCTTAGCAAAAGCTGGCTTTCCATTAATGCAAAATGACTACCGATACAGATCCGTTCACCTGTACCGAAAGGTATGAACGAATACTTCTTTTGAGGCAATGAAAATCTGTCAGGGTCAAACTGCTCGGGCTGCTGCCAGAAATCGGCATGATGATGAAGATTATAAATACTGAATATCGCAGACCTGCCAGCCTTTAAAAGAAACCCATCAACCTCGGTATCCTTATCGACTTTACGCAGCAAGAAACCCGCAGGCGGACGGAGGCGCAACGATTCACTGAGCACGGCCCTGGTATAGGCAAGCTGCTGCAAATCCTCGGCATTCGGGATTCTTCCTTGCGGCAAACCGTCAAGTTCCTGACGCACTCTGGCAAGTACACCCGGATGCCGGGCCAGTAAATACAAGGTCCAGCTTAGCCAGTTCGCGGTCGTTTCATGGCCTGCGCTAAAAATGGTAATAACTTCATCGCGAATCTGCTTATCGGTCATCTTCTCACCGCTGCTGTCATCGCGTGCTTTTAGCAGCATATCCAGCAGGTCATTCTGCCCCGAGAGTGCAGTGCGGCGTTGATCGATGATTCCGTAAATGACATCATCCATTGTTTCCAACGCCCGTTTGAATTTTTGATTCGCCGGGGTGGGGACATATAACGGAAGAGTCAAAGGGTTCACGATGCTTTTAATGGCATGGCGAAGCAAGGTATCCAAAGATGGAGAGATATGCTCTATCTTGTCGAGCACACTGGTGCTGAACATGGTCTGGGTGATGACTTCCAGTGTAAGCCGCGTCATTTCATGAGAGAGGTTGAGGTGTGCACCTTCACCCAGCTGCCGCCATCGATTCAACATATTGTTGCCAGCGGTAACCATTAGCGGCAGCAGCGTAGTTACATTACTTCTCTGGAAAACGGGCTGCATCAACCGCCGTTGCCTTTGCCATAAATCGCCCTGGCTTGTTACTAATCCCTGACCTAAAATCAGCGCGATACCGGTTGGTTTTTCAGGATTGTAGATTTTTTTGAAAATATCACTTTGCCTGATCAAGGCTTGTTCAATCAGTTTTGGGTGGCTGAATAAATAAAATTGGCGGGTAGCCAATCTGAAGCTGACCAGATCCCCATAATCCCGGTGCCAGTCATAAAAGGCTTGAAGGGGATTCGCAGCCATCTGCCTTAAATTACCCAGCAAAAAATCGCCTTTGACCTGTGGAACTGTTTTGTTATGCATCATCGTCAATACAGTTGGAAGTTTAATGACGAGCTCATTCTCATCAATTCATGCGATAAACCGGTGAGGTCCGCAACCCATGTGCTCGAACATTAGCAGGCGGTAATCAATCAGTAACACTGTATTTCTAAAATGCTCTCAAAAGGATCCTCTCGTGAGCTCGAACGAAGGGCGGCCGATTTCCCCGGTTGATTCCAGACGGGCGAGCAACAGATAAAAATACAGCATTCCGCGCTGTGAACCGAGTGCGTCCAGCAGTACGTCGGAATCAATTGGTGCCGCTCCAGACACGAGCACGAGATTGCTCAAGACTCCGCTGTCATTCATGGGAAAGACGTCAAGCCGGCCCATGCTGCGAAGCAGAATGATCGTCGCCGTCCAGGGACCAATTCCCTTGATTTCGCAAAGCATCTTCATCGCATCCTGGCTCGCGCTTTCTTCCAGTCGTTTGGCGTCGAGCGCGCCTGACACAATGGCTTCGGCCACTCGCTGAAGGGTTGCGGCTTTGCTTGCGCTCAGTCCGGTTGCACGCAATCCGTCTTCTGTTGCTTCCCTAACCCGCTCAGCGGAAGGAAACACATATAAAGGAACGGGAACGGAGTCGACTTCAACCTGATCTCCGAAGGCCACGATCAGGCGGCGCGTGATCGCACTCGCTGCGCGTATGCTCAGTTGCTGAAACACGACCGCATTCACGCAGCCTTCCCATAAGCTGGGATAGCAGGGAGGCTTTACCCCGCGCATGCGCCGGATCAGGGGAGCGAGCCACGGGATATGAACGGCATTTTTGTTGAAATCCGAAATATCCTTTTCGGTGCCCAATACCTTTTGCACCAGACGCAAGATTTGCTGCGCCCGCCCCTGGTCTCCCCCGATTCTTACTGAAAGCGTTTTCTCGTCAACCTGTGACACGCGGCAAACGGCCCATCTGGAGTTCGCGTGGAAAGCGCGCATGTAATCTCCCTCAGGTGTAAGGAAGTCGACGATATTTGTCGGCAGCCGGCGAAGCGCATTTACCGTCAGGTCAAGGCGAAAGGGCGGCACTGCAGAAATTTCATAAGTTTGTGCCATATCTCATTCCAGGTGAAAGTTGGCCCTCGCTGCAGACGCACTAAGTGGGGAATCGCACAGATAATGACTTCCAATATGTGCACCATCGCAATCCTTGACGGATGACGATCCATTCGTAAAGTGTGGCGCGGGAGGGGCAGGCCCGTCAATAGACAGCAGCGGACGTCAATGCAGTCGGAAAAGAAATGACCAATCGGCGAAAACGATCATGACCAGCAAGTTCAAGGTGGGCGATCACGTCACGTGGAATTCGGAGGCGGGGCATGTCAGCGGAAAAATCATAAGGGTGCATACCAGGAATGTTCTTTACAAGGGCTATACCCATCACGCGAGCGATGACGAACCGCAATACGAAATCAAGAGTGACAAGACCGATCACATCGCGATGCATAAGGGCAAGGCGCTGAAAAAAATAAACGACTGATTTCTGATGCGGCAACTATCAGGCAAGCAGAACAGCTTGCCGGTCGATTGCGCATTATTAACCCAGAGCGGGTAAGGGGGTATTATGTCCCGAAGAGCAGCCTGATGCCCCACCCCATCAATATAACCCCTCCGGCTCTCCCGGTGGATGCGAGGGATTCGCTTGACCCAGCTCAGGAGGATCAGCGCCATCAGCGCGGAAAATGCGACTTCGCCCAAGTCTTCCGCCAAGTCGCCCAGCCCGGTCTCTTCCACCCAGTCTTCGAAATCCGGCTCAATAATGTTATAGAAGCTCATCATGGCCAGGGCCATTATTCCAAGATACTTGTGCATGCGGCAGATGAAGGTGCTCCATGTGGTGTCAGTCCGCAGGCCGCGCGAGCCACTCGCGGCCCTTGAGGAAGCCGTGCCAGTAAAACCAGGGGAGAAATCGCGCTTTGAGCAGCCAGGCCAGGAAACGCGGCACGGTCGGATCAAGCTTGAAGGTCGGCAGCAGCTTTCCGCCAAAGCCGAATTCCGCAAGAATGACCCTGCCTCTCTCCACCGTCAACGGGCAGGAACCGTAACCATCATAGAACGTCTTGAATTCCCGGTGTTCGCGCGCCGCCAGCAGATTTTCCGCGACCACGACAATCTGCTTCCTGACAGCCGCTGCGGTTTTGGCATTGGGAGAGGAACAGGCATCGCCCAGACCAAAAATGTTCGGGTACCGGGGATGCTGGAGCGTTCTATGATCCACCTCGCACCATCCGGCGGCGTCCGCAAGCGAACTCTCGGCAATAAAAGCCGGCGCGACCTGGGGCGGAGCGACATGCAGCATGTCAAAGGGCTTTGCCACCCGCTCGACTTCCCCGCTGGCATGCTTCACATCGAAATAGGCCACCCTGTTTTCGCCGTCGACCCTGACGAGATCTGAATTGAATACCAGGTCAGCGTCATAGCGCTTCACGTATTCCATCAACGGCGGGACGAAGGCGGATACGCCAAAAAGAACCGGCGCACAGGTATTGAACTCGACATCGATATCGTTCAGCCTGCCCGCGCGCAACCACTCGTCACATGACAGATACATCGCCTTCTGCGGGGCGCCGGCACACTTGATGGGCATGGGAGGCTGGGTAAAAATCGCCTTCCCACCCCTGAACTCTCGTACCAGTGACCAGGTATAGGGTGCCAGATCGAAACGGTAATTGGACGTTACGCCATTTTTGCCCAATGCCTCTTCCAGGCCCTCTATCCGCTCCCACGCCAGACGAAGCCCTGGACATACGATAAGCTGTCGGTAGCCAACCTGGCGGCCGTCCTCCAGTTCCACAAAATTGCCCTCGGCATTCACCCGCCGGGCGGCGCCGCGTACCCACTGCGCCTTCTCGGGGATAACGTCAGCCATCGGCTGCACCGTCTTGGTAATGTCGAAAACGCCTCCGCCGACCAGTGTCCAGGCTGGCTGATAGTAATGCCTGTCGCTGGGCTCGATGATCGCGATGCGCAGCGACGGACGCCTGCGAAGGAGACTCGCGGTCACGCCGATTCCCGCCGCCCCTCCACCGATTATGACAACATCGAACGCATCGCTCCAGTTGCACGCTGCATCCACCGGTTGCGCCGTCTCCTGCCGTACACTTGCCTGCATACTTAATCCTCCGGATTAATGATCGGTTTGCCTGACTCGAATGATTCGAGACTCAAAAATATCCTGAACAACCCATCCATTCGCCGGCGGGACGTTGTCATCGCGCCTGCCCGCGCTTCCCTCTTGCCAGCCGATCGCTGTCGCTGCCTTCCCCGCTTTCCACGCCCTTCGTCCCGCAATACAGCCGGTACAACGTCTGCATGATCTGGACTACTTCGCTGCTCGCCAGGCTGTAGATGATGTACTTGCCGTTCCGCTCGGTGGAAACCAGGCTTTCCTGACGCAGCACGGTCAACTGCTGCGAGAGCGTGGGCTGGCGGATGCCCAGCAAGGATTCGAGCTCACCCACGGTTCTTGGGCCATCGATGAGCTGGCACAGAATGAGCAGCCGATCCTCGTTCGCCAGCGTTTTGAGCATCGTGCACGCTTTCGATGCCGAGTCCCGCATTTCAGAAATCTGAAAATCCTTATGAAGATCCTTTTCCAGCTTCAATCTGCTCTCTCATCCACTTTTTGAGGCCTTCCCTTTTTAGCCCGCTTTGGCCTTCCCTCTCCCGCAAGCGAGAGAGGGCTGTGCCGCAAGTCGCGCAGAGTCCGACAAGACCTATAGGGTTCTCAATGATCCTGAAGGGCTATCTGCTCGCCCGCCTCCCGGTCCGCGATCGATTTCCGCTGAACCTCGGGATTACTGCGGCGCCGCTCCAGGATTTCGAAAACTCCCATCCCCAGGAGCATCGCCGCTACAAACACCATGCCCTTTACGCTGCCCGCGCCCAGCAGGACGAGAGCAGGGCCCGGACATATGCCCGCAATCCCCCAGCCAACGCCGAACGCCAGCGCACCCAGAAGCAGCCTTTTATCGATGGTGCGCGAGGCGGGCAAGCTCATCGGCGTTCCCAGATAACTCTTCTTCAACTTTCCCGCCAGGGCAAAAGCCACCGATCCCACTGCGATCGCGCCCGCCATGACGAAGGCGAGCGAAGGATCCCACTCACCGGTCAGATCGAGAAAAGCCAGAACTTTGGCAGGATTCGCCATTCCCGCGAGGATCAGGCCCAGACCGAAAATCAGGCCCGAAACCGATGCAATCACATTGACCATGCAAACCTCCTCTCAACCCGCTATCTGCAAAACATGCCGGATGACGTAAACCGTGACGAAGCCCATCATCATGAAAAGCAAGGTCGCCACCATCGAACGCGGAGACCTGCGGGAAATGCCGCAGACTCCATGTCCGCTGGTGCAACCGGAACCGTAGCGCGTACCGATGCCCACGATCAGACCGGCGAGCGCCGTCATCAAAAAGCTGCCATCGATCCTGATTGGCGGCAGACTTGCAAACAGTTGCCAGATGAGAGGCGCCGCGACCAAACTACCGACAAATGCAAAGCGCCAGCCCATGTCTCCTTTTTTCAGGGTGAGCAACCCCCCGACAATGCCGGAAATGCCGGCAATGCGTCCATTGAACAGTATCAGCAACGCGGCAGCCGCACCGATCAGTGCGCCCCCTGCCAATGAAACCCAGGGCGTAAATGCATTCCAGTCGATCAACATGCCGAATCCTCCTCCGCTCCTCAATAAATCATGCTTCCATCTCATTGCTGTTTTGACACTGAGACATGAATACCGTTCTATTGACATATAATATATATTATTATATATTCTAGTCAAATATATTATTTATGATTTAATAATGAATCTACACCGGACCCCTGGAGACAACTGACATGAAGCCCCATACCGAGGCCTTTTTCGAACCTGTGACCGCCACGATCAGCTATGTGGTTTACGATGAGACGGGTGGATCATGCGCAATCATCGATCCCGTGCTGGACTACGATCCCAAGGCTGGCAGAACAACCAGTCCTTTCGCAGACAGGCTGATTGCGTTTGTCGAAGCGAAGAAACTGAAGGTGGAATGGATACTCGAAACGCACGTGCACGCCGATCACCTGACGGCGGCCAGCTATCTCAAGGAACGCCTGGGCGGAAAGACGGGCATAGGCCCGCAGATCTCAACCGTGCAGCAAATCTTCAAGAAGATGTTCAATCTGGGAGCAGAGTTCGTTCCCGATGGCAGGCATTTCGATCATGTATTTGCGGACGAGGAAATCTTCACGGTAGGCAGATTGACCGCTAAAGCAGTTTTTACGCCCGGCCATACGCCCGCCGATCTGTCGTATCAGTTCGACGATGCCGTTTTCATCGGCGACACGATGTTCATGCCCGACCTGGGCACCGCACGCGCCGACTTCCCGGGTGGGGATGCCCGAGAGCTGTTCCGCTCGATAAAACGGCTGCTCGCCAATCCGCCCGAAACACGACTGTTCATGTGCCATGACTACCCGCCTGCTAACCGGCAGCCTCAGTGGGAGTGCACTGTTGCCGCTCAGCGGGCAGGCAACATCCATGTGCACGACGGTGTCACCGAAGACGACTTTGTAGCAATGCGCACCGCGCGCGATAAAACCCTGGAGGTGCCTAACCTGCTGCTGCCCTCGGTTCAAGTCAACGTGCGAGCGGGGGAGATGCCCCCGCCGGAAGAAAACGGCGTTGCGTACCTGAAGATACCTCTAAATGTGATATGAGGAAAAAGAAGGCGCTAACGATCTCTCCGCACGCCTTCTGCTCCGGCGTTAAACTAGCAGCAGCAGCGTCGCAAGCCGTACGGATGCTGTCTCTATCCAAAAGGATGGAAAGGATCAAGAGCCGGTACGGGTCTAACATACGAAAGGAAATTTCATGGCCGCAAAATTCGAGATTTATAAAGATAAGGCAGGTGAGTTCAGGTTCAGATTGAAAGCCACCAATGGGCAAACCATTCTTGCCAGTGAAGGCTACAAGGCCAGAGCGGGATGCATGAATGGAGTGGAGTCTGTCCGGAAAAACGCGCCGGATGACACCCGGTATGAACGGAAAACCACTGAAAGTGGCAAATACAGGTTCAATCTCAAATCAGGCAACAATCAGGTGATTGGCACCAGCGAATCCTATGAGACGGAAAAAGCACGGAATGGCGGGATAGAATCAGTCAAGAAAAACGCTCCGGCTGCCATCATTGTCGATATGACAGAGCCGACCGGGAAAAACGCACCCGGCATTCCCCCAGCCGGAGCAGCAGTCTGAACTGAGGGTCAGCCTGAAGGGCTTCTGTTGAAGCCCTTCCCTTCAATCAACAGGTAATCGGCAGGTCAGATCCGGTATTCCAATGGCGACTATCGGTGATTGTCAACCGACTATTACAAACACAGGGGAAAATTGGACGCATTTCTATCCGGGGCATCGTTTCCCCTGTTTTCAGGGTTGAAAATCAGAGGAGCCTGGATTTGAGGGAGATTTGAACTCCAGGCCCGGGGACAGCATAAAGCGATAGATGCAGGCGGGGCAGGCATACTCGACTGACATCACCAGGAATATGCCTCCTGCGAGGCATACCTCTTCGAATGTCTGCTCAGCTAGACTGATTGGGCGCTTCCTCCCATATCTGCCTGATTCCGTACAGCACGGTCATCAACGGGGCTCCAAAAAGAGCAGGCTTCAAAAACTCGATCAATTCAACCATTTTTTCCTCAAAGAAGGTATTCAGTTATTCAGTCTTAGAAACGACGAAACCGCTTTGCAGCGGACAGCTCAACCTGGTCATACAACGGATCGATTCCGTTTCTCCCTCGGTTTGTGATTTTTTTGTTATGTTTTTGTGAAGAATATGTTAACAAACAGCTGTTGTCAAGCTGGGAAATATCTGGGATAAATTCCATGAGAAGGAAGAGAGGGAGGGAGGGAGAAAGAACGATTCGTCGAAGCAATTGCAAGGAGTTATTACTTACTGGAGGGTATTCTGTGCAACTTGATTGCGAGCGTACCATTGAGGGCAAATGGTTCACCGCCGTCGCCAAGGATGCGAGTCTTCGCCATTACTGCTGAACTGGCTGCACGCGTTCTATCGAACTGCGCACTTTGACCCGCACCGCCCGCAATTTTGCCGAGAAGCGGCCAGACCTTGCACTTGCGGTCGGTTGGCTGCGCTACATTGGATCGCGGATAACCACCGTTATGAGTTTCTGGAAGAACGTGACATCGCCTAAACCCCGGGGTCCGCTCCCTTCACTCGGCACCCTTCCATGACTCGCAACATAAATTGACAAGGCTGCGTCTCAATCACTTGGCGATCGAGGCGGGCGGAGCAACCGGCATCTTCCATAATGGCGCGCGCGCCATCCTTGGTGCACAGTAACAGCACTGCCTTTCCGTCCTGGTACTGTACCTTCAACAGGTAGGGTTCGAATTCGGGCGCCAGCAAGCGCTTGTCATGCCGGGTGGCGTTGCGCAAAATGGTGGAGTCCCTGTCGTTGGGCGCCTGAGGCAAGCCCGAAAAATACGTGTCTACCGCCGAACTGAGATTTACCATTTTGGTGGATAGTCGGGCTCGCTCCTGAGCATCCGGGACACCATCACGTGCAGTGACACAGGCACCTAATACTAAAGTGGCTACAAGACCAAGCAATGCAGTAGATTTCACGATGTTAACTCCAATAAATCATGCGGTCGTTTTCGTCGATGCCTGTATCCAGGCTCCAGTTCGCAAGAGTATCCAGTGGAGATTCCTTATCTTGCAACGACAAGGCCAGCCAACCCCATAACTGAACCACGTTTCCCTTGGCTTTCTGAAATATGTCTTCAAAAGACATTGCCGATCCGCCAGGAACTTCAAGATCCTGGAGGTATTCAATTTCCGGCTCCTTGGGATACACAAGGCCCTGATGACTCGCAACGTGGCGAGCAAACGGGAACAGCACGTTGCCGCTCTCACCAATCTTCATCATACTCAGCATCGCATTGTGCCAATCGTGTACTTTGGGGGATTGAAGCTGTTGTACTGTGGAAGAATAAACTTCGGTCAGCATTTCCTGCCATAGTCGCGCCACATCCGCATCCATTAACTTCGGGTTGTTCTCGTCAGCCGTATCGGCTACGTTAGTCGATATTTGCCGGTTGAAATCCAGCACACCCAGATTGAGCCGCCTGTGGACATATACATCCTGCGACATTTCGCAGCGGCGGTGTTCGGCCTTGTTTTCCTCGTAAGGACCCACCTTCAGGTTCACAACCGGATGTATGGTACCGTCAGTTGCAACATGAGTGGCAAAACCGAACAGCCATGCCGCGCACTTCTGGCGCACGTTCAGGTCGGCAATATCCCGTATCCTTGCCGCTCCATTCCGGAGCAATGCGATGGCATGACCTTTGTGCATGACATCGGCCCACCCGCATGAATGACTATCCAGTATGTCGAGATATGGATAGTCAGGAGCCACCGCCCCGACAATGCAGAACTTTTTCCAATAACCGAGTGCCTGCCTGGCTTCCTCGTGCAACAAGTCTTTCTGCCTGGCACGAACCTCCTCAATGGCAAGTTGAGCCAGGGTAACGTGGGTATATCCACCGGACACGGTACTTTTCCCTTCCTATTGCGTAAACATTTCGTTCAGATTCGGTTTAGACTATTGGATTGACGGCCGGCGGCATTCATCTCCACCAGCAGAGATTGAAATTCGCAACCTGAAGCAGGTTGCAACGGTTTGAGCAGATTAATCGGCGATTGGATACTCTGGAATTAAAAGACCACCCAAGGGTGCCTTTTAATTGTGGAGGCGGCGGGAATTTACAATCTCCACCACCCAACATTGTCCCTCTCTGATCTTAAAGGGTTTTTAAATCCGATCAGCTTGGATTTCAGGACTCACTCGGGCTTCAGGCTGGGGCAGTATAACATGATGAGGAGCGGGCGAGCCTGTCCTGAATTTTGTGCGTGAGGCACATTATGCTGAGAGTTGACAGGAGCAAGTATGCCGCGTAAGAAAAAGAACCGGCAACCGCCGGCTCAGGCCTTGCTGCCGTTTTAAGAATAAGCCAGTACCGCACACCCTATTTTGCCGTCCTGTTTCACCGATTGCACCTTTAACTATTTCCATGTAATTTCATTTTGCATTCCCATTAAAAAAGCTTTTATTTTTCCTGGCGCTTCGCACTCAGAAAGGACAATGCTGCCATGTATCCAGCCCTCCAGTCGTTGAAGTCCCGGTTTGCAGAAATCGATGATCTGAGGCGGGCCGCTTCCGTGCTCCATTGGGATATGTCCACCCACATGCCTCAGGACGGAACAATCTCCCGGGGCCGCATGATAGCCACAGTTGAAAAGGCCGCTCACGAAAAACTCATCGAACCCGGTGTGGCCGGGCTTCTGGAGGAAACAGCAGCATTGCCCGATGCTATCCTGTCGGCAGACGATCGGGCGTTCCTGCGCCTGGCCCGCCGCCAGTTTCTCCGTGCGTCGAAAATCCCTTCCGGTTTCAAGGCCGAATTTTTTCAGCACATGGCCGAGACCTACGAAGTTTGGATCCATGCACGAAAATTGAACGACTTCAACGCCGTCGCGCCCTTTCTGGAAAAGACGATCTCATACTCACGCGCCCTCTCGGATTTCTTCAATACCGGGGAAACCGCATGGACGCATCCGATGGACCCGCACATCGAAGACGCCGACCCTGGCATGACCACTGCGGGTCTCGAGACGCTTTTTGCTGACCTTCGACGTGATCTCGTACCATTGGTCCGGGAGTTGTCGTCTCGCGGCAGGCCGCGAACCGATTTTTTGTCACGGGCCTATCCCAAGTCCCGGCAAGTGGAGTTTTTGAACTGGCTTGCCAGGAATATCGGCTATGATTTCAACCGGGGCCGCCAGGATCTCACCCATCACCCGTTCATGACAAAGCTTGGCGCCGGAGATGTTCGCATCACCACCCGAATCAACGAGACGAATCTCTGTGATGGCATTTTCAGCACCATTCATGAGTCCGGTCATGCCTTTTACGAACTGGGGCTTTCGCCAAGCCTGGACGGCACTATCCTGGGTCACGGCACTTCCGCCGGCATTCACGAGAGCCAGAGCCGGCTGTGGGAAAACCAGGTGGGCCGGTCCCGGGAATTCTGGACCTACTTTTATCCCCACCTGCAGACCTGCTTTCCGGAGGCTCTCGGGGATGTTTCGCTGGAAGAATTCTATTGCGGCATTAATTGCGTGGAACCGTCGTTGATTCGAACCGAGGCCGATGAGGTGACCTACAACCTTCACGTCATGATCCGCTTCGACATCGAATCGCAGCTTCTGGATGGCTCACTCCAGGTGAAGGATCTGCCTGTGGCCTGGAGCGACCGGTATGAGGCTGACCTTGGCGTACGTCCTTCCTCCGATGCTCAGGGCTGCCTTCAGGATGTTCATTGGTATTACGGGGGCGTTGGTGGAATGTTCCAAGGCTATACGATCGGAAATCTCTTTAGCGCACAGTGCTTCGAAGCTGCTCTTGAGGCCCATCCGGAAATTCCGGAGGCGATGATGCAGGGAAATTTCAGCACCCTTCATTCGTGGCTGAAGGAAAACATTTATCAGTACGGCTCGAGTCTCTTCCCGCAAGAACTGATCCACCATGTGACCGGTCACGACTTATCGTCGAAACCCTTCGTTGCATACCTGAAGCGGAAATACCTGTAGCCACTTCCGCCCGGATTGCCAGTTTTTAAAACAGCCTGTACCGAGCGGCTGCCGTTCCTGTTTGAAATAGATGCAAGATTGCTCATTCCGGACGGATTCCGTCATTCTCTCGATAATGACTACGCGGCCGATGGTAATCAGGCAAGCGAAAGCGGAGAAGACACCTCCATTTATGAATTCCTTAACTTATGAATAAACTTCTGAACAGCCCTGTTTTGCTGGTCCTTAGTCCCCTGATCATTTCTAATGGACTCGAGGCACCAGAAGACTTTGTATTCAAATAACCCCGACCTTTCGGAGTGCAAAGGAACAAAACTCTCCCCCAGGATTTGTCTTCCGTTATCAATAGTGACCTGGGGCCTGTCCCTCTCCCGGCTAACCAGCTGGCAACCGAATTCTTGAGTCTCCGAGTATCTGACACCGCCTATCTCATAGACTCGTGTTACGGCTTCTTCCCGTTCTATTTCTTGCGGTTTGGTTTCTTGCGGTTGTGCTGGAACAAGTTCATGTTTCTGTTCTTTGGCCATATATCTCCTCCCTCTCCCTTAGATAAAAATACACTTTGTTCAAATAACTTATTACATCCCGCGGTATTGCGCGCTTTTCCATGCAGACACCAGGGAGTGCGGCAACTCGCCATGCATAAGGATAAAGTTCACCAAGCTATTAATTCAGCGAGCAAATAGTACGAACGTCATACCGGCGAAAGCGGTTTTCAGTGATGTTCAAAGCACGCCATTATTGGTCGGGGCTGGATTCCAGGTCAAGCCCGGAATGACGAGATTCACAGTATTTTTTGACCGGCTCGATAAATTAAATGATGATTCAAATCGATGGGATCAAATTCGATTGATCGGAAATTGAAGAAAAAATGCGCTTATGGATGTTATATAAAAAACACTTCTTAACTAATCATTGCTACCCCATAAATTACCCCTGCCCTATACCTTTTTCTTCGAGTCGAGAGGGTCTTGATAAATTGGTGAATCGAATTTTCCATCGCTTCAGCATTTCCCGCGCAATGGCACAAAGCCGCTCTCAGGAGATCAAGGAAGGTCGCCTGACTGCCAGCCAAACTTTAAAACATTTACGAATTCCTTAGCTTAGGAATAAATTTCTGAACAGCTGTGTTTTGCTGATCTTTCGTCCCTGATCATCCCTGGCGAATCGGAGACACCAGAAAACTTTGTATTCAAATAATCCCGACCTTTCGGAGTGCAAAGGAATAAACTTCTCCCCCAGGATTTGTCTTCCATTATCAATAGTGACCTGGGGTCTTTTTCTCTCCCGACTAACCAGCTGGCAACCGAATTCCTGAGTCTCCACGTATCTGACCCCATCTATCTCATAAACCCGCGTCACGGTTTCTTTCGGTTTGTTTTCTCGCGGTTGTACTGGAACAAGCTGGTGTTTTTGTTCGTTACCTGCCATATTTCCTCTCCCCTAGATAAAATGCACTTTGCTCAAATGGCTATTACGTCCGGCGATATCGCCCTATGCAGATACCCTGATGGGCCCGATGGCATAAGGATAAAGCTTCGCCGCGCTAAATTAAATGATGATTTATCCGGCAAAACTTTAACGCCTTTAGAAGGTCCGCAATAAATTATTTTTTCTCGGTATTTTGGGATGCTCTTCGGTTCCAATAACGTAACGGAGAGGCTGTAACGCGTTTAAATGACATCCGCTGCTTATGGGAGAGGATGTGGATCAGGTTTGAGTGCTTTGGGTTTAGTGCAAGGATATAAGGATGTGAAAATCTAAAAGTGTTTTTTCTTATCTTTATCTAACGAACAGCATCGAACCACATCACGCCGGTCGATGACGTTTCCGCGGAAAATTGGTATAGGTTAAAACTGGAGGTAGGATTGCTTCCGAAGGCCCCGGGTGGGGCAAGGAGAAGAGTGATGAAGAAATCGAGATTCACACTACCGTCCCCATGGCTCACTCGGCCACCTGACCCCGAGCGAGTTCGTCAAAAAGAGGTCAGTCCAAACCAACGAAGCGCCCCGCCTGTAGTGTAAAAC
>JGI26528J50254_1000854_pt1 | contig 19100 bp, 19 predicted proteins | sample ThiBiot_300_plan_FD_50254 | JGI IMG/M metagenome (IMG submission 50254)
ACCTCGTCGCGGGTCGTAAGGCCCGTCGTTTCCGTGTCGAGCACGACGAAGCCTTCGCGGAACAGTTCGTCTAGCCAGCGTTGCGGGTCCTGCTGGCGACTGGCGCTGCCCCTCCCGCTGTCGCGATCCGGTCGGTCCTTGACTGGGATGTGCGAGCCGCGGCGCTCGGGTCTAACTGGCCTGGCGTCACCCTGCGCGTCGTCCGCTGCGCCTTGGCGCTGCGGGTGGGAGCCGCGAGGCCAGAGCGCGTCGCGTAACAGCCGCGCCTCGCTCGTGCTGAAGAGGGGCTCGAGCTCCCCGTTGCGCTGCAGGAACGCCCGCACCTCACCGAGGCGGGTAAGGGAGTTGGCCGTGAGTTCCGCGCGGGTTCGTAGGTCACGGGGCGCCAGCCCACGCTCCTCGTACACCGTGAGCCGCCCCTCGTCAGATTGGTTGTGACCGTCCTCGCCTTGCATGCCGCGTGCAGTCTACCCGCGCGCGTCAGTCGAGGTAGGCGCTCCATGTGACGCCGGTGACGACCCCGTCTGACGTCACCAGGTCGACCTGGTAAGGCGCCGCCAAGGGGTCGGTGGTTACCGAATAGCTAGCGCTTGCGCCCGGCGCCGCAGGCAACTTGCTGGCGCCGCCAAGGTAGGACTGCGCTGCCGCCGCGCTCATGCCGACGGTCATGCCGTGCAGGGGAGCGGCTCCGCTCGTCATCTCGACGCCGATGAGGAGCGGTGAGGCGCCAAGCGCCTGGTAGGTCGTCACGCTGAGGCCGTCGTATTCGCTGACCGTCACGTCTGCGGCGCCGCCGTGGTGGCTGAGCACGCGCCTCGTCGAGCTCGAGGCGGGGCGGGGGAGGCGCGCCAACGCCGCTGCCGCGCTGTCTGGTCCCGCCGGGCTTAGCATGACGCTCAATAGCTCATCTGCGTTCGGGCGCGCTGCAGTGACTCGACCAGCTTGCGTGGTCGGCTGGCCGCCAGCGCCGCCGCATGCAACCAAGGTGGCGATCAGGGCCAGCCCGATCGCGGCGGTCGCCAAGCGCGATGACCTTGTTATGCCTAGCAGCTTCATGACCCCACGCTAACGGCCGCTACAGGAGGGAGTAGTGACAGGTGCGTTAGCCAAGGCAGTGGCTAGCATTCATCTTCCTCTCATGAACTGGCGGCCCCACCTTCCCACCAAGGCGCCTCCCCGGCTCGGAACCCCTAAGATGGCCGGAAACTCTCTGGAGGTGGGCGATGCAAGTGAGACGCACCGTTAGCCAACTGCTCAATGACAAAGGCTCGTCGGTTTTGTCAGTAGCGCCGGACGCGACCGTGTTCGCCGCATTGGGCCTCATGGCGGACAAGAACGTCGGGGCGCTCGTCGTGATGGAAGACGACCGCCTCGTCGGCATCTTCTCCGAGCGCGACTACGCCCGCAAGGTCATCTTGCAGGGCCACGCCTCCAAGAGCCTGGCCGTGCGGGACATCATGACGGCGGCCGTGATAACGGTGGGGCCGGACCAGGTCCTGCAGGACTGCATGGAGCTGATGACCAAGCACCGCGTCAGGCACCTGCCCGTGGTCGGCGCCGCTGGGCGCGTCATCGGCGTCGTCTCGATCGGCGACGTCGTCAAGGCCGTCATGTCGGAACAGGCNTTCCTCATCGAGCAGCTGCAGTCGTACATCCAGGGCAGCCTCGGTTGATCCNGGGGTAGGNNCCGCAGCGGCGACTTACGCAAGTAATCACTTGGATAAGGGTCGTTAACGTGCTAACGTCGGCGTAGGTGAGACCGTGACCTATCGCTACGTAATCATCGGTGGCGGCATGACCGCCGACGCTGCTGCCAAGGCCATCCGCAAGGTTGACCCGGACGGCGCACTCCTCTTGGTTAGCGACGAACTCGTCGCGCCTTACAAGCGGCCGCCGCTCTCCAAAGGCATGTGGCGAGGTGACGACGAGGTCAAGCTAGACCTACGCACCGCCGCTGTCGGCGGAGAACTGCGCCTCGGCAGGCGGGCCACCGAGATCGACCTCGCCAACAGGCAGGTGCAGCTGGATGATGGTCACACTATCGGCTATGAACGCCTCCTGCTGGCAACGGGCGCGCGTGCGCGCGAGTTGCCCGGGGTGCCGAGCGGCGGCCCTGTCGTCGCCTACCGCCACCTCGCCGACTACCACACCGCGAGGGCGCATGCTGGGCCGGGCAGGACTGCCGTCGTGGTCGGTGGCGGCTTCATCGGCTCCGAGATGTCTGCCGCGCTCACGCTCGCCGGTGGCAACGTCCACATGGTGTTCCCAGAAGCAGAGCTCGGTGCTGGGCGCCTGCCACCGGAGGTGGCGCGGTTGGTCGGCGCCAACTACCGTTCTCGGGGCGTAGCGCTTCACCCTGGCCGCAGAGTGGCGGCGGCCACGGTCAAAGGTGACGAGGTCACCATCATCCTCGATGACGGCGTCAGCCTTGCCGCCGATCTGCTCATCGTCGGCATCGGCGCCCTGCCTAACGACGAGCTCGCACGCGCTGCCGGGCTGAAAGTCGATAACGGCGTATGGGTCGATGACCACCTCCGCGCGTCGCTCGCCTCGGGAGCGCCGTTCGCGTCCGGTGACCTTGGGGTGTACGCGGCAGGCGACGTCGCCAACTTCGAGTTCCCCGGCCTCGGCAAGCGCATGCGCATCGAGCACGAGGACAACGCCTACCAGATGGGGGCGGGCGCCGGGCGCCAGCTGGTCGCATCCTTGGGCTTGGCACCGGACGAGCCATACACTCACCTGCCGTTCTTCTACTCGGATCTGTTCGACGACGGCTACGAGGCCGTCGGCCTGCTCGACTCGCGCCTCGAGGTCGTCGCCGATTGGTCTGAGCCGGGCACAGCCGGCGTCTTCTACTACATGGACGCCGGCTTGGTGCGCGGCGTGCTCCTGTGGAACACCTGGGGCCAGGTGGACGCCGCTCGTGAACTCATCTTGGCGGGCGAGAGGCTCACGGCCGCCCAGCTCAAGGGGAGGTTGCCACGATGATCGGTACCTTTGGTGGGGCAGCAGCGACCACCGAACGCTCGACAGGGGCGGTCCATGCCCGGCTAACCAATGCGGCCAGAGCACCTGGCATCGTCACGTGTACGGTACGGCGCTTGGACCGCGGCGAGACGCTCTACGCAGAGGGCGACGCCGCACCGAACGCATACCTCCTGCTAGAGGGCGTGTTGAGGGTCCTTGCGCCCACCGCGACGGGTAAGACGCGCTTAGCGGATTTCGCGGGGCCAGGCGACTTGGTGGCAACGGCCGTCTTCGAGGGCCTCCCGCACGGCGAAACGGTCGTGGCCGCGGACTCCGCCAAGGTAGCGCAGGTCGACTTGAGCGCCACCCTCGGGCGACCAGCCGGCCGCTTGGGGGTTGGCGCTGCGCTCGTCACGCAACTCAACCGCAGCCGCGAGCTAGCCGACGACCTCGGCTTGCCGATGGGCGCGCGCATCTGCCGTATCCTCGCCCGCTTGGCGCGGCGACTCGGTCGTGACTGCGATGGGCCCCAGCTGACCGGTGGGGTCGACCCAGGCTGGCGCCGCCTGCCGTTCAGCCTCACGCACGACGACGTCGCCCTCATGGCCGGCTGCGCCAGGGTCACGGCGACGCGCGTCCTAGGTGAGCTCAAGGCGTCCGGTGCGCTCATCGGCCACCGCGGCGATTACGCACTGGTTCCGAGCGCGCTCGACGCCGCAGCGGACGAGTACGTTTACGAGTCGATCTAGACAGAAAACTCGCATGAGACGTAATTCGCAGCCCCAGAGGGGGCGGTGAGCCTAGCATCGTCGTAGAGAGGAGGGGGTGGCGATTCCCAAGCGGCTCGATCCCGCCGAGGGAACTCCCATCGGGTCGTTGCGACGCCCTCCTCTCACCCCTTGGCATCTTTCAGCCGCCCCGCGCTGCGCTCGCCTCGCCGCAAGCGGACAGATTCGACACATGGCGGCGCTTGGCGTGGTAGAAATTAGCGCATGAACAAGAAAGAACTGGCTGAGAAGTTGGCTACCAAGACGGGCCTGAGCACCAACAAGGCCAAGGAAGTCGTTGACACGATCTTCTCCACGGCGGACGGCAAGGGCATCATCGCCATCGAGCTCGATGCTGGCCGCAAGGTCCAGATCACCGGCTTCGGCACTTTCGAGACCCGCCGTCGCGGGCCCCGCAAGGGCGTCAACCCCGGCACCGGCGCAGAGATCACCATTCCAGCCCGCAAGTACGCCGCCTTCAGGGCAGGCAAGGGCCTCAAGGACCGCGTAGAAGAGTAAGCCGCGCCTTTCGCGGACTCGTCGCCTAAGCGTACGGTCCGGCCGTCAAGCAGCCCAATGCGCCGTCCGGCACGTTGGGCTGCTTCGTAGTCNCCGCACGNCAGCGGNTCNGGCCGCGGCCCCCACGGCGGGCCGCGCAGAANGCGGCAGAGACAGGACAAGCGACCCTCGTAACCGCCGCCCGCCCGCCTTACGCTGGCCATAAGCGGAGGGCGCCACTGCGGCGCGGCACCATTGCACGCGTGAACGCGCCATGCTCCCGCCCGCAAGGTGTCGGTGTTCGAGTGGCGCCTTCTCGCTTGATCGCCAACTTTTCGCTAAGGGGGGCTCAAGGGGCGCTCATGTTGTCCGTGATAAACTCCCACACGGCCCCGCCGACGGCGTAGCCACAGCGTTCTTTCGTGCGCCCCAACCGGCCCCCCACGGTTGGGGCGCTTCCCTCTTACGAACGCTCAACTGCCGCCTTGCGGCATTCCCAACACGGCAGCTGCCGCCGCGCGCGCCTCGGTCGCCGCAGCGGCCGACCCCTGCACCAGCGCCGTGACGGTGGCACCCTCCAACAGCAACTGCAGCTGCGCAGCCACATTGGCTGGCAGGCCAGCCTGTTCGGCCCGCTCAGCGAAGAACTCCCTGACAGCGGTGATGTGATCCCGGGCGTACGGGATGGCAGGGTTGAACTGCCCGCCAAGCTCGAAGCTGGCAGCGACGAGCGGACAGCCACGAAAGTCGGGCGTTTGCACCCAAGACTCCAGCAAGTCGAACACAGCGAGCATGCGCCCGCGTGGCGTAGAGGCAAGCTCGTCCGCCCGGGCAAGCCAGGCGGCGCGTTCGGCTCTGCGGGCCTCGAGCACCGCCTTCACGAGCGCGTCCTTTGACGGAAAGTGGTGGTAGAGCGTCATCCGCGCCACGCCTGCGCGCGCGATGATCTCGTTGATGCCGACGTTAGATACCCCGCGCGCGTAGAACAGGCGTGCGGCAGTGTCTAGGAGGCGTTCCGCCGCACCCGGCGTGCTGGAATCGGTCATGCCAGATTATACAGACCGGTACATACAAGCACCGGGTCCTGACTCACCATCTAGCGCTGCGGTTCGCGGGCGCCAGCTACTCCCTGAACTCCTCGAGGCGCTTGCCGACGGCCGCCCCAAGCACCGAATAGTCGACGGTCACGGTCACGAACTGGAAGCCGCGCGCTGCGGCGGCGCGTGCGAACGGGACACTGCCGGTGTGGATCCCAGCGACCTTGCCGCTAGCCAAGCTGGCCTGAAGGATGCGCTCGACAGCGGCCATCTGACGTTCGTCGCTCGAGTCGATGCTTGGCGGGGCTCCGACGGCATAGCTCAGGTCTGCAGGCCCGACATACAGACCAGTCAGTCCAGGCACTTTGGCGATGCTGTCGAGGTTCTCGAGCCCGAGCGCGGTCTCGACCATGGCGAAGACCGCCACTTCATCGTTCGCCCTTGTGTGTTGGTCGGCGCCGTAGGCCAGCGCCGCCCGCAGCGGCCCGTACGACCTGCGCCCAACTGGTGGATAGCGGACGGAGGCAACAGCAGAGCGCGCTTCCTCTGCCGATTCGACCATCGGTACGATGACCCCAGCGGCGCCAAGGTCGAGGGCGCGCATGATCTGAGCGGGGTCGTTGGTTGGCACGCGCACGAACGGCACTGCCGTCGTGCCGCTCACAGATTGCAGGAGGCGCGGTAGGTCGGCAAGCGACGCTGCGCCGTGCTGCAGGTCGAACGTCACGCTGTCGTAACCGCGCCGTGCGATCACCTCGGCCGACATGCTGTCGCCGAGGCCGAGCCAGGCGTTCGCCGTCGCCTTACCCGAGCGCCAGGCAGTGTGTAACGGGTTGATGGTCATGGTCGATGATACGGCGTTCAGGGAACTCTCACTGCACCTGGGCGCGCAGGAGTGCATGCTGAGGGCATGGCAACCAAGCATGCTCTCGGGAGGACGGCGGGCACGGCCGCCAGCGGCGTGATCGTCGCTGCGCTGCTCATCGGCGCCGCGTTGGTCGGGGCGAGTTACGTCGCAGTGAAGGGCTTCGAGTACGTCAAGACGTACGACTCCTCGCGGTTGGACGTAACTGGTTCGTCCGACCGCGTCGTCACTTCCGATCAGGTCAAGTGGATGGCGGCGTTCGCGCGGCGCGTGGATGCCACTGGCCTCAGCCAGGGCTACAGGCTCATGAGCAGCGACCTGGAGAGCGTACTAGGAGTCTTGGCGCCCCTAGGCTTCACGCGCGACGACCTGACCATCCAGCCCGTCGCCGTCAGCCCCGTCTACCGCCAGTGCTACAACGCCACCGCCGACTGCGTTGCCGACGTGGTCGGGTACGAACTCAACCAGTACTTCACCCTGTCCTCCGGCGAGGTCGACAAGGTCACGGCCGCCGCTCAGAACGCCCAACCGTTCGTAGACGCCGGGCTCTCTTACCAGACCGTGTCGCTCGAGTACTACTACTCCGGGCTGGCAGCAGTGCGACCACAGCTCCTTGCGGAGGCCATCAAGGACGCTCAAGCACGGGCAGAGGCCGTGGCGTCGGCCACCGGCGTGAGCGTCGGGCAACTGCGGTCAGCCGACAGCGGCGTGTTCCAAGTGACGCAGCTCAACTCGACCGACGTCTCGGCCTACGGCATGTACGACACGACGACCATCGAGAAACGCATCACGGCCGTCGTGCACGCTAGCTTCGCATTGCGCTGAGCGTCAGGTTGGCAGCGGGGCGTGAAGCTCGAACGTCTCGTCTGCCTTCGTTAGGCCGTCGACCAACAGGTGCAGGTAGACGAAGCCGGCGTACGGGGTCCACGGCGCGACGCGCTCAGCGACCCATTCGTAACTAGGCTTGCCCGGTTCACCGAGGAAGCGCGCCAGGCCGTTGCGTGCCCCAGAGTCCCCGTCAGGGTAGACGTCCAGGCGACCGAGGGCCCTGAGGAGCACGTACTCGGACGTCCAGCGCCCCACCCCGTAGAGGCCACGCAGGCGCTCCAACACCTCGCTGCTCGGCAGACGCCCGAGCGCCGCGAGGTCGAGGTTGCCGCTCGATACCTCCTTGGCGAGTTCGATGAGCGTGCGCGCCTTCGCCCTGCTGAAGCCCATGGCGCCGATCTCGTCCGGGTCGGCCTGCGCTAACGCCGCAGGCGACGGCAGGCCAAGCGGTCCAGANTCCGCTAGCTCCGGCCTGCCAGCGAGTACAGGGCCGTAAGCGCGTGCCAGGCGCTCGAGAAGCTGAAGGCCGAAGGTCAGCGTGACCTGCTGGCACGGAACGGCGTTGACTAGCCCCTCGAACAGACCGGGGTAGCGCGGCGGCTTGAGGCCGCGCAGGCGGTCTGCGAGCGGGGCGAGGTGCTCGTCGCCCTTGGCCATCGCGTAGAACGGGGTGAGGTCTAGGTCGAGCCCGAGGAGTTCGCGCGCTGCGCGTTCACCGCCCCCTTGCAAGTCGTGCTCGTTGGCATTGCCCGTGATCGTCAGCTGAACGGTGGCAGGATCGGCGCCGGCCGTTACCTCGAGTAGGAACGGCTCGGCGAGCGCGCCGCCAGAAGCGCTGGCTGGCATGACGCGGCGCAAGGTCGTGCCGTCCCACACGTCGATGTGGTTGTGGCGCCTCCGTTGCAGCGCCATGGCGGTCAGGTCGAGGCGAAAGGGCGCCACGGCGGTAAGTTCCGTCGTCATGGTTCGCAGAGTGTCGGTGGGTGTGGTGTTGGCGGCCGCTAGTGGCAATGCGCGCACCTCCAACCCGATGCTACGGCCCGAACGCGACCGTGGCTGTGGTCCGTGTGCTTAGGTGCTGATAGGCGACGGCGGCGTGGTGACGATTCGGCCCCCGCTCGCTCGGCCACGCCGCGTCGTATGACCACGATTATGCCGCTAGGCCTGGCGCTGCCATGACCAGAGTCCAACCGCACGCCACGTTTCGCTCTTCCGCCTCGACCAGTTGCCGCCCTGGTAACATCTCGCCAGTGCACCGGGCGCACAGAGCGGCCAGGACCCGTGCTACACGCATGCGGCCGACCCAGCGTCCACTGTGACGGAGGAAGCATGCCTGACCCGTTCAACCAGCGCCTGAGCAGACGAGCCAAAGGGGCGACTTCCTCGGCGATAAGGGAGATCCTCAAAGTAGCTAACCGGCCAGACATCATCTCGTTCGCCGGTGGGCTGCCGGCGCCCGAGTACTTCCCGATCGAGGCCATGCGTGCGGCCGCCGACCGCGTGCTCTCTACTAACGGGCGCGCTGTCCTGCAATACGCCGCAACCGAAGGGGTCCCTGAGCTGCGGGAGTTCATCGCGGCGCAGATCAACGCGAGCGAACCCCATGCACCCGTGACGGCAGACAACGTCATGCTCACCACCGGCTCGCAGCAGAGCCTCGACCTGGTGGCCAAGGTCCTGATCGACAGCGGCGACCGCATCGCCGTCGAGAACCCGTCCTACTTAGGGGCGCTGCAGGCGTTCAGGCTCTTCGAGGCCACCTACGACGCCGTGCAGATGGACGACGAGGGCGTAGACCCAGACGCGCTCCGCAGCGCCCTCGCGCGGCAACCCAAGTTCGGGTACCTCCTGCCGACTTTCCAGAACCCAACAGGCAAGACGATGAGCGCTGGGCGGCGTGCCGCCGTCGCGGAAGCGTTCACGGAGAACGAAGTGCCCCTCCTCGAGGATGACCCTTACGGCGCCATCTATTTCGACCGGCCGGCTGGGCCGTCGCTGCGTTCGCTGGCGCCTCACCTCACGCTGGGCCTGGGAACCTTCTCGAAGACCCTCGCCCCCGGCTTGCGCCTCGGCTGGGTGGTCGGGCCGGCCAGTTGGGTCGCGCGCCTCGCGCAGGTCAAGCAGTCCGCTGACCTACACACGTCCACGCTCTCGCAGCACATCGCCCTCGACGTATTGCGCTCCGGTGCGCTTGAGCCCCACCTCGACGTGTTGCGCGCCGTTTACCAGGAGCGCTGCCAGGCCATGCTCGACGCGCTAGCCGAGCATTTCCCCGCCGGCTCCCGCTGGACGGTGCCTACCGGCGGCATGTTCGTGTGGGTCGAGTTGCCAGGCGGAGTGGACGTCGCCCCGCTCCTGCCGCAGATCGTGGCGGAGGAGAAGGTCGCTTACGTCCCAGGCGCGCCTTTCCACCCGAACGGCGGCGGGCTCAACACCATGCGCCTCAACTTCACGCATTCGCCTGCCGAGGTCGTGCGAGACGGCGTCGCCCGCTTGGGCAAGGCCCTCAGCCGCGCGCTAGAGGCGACGACGGCCTAACCCCAGTCGTCCAACTTGGAGCGTAGCCGCCGGCGGTCGCTCTTGGCGTAGTGGCGGGCCATGTCGAGGGTGGCGTGGCGCAGGTGGTCTTGCACCAGCCCGAGGTCGCCAGTCTGCCGGTAGAGGCGCGTGCCTGCCGAGTGGCGCAGGGCGTGCACGCCCTTGAAGGTCACGGCGGCCCGCAGGCAGAGCTTCTCGAGGCGGTTGAACACCCCGAACTGCGACCTAAGCTCGAGCACGTACGGCCGCGGCACGCCACCCGCGTCCATCTCGCGCCGGTACTTTAGGAGCGCCTCGACCAGCTTGGGGGTGAGGTCGACGGTAGCTGACTTATTGCCTTTACCCGCCACGACCGTGAGCTCGCCAGCACGCAAGTCGACCGCCTCCCAGGTGAGGGCGAGCATCTCGCTGACGCGCAGCCCGGCGTGCGAGCCGAGCAGCAGGATCACGCGCTCCTGCTGGTCGTGGGCTGCTGCCTGCAGTTCGATGAGTTCGAACTCCGTGTAGTTGCGCGTGCCGACACCTTCAGCGGCGTGGCTGGCGGCGCGGCCGATGCGCACGTCGCGGAACGGATCGACGTCCGTAGCTCCCGCCCACGCCAATGAGTCGTAGAGGGCGCGGGCGGCCGCCACGCGCAGGGCCACCGTTGCCGCGCTCAGCGGTCCGGTCTTTGACTTGCGGCCGCGCCGGGAGGTTGGCGGCTCACTGGCGAGCAGCTCGTCGCGCTCGCCTGCTAACAAGCGCTGCACGTAGAGGGGCCCGGCGTCGCGCGTTGGCCGCAGCAGGTTCTCGCCCGTCCACATGAGGAGCAGCTCGTGCAGGCCGCGGCGATAAGCCCTCAGCGTGTGCTTGCTTGTCATCACGCCGCTCAGCCCGCGCAAGGTCAAGTGGGCCTCGATGAGTTCCCATAACGCGTCTTCGTCTCGCTCCGCGGCGGCGCGCATGGCGTAGCGCCGGAGCGCCTCCTCCGACAAGCGCTGCAGGCGCGCTACGCGCTGTAGCGCCGTGGCGGACGACAACTCGAGGGAGGTGACGGGCTCCTGCTCAACCATCGCAGCTAGCCTAAGGGCGGAAGGGGAAACGGGGGGTGAAGTTCGTCGCATTATCAAATCTGTGGGCGGTGGCTGCCTCGCGGGGCGTGCGAACGCAACGCTTCGCCCTAGCCCGCTCAAGCCAGAGAGCGGCGTGGCCTCCGGCGCTCCGTTCACGCTGGCAGACTCTGGTTCACGGTCCCAGATACCATCCTCGTATGGACCCATTCTTGAGCGGTGATGTTCCGGGAAGCACTCCACTAGTTTCCGCCTGGCTGCGTGGCCATCAGCACCTCGTCGAAGTCGTCGAGCGCTGGACGGACGCGTTGCCCGCCGAGGCCTGGTGGTGGACACCGGCACCAGGTTCGATCAACCCCATCGCTGGACTCGTGAGGCACATCGGCGGTTCGAGCACGCGGCTGTGGTTGTACGCGACGGGGGAGGATGTCGGCGAGGAGCTGCGCGCCCAGGGTCCGCTCGAGATGGCCATCGACCACGCCGACCCTGAAGGCGTGCTGCAGCTCTGCCTCGAGCGCCTGCGCGTGGTGGGGGAGGGGCTCAAGGCGTACGACTTGAACGACCTCGAGGTGGTTCGTCACGTAGGGCGGAAGCAGGTGCCCGTTCGGAGCGTGCTCATAATCCAGCACCTGCTCGAACATGGCCACGCGCACGCTGGTCAGATCATCGTCGGTCGCAAGTTGTGGGACTCCGGCCTTGGGCGTCCTATCTGAGGGCGCCAAGGATCGTCGCGGCGTTCTGCCGCAGCAACTCCTCGTAGCTGGTCGGGCCAGGCGCTCCACCCAGCGGGTCAAGGGTGGCAAGCGCCACGCCAGCGCTCTCCGCCACTACCTGTGCCGAGCGCGGGTTGAGTTGGCGTTCGTCGAAGATCGCCTTCGCTCCGACCGCCCTGACCGTGGCGACGGCTTCTGCGATGTAGCTCGGGCTCGGTTCGCGGCCGGGGAACGGTTCTAGGGTCAGCACGAGGTCGAGGTCGTAACGTCGAGCGAAGTACGGCCACGCGTCGTGGAACGGCACGAAGGGCGCTCCAGCTACGGGGGCGAGAGTGCTGGTCAACTCCGCATCTAGCGCGCGGAGGTCGGTCGTGAGCTGCTCGAGGCCGGCTGCGTACGCGGCGGAGTTCGCTGGGTCGATGGCCTTGAGCGCGTCGGCGATGGCGCCTGCGGCCTGGATCATGAGCAGCGGGTCGAGCCACACGTGCGGGTTTGCGCCGACGTGGCCGTGAGCTTGCTCGGTCTCGTGTTCGGCGTCTGCGCCGCGTGGCGCTAGGGTGTCTAGGTCGATGCTTTGGGTGATGACCAAGATGGGTGCGTCCGGCGCTGTGGCGGCGACCAGCCTGTCGAGCCAGGCGTCGATGCCACCGTTCATGACGATGAGGTCGGCCCGCGCGAGGCTAGCTGCCTGTGATGGCGTCGGGTCGAACGCGTGAGGCGACGCGCCTGGCGGTAGGAGGGTGCTCACAGTGAGGTGCTCGCCCCCGATGCGCTCGACGATGTTGGCGTATGGCGGGAGCGAGACCGTCACCTGCAGGGCCGCCGCACTAGCCGCCGGCGCGAGGAGGACTGCCGCCGCGAGGAGCCGCGACAAGCGCCAGACGGCCGCCGTCTTGGCCGGGGTCCGCCAGAGCGAGTGAGAACACGTTCTCATGGGGCCAATAGAACCACTGCTGAGCTACGGCTGTCAATCCCCGTGATCAACGCCGCTATCGCCTAAGCGTTCCGTACACTAGTACAGGCCACAGGTGAGAAGCGTTATCACCCACTAGCGCTGGTTCTGCTATCGTCTGGTCATGAGACGAAGTCCGCAACAGCGCGCGATCCTGACAACGCTCGCGGCCGCGGAAGGCCCGCTCACCGCCCAAGAGCTCCTCGAGCGAGCGCGAGAACTGCACCCAGGGCTGGGGCTAGCCACCGTGTACCGGAACCTGGCGCGCCTCGAGTCCGGCAGTGAGGTGGTCACGGTCCACCTACCACAAGACGCCGTGCGCTACGAGCCCGCTGGCAGAGGACATCACCACCACTTCCGCTGCGTGCGCTGCAAGACGGTCTTCGAGCTCGCCGGCGCTTGCCCAGTCGCTATGCTCGAGGGGGCGACCCTGCCAGGCGGGCTGACGGTGCTTGGCCACGAACTCACGTTCTACGGCGTCTGCGCTTCCTGCTCACCGGCCGACGCCAGCGCCTGAGGGGCCCGGGGGTTAGTCGCAACCTTCTCAACCTAGCGAGGCTGTAGGCTAGTAGTAGCGGGACCGCCGAATACGAGGGGCGGTCTCCAGCGCGTTGGAGGAACCCATGCCTAGCAACCAAGCGGAGCGTTTGAGCGAGGTTGAACTAGACGCCCTGTGGACCATCTACGAAGGCCACAGTCTGGTGATCGAGTACCCGCAGCAAGCAGGAAGCGACCCCTACGCCCACGCCATCATGGCCGTGGCCTTCGAGGATGAGGAGGCCGTCGCTGAGGTCGCTGAGATCGCGCTTGACGTAGCGCAGAGCCTCATCGCTGCCGGCCTGCTCGAGCGCAGCGAAGACGGCCCGGTTCTCGACGAACCTAGCTGGTTCGACGCCGAGCTCGGCTTCACGATCAACGCCGAGGAGTACATCCTTAGCGAAGCAGGCAGCCAGGTCATCGAGGCCACGGCAGACGGCCCGAGTGCCGCGGCGTCTGACGAGGATGAGGACGACTGGGACGACGAAGACGACGATGACGATGACGAAGACGACTGGGATGACGACGAAGACGAAGACGATGACTGGGATGACGAGGACGAGGACGACGAGGACGACGAGGACGACGACGAGGACTAGCCTGAGTCGCGTGCGGTCCCGTTAGANCCGCGCGCCCGACAACCGCGCCAGAAAACCAAGTGTCTTATTCGAGGCTCCGTGTGCTCCAGCGTACACGGAGCCTTCTCATGCTCTTCCCCGTTCGCGNCTTTGATAAGACGACTTATCAAATCGTATATGTTCTTACATCATATGCACCCGTGCTCCCGGCGCCCCTGATTCCTCCCCGCAACCACCCACAAGTGCATATGCGCCGCCGCGTGCATTCGCCACCCTCGCTGCACGCGGCGCTCCTCGAGGCTCTCGGGAACGTCTTCACCGGTTGAGAAGCGGCAGCGATCCGGGTTCATGGGACCAAGGAGTAGGCCGCATGAGAGCCTCACTCGGCTAGGAGCTCTCCGAGCGCCCCACCCACCGCAGGTCCGGATCTAACCAACCAGCTCGCCGTTCTAGGGAACCGGCGCCTGCGTCGGCACGCCCACTAGCAGCCGCCCGCGCTAACCATTTGATAACGAGCGAGTGGTCCAACCTCTCCCACCGCCGGTCCGACCTGTGGCCTTACTGGTTGGACCAACTCTCCACAGGTCCAACCACTTCTGGTAGAGTGCGCCCACGCAGCTCGACAGCGCTCGCACGCGAGCGTCAACGCCGAAGCCATTGGAGTGCCGTGAGCGAAGCAACCCCTACCCGAGTGGTCGAACAGGCGCGCGACGCCTTGGCGGCGTTCGTAAAGAACGCGCCAGACGGCACGAAGTTGCCGCCAGAGCGCCAGCTAGCGCAACGGCTCGGGGTCTCGCGCACGACCTTGCGAGACGGCGTAAGCCGCCTTGCGCTCCTAGGGTTGCTCGAGGTGAGGCACGGTGACGGGACTTACGTTCGCTCCCCCACGGCGGCGCAGCTAGCGCCACTGCTACGACCCCTCGTCGACGGCAAAGGCTCTACGACCATCGAGCTCTTCGAACTCAAACGCCACCTCGAGCCAGCCGTGGCGGAACTAGCGGCCATGAACTGCTCGGAGGCTCAGGCGGCGAACTTGAGGGCCGCCGTTCAGCGCGATCGCAGCGAACTGGCCGGAACTACGCAGGTAGCCAAGCGCACGACGAGGCGCGTGAGTGAACGCCGTCAGCTCCACGAGCTGATCGCGGAGTCGGCCGGCGAATCCCTCCTAGTCGCATTGCTGTCCGTAGCGAACGAACTGCTGACGCCGCACTTGACGGAACTTCTTAGCCACAGCCAGCGCCGCTTGGCCGTCGAGCAACTCTCGGCTGTTGTTGAGGCGATCGCGGCCGGCGACGCCGAAGCGGCGCGCGATGCCACGGAGCTCTACCTGAGCTCGCTGGCCCGCGCCATGCGCAACGGCCCTAACGCCAGCGCGGCGGTGGGCTGAGCAGGTCGACCTTCTCAGCCGAGGCTGCTGGTTTGGCGCACCATGTAAGCGCCGTCCTTGATCTTGCTGAAGCGCTCGCGGTGTTCGGCCAACCGGTCGAGAGCGCGCGCCACGCGCTCAGGACTCATCCCAAGCCGCTCGGCTAGGTCGAGACTGCGTACCACCGCGGGTGTGCCAGGGCGGCGGAGGTAGCCCTCGAGGAAAGCGATGTCGTCCTCGACGGTGGCCGTTGGCGCCGGGGCCGTGACCTCGTCCTCCGTTGCTTCGCGCGCACTCCGTCGCGCGGCGTTGGCACGCGTTGGCGCCTCATCTTCGAGATCGATCAGGGCGTCCTGCAGGGCAGTTGCCGTGGCCACGTGCCTGACCGCACGCTCCGCCTGCTGGGCCGGCTCCGGTGCTGGTTGGCGCGTCGGCTGCAGCTCGGCCTGTGGCGCCGCGTGGCGCGGTACGAACCTTGGCTGCTCGTCGACGGGCGCAGCGCCGGCGCGAGCCTCGGCCTGGCTGAGTCGCGCGTTCCAAGCTGCCCCATCGGTTGGCGCCGCGTAACGCGCCGTGCCGGAGGTCGAAGGGTAGGTCGGGTGGTCGCTTGCCCCTCCCCCATCGCCCAGCGACCGCTCGCGGCCTAGACCGAGGCGAATGCCGATGCGCTCCATGACGCTCCGCCGCGGCGCACGCGCGGGCTCAGGGCCGTCGAGGGGCCCATCGAAGCCGCCCGCGATCTCGACCACCTGCGGCTCGACGTCAGCTTCGCGACTCGGCACCCAGTCGACGGCTTCCCTGGTCAAGTCGGAGTCTTCTGGCACGCTGATGACGTGGCCAGCGGCAGGCGTGGCCGCGAAGGGCGCTACCGCGCGGTTCCAAGTGGACGCTCGAGCGGTTAGACCGTGTTCAGGCTGAGGTTCCTGTGCTGCGCGCCGCTGGGCCTGAGTCCGCGACTCATTCACAGAGCCGCCGCTAGCGCTGGCGACTGGCGCGTGCGCCCGCGTGGCTGCGTTAACTGCCCTGCGCTCCGTGGACGCCTGCATGGTCATCCAGCCAGCGTTCATTGGAGAGTAGCGCTCTGCGGCGGCCGGTTCGGCTGGCGAATTCAGAGGTTCGTCGTGCAGCGTGCCGTTCGGGGAGCGTCTGAAGGCCCGCACTACCGTGTCCGGGAAATCAGGGTCCTGGGCGTGATCGGCGCTGCCTGCGGCCTGCACGGTGTCGAGCGAGTGCCAATGCGCGTTGGTTTGGCGCGCCCAAACCTCGTGAGCCGACCAGCGGTCCTTCGGTCGCAGTTCGCCGTTGGAGCTCCTGGCAGGCACGCCGCCCTCTATCCGCACCCGTGTGACGCTCCGCGTCTGAGCGAACTGGCCAGAGGTCGGTGCTGCCTGGCCCCGGGTTGGGGCTGGCGCCGCGCTGCGCTGCTGCGCAGCCGTCTTGCCTGGCACGAGCTCACCAACGGCGCCACGGAACCGATCGACGACTATCCCTGGCGTCGACTGCTCCTTGCGCAACGCAGCGGCTTGGGCCACGCCGCGGTCAACCGCGTCGGTCCAATCGGACGCCCTACGCTTCGGCGTTTCGTCGCCAGCTTCCGCGGTCCCACCAGCGCCCGCAGCGGCGTGATGCCTCGGCGCCCTGTCGGTTTCTGGTGCAGCCGGGGCGCGCCGTTGCGCCCGGCTGCCATTTGACGCTTGCGCCTGGCGGTCGCGGCGCAGCGCAGCGATGCGCAGCTCGCCGCCCTCGAACGCGAACTCGAGCCGATCATTGGCGCGCAGCCCGTGCAGGGCGAAATAACCGTCCAAGCCCGTCAGCGTGCGCGGCGCCAACAGCTCGAGGGCGACCTCTCCCCCATCGCTGCGTGCCACCACCTTGCCGACACTGAAGTGAGCGAGCAGCTTGGGTGGCAGTTGCACCGATCCGCTCTTCACGCACCAGCTAGTCAAGTCAAGAACGTAAGTGGAAGCCGCCCGCGACACCGCCGCAGGCGGGTTGACGTGGTTATGCAGGTTCTCCTCGGCGGCCATGCGTATACTCTGCCACAATCGGCGGGTCATGTGGGCAACTTAACTCGTCCTGAACGGGTAGAACGAGTAGCTCGTCCACACATTTGCGGCTCATGAGCATTATCCGTTTGTGGAGAATAGGGTATTTAGTGCGCGCTGCACGACATTACTCGGCATGGAGGGTGTCATGTGAGCCGTCGAGGCGCGCCGTGCGTCCGTCCGCCAGGCCAGCCGTCCGCTACGGTGTAATCTGACTGCTCCCCCGCCGCCGCTCGCGCCGCGGGGTCTCTTGGAGTCCCCGCACCATGACGAACCGCCACGCTGCCGCCATCCCCTTCATCCTCGTGACCCTGCTCATCGACGTGCTTGGCATCGGCCTGCTCATTCCCGTACTGCCCGAGCTCGTCACGGAGTTGGCTGGAGGCAACCTGAGCACGGGCTCCGCGTACTACGGGTGGTTCATCGCCGTGTACGCGGCCATGCAGTTCGTCTTCGCCCCTGTGCTCGGCGGGCTGGCCGACCGCTTCGGGCGCAGACCGGTTCTGCTCCTCTCGCTCTTCGGCTCCGCCGCTGACTACCTCGTCATGGCGCTGGCCCCGAACCTCACGATCCTCTTCATCGGCCGCGTCATCTCCGGCATTACTGGGGCCAACATCACGGCCGCCAACGCCTACATCGCGGACGTCAGTTCACCGGCAGAGCGCGCCAAGAACTTCGGGCTGGTCGGCGCAACGTTCGGCGTGGGTTTCATCGTCGGACCCGCCCTTGGCGGTGTCCTCGCAGGGATCGGGATCAGGGCGCCGTTCTACGCCGCGGCCGGCCTCGCCCTCATCAACTGGCTGTACGGCTACTTCATCCTGCCAGAGTCACTGGCGCCGGCGAACCGTCGCAAGTTCTCGTGGAGCCGCGCCAACCCACTCGGCTCCCTCAGGTCGATCGGGCGCCACCTACTCGTGCGCGACTTGACCTTCACGTACGTCTGCATCGGCATCGCGCAGAACGCCATGGTCGCGACTTGGGTGCTGTTCACGACCTACCGCTTCGGGTGGACGCCGGTGATAAACGGCCTGTCGCTTGCCCTGGTCGGCGCCCTGTCCGTGCTCGTTCAAGGGGTGCTGGTCCGTTCCCTCGTCCCGCGGCTTGGCGAGCGCCGCACGATGCTCATCGGCATCGCGGCCTCCGCCCTGTCGTTCGTCATCTACGGCGCAAGCCCGTACGGTTGGGTCCTCTACGTCGGGATATTCGTCGGCAGCATCGGCGGCCTCACGGGGCCGGCGGCGCAGTCCCTCATCTCGCAGGCGGTGGCCGCTAACGAGCAAGGCGAGGTGCAAGGTGCCCTCGCGAGCCTCCTCAGCCTCACAGGGGTGGTCGGGCCGCTTGCAGGCACGATGCTCTTCGCCTATTTCACCTCCGGCAATGCCCCGATCGTGCTGCCTGGCGCCCCATACTACCTAGGCTCTGGCCTACTTGTGGTGGCGTTCGCGGTGGCCGCCAGTGCGTTCGCGCGTTTTCCAAGCCGAACCTGACCTATAGTAATCCCGCTTTGGGCGCCGCCGCATGACCACTACTCGCACCGGCCTCTTGCGTGGGCCAACGCCATCACCGGCACGATTGATCGCCACTACTTTCGCTGGCGGCATCATCAGCGGCACCCTACTCCTGTTGCTACCGCAAGCCCACGCGCCGGGAGCGCAGGTCTCCTTCCTGGACGCGCTCTTCACCGCCACCAGCGCGCTGTGCATCACCGGGCTCTCGGTGGTAGACATCGGCACGACGTTCAATTGGTTCGGTCAAGTCATCGTGATGCTGCTGATCCAGGTAGGTGGGCTGGGCATCGTCACGTTCGGAGCGCTGTTCGCCATCGCCATGCGGCGGCGCGTCGGCTACCAACAGCGCCTAGGGCTGCAGAACCAGATGCGGACGTTCGAGGTGGGCGGCGTCGTCAAGCTCGTGCGCAGGATCCTCCTCATAGCGGTGAGCGCCGAACTGGTCGGGGCNTTGCTGCTCTGGGCGCCGTTCGCCAGGCACGAAGGTAGCGTGGCCCGCGGGGCGTACCAGGGGCTGTTCCACGCGGTGAGTGCGTTCAACAACGCGGGCTTCTCCCTCTACCCTGACAACCTGAGGGGCTTCGTCTCCGACCCGTACCTGAACCTAGTGATCGCGGCGCTCGTGATCCTGGGAGGGCTCGGCTTCTTCGTCACACTGAGTGTCGTCGCGCGCTTGCGGCTTGGCCGCAAGGCCCGCTTGACGCTGCACGCGCGCATCGTCTTCATGGCGACCGGGCTAATGCTAGCAGGCGGGTTCGTGACCGTCCTAGCCATGGAGTGGAACAACCCAGGGACGCTAGGTCCCCTCACACCGTTCGGGAAGGGGCTCGCGGCCTTCTTCCAGTCGGTCAC
>JGI26528J50254_1000858_pt1 | contig 19038 bp, 13 predicted proteins | sample ThiBiot_300_plan_FD_50254 | JGI IMG/M metagenome (IMG submission 50254)
GCGGACCAAGAGGCCTCAGTACCGTCCTGTTGTTGATCGATCGAGCCCAATCAACGGCCTCGTCGATTCCGACCGGGCTTTCGCTGGGCTGCCGGGGCTACGCCGTTATGCCGTGCGACATGCCGGGGGCCACCGGGTTCGCAAACGCGGGTATCTCGGTCCATGTCCGGTGCGACCCCGTCGGACTCGCGTCGAGCGGACGGCGCGGGCGAACCTCTGCTATGACGACAGCGCGGAGCATAGGCTGCGGCACCCGTGAATTGAAATCTTCTTGGGCGACGATAGAAGGTTAGAAACACCTGGACCCTTTGACCAGGTCCTCAGCGGGGTTCCAACTAGGCCTAATCGATGCGAATTCTCGTCCGGCGGCTTCCCAAAAATGTTGTCGACCTGCGAGAACACATTGTCGGGCTGACAGGATTTGAACCTGCGACCCCCTGACCCCCAGGTGCCAAGATAGGTCGCTCTACCGCCTGTGACCTGGGGTTGTCCGTTTCTGCTGTGGTCCCTGTGCGTCCCATCTTGCATGGTTTGCACGACGTTGGTCACCTCAGTGGTCCACTTCGCTAGTGCGCCCTCAGGGTGCTACTTCTTCTTCGTGAGATTGAGATTGTACGTCTGGCAGGCACAGCGCAGCGACTCTTCAGCCCCCGGGCGCCCGCTTACAGCGATCCACGATTCGCAGTCAGCGTTATCGCATCGGAAGAGTGAGAGGAAGTCCTGAGCTGCGGTGAGAACGGGGCGGAAGTCCGCCGCGGTACCGTTCGCCCAGTCGTTGTTGTGGACGAGCTTGTTGAGGAGCCACGACTCGGCATCTTGCTCCGGAATGACAGCGCTCCGACGTTGCTTGAGCTGTTCGACCAGTTGGACCTGCGGCTGATTACCCCACGATTGCGCCGAGCTTGCGGCCATGCTCAAAAGCTTCCCGTGTCGACCCTTGATGGAGTCAAGAAACACCGAGAGGTCATAAGAGCCGTCGCTGCGATATGTGACTGGCCCTCCGATGCTCTCCGCGACATCGGAAGTGCTCGCTTCCAGTGCACGGCGGAGTTTGTGGGCGGCGCCAGCCACATCTTCTTCTTCGAGGTCGGCTTCGATCGCGGCCCAGATATCGTCTGCCCCGTAGGCCGGGCCAGCATCGACCGTCCATCCATAGAACCGCGCCATCGAGGCGGACTTGACCAGTCCGGACGCACGCATCTGGCGAGCCCAAACCTCATCGTGCGTCGTGATGATGAACTGGACGCCAGCGAACTCGGTTTTCAAGAGTTCGGCAAAGCGGCGCCGATGGTTCGAGTCGACAGACATTACAACGTCATCTAGCACGGCGTACTTGAAATCCGAGCCGAGAAGCTGTTTCACCAGGGCGAGGTAAAGGCAGACGCCCATCCCGTCCTGGTGTCCCTCACTGTGATATGCCACGGGCGGGAACATGCCGAGTTGGTAGAAGTCCACCCTAAGGTCGAGGCTTCCCGAACTGGGGACGAGTTCGGCGCGGAAGGCTCCCTCATCGTCAGCGTTGACGAACTGGTAGTAGCGACTGAAGTCCTGCTCCACAGTCGCGTAGAGCGTCGACAGGGCTTCGTCCGCGGCCTCGCAGTAGAGGTCATAGGCGGCGTGAGCCGCCTTCTTGACGGCCTCAGCTTTCTCAGCGACGACCCGCGCGAGCCGAACTCGGGTCCATCGGTCCTTGGCTAGATCGAGGAAGGTGCGAGCAGCGTCCTCATCAGACTCGTCAGGGGCCTCGTCAAGCGACTTGCCGAGTGCGACGAAGGCATCCGACAGAGGCTTTGGAGGAACGTGCGCGGTTGGAGAGTGCGAGGCGTCCTCCGCGGTTACGGCCTCGAAAGTGTCCAGTCTTCCTTCCAAGACGGACAATGAGTCAATCCACGACTTCAGAAGATGCGGAAGATCTTCTGAACCGAACTCTCGCGCGGACGCCACGACCCGCTCCGCCTGTTCACGCAGCCCTTGGAGGGCGGTTCTGTAAGCCGCCGCGGCCGTGGTGACTTCACCGCGTAGGGTCTGTGCAGCCTCGGTGGCAGTGATGCGCTCTGTGATGTGGGTTTCGAGACTCTCTTGCGACTCCCAGGCTAGGTCACAAAGTGGGCAGGTAGCACTCTCCACCGCCGCGAGCCCAAGGTCAAGGAGTTGTCGGTGCCTGATGGCGTCCATCATGGAGGGGTTGGCTGCGAAGGTCTCGACCTTGGCCCGAAGTTGCTCGCAGGCAGACTTCACCGCAGCGTCCTCGGTGATCGCCGTGCGTAGCATGGCGAGGTCCCGTCGGGCACTCTCCAGGTTGATCGAGTTGGACTTCCGCTTATCGCCTGCGCCCTGCAGGATATCGGTGCCAACAGCGAGTTCCGTCAGGGCCACCAGGCCCAGGGTCTCGCGACGCTTGTTGATCTCACGCAGGACTTCGGTAGAGAGCAACGAGGTCAGGCCAAGGTGCTGTTGAAACGCCTGTTCGGCGAGCGACCGCTCAGAGGCTGCGGCCTTATCCTCTGTCGATGCCTTGGACGAGGTTGTTTTGAGCGACTTACGCAATGCTTCGACGTGGTCGAGTTTCAGGAGCGCTTGCACTTCGGCGGCGCGTTGACCAGGCTTAGCGACGATGTACTTGATCAACTCTCGGCGCGACAGAGTGAGTTCGGGATGATCCATCGCCTCCTGTAGCGCCTTGCGCATGGCAGGTGTGTCTGGCGTGAGGGTGAAGTTGGTGGCAGTCTTCACGTTACGGGCGATTGTGGCGACTTCGCCGGTGTTGGTGTCCTTGACCCGGAGCACAACCTTGGCGGCGGCGGGGTCGTCGCGCCGATGTACGTGGGGTCCGTGGCGCAACAACGTCACGCCACCTGTTCCGTCGCCAGCGAGGCGCGCAATGCTGCCTGTGAGTGCGAAATCGATGGCATCGACGATTCCACTCTTGCCCGACCCGTTCGGTCCGTAGACGACGAACGATCTGGCGGCCAAGTCTAGGTCGATGGAGCGGATGCCCCGGAACTCTTCGACGTGGAGGTGTTCGAGCTGGATCATACGGACTGGCCTCCTGCGTTCGTCTTGATCGTTTCGAGGAGCTTTTCGGCTGCGGGTGCCCGATCGCCGCGGGCGAGTTCCGCCAACTTTGCGGCCAGTTCGGCAGGGATTACGTCCGATGCCGCCAGGCGTTTCTCGAAGTCATCGAGGATCTGGTTTTCAAGAGGTGTGGGCACGGGGCCTCCTGCCGAAGTGGTGAAGAGAAGCGCTAACTGACGCCCACTGCGGCGGTTCACACTCTCGTCTAAGGAGACTATCCGCTTCGTTCGATGGTGGTCGGCTTTTAGTTCGCCCCAGTGGCCCGATTTGCGGCAAGCATGCGATGAACTCTCCGCTCTCCCGCCCAAGCACGAAGGAGCAGTACCAGGCTGACAAGGCCGAGCCAGAGCATCTTGAGGGCGTTCCAGATGAACAGGACGACCAGGATGTTGAGCCAGCCGGGTCCGCCGTTGCCGATGATGGTGGTGCAGATCGCGGCGGCGTAGAGGTACGGGATGGCCAGGAGCATGGCGTCCGTGCCCCACTTCAGGCCACGTCGGGTGCGGATGGCGTCGGCCAGGAGGTTGGTGGGCGCGTAGCGGAGCCAGCCGTGGGTGCGGGCGCTGAACGCCAGGGATAGGCGGAACATTGCGGGTCTCTTTCATCTCGTCATAGCGCGACGGACTCCCGTCGTGGAGGCGGCTATGAACCGAGTGCCCGCAAGGGGCCGTCCCGAAGGACCCGCGTAGTTGGAGAACTGCCTCGTCTTCGAGTCTACGACCGCCTCCGGATAGACGGAACCTCTGCCGTGCGCAGGAGTTGGTGCACCTCGTCGGTGACGCGACGACGAGAGGACACGATCATGGCGAGTCTGGCTGAGCAGGTGCAGGGTGAGCGACCGGCGCGGATGGCGTTGTCGATGATCGCGGAGCCCGACGATGCAGCGACCGGGCGCGTTCTCGGTCGCTTCGGAGCGGTCGATACGCTGCGGTTGATCGAGTCCGGTGCCGGCTCTGGCTCGTGCGGACGCGATGCTTTGGCGCGAACGTCTCTCTGCCCGGATCACTTCGGACCTGCTCGACCGGATGGCTCAGGCCGAACAGCACGGGTTCAGCACGCTCATCCCATCCGATCGGGAGTGGCCCGCCGGGCTGAACGATCTGGGTGATCGTGCCCCCTACGTGCTGTGGACGCGCGGAGCCACCTCGTTCCTGACGACCGCGCTGAGTGATCGCGTGACAATCACGGGCGCTCGCGCCTCGACCGGCTACGGCGAGCACGTCACCGCCGAACTGGCGGAGGGCATGGCTGATGAGGAACGCATCGTCGTCTCCGGTGGCGCGTACGGGATCGAAGGAGCTGCGCACCGCGCGGCACTCGCCGCGAGTGGGCAGACGATCGCGGTACTCGCGACGGGCGTTGATCGCCGCTACCCGAACGCGCACACCGAACTGCTGGACCGGATCGGTGACACCGGTCTGCTGCTCAGTGAGCTGCCGCCAGGAACCGTGCCAACCAAGCAGCGGTTCACCGCCCGCAACCGTCTCCTGGCTGCGTTGTCCGGCGCGACCGTAATCCCCGAGGCCGGTATCCAGTCCGGATCGATCACCACGGTGCTCCAGGCCCGCGACCTCGGCCGGGGCATCGGCGCAGTGCCTGGCCCAGTGACCAGCGCCGTGAGCAGCGGCCCCAACCAGCTCATCCGGCAAGGCTTCGCCCAGCTCATCACGGAACCCAGCGAGCTGCTTGATCTGCTCGATCGTGAACGACCCGGCCGGACGGTGACAGGCCCGGAGTTCGGAACTCCGACAGCCGGGCAGGGCGTGTCACGACGAACTGACCGGTCGTTGTAGCGGCGCGGCCGCTCTCAGATGACGAGTTTGGGTTCCCAGTTCGGTGATCGCGGGAACTCATCGTCGGAACGCCAACCGGCTGCGTTGACCCAGGGGAACGTGCTCGGAGTCAGTGGCGCGTCCCAGCGCCATACATCTGGGTGGCGCCGTTCGGTGCTTGTGCTCGGGCGGGCGGCGTACCCAAGCGTCTGGCCTGCCGGGAGCGTGTAGTGCCAGCGCCAACCTGTTTCGTCCATCTCTAGCGTGAACTCAGCGGGATCAAGCCGATGCTTGCTGGCGACGGCGGCGAGCTGGCGTGGCGCGTCGAAAGCGCCAAGATTCAGCAGGACGGTGTTCATGTATTCGGTGTCGAGGTCGTAGGCGAACCTCAGCAGTTCCGGCACGTGACGGTCGTCCACCAGTCGGCCCAACTCATCGACCTCGGTGGACCCCGCGATGGATTCTTCGTGTGCGCGGCGGAGTTGGGCTCCGGTGTCGTCGGCGATCTTCGGCAGATACTCCGCCAGAGCTGCGACGAGGACGATGGTTTTGGTGGAGTTCACACGGGTTGCGTATCCGAGGTCGCGTCCGTGCAGCACGCCGTGGCGAGAGACTTTGCCGTAGCTGCCGGTGGGGCGGACGTCTTCGGAGAACAGCGCACGTACGACGGGGAGGTTCGTCTCCATCCCGGCGATCGTCTTGTCGTCGAGGTAGGGAGCGTTGCTTCCCTTGGAGAAGAAGGACTGCTCGGTGAGATCCCGGCTGAGGCCGTCGATCTGGGTCAGGATGATCGGGATCGACGCCTCGTAGGCGCCTGTGAAGTGGTGCTCGATCGCTTTCTCGATCAGGGTGACGCGATCCCAGAGCGTCTGTTTGAACGGGTAGTGCGAGTTGGACCATCTCCTGATCGGGGTGGCAGCGTGCCGCAACCAGATGGCGTTCTCGTTGTTCCATACCTCTGTGAGCGCTTCGTCCAGTTCCGCGTTCGTGGCGTTCTGCTCGACCATGCGGAGAACTCGGAGCGTTCCGTCCATGTGCCAATGGCCGCACATCGCCCAGCCCAGTGGCGCGAAGGTGGAGACTGCCTCTGCCAGGTGCTCAAGGGTGGGATGACTGACAACGCCCAGGCGTCGCGCTATGTCCCGCGCTTGCTCGCTCTGTGGCACTTTGTTCCTCCCCCGAGCCGCCGATGTCTTGCTCGTGTGTTTCAAGGATGGCAGGCATGTCCGAAAACGATCAGACTTGGAGACCGCGGGTCGGTGTCGGTGTCGCCCTACGTTCGTTCTCCCACGATGGGCCGACATCAAGTGCTCGGAGCGCGGTCCGGGCCCTGGCGGCGTCGATTTTCTGGCTGGTGCTCTCGGGTACGTGGCCGAGCGGGTCACGATCATCGGTGATCTGGTAGCGGTCACGGTAGGCGGCGACGGTGCGAGCGGCGCGCTTCCACAAGGCGTATTGCTTCTTGTCGCTGGACGGCTGGCCGAGCCGGACCGTCCACGGCTCCTGGTCAGCGAGCGCGCTGGTGAGCACGGCGTCGGCGCGTTGTTCGATCAGCTCGCGCCGCTCGTCCAGGGCTTGGCGCATGTCGCCTGTCATCGGTCCACCGGCTTCTGGGATCAGGCCGGCGATGAGGCGGGGTGGCTTGCGGGTGCGCCCGGACCCGGCCGGGCGGGCGGTGGCTCGGGCGAGACGGGCGTGCAGGACGGCGGCGATGTCGTCGGTGTCCCCCAGGCTGCGTGAGCTGATGAGTCGCGGCAGCAGGGTGTCGATGTCGTGGTGGTTGGCTTCAGCGTGGCGGAGTTCGGCGGACAGCGCGCCGTAAGCGTCGGAATCCAGCACCGCGTCGACCTGCTCGCTGGTGAGGCCGGCGGTCGCGAGCAGGGTGGTCCAGCGATCGTGTTGCGCGGCTTGGGCGATCGTCTCGTACTCGGCGGCGAGCTGGACGAGGCTGCCCCAGTGTTCTTGTTCGGCGGTGATCGTCCCGTGCGCCGACAGTTCAGCGCCGACGTGCTGCAACACCCCATACAACACCGAGCGGGCGCTCGCGCCGGGGTCGTCGCCGGGGTGCGGCACGGAGTGGGCATCGTCGGGCCTGTCAACCGCGACGTAGGCGTGGTTGCTCTCGGCGCCGCGGGTCATGGCGACGTAGAAGTTCTCCCGCGTGGTCGTTGCGGTGACGACGACGTGCGTCGTGTCGGCGGTGACCCCTTGGGCACGGTGGGCGGTGATCGCATAGCCCAGGTCGAGGTGTTCGGCCACGTAGTCGGCGGGTAGGACGAGACCGCCGCCGAACCGGCGCCCGGCGGGGCGGATGCTCACTGATCCATCCTCACGCACGCCGGTCACGGCCCAGCGGTCGCCGTTGCGGACCCACCGCCTCCCGTTGCGCAGGCGCCGGTCGTTGTGGCGGGTGATGACCAGATCGCCCGCCGACGCGGCGGTGCCGTCGTGCAGAGCGACCTCACGCGCGGCGTTGACGGCGCCGTCGATGATCCGGTCCGCCCGTGCCCTTGTGTTGAGGGTGGTGACGGTCTCGTGGGTTTCAGCGACCAGGATCGAACCGAGTCCTTCGGCGAGGTCGTACTGCCAGGCGGTGTAGGCGGCGTCGATCATCGCTTCGGTGTCGCCGCCGGTGATCCGGCCGTGCTCGATGAGGGTGTCGATCGCCTCGGTGCGGCCGTGGCGGAGCTGGATCGAGGTCGTCTTCTCCCAGGCGCGAGTGAAGCGATGCAGGTCAGTCAACTCGGGGGCATCGTCTCGACCGTGCACGAGCATCGCGAAGGCGCCGCCGGCATCGACGGACTGGAGTTGCGCCCAGTCTCCGACGAGCAACACCTTCGCCCCGGCCTGCTCAGCCTCAGCGATGATGCGGTCCAAGGACGCGGTGCCGGCCAGAGATGCTTCGTCGACGATGACGAGCTGCCCGCCGGTGAAGGTGGCGCCGTGCATGAGATGGTCCTGCCACCACTTCGCCGTGTTCTCCGTTGCGATCCCCAGATCGTCGGCGAGGACCTGCGCGGCGACCGCGGACGGGGCGAGCCCGACCACGGACCCGGCGCCGTGTTCGGTCTCCCAGGCCCGCCGCAACGCCGACATGGCGGTGGTCTTCCCGGCGCCGGCCGGGCCGACCAGAACGTCCACGACCCGGCCGGAGATGGCGACCACGGCGAGGGCAGCGGCCTGGTCATCACTGAGTACCCGGCCCTGCGCATCGGGCCGGACAGTGATCTTCTCGACCGTTTCCAGCGAGATGGCCGGGCCGGTGGTGTCGGCGGCGCGGGCCAGGAGACGGTCTTCGGCCTCCAACAGGGCTTCGGATGAGAACAGTGTGGAGGCGTGTGGGCGGAAGCGGGTGCTGCCATCGGGCCGGCGGAACTGCACCGGGCTCGACGCCAGTTCGGGCGGGGTGAGCCGCAGCGAGGCGCGCTCGGCCGCATCGACCACCAAGCCAGTGATTGCCTCCCGGTCTTCGATGCTGGCAAACCGCCAGCCCATCAACTGCCGGGATGCTTCGGCGTGCAGGTTCCACCGGGTCCAGGTCGACCGCTTCTCCCCGACCGTATCCGTCACGGACTGCCCGGCCTCGCGCACTGTATCCAGCGGCACATCGTCGGCCCGCAGCACCCGCCGCAGCTCGTCACCGCCGACCATGCCGCGCGCCCATCGGGTCGCGTCCCGGCCGAGTACACGGCTGGCGCGTTGCCGCCATTCGGAGGTGAGGTCGGCCAGCGATCTGATCTGCTTATCCGGGCGGGTCGCAAGGGTCGCCCACGCCCGCAGTTTCACCACAGTCCGGGCGGAGGGTTGGCGGCCGTGGCGGGCGACGTATTCGGCGATCAGCCGGTCTTTCTCGGCCTCGATATAGCGGGTACGGGTGGAGAACTCGGTCACCAGCTCATCCGGGACGCCTTCGATTTCCCAGGCAGGGTTCCGGTCCCGGCCACGATCCCTCGCCTCCCATCCCACGCCGAGAGTGCGGGTCAACTGGTCGGCCAGCGCGGCGTTGTAGAGCTCGGAGACAGCGACGACCGCGGAGTGCATCGGTCGGCCCGCGAGGGTCCGCCACTTACCGTCCTGTGTGGTTATCACCTTGTTGCTGATGACGACGTGCGTGTGCAACTGAGGGTCGCCGGAACGGGAGTCGTAGTGATCGAACGCCGCCGCCGAGACGCCGGTGACATCGACGTGCGCCACTGCACCGTCCGGGCCGGCTGCACCGACGCGGGTTGCTGCAACCTCACGTTCGAGGAACGCAACCAGCTCTGCAACCACCGCGTGATGCGCGTCTGCGATCAATGATTGCGTGCCCGCGTCTGCTACCGCCCAGATGGCTGAGACGGACTTCGGGACGCTGAACGTGAAGTCGTAGCCCGCGACCGCTCGGCGGGTGCCACGCTCGGCTTCCTCAGCCTCGATCGCGGCTATCTCTCGCGCCCGCGCCGCCGGCCCCAGCTCGGGGTTCACGTCATTCACGCGCTGCTCGACCCGCTCCGCGACCGGCGCGAACTGCTGGTAGGAGCGTCCGAGCGGGTCGCCGGTGATCGGGTCGTGCCCCATCCCGATCAAGAGCTGGAGCTGGGCCTCCGAGACCTGCGCTCCTGGGGCCAGTTCTCCGTCCCCAAGCGAGGCGAGGCCCTGGCCGATCCAGAACCCCGGCGGGTTCCCCGCCTCCGCGTAGTAGCGAGTCAGCGGGGTCGACAGAGAGCGATCGCCGTCGCCGGCTGCGATGGACCTCAACAGGTACTTGTAGCCATCACCCGCAGACATCACGCGCATCGAAACCGTCACAGCCCCGGCCTCCCTTCTGGCCGGGAGGTAGGCGGGCGATCCCGCTCACAGCGCCGCCAGCAGGGCGGCGCCTCGTCTGAAAGACGTGTGGTCGCGCAAGAGCGCAGAGGGCCGGCAGTCGGTGAGCCGGCCAGAAACCGCTCTGCCGGGCCTTGTCCGGATGGTGCGCCGGAGATAGACCACGAGGCGCTTCGGTCGGCGGGTTCGGATGGGGGCCGGGGTGTCGTGCACCTGGCTGGTGACCAGCCCGGATCGCGACCTCCTGCGCGAAGTCGATCCGGGGACCAATCCGTCACCCGGAGTCCTCATGCCCGAACCCAACGACCACGACCCGCGCGACGGTGGCCTGCCACTGCGGGTCGGTTCCCTGTTCTCGGGCTACGGCGGGCTCGACCTTGCCGTCGATCACGCCCTCGGCGGCGAAACGGTTTGGTTCTCCGAGAACAACGAACCCGTTGCCGGCGTATTCGCCCACCACTGGCCCGACGTGCCCAACCTCGGTGACATCACCACCATCAACTGGAACGACGTACCGCCAGTCGATGTGCTCTGCGGCGGCTTCCCCTGCCAGGATGTGTCCACCGTCGGCAAGCGTGCCGGGCTCGCACCCGGCACCCGTTCCGGGCTCTGGTCGCACATGGCCGAAGCGATTGACGCACTGCAACCGAAACTTGTCGTGATCGAGAACGTACGTGGCCTGCTCTCGGCACCCGCCACCCGTGCAGCCGTGGAAGGAGAGGTCGATGACCGACGCAACCCCGACGGTGCAATCCCCAGCGGTGCGACCGTTCGCAATCTGGAACCCGACCCGTGGCATCTGGGAGACAGCGCAACTCGACCTCTGCGGGCAGCCGGCGCCGTGTTCGGCGATCTGGCCGACCTCGGGATGGATGCGCAATGGATCGGCCTACCAGCATCCCTCATCGGCGCCCCCCACACTCGGCTTCGCATCTTCATCCTCGCTTGGCCGCAAGCCGCTCTTTCGGACACCGCTCGCCAGCGACTCCGCGCGCGGCGGCGAAACCCTGGAACGGGTACGGGCCAGGCGCGGGACGATCGCCCTTTCCCATCAGATCATCGACCTCGCCCTCAACGGACCGCATGGCTCGCAGAACAAGCGCAGCGAACCGGAGACGCTGTGGTCCCTGATCGGGGACATTTTCACCGCTGGGGACGCTACGCCCGAGTCATCGCCCGATGGGAACACATCACCGGACGAGCAGCGCCGACACCCGCGCTTCTGAGCGAAGACACCGGTCCGCGCCCCTCAGCCGAGTTCGTGGAATGGCTCATGGGTTTACCCGAGATGTGGGCCACCGATCCGAATAACGGGTTGACGGCAAACCAACAGATCACCGCCCTCGGCAACGGGGTCCTCCCACTGCAAGCGGTCGTGGCCATCGACGCAATTCGAGATGCAAGACTGGACTCAGTGTCTGGCAGCCTGTGATCGGCGACCCACCGAGTTGTTGATGGGGCTGTGATCGGGATTCCAATCGGGCCGTGTCCACGGAGTGCGAGCCGGTCGCTGGCAGGCGTGTCGATATCGGCGGAGAATGGACGCCAGAGGGGGAGGNGGTCCGATTGGCCAGGGAAAGTTGGCGATGCGCCGAGGCTGTCACCGTGCCCAACGTTGTCGGCCTGCGCCTACGCGATGCGCGGAAGGTGGCGGGCGACGCCGGGTTGAAGTTGGCGCAGCCCGACCAGGACGGGCCGCCGCTCTCGGCTCTTACGTGGCCACATGATTTTTGGATCACGAAACAGACGCCGCCGCCAGGGACCCGGCTGTGGAAATGGGACTCGGTCATCGTGGAGTGGACTCCCTCTCCCGAAGGCGCGACCGGCGTGCGGGAACCACGACGCCCGCTGCCGCCTCACCGCCACCTCAGCGCAGCCAGGCCATGGCCCCCTACCGCGGAAACCGATTGACCGACCGCGACCGGGACATCGTGGGCCCTTGCCGTGCTCGATCTGTGCGATGACGAGTCTGCTCATCTCGGCAGAGCCGTCCGGCGGCGCTGTGGAGTCAGGCGCGTGTGCCCGATTCTGGGCACAGCGAAATCCACTGCCGGTCGTTCGATCACGTACTGTGACCGAGCACGTCAGGTCGCCATATTGAGCCCGGATCCGCCGTGCTGAGACGGCATCACCCTGACCGTGACTCGGTGCAGATCGGCGGTCAACCCCGTCGCCTCCATGCCCGGCGGGCTCGGGCTAGCCATCGTCGGCCGCGGGTGCCGGATCGGTGTCGTAGTCCTCCGCAGGAGACGGAAACCCGGCCGCCACCGAATAGGTCGCCCGAGCCACAATTAGCGGCCCAATGGACGCCCACGCGACAGGCGTAGAACACACGTTCGATATGGCGGCAGTGTAGGGCGGGCCGACGACAGCACGCCAAACCGCAGGCCAAACGCCGTGCAGGTGGCTGGCGTGACACCCTGACCGGACCAGGCGCCGGACACACTACAAGGGGCCGGGTGCGCCTTCTGCGCAGCGGGGCCGGAGGGGGGCTGGCGCCCCGGACGCTCGAACCACAGCGAGCAGCACACTTCGCAGATGCGGGCCGATGGGACTCCGACTCCAGCCCCTCCTCCCACAGCGCCGCGCTCCGTTCAACCTACTGCTGACTCGGCGGCGCTGATGTTATTTGGCAGACCCTGGTCAGCGAACGCACCGGACTCGAGGTCACGCCTCTCGCGCCGCGCAAGGAGCTGAGCGACAACCCCACGCAGCCGATCAGTGGCGGTAGCGGTAGGGCTCGTCATCACAGGCTCCTCACGTGGTGGCCAGCCGCGAACTCGGCGCGGCGGCAGGAGACAACTACGGTCACCCAACGCCCACAAGCGGGCACTGGCCGAGCGCCCACTAGGCCTGCGGTGGCAGAGCGGGTGCAATTTCCCGCCCACACCGCGATTCGACAAAATGCCAGCTCTTAACATCCGGCAATTGTCCTGAACCGGCCAGCTAGAGGTATTGCCTTTCCAGGATCTCGTTGACATGATGACAGTCATCGGGTTCCGATTCCGGTTAGTTGGTACACGAAGTATCTGCACTCTGAAGGCTATTCCGCGTGCGACGGTGAAGTCAGCGGTGCGTTCGCATGTGGGCCTCAATTCTTGGGGCGTATGCGACAGGAGGCTGAAGTGATACCTCTTAATGATCAGATAGTTGGCCGACTTAGTTACTTGTCTCGAAATCCGTCCTGGTTACGGACGGCGGGCATTGTGTACGCAGACCGCTCGGCCGCGCGTCATATTGCAAAGACCGGTCGGGATGACGACCTTCGTTTACTTGAAGAGTATGTAATAAAACGGGACAGGATGCTAGGTACCGTGAATGGCCTGCATGTCGGCTCGGCGGCGTGGGGCAGCGGCGATCGAGGTAGCTGGCGCTCTTTTGGGCGGATCCGACTGAAGGTTGCTTCGGTTTGCTTCCAATGGGCCGGTTTGATCTGTTCGCACCGGTTCAGAATCGACGTGCCCCCGTAGTGCTCGTCTACCAATGGTGCGATGTCAATGAGGCTCCGAAATGCTCGCTTTCTCAAACTCTGGAGGGACTGAAATGCATCTTACTCGAAGAGCGCTGCTTGTCGCGATACCTGTGATCGCAATCCTTATCGCGCCTCAGGCAACCGCGAGCGCGGCAAGCGCAGACCAAGGCTCGACGGGAGCACGATCATCGACGATCGACGTCGCCTCTGCCGCTGAAACTGACCTCAGTGCGTACTCCTCCGTTGTCTCCTGGGGCGTGTCATCCACGGGCGAGAAATGGTACTCGGTTGCAAAGAGTGACGGGGCTGTCGAGGCACCCGCTGGCGCAACCGAAGTTTCGCCCTCTGAAGCAAGAGCTCTCTTTGCTGCCGCCGACACGGCAGTCGGATCCCGTGAAGCGGTCGCGGCCGCGGCTCCGCCCGCGGCTTGCTCGATCTATGTCGGGTACCTCAATGTCGGATTTAATTTCTCATCCGACATGATTTGCTCTGGATACTACGGAGCGATCGAGATGGAAGCCAATATGGCACGGAGTGCATGGTACGGCTGGGCATCGTACGGCGGCACGTTGCTATATCCTCCGTCTTCCGCACCGCTATATTATGGCCCAACGCTGAGCGTAAATTGGTATTGGCGCTGCAACACTGGTGCGGGCCTGTACGATTATTACGGTGTTAGTCGGGGCTACTCGTCGACAATCGGATGGGGCCCTAACACGCGGACCGGCAATGTACTGCTGCAAAAGAACTGTGGTTCGAATCCGTGAGCCCACTGAGCACCTGAATCCCGGCCTGATGTAAGTCCAAACGCAATCAATGGTGGCGTCTCGACCGTTGTGGTCGGGACGCCAGCATTGTCCCCGGTCTCACAGAACAGGCCCAAGTTCGAACGGCATAGCCCCTCTGAGCTCGGCCGACGTCAGAGACCGAATGGGCTCGCCGTGGGTGCGACGGTGATTCCTTCCAGAAGCAGCGGCGGCAGTTTCGCGGCGGGTTGGGGTCGGGAGAATAGGTAGCCTTGGCCGAAGCCGGTGCCGAGGGATTGCAGGGTTTGCCATTCGTGCTGGGTTTCGATGCCTTCGGCGACCCATGTGAGGCCGAGCTGGCCGGCGAGCCAGGTGACGGCTTCGACGATTTTCGTGTTGCCGTGGTTGGTGGCCATTTCGGTGACGAATGATCTGTCGATTTTGAGCATGGTGATGGGTAGTTGACGTAGGTAGGTGAGTGACGAGTAGCCGGTTCCGAAGTCGTCGAGGGCGATTCCGACCCCCATGGCGCGGAGCTGCGCTAGGTTGTGCAATGCCATGTTGTCTGCTTCGAGCAGTGCGGATTCGGTCAGTTCCAGAGTCAGGGCGTCGGCGGGTAGGTCTGCGTCATTGAGGGCGTCGGTGACGGTTTGAAGGAGGTCGGTGCGGGCGGCTTGGCGGGCGGCGACGTTAACCGAGATTGTCAGGGGTTGGCCGAAATCGTCGCGCAAATCGGCTAACTGCAGGCAGGCCTCGCGGAGCACCCAGGTGCCGATGGGCACGATCAGGCCGGTTTGCTCGGCGACGGGGATGAACTCGTCGGGGGACACGAGATTGCCGTCGTGGTCGCGCAGGCGGGTGAGTGCTTCGAATCCGGTGATATGGGCATCGGCTAGATCGACGATCGGCTGGAAGTGGATGACGAAGCGGTTGTCGGCGAGGGCGTTTTGCAGTTCCGCTTCGGTCTTGCGGTATTCGGCAACGGCGGTGTGGATGTCCTGGTCGTAGGCGGCAACTCGGTCTTTGCCGTGCCGTTTGGCGTGTTGCATGGCGTGGTCAGCGCGTTGGATCAGATCGAGGGATATCGCCGAGCCGGCGGGCCGGTCGCAGGTGCCGATGCTCGCGGTGATATGGATGTCACCGGTGCTGGTTTCGATCGGCTCGGAAAGGCTTGTGAGGATGTCGCCTGCCAGTCGCCGGGTCGGGCTGCTTTTGTGCTCGGGTGGCGTTTGGTGGCCGGGCCCGACGATGACGACGAACTCGTCGCCGCCGTATCGCGCGACGAGGTCGCCGGGCTCGGTCAGCGCCGCGAGGCGTCGCCCGACTTCGCGGAGCACCTCGTCGCCGATCGCGTGGCCTCGCGCGTCGTTGATGACCTTGAAGCCGTCGAGGTCGAGGAAGATCACGGCTTGCCATTGCCTGGTTTCGGCGCGGTTTTCGACGTGTCGGACGAGGCGGGTTCGGTTGGCCAGGCCGGTGAGGGTGTCGGTTTCGGTTTGCTCTACGAGGCGCGCCTCGGCCCTGCGCCGGGCGGTGACGTCCTCGGCGTGAAAAAGCCAGACGCGCTGCCCGTCGTCACCGTCCACGAGCGTGGATGTGACGCGGGCGTGGACTATTGCGCCTACGCGATCGATGAATCGGGTCTCTGTGTGACGTTTGCCGTGGCGGTCGGTGTCTACCGTCTGTTGGGGACATTGCAGCAGGTGCCGGTCGTCGGGGTGCGCGAAGACGGACAGGTCCGCGCTGATCAGGTCGGCGGCGCGCCGCCCAAGCAACTGACACAGTGCGTCGTTGACGGCGATGACGGTGTGGTCGTGCTCGTCGATGAGTGCCTTCGCCAGGGGGGACGCGTCGAACAGGCTGCGGAACCGGGCCTCGCTGGCCCGCACGCTTCGGATGGCCCGGTCGCGTTCGATCACTTGGGAACATTCCCGCGCGATCAGCCGGAGCAGGTCGAAACGGTCATCGATGGCGCTGCTGGTTCCGGTGAACACGAGCGCGATCTGCTGGTGCGGACGTGACTCCAGGGGGACGACGACTACCGGGCCGGCGGCAAGTTCGAGGGTCTGGGGCGTGTCCCGGGACGGCAGGTCTGCGGGAAGGTCGGTAAGAAGGCCGGGCGCGCCGCCCGTCGAGACGATGTTCGGCGCCCCTGCGACCCAGTGGACGAGGGCGCCTCCGGGCCAGTGGAACTGCCGCGCTACGACGTCGATGATCTCTGGTGCCACGTCCTCGAACGTTTCGGCCCGGTTGGCGGCCGCGGCGACACGGTGCAGCAGCTTGAGTCTCATGGTGTCGGTGACCGTGTCCAGGCGAAGCGCATCGATGTGCAGGTGCGCCTTCTCCTCGTCGGTCAGCTCGACGAGAATGGACACCGCGCCGGGCGGCGTGATCGGTGTGGCCGGGAACCTGTAGGTGATGACGCGCAGCGGGATTTCGGAACCGTCGCGGTGCGCGAAGCGCCGAATCGCCCGGACTTGTCGCGCATGGTCCTCGGTGAGAGCCCCGTATCCCAGGGCCGCGTCGGCCCGGTCGGACCGTGCCAGGAGTGACAGTATCTCCGTGCCGGGCAGGTCGTGATGGTCTCGGCCGAGCAGCGACGCGGCGTGCTTGTTCGTGAACATGATTCGCCCGTCGCCGCCGGTGAACAATAAACCGATCGGCGCGGCGTCGAATGCTGTGTTGAGCAACCCTTGCGCGTTGAGTGGCGAATCTGTGCTTGCTGCCGGGTCACGCGCGTCTGCGGGTTGGGGGTGGGGGTTCATCGGCTGGTCCTGAGGAGCGTGGTGTGACAGCGGCGGCGTTGCCGGAAATGTCGAGTAGCGTGCGAGGCGGTGGAATGCTCGACCACGGCGACCGTCGCCGTGCCGGTTCTCCTCGCGGCGAGCATGCTGGCGTCAAATGTGGTGCGCACGGTCGGTGCCGGGATGGCGCATTCCGTTGGGGCTCCGTGAGTTCGGGCGAGCTGGCGTCCAGCAACATGACCGTGTGCGTGGAACCCGCGGCGCGTAGTGACGTGTCGCCGTCGGCGCCGGCTCGACAACGCCGGCGGCTGGACGCGAAAGTGAGGGCTCAGGTACGGCGGCGTGGGACGAGCGCGCAGCGCGATCATGGGTGGGGCAGGCCGCAGCTCTTGTGCAAGTTCCGGTGGCGCCTCGACCTGTCACCTGCCTGGGAAGGCCGGCCGGGCGGAGGACTTCGTCAGTCTTCATGGTCGCGTCCGAGCAGACGGAGAAGTCCTCGGCGGCCTCGATCACGCTGCTGCACGGCCGGTGGGCTCTCGACTGGTGCCTGATCGTCGCTGTCGTTGCCGAACAGTTCGAGATCGGTCTCGGGTTCCATCGCGTGGATCATCGCCCGTGCCGCGGTGATCACGAGTTCGCGGTTGCGGGTGTACACGTACTCGACGGGGTCGCCAGCGCCGCGGTGGGTGGTTCCGTGCACGGCGATGGCGGCCGCGTCGTGAGCTGTCAGGATGATCGCGACACGCTGGCGGACAAGGGCACTGTCTGCCTGCAACGAGATCGCGCGGAAGCCCGGTTCGGTGCGAGGCGTTATGCCCTCGCCCGCGACAATGGTGAGCGCGCTCGACGCCGCGGTGCCCTCGTATCGACGTTGCGTCTCGGGTTTCGCGAAATGCGCTTTATCGACGCAGGTCAATACCAGTGCGGGGTCGTGGCTGTGCAACACGAGTTGTTCCAGCACATCCTCAATGTGCGCGACCACTGCTCGGGCGTCACGGCTGACCGGCCGGCTGTCGGTCAAGATGCGCCACAAGTCGCCTTCCTCGTGCTGCTCCGGATTCTGCCGCAGCGGGATCACGTGCAGCGGCGGGGTGAGCGATGGCGGGAGCGGCCCCGGTTTGCCATAGAGGTAACCCTGGCCGTATCTGGCGCCGATCGCCCTCGCCAGCATTTCCTGTTCGTCGGATTCGATGTTCTTGGCGAGGATGACAGCGTCGTGATGTTCCGCGTAGGTGCCGATCGCGGCCACGGTGCGAGACAATTCGTCGCCGCCGATAGCGTGCAGATGCGACATGTCGAACTTGATCACATCCGGCCGAAGCAGCGGCAGCAGCGCCAGCGATGTCGTGCTCGCATTGATGTCATCAACCGCCACGCCCCAGGTATTGACCCGCGCCTGCTGGCAGGTGCGGAGCAGCCGGGTCACGTTGGTCTCGACGTCACGGTCCGTGATCTCCAGCACGACGCGTAGCTGGCTGTGCGCGAGCGCCCAGGTACCGCGCAGGTGGTCGGGGCAGGGCGTCGCGACTCCGGCTGCCTCGACGTTAATAAACCATGACAGGCTCGGCGGCAGGTCGGCGCGCGCCGCGAGCTCTACGGCGTGAGTCCGGCAGAGCCAATCGAGCTCGCCGAGACGGCCCACGCGGTTCGCGGCTGCGAGAAGCCGCATCGGTTCTTCCAAGCCGCTGCCGTCCGGTCCTCGACTGAGCGCCTCGAAGCCGACCACCGAACGCGAGTCGAGGTGCACGATCGGCTGAAAGACCGTCTGAACGTCACCCGCGTCGATCACGGCATGTACGGCCTCATCCGTCGGCAGGGCGGTGTTCTCGCCGCCTTCGGCTTCGACTACGTCCGGGGAAGTCATTGACATCTCCTTTCCGGCGGTTGGGCTCTTCGCGTGGAGAGATAGCTGCGCGGCGGCGTCTTCTCGTCCGTGTGGCCTGCGCCGTCGGTCTTGGCCGACGAGATGGCCGTCGCCGGATCGCTGGATTCTGCGACGCGGCGCCATGGACCTGCCCAGCGGCAGCCCGGTGCCAGGCACTTCGCCCGGTAGCGTTCCGGCAGATTCCTGTCGTCACGAATGACTACCAGCCTGGTCGTGTGGCTCATGGCCTGCGACCCCGACCGGAAGCGAGCGGGCGCGCGAGTGCGGCTTGGAACGCGATGGCCGGCCTAGGCGGTACGCGCCTGCGCGCCGGCTCGGCGCCGTGCCCGAATAAGACGGTGGCCGTGGGATTCCGCCGGGTGGCGCGCACTGCCGGGCCCGACGCGATGAGACCCGTCGGCGCATCATCGGTCCACGACGGGGCGTCGAGCGGTGTCCGCGGTGCGGTGGCGGCAGTCAGGAGTGTGGGGCTGTGATGTGGCATGACGAACCGGTCCCCGGCGCAGTCCCGGCGTCTAGCGCGACTGCGGGGGGGGGG
>JGI26528J50254_1000871_pt1 | contig 18837 bp, 24 predicted proteins | sample ThiBiot_300_plan_FD_50254 | JGI IMG/M metagenome (IMG submission 50254)
GACATCTGGCTGGGCATCATGAAAGGTGTCGGGACAACGGCAGCGGTCACAGCTTATGGCCTTCTGTTCGCCATTCCCTTTGCGCTGGTGTTTGGCATCGCGCAATATCTCACCGTTGGTGTCACCCGGCTCCTGGTAACCGCCGTTATCGAATTCTGGCGTAGTTCCGCCGTCATCATCCTGCTGTTCGTTTTTTACTATGCGCTGCCGGTCTTCGGCATCACCTTGTCGGCCTGGACCGTGAGCGCCATGGTTCTTGGTTTGAATGCCGGCGGCTACGCTAGCCAGGCGGTGCGCGCCGGCCTCCAAGCGCTCCCCTCGGGCCAGAAGGAGGCGGGCGCAGCCCTCGGCCTTTCCCGTTCGGCCATCCTTCTTCTGATCGAGTTGCCACAGGCGCTGGTCGCAATGAGCCCGACCTTCGTCAACACCGTGATCCAGTTGGTGAAAGCGACTGCACTGGTGTCGCTCGTCACGTTGAGTGACATGACGTTCCGCGCCAAGGAAATAGCGCAGGTCGAATACAATCCGGTCGCCATCTACACAGCGCTGCTTCTCGCCTTCTTTGTCGTTTGCTATCCGATTGCCCTTGCCGGGCGCTGGCTGGAAGCGCGTATCGCCGCACCAGGGAGCCGTGCCGGTGGGATTTGATCCGGCTTTTGCTCTGTCGTGCGTGCCGACGATCCTCAGCGCGATCGGCACGACCCTTCTCGTGGCGGTCGTCAGCTGCTTCGGCGCCGCGACAATCGGCTTTCTCTTCGAGATGGCGCGCCGTCTTGGGGGGATCGCAGGCATTGCGAGTGGCTTCGCGATCGACTTCATCCGGTCGACGCCGGTGTTGATCTGGCTCTATTTTCTTTATTTTGTGCTGCCCTTTTACGGCATACGTCTCGGTTCGATGACCGTCGGGATCATGGGCCTCAGTCTCTATTACAGTGGCTATCTCGCCGAGGTCTTCAAGGCGGGGATCGACGCCATCCCGAAAGGCCAGCCCGAAGCAGCCCGAGCGTTGTCGCTCAGCCGGCGCGATACCGTTATCTATGTGATCGCACCGCAAATGATGCGCAACATCGCAGCCCCGCTCGGCAACTACTTCGTCTCGATTCTCAAGGCGACGCCGTATCTGGCGGTTCTGGCTGTTCCCGACATGCTGGGCCGCGCCTTCGATATCGCCTCCGAAACCTATCGATATGCAGAGCCGCTGGTTGTCGCCGGGCTTATCTTTTTGGCGCTGGCCTTGCTCATTTCCTACGGCGTCAAACGTCTGGAGCGGCGGCTGCTCGCAGGCGGCACCCGATAAATCACTGGAATTCAGGTCAAGACATGCTCGCACAATCGGACCCAATCGTCGGCATCCAGGGCCTCAACAAGTGGTTTGGCGCGCTTCACGTGCTGAACGACATTGACCTTACTGTTGCAAGCGGTGCGCGCGTCGTTGTGTGCGGACCGTCGGGCTCCGGCAAATCGACGCTGATCCGCTGTATCAATGGCTTGGAGAGCTATCAGGAAGGCTCACTACGACTGGCGGGAACGACGCTTGGAGTCAATGCGAAGGAGACCGCCACCGCGTGCCGTCAGACCGGTATGGTGTTCCAGAGCTTCAACCTGTTTCCGCACCTGACCGTGCTGGGCAATTGCACGCTGGCGCTTCGCCGCGTCGCAGGAAAGACCCGCAGCGAGGCGGAGGACATTGCGATGGCGCATCTCGAGAAGGTCCGAATACCGGAAAAGGCCCGGTCCTATCCAGGACAGCTTTCAGGCGGGCAACAGCAGCGAGTGGCGATCGCCCGCGCGCTCTGCCTCAATCCCCGTATCATGCTCTTCGACGAACCGACGTCGGCGCTGGATCCGGAAATGATAAAGGAGGTGCTCGACGTCATGGTCGCGCTGGCTCGCGACGGCATGACGATGGTCTGTGTCACCCATGAGATGGGCTTCGCCCGTGAGGTCGCAGATGAGGTCGTCTTCATGGATGGCGGCAGCATCCTTGATCGCGCACCAGCTCGCGATTTCTTCAGCGCGTCCGGGCATCCCCGCTCGCGGCTTTTTCTGGAAACGATCCTGAAGCACTGAGAGGATGGCATGGCAGGTTATACCCAGGTCTGGACGCCGCTCGATTTTGAGGCGAACGGCAAGCAATGCAATTGGCTGCGTGTGCCCCATTCGACAGACCTTTCGGGCTATGGCGTCATACCGATCCCGGTGATCTGCATCAAAAACGGCGCCGGTCCGACCGCTCTACTCATCGCCGGCAACCACGGCGATGAATATGAGGGGCAAGTCGCGCTTGCGCAGCTCGCGCGCCAGGTCGAAGCTGCGGATGTCCGTGGCAGGATCATCATACTGCCTTCGCTCAACGCGCCCGCCGTCGAGGCTGGCCGGCGTGTCTCGCCGCTGGACGATGGCAATCTCAACAGATCCTTTCCAGGGGATCCGATCGGTGGGCCGACGGCAATGATTGCGCACTACGTCAGCACGGTACTCCTTGCCATGGCCGACTTCGCCATTGACCTCCATGCCGGTGGGCGCTCATGCGACTACCTGCCATGCGCGTTGATCAGAAGCGGGGGGACCGCAGAAGAGCAAAGCGTGCTTGCCGACCTCGCGGCCGCGTTCGCCGCCCCGATAACGTCGATCAGCGACGGTTCCGGTGGAGGCGGCAGGACCACATTTTCAGCTGCGGGTCAGAGTCTTGGAGTGCCTGTGCTGACGGCAGAACTCGGCGGCGGCGCGGCTCTGTCAAAAGAAGGGCTTGCCGTTGCCGAACAGGGCCTGCGGCGTATCCTCAAGCGTTGGGGTATATTGCCCGATATCGAGACTAATCCTGCTCCACCAACCCGCTTCATGCGGGTCCGGGGCAGAGGAGCTTTCGTGTACGCCATGCGCAAAGGCCTGTTCGAACCGGCGGCCGATCTGAGCGCGGTCGTGAAAGCGGGCCAGCTTGCCGGTCTCATTCATGCTGTGGATCGACCATGGCAGGCGCCCGAACCGATCGCGTTCTCCGAAGACGGGATGGTTGTCTGCCGGCGCGCGCCTTTGCTCACTGTGCCGGGCGATTGCCTCTACAAGCTCCTCGTCGACGTCGACTGACCGCTGCAAAGACGCTCGATCGGAGCGCTCATGATCTTTTGGCTCCCAAGTCGTCCTTCGACGATCCTTCCAGTGGGGGCGAGGCCGCAGGCGACGTTCAAGTGGAATGCCGGCAGGTTGTCCACATTGACGCTCGACATGACATGTCTGACGGAGGGACGCGCTTGTGCGATCCATTGTGCGGCGAGTTGAATCGCGGCTTTGCCATAGCCACGACGCTGGAAACGACTGTCGATGCGTAGATTGTTCAGGGTCATGCAGTCCCCTTCCGCCCAGACGGGCAGGGCCGCGCCCTCCCGCGCAACGATGAACCCCACGACGCTTTTGCCATCAATCAGCGCAAAGGGATGCTGACGGGGCGGCGAGAGACGCAACTGGTCAAAGATGTCATCGATATTCCCGCCCGAATAAGCTTCTTTCTCGGGGTCGACGACGACGCCCGCGACAATATCGCGATCATCAAACCCGATCCCATGTAACCAGACAGCCATTTGACGCGCTCCCGACAATGAGACGTTGGGGAGTCTCTCGCCTGTTCTGGCCGAAATAACTCACTGAATCCGGGGATGGACCTGCGGATCTACCAATCGGGTGCGAAGGCGTAGCCCGCCGAGCGGACGGTACGGATGACGTCCTTGCCGATAACCGTTGCCAGCCGCTTCCTCAGCCTTGCGACATGCACATCGACGCCGCGGATATCGGTGTCTCCCGCATGGTCGGGCCAGGCGGCCCTGATCAGGCTTTCCCGGCTGAGCACGGTTCCCGGGTGCGCCATCAGGCTGCACAGCAGATTGAATTCAATCGGCGGCGCCGCAATCTGTTGCTCTTTGAAAAGAATGCGGTGGGAGCGCCGCTCCAGCACAAGTTCGCCATGCACAAGATCGCCAGCCTTGTTTTCGAAGGGAGTCTTGGCTGCAGCAGTTCTGGCTTGCAACCAGTCAAGGAGTTGGTCAGGGGGAAAGGGACGCGAGAAGACCTCGTCTGCACCCGCCTTGACCAGGTCGAGATGCAGACCGCTGGCGCCTGGAGCGATAAGCCCGGCGATCGCTACCGCCCTGGTTTCCACATTGGTCTTCAGGGCCGCACAGAATTTCGCGGCCGCCCGGTCCCTTGGCTGACAATCCATGACCACGGCAATCGGGGCAGCCTCGCCTTGCGGCAATGGCTTGTCGGCCGCGAGCAACTGGCTGTCGAAACCGGCGACACCGAGAATGTGGCCGAACACCAGGAAGAAATCCGGATCCCGGGAGTAGATCAGGACACGTGGCCTCATGAATGGATCAACCTGCAGCGTTTTCTTCTGCAACCTGACTACCGCGCCAACAGCCGCGGTGACAATATGGTCAGCCGCTGCGATGCGTGATCGCTGGCCGTCAGCTCGGGGCCGCAGTGTCGGCCAGGACCGACTCCTGGAGGCCATACGCAAGCCGCGTGCTCTCGATCGCTTCGGGCGTGACGTCGATCAACAGCGCGACGATGTCGCCGTCTTCATGCTGCAGGACGTCCCCCAGTTCGGCGATAGTCCAACCGAGGGCGCGCAGACGCTTTGGCCAGAACGACTCACAAACGACGCTGATCTGGCGAATGCCGAGCTTCTGGGCAGCCTCAAGTACGCCGCACAACACGACACCTGCGACAGGAGACGATCGGCCGTGGCTGCGCAGCGCCGGACTGATGAAGAAACGCGTCCATTCGAAGATGTCGGCCGCCCGCGGCGGTCCGTCAGGCGCCAACCTTGGAAAGACATCGCTGAGCAGGTGGGGTTGCAGCGTCGGGACAAGGCGCGACCCGCCGACGATCTTGCCGAGGCTATCTAGCGCCATCAAGTAAATTGCGTGTTCGGTGTCGAACGCATCCATCTCAATATTGATGGGTCGCGCCACGGCGCGCCATTGTCGCCGTTTCACGTAAATGTCGTAGCGAATGCGAAAATACCGCTCCAGAACGATCCTGTACTGTTTTCTGTTGGCCCAAGTGACCACCTGTATCCGAACCATGACGCCTCCAGGCGCCGGGAGGTAGGTCAATGACCCTTGGACCCCTTATGCCGGGATTCCGGTATTGCTAAATTTGAATTTCGTGCCTCCGCAGCGCCTTTACGATCGCATGGGCGACATTGATGGCGTCAAGTTTGCTGCGAATATTGCGCTGGTGACTTTCGACGGTGTTCGCGGTCACCCCGAGGATGCAGGAAATATCGTCCGTCGATTTGCCTTGGGCGCTCCACTGCAAAAGTTCGCGCTCCCGAGGCGTCAGGGGCGCCGCGTCCTCGTTATCGCTTCCGGTTTCGAGACTGCTGAGTTTCCGAAATGTATGCACGCAGAGCGTCTCGATCAGCGGCAACGCGCCGGGTGGGATCTCGATGCGATTGCTTGCCGCCGTCACTACGGCCGGGCCGGCGAGCGGGATATGAATGGGGACGCAGAGCCCGTCTTTCAATCCGAATTCGGCTGCCTCGCCCATGACCAGCCGGCCGTGCGCCGTGAGGCCTTCGGCTGGAAGTTGATGCCAAAAAAAAGGCTCCGCCGCAACGCGGCTGCGCGCGGCGCACGGATCATGAAGGAAATGGCCCTCGGACTGGTAGCGCACAAACCATTCGTGCGGCCATCCATCGCACAGGATCGCGCGTTGCCATTCGCTGTCGTTTGGCACTGGTAATCCGGTAATGAGAAAATTCTGCAGGCCATATATTTCGAGAACAACGCGAAATATCTCGATGACCCTTTCGGCCAAACTCGCTGCATCGAGCTCGGAAATAATCGCGAAAAGCTCAAGAATGGCAGCATTGTTCATCGCTGGACCTCAGGCGACCCCTCCAACGTCAACTGCAACTTAAAAGCGTAGGGCCGTTAGCTTCAACGTCGAGGACGTGGAATGTCTAACGTAGGAGTCAAAGTCGGCTGATTATTTTCTGGCTGCTATTGCTCGGCCCTGATTTTCCGCTCGATCAGTCCGCCGGGCGTTGCGCTGGGCGCTTGGCCGGACGTACCGCAGGACGCTCCGGCGTTCTCTTGGCTATGAGATCCTGAGGGGCGACCTCCAGCGCCTTCGCCAGGACTTCCAGCGTATCCAACGTGGCATTGCGGCGACCGGCTTCCACGCTGCTGATATATGCCCGCGTGCGCCCCGAAACGAAAGACAACTGCTCCTGTGAGAGCTTTCTTTCCCTTCGGAGTCGCTGCACGTTCAGACCAAAAACGGCGCGAAGCTTCATACCATGAAGGTGCGGCGATGCACACTGTGGTGCGACACACTCTAGTGAACATTCTGCGTTGACAGCGGCGCTGTCGGCTGTTTGAAACAACCGACGATTGATCGATATCCCGACAGGGGAAATGCGATGTCCGGCCAGCTTTTTGACGAGCTTGGAGCAGAAACGTCCGAGACGCGACAGGCGACAGCTAAAGATTGGCAAGATGAGCGTGCGGTGCGCGGTGCAGCCAATGTCATCGGCTTCACCTGCATCCGTTGCGGTGCTGACTACCCCGCCACGATCGAGATCGACTCCAAGGGCTGCCCCGCCTGCCTGAATCTCGCGCCAGCCAACCTCAAGCCGCTTTACGCCAGGGCTGACGACCAGGTCTCATTCACGGCGAACCCGCTGCGGTCCTTGTGGCGCTATGCGCATGCCTTGCCCTGTGCCGCCGAGGATGCCGTTTCACTGGGTGAAGGCCAGACGCCTCTGATCGAAGCGACCCGGATCGGTGAGATACTGGGCGTGCCGAATCTCGTCATCAAGGATGAAGGCCGCAACCCGACCTGGTCGCACAAGGATCGCTTCTCGACGGTTGCCGTGTCGGTCGCGCGGGCGCAGGGCGCGCGCGTGGTTGCAACGGCCTCGTCAGGCAATGCCGGCGCATCGCTTGCCGCCTATGCAGCACGCGCCGGTCTGGACTGCGTTGTCACGACCTTCGGCGGGTCGGCCGGGGCAATGCTGGCGCAAATCAGGAAATACGGCGCGACCGTTCTGCCCCTGGTCAACAAGATGGATCGCTGGACCATGCTTGCCGAGGCCGCGACACGGTTGGGCTGGTTCATCGCCTCGCCCTATCATGCTCCTGTTGTCGGCAGCCACCCTCTTGGTATCGAGGGCTATAAGACCATCGCCTATGAAATCATCGAGCAGTCGAAAGGAGCTGTTCCCGATTGGTGTGTATTGCCCGTCTGCTACGGTGATGCGCTGGCGGGCGTCTGGATGGGCTTCCAGGAACTGTTTGCGCAAGGCGTAATTCCGCGACTGCCCAGGATGGTGGCAGCCGAGGTGCATGGATCGTTGGCTCGGGCGCTTGCGACCGGCGAAGATCGGCTCGAAGAGCGTCCCCTGGCCATCGAAAGCCTTGCCGTCTCAATCGGAGCGCCACGCAGCACCTATCAGGCGCTGAAAGCACTGCGCGAGTCCTTCGGTTGCGCGGTTCCCGTCAACAACGACGGGCTCGTAACGATGCAAGAGCGCCTGGCGCGCAGCGAAGGAATTTTCGCCGAACTCGCTTCGGTTACACCACTTATTGCTGTTGCGCGCCTGCGCAGGGACGGCGTCATTGCCAGGAAGGACCGCGTGGTGGTCGTCACCACCGCCAGCGGCCTGAAGGATCTCGATCGATCAGTCGCAAAAAACGCGCCTGACACGATCTTTCGAACGACGGATGATGCCTGGGATTGGCTCGGTCGCAATGAAGCCAGGCTGATGGCGCAGCAGGTATAGCTGATCGCCGGTGCTCATTGCCGGCAACCTTCGGTTTGAGCGGCCACGGACTCCAGGCTGCGTCTCGCCCAGGAAAACCGTGTCCAATCCGCCTCGGACTCAGGCTTTATGGACGTGAGCAGCTTAGGCTCGAGTGAGTTTGCACCGGACCAGCCAGGCAACGAAGACAGCCATCTGTCATCATAAACCGTTTCCACGTACCGGTGGCCTTCATCGGGCAGGATGACTGCGACGCGAGCATCGGGGCATCTGCTGGCAGCCCATCTGCCGACAAGGGCGGCGGCAGCGCTCGTCGGACCCTGGAAGATGCCGTGCTCCCGCAATAGACGATGTGCCTCCCCAAAGGCGGGATAGGCGCCTACCCAGTGAACTTCGTCGATAAGTTCATGCCGGAGATTACCGGGAACCACGCTGTTGCCGAGACCACGCAGCATCCGCTTGCCGACCGGCTGCCCGAACAGGATGCTGCGGTGCGTATCGACCGCCAAAATGGCCAGGTGCGGAAAAATCGCGCGCAGAAACGTTCCTGTCCCGCAAAGCGAGCCGCCGCTGCCAACGCAGCCGACGAGATAGTCCATTTTGCCGACCGAGCGAACCAACAGTTCGGCCAGCCTGGCATAGGCCAGCCAGTTTCCGGGATTGTCATATTGTCGTGGCCAGAAGCAGTTCGGGTCTTCACGTCGAATGCGCGCGAGACGCTGCAAGCGCCCCAACTGGTCTCCGTTGCCGCTGGAATCCTCTACGGTGATCACAGTTGCGCCGATCCGCTCGAGACGGGCTGCGTACTTCGCGTCGATGAGACTTGAAGCGGTGATCAGCGTAAGCGCGTATCCGCGGGCAGCCGCCAGCAGCGCAAGAGCCATGCCGAACGTGCCGGACGTTGTCTCGACGATGCGTGATCCCGGCTTGATCTCGCCATCAGCCATCGCCCGATCCAGAATGTAGCGCGCCGGCATGAGCTTCATCAGCGGAAAGACCGCAGCGATCAGATTTGGGGCAAGCGCAGCCATGCGAGGGGTCTCGAGCGCGCGGAAATAGTCGCAGTCCACCGCTACCATGATGCGCCTTCGTCATTGATCCGGTGAAATTGGACATCGCTGAAGCCGGCTTGTTGCGCTGCCGAGGCGGCGCGTCGGGCGAGCCGCCGCACATTCGTTCCGGCCGGGTCGAAGAGGACGCCGATCAGTGAACCGCTATGCGCGACCTGGATGCCGCAGGCGCTGGCACCTATCGCGATCTCAATCACGCTGTCGAAATCTTGCTTGGGCAAATGCCGTTGGCTGATCTGTGCGCTAGCTGTTGCTGCGCGCCCTAAACAGTAAGGGTCTTGATACCGTACGGCACGGTACACAAGCGCCCTGATGACCCGAAATTGTTGGATCTCAGCGCTACTGTATCGAGCCGGGGGTAGCCGCAGCGTATCGATAGGCCGCCCTCCATTTGCCTTGAAGCCGACAATCAGCAGAGGCGGCAAGGAACCACCGAAGTCTTCCAGGACCTGCCCCTCGCGCTGAGCAAAAAGGACGGTTTGATCGTCAAATGCGATGGCGTCGCTGGCTTGCTCCGCGGCCACGGCGAGCATACCGATGCGTGAAGGCGGCAGATGGATCTTGTGCGCCGCGGCTACAGAACGAATGGCGGCAACGACATCGGCCGTCGACGATCCGTAACCGTGGCCGACGGGAATGTTGCTGCGAATATGAAGGACGCCTCCCTGATTTGTGCCCAGATGCCTGAGCACGAGACGAGCCGCGGCCGCCGCCTTGGATTTGCAGGCAGGGTTCGTCGTGAGAGCGCTCGATTCCGTGCGCGTAAAGGTGGCATCCGAGCGAAGTTTCGTCAGGGGAAGGGTCACCAACGCGCGGTGAAGCCGCCCGCCATCGTCTTCGAATACGCCTTGTACGAGTTCGCCATGGTGCGCGATTGCTGTTGCTGTCCCGCTCTGCTGTTGCGGGCCGACCTGCCGAACAAGGTTGATTTTCGCGGTCACAGCCGCCTCCGCACGACCCGTTTCGCTGGCGGCAAGAGTAGTGTCCGCCCCATGCGACCGCCGTCATTGGATTCCGGTATTTACCGAGCGAGCGAAGAGGTACGGCCCGAGCCATTCTGCTTCAGGGCGACATGTTGCAAGCTGGCGCAATGTTTGGGTGGCTGAAGACTTGGACGCGCCATCGGCGAGAAATCAGGCATCGATGGCAATCCGATGCCTTGATGCTGGCGGCTGAACAGTCTCGAACTTCCTACTATGAGGCGCATCGCCGTGCGGCCGCGGCGCGGGCGCACGGCGACTCTGACGAGTTTTGGCACTGGACCAAAGTGGCTGCGGAAATCGCGCGCATCAATCCTACGGCAGAGATGGATACGGAAACCCTGAGGCGAGTCGTTGATCACGAGATGGGGAAGCGTTGATGGTCTTGGCTCCGGCTACATGCACACGGGTTCCCAAGCTTGAACTCGAGATCCTGTCATCGGTCAGGTTTTCGCAACCGAATGCCGTTCCCGGAAAGAACCTCGATACCAGCCTTCTCAAGAGCATTGACGATGCTGATCAGATTATTCGAGATCGGAGTTCTCGCGCCTCGTTCGAAGTCTGCAATTGTCTGGCGTGCAACGTTTGCCGTCTTGGCCAGATCATCCTGGCTCCATCCGAGCATTGCACGAGCGCCACGGCACTGCTCGGCGCTAAAATTTAGCGACCGCGCTTCGCTTTTTTGATTGACGTCAATCAATTTGTATAATAATCCAGTTTCAAAATACGGCCGAAAAGGCGCTGGCACGCCATTTCGACCTGACCAAGTCTAAGCTGTCTGGAGCTCGGATCATGGCTGATTCCGACCATACCACGACTTTGCCTTTCGTCACGCGTAGACAGGAACACAGCGGTTCCAGCGGACTCGGCGATACACAGGCTTTGGCTGTTCAGGTAGCGGACAGCCGGTCTGTCACCGACCCCGCTCTGGTCCTTTCCCTCGCCTGGATCGAGGCGCACACTGCTACATTAGCTTCTTGTGTTCGGCAGCAGGACGCTGAGACCGAAGTCATTAGAAATGGTGGGTTCGCAGCCATATCGACTGAGGTGCCGCGAAACAGGGAAGGGACGACAGCCGAAATTCGCTACCTTGCCGCCCGGAAGGCGGAAATGGACAACGCGTTGAAAGCGGAAACCTTGCTGGAGAAAATTGCGGCCACACCCGCCATCTCATTGGCGGGCGTGATCGCAAAGCTTTCGGTGGTCGTTCGCGAAGCCACTGATAACAGCGATCTGTTTGATTTCCCGCTTCCGCATGTCCGCTCGGCAGTGGCCGACCTACGAAGTCTCGCGGACGAAACGATAGGCGATGATGTCGCTGCATTGCCTGGTTGTGACCGGTCGATCGGATCGCTTTTCGAAAAGCCTGCCTCCGCCATCGCCGCTTGGCGGGCATTCTGTGCTTGGAGCCAGGGCGATGACGAGACCTATCGAACCTGGACGGACACTTTCAGGACGCTGCAAAGCGCACGCAAGTAGAAAATATCACCCCCGGCTGATCCGCCAAATCCGAGATCGCCGCTTTCCAAGAATCTATCGTCAATAACGGAATCCAAGGATACCGCACACGTTCGCGCCGCCCTATCAAACTTTTGATAGAGAGAAAGCGGATGCGGATGAAACCGGATTCATCGCAGTGGCGTAACCCAAGTGCATATGCCTTCGTCAAAGGCGCCACCGCCGATGTGATCGCCTGGGAATTCCTGCGCCGGAACCCTGACTATCAACGTGATTTCAGTAAGTCGCGCACGGTTAAAGCCACGCGCGAGTTGCGCAAACGTTGGGGGTTGCAGTTTCGCCGCCAGACCTGACCGTTCCGCAGCCGAACAGCCTGTCTACTGGGCGCCTGAGATCGACCCCGGCATCATCAACCTCATCGAGCCTCCAGCGTCATTGAGAGCAGAGCCGAAGATAGCGGCGGAAATTCCGTACCTGCAGGGCGAGCGTGATGAAATCGGCCTCCATATCCGTCCATCGCCCGAAGGTCCGCAGCTGGCGTTCCTGAACGGTGCGCAGCCTGACAAACCGTTGGCTGCCGTCATCCCGCTCGACGACATGGCGTTCGATCGGCTCTCATCAATCGAGCAATTCATCCACTCGGTCAGCGGCAAATACCGACCCGACGCCCGTTTGACCCCAGCGCAGCGGCGGCGCCTAGTCCATATGTTGCGATGCATCGACGGTCAGGAACAGCAGGCATCGCACTTCGAAGTCGCGACGGCCTTGTTCGGTCGGCGGCTTGTCATTCGGGAAGACTGGCACGACTCGTCCTTTCGATACCAGATGCATCGCCTCGCGCGCGACGGCGCGAAGATGGTCGAGCGCGGCTACCGCCAGTTGCTGCGCTTTAGACGGCGGCGTCCGTGATCCTGCTCGTCTCGGTGCGAAATTACGCTACGCAAGTCCGCACCTGACTATCCTCCTTCCACTCCTCCATTCTGGCCATGGGTCGTCGTTACCCCGCGACGGCAAGAAGGAGAGACCCTCATGAACGCCAACACCGCAGCACTGCCGCCGCGCTATCTGCGCACCAAGGAAGCAGCTCACTTCCTCAGCCTTTCCGCCCGTACGCTCGAAAAACACCGCACCTACGGGACCGGCCCTGCTTATCACAAGCTCGGGGGCCGCGTCGTCTATGCCATCGAAGACCTTCAATCCTGGGCCCAGCGCGGGGCCGTGACGTCGACTTCAGACCCGCGCGGATCGGTGCTGCCCGCCAAGCGCCACACGCTCGCGCCGCTGGCGCATGCCGATCGATACGCACGCTGATCGCGACTCCAACCCGAATGGCGGCACAAGCCCGGCAACCTTCGGAGCGCGGGCAGCTCGATCTTTTTCGAGCGCTCCCCGGCGACTTCCCAGCCCGAGACGCACAGGATCTCATGGCCTATCCGTTCTTCTCACTTTCTAAGTCCCACCGCGTCGCCCCGATCGACTTCACCGCCGGCGACGTGTCGATCCGGGTTGAAGCCGTACCTGATCACGGCATGGCGACCATATGGGACGCCGACATACTCATCTGGGCTGCAAGCCAGATCGTCGAGGCCCGCGACGCCGGTCTTCGCACGTCACGGCTGATCGCAGCTAGACCCTACGAAATCCTCATGTTTGTCCAGCGTGGCACCGGCCTGCGCGACTATCAGCGCCTGAAGGCGGCGTTCGATCGTCTTCAATCAACCACGGTCTCCACGTCTATTCGTCGCCCTGCAGAAGGCAGACGACATCGCTTCTCCTGGATCAACGAATGGCAGGAGCGGACGGATCGCGACGGCAAACCCGCCGGAATCGAACTGATCGTACCTGACTGGTTCTATCGCGCGGTCCTCGACGAAGCGCTCGTGCTGACGATCGACCGCGCCTATTTCGATCTCACGGGCGGGCTCGATCGCTGGCTCTATCGTTTGGTCCGCAAGCATGGTGGTCGCCAACGCGATGGCTGGCGGTTCGACTTCCGCCACCTCCATCAGAAGTCCGGCAGCCTGTCGCCGTACAAGCGCTTCGCGTTCGAACTGCGCGACATAATCCGCCGGCAGCCCCTACCGGGATACACGCTCTTTCTTGAGACGGAGATCGGTGGCCGCGTCTTGCTGGCCTTTGAACCATCTTCGACCGGTGGACCAAATGTGGATAGCCTCGTGCTATCGGGAACCCGAACTATCGTGCCATCGGGAACCCGGGGCTCGTGCTATCGGGAACCGAAACCGGGCGTAACCCACGGCAACAGAAAACAGAATCGCGCCCTTAACTTAGAGTCTAACCAAGAATCTAACTCTGAAGAGCGCGCGCACCGTGTGCAAAAGCCCATCCACAGCACGGATCAAGGCCGCAGCACGGTCACCAAGAAGTGCGTCGGGACTGTCCTTGGGTCGGAGGGAGACGCTCCTCAATCCGCGCCCGAGCTGCCTCTTCGACCACGGGCGGGAGGCGTACGATGACCGGCATCGCGGGACGCCGCATGCATGTCGCCCCTTCGCTGGCAACGCTTCCGCACGACACGCTCACCCATGTTGAACTGACCTGGGTCGAGAACAAGATAGAGAACTGGATTCGCTTCGGCTTACATGCCCATGAACAGATCCTCGATCGGCGACGGCGCATCCTGTCGTTCCGACCAGGCATGGTCTTCGCGTTAGTCCGCTGGGAGGCGAACGACTTCGGCACGATCGTCTCGCGCATCGACATCGTGCGCACCGTTGCCCGCGACGAAGCCTGCCAGTCGCTGCCCTTCGTGCGGCCTGGCGGCGACATCCTGCTGAAGGTTGAGGGTTGGCCGAAGGTCGAGCGTGTGCTGCAGGCGATTGACGTGATCGAGCGCATTGGCATCGATCCGGAAGAGGTCTCGCCCTATCACTGGCGACACATCCACAACCGACTGGCCGCCGGCCATGAGCCACGCGCCTACACGCTCGAACATCACCGCGCNTTNCTGCTGCGCCTGAGGGCCGAGTCGTGAGCCGCGCCGGACTTCTTGTCGCGACCACGCTCGCGGCGCTCGGCGTCGGTTATCCGGGGCTCGCGCCTATGCCGGTCAAGCTGATCTGGAACGCATCGGCGAGCGTGCCGATCGGCTTCTATACGATCGACGTCGGTGGGCCATTCGAAGTCACCAACCTTGTCGCCGTCGACGCGCCCGAACCCCTTGCCACCTTCCTCGCCGAGCGCGGCTATCTGCCCAAGGGCGTGCCGCTGATGAAGCGTATCCTCGCCGTGTCTGGGCAGACCGTTTGCCGCTCCAACCTCATCATCTCGGTGGATGGCGTCGAGGTCGGCGCAGCGCTTGAGCGCGACCGCGCCGGCCGCGCACTGCCGGTCTGGCGGGGCTGCCGCCGCGTCCAGACCGGCAAAGTCTTCCTTATGAATTGGCGGGTTCGCGACAGCCTCGACGGCCGCTACTTCGGCCTGATCTCGACGGACCAGATCATCGGCCGCGCCGTCCCGATGTGGACCGACGAAGACGGCACCGGCCGCTTCGAATGGCGTGCGCCGACGCGCTGACCGCATTTCCGCCGGCGAGAGCGGTGCTCGTCATGGCTTTTCAACCTCACCGCCAAGGAGACTGTCATGCCGCAGATCGGTGAATTCACGCGCGAGCAATCCGGCTTCGCCGGGCGCATCGAAACCTTCACGCTCTTTCGTGACGTCGCGGTCGTTCCGGCGGATCCGTCCGACGCCGCGAACGCGCCGGACTACCGTGTCCATGCACGCGACGACGGCAGCGACGAGAACGGCCCGGAGATCGGCGCCGGCTGGAGACGCACCGGCGAGAAAGCGGGCGAATACGTTGCGCTGCTGATCGACGATCCGGCATTCCCGCATCCGATCCGCGCCAACCTGTTCCGCGACAACGATACCGGCAACGCCTGGTCGCTGCACTGGTCGCGTCCGCGCGACCGCGGCGAGAAGGACTGAACGGTGCCTGGTCGCCAACAGATAACGAGCCATTCGACAGCGCCCGGGCTGCGTAGCGCCACCCGGCGCACGGCTCTCATTTTCCTTTCCGGCCTGGCCCTCGCGAACGGCACACCGGTGATCACCATGGCGCAAGACGTGCCGATCGCTCGACCGTCGGCGCGTGATCCCTACGCCGTCCATATCGCCGAGGCATCACGCCGCTTTGGCGTGCCGATCGCATGGATCAGGGCGGTGATGCGCGCCGAAAGCGCCGGAGAACCACGCGTAATATCCTCTGCCGGCGCGATGGGGGTGATGCAGATCATGCCAACGACCTGGGCCGATTTGCGCGTCCGACATGGCCTCGGCGACGATCCCTACGATCCGCGCGACAACATACTCGCCGGCACGGCCTATCTTCGCGAGCTGCACAATCGCTATGGTTTCCCAGGATTTCTGGCGGCCTACAATGCCGGGCCAGAACGCTACGAGGAGTCGCTTTCCGGCCGCCCGTTGCCCGCCGAGACCCGCGCCTACGTTGCCATGCTCGCGCCGGTCATCGACGGTTCCGGAAGCATCGATCCGACCACCGCGGTCAAGGTCGACGAATCGGCATGGACCCGGGCGCCATTGTTCATCGCGCAGTCGGGGCACATGTCGGGCACCGGATCCCTTTCGGCCGATAGCGCTCAGGCAGCAACGACCATGCGCAATGTCCCTGCAATCGAGCCGCGCTCCAATGACCTGTTCGTGGCGCATACATCAGCCGGAGGGCAGCAATGATAGCGCGCAACGGTCTTCGCAGCATATCGCACGCCAGCGTACCTGAGGGGGCACAGAGGCGTGAGGCCGGCAACACGACCGGAGGATGGCAGGATAAAAGGCCGCGAGGTGCGGCGTCGGTCGGCTGTGTTGTTTCAATAGGTTATGAGGCGAATTCGCGAGGTGCGGGATTTCCCCGCACCTCGCAGCTACGCCGATTTCTCATCAATCTCAGTGGCTTGGTGCGAGGTAGGGGGAGCCGGCCATGACCGGAGACAACGATTTCCGCATCCGGCCAGGCCGCATCCGCTCGACGCGCGCACAGGCGGCGCGCCCCTTCATCGCGCAGGCCCTTGCGGCGGCGAAGAAAGCCGGCGCCGGCGTGTCGCGCTCCGGTCGGATCGTGTCGGGCAGCCGTTCTCGCTTCGGGCGCGGGCAACGCGCAAGCATTCAGGCGAACAGGCTGCTCACCGCCCGCTCGCGTGGCGCGGTCATCAAGGCACGCGTGGTGCGCCAGGCGTCGCGCTCGGCACCGCTGGTCACCCACCTCGACTACCTGCGTCGCGAGGGCGTGACCCGTGACGGGGAAAAGGCCCGTTTGTTCGGACCGGGCGGTGAGGACGCTGATCCGAAGGCTTTCGCCGAGGGGTGCCAGGGCGATCGCCACCATTTCCGGTTCATCGTCTCGCCGGACGATGCAGTGGAGATGGCAGATCTCAGATCCTTTGCCCGCGATCTTGTCACGCAGATGGAAAAGGATCTCGACACCCGGCTCGATTGGGTGGCCGTTGACCATTGGAATACCGAGCATCCCCACGTTCATCTGATCGTGCGCGGCGTCCGCGATGACGGACAGGACCTCGTCATTTCGCGCGACTACATAAAGGAAGGGATGCGCGATCGGGCGCGTGACCTCATCACGCAGGAATTGGGACCGCGCAGCGATCTCGACATCCGGCGCAGCCTGGAACGTCAGGTCGAGGCCGAGCGCTTCACGCAGATCGATCGCCAGCTCATCCGCGACGGGCGCACGACCGGCGTCATCGACATGGCGGTCGATGTAAACGTCGCGCCCGACGACCATCATGCGTTGAAGGTTGGGCGGCTGCGCAAACTGGAAACGCTCGGGCTCGCCGAACAGGTCGGCGCCGGCCAGTGGACGATCGACACGAAAGTCGAGACGACGCTGCGCGAACTTGGCGAGCGCGGCGACATCATCAAACGGATGCACCGGGCATTGTCGGTTCGCGGCATCGAGCGCGGCTCGGCGAGCTACGTGCTTGCAGCCGAAAGCCTCGATACACCGATCATCGGCCGGTTGGTCGACCGTGGTCTCGATGACGAACTGAAGGGGTCGGCCTACGCTGTCGTCGACGGTGTCGATGGTCGCACCCACCACATCAAGCTCCCCGACCTCAATGCGGCAGGCGACAGCGCGCCGGGCTCCGTTGTCGAGCTGCGCAAATTCGACGACGCGCTGGGGCAGCGCCGGATCGCCATCGCCGTCCGCTCGGATTTCGACATCGATAGGCAGATCACGGCAACGGGCGCGACCTGGCTCGATCGGCAGAATATCGCCCGCGAACCAGCCGCTTTGTCCGAGGGCGGCTTCGGCGGCGAGGTTCGGCAGGCGTTAGCCCGGCGTGCCGATCACCTGGTCGAACAGGGCTTAGGCGAGCGGCAAGGTCAGCGCGTCACCTTCAATCGAGGGCTGATAGAGACCTTGCGCCGTCGCGAGTTGGAGGCCGTCGGCGAAAAGTTTGCCGCCGAAATTGGGCGGCCTTTCAATAGTGCAGGCAAAGGCGAATATGTGGCCGGCACCTATCGCCAGCGCCTGGCGCTCGCCTCCGGCCGCTTCGCCATGCTGGACGACGGCCTCAGCTTCCAGCTCGTCCCCTGGTCGCCCTCTCTCGAAAAGCAGATCGGCAAACACGTCTCTGGCGTGGCCCGCGGCGATGGTGGCGTCGATTGGAGCTTCGGCCGAAAGCGGGGGCTCGGCCTCTAACATCTCTCGGAAAGGACCCGCCTTGATGTCGGCTACAAAAATCCTGTGGGGCCAGATCCTCACCGTCCTCCTGATCGTCCTCCTCACCACCTGGGGCGCCACCGAATATGTCGCGTGGAAGCTCGGGTTTCAGGTGCAACTCGGTCCGGCCTGGTTTTCGGTCTTGGGCTGGCCATTCTACTATCCGCCGGCCTTTTACTGGTGGTGGTATTTCTACGACGCCTATGCGCCATCGATCTTCGTGGATGGCGCGTTCATGGCCGCATCCGGCGGCTTCATCTCAATCGCCGTCGCAATCGGCATGTCGGTCTGGCGGGCGCGCGAGGCCAAGAAGGTCGAGACCTATGGCTCAGCGCGCTGGGCCGAGAAGAAGGAGGTGGATGCCGCGGGCCTTCTCGGTCCGGATGGCGTCGTGCTCGGTCGCTATGATCGCGCGTATTTGCGGCATGACGGGCCGGAGCATGTGCTGTGCTTCGCGCCGACCCGCTCCGGCAAGGGTGTCGGTCTCGTCGTGCCCTCGCTGCTGACCTGGCCTGGCTCTGCCATCGTTCATGACATCAAGGGAGAGAACTGGCAGCTCACCGCAGGCTTTCGCGCCAAACACGGCCGCGTCCTTCTCTTCGACCCGACCAACGCGAAATCCGCAGCATATAATCCGCTGCTCGAAGTGCGCCGCGGCGAATGGGAAGTGCGCGACGTGCAGAACATCGCCGACATCCTGGTCGATCCCGAAGGCTCGCTCGAAAAGCGAAACCATTGGGAAAAGACCAGCCACGCACTGCTCGTCGGCGCGATCCTCCACGTGCTCTATGCCGAGGACGACAAGACGCTGGCCGGCGTCGCCGCCTTCCTCTCCGATCC
>JGI26528J50254_1000888_pt1 | contig 18628 bp, 23 predicted proteins | sample ThiBiot_300_plan_FD_50254 | JGI IMG/M metagenome (IMG submission 50254)
CTCGCCGACCAGCCGCTTCCTGCGCTGCGCGCGGAAGTGCATCAGCGCATCGTGTTCGCCGACAGCGTGGCCGCTGGCCGGCTTGCACGCGAGACGGCGCCCGACAGCGCCGCCGCCCGCGAAATCACCGCGCTGGTGGACGAACTGCTGCGGTGGACGACATGACAGCGAAGCCACCAGCCAACGGCAAGCGCACGGCCAAGCGCGTCGGCATCGGCGCGCGTCCGCCTGCGAATCCGCACGCGGAAGCGTGGATTCGCCAGGGCGACGCCGATGCGCTGGGCAAGGGTGACCTCTACACGGCCCGCCTCACCCTCGACATCACGCCCGCCATGCGGGCGCGCATCAAGGTGTCGGCCTTCACGCAAGGCGTGACCGTGGCCGACCTGCTGCGCGGCCTGCTGGAGCGGGAGTTTCCCGAGAACCGCAGGGAGAACACACCATGACCGCATCCACTGCACCAGCCACCGCGCCGCTGACGCGCGTGGCGCTGGCCTACATCGAGGCCCGTTTCAAGCTCTACCTGCGCTTCGGCGAACCCGCGCGCACGCACCAGCTCGACCGCTGGCGGCGCAGCGCGGTGTTCCTGCCGGACGCGGTGTTCTGCCGTGTCCGCTGGCACGCCAACGACTACGGCACCGTGCGCTGGCAGCTCATGGTGATGCAGGTTTGCACACCGCTGGATGCGGCGCAGCGCATCCCCGGCGTGCAGCCGGGCGCGCGCTTGCTGCTGCACACCGAGGGCGACAGGCAAGTACGCGCTGTGCTGGAACGCATTGACGCCATCGAGGCGCGCGGCATCGCACCGACCGATGCCTCGCCCGCGTACTGGCGCACGCTCGCCAACCGGCTTGCTGCGCGCTTGCCGCTGCCCGACTACACCGCCGAGCGGCACGCCGCCTGGCTGACCGGGAGGGCGCTGCCATGACCGCCGTTTCCACTGGTGGCACTGCACCGCTTCTACGCTCGCACGCCCGCTCCCGCTTGCGCGCTCGCATCGTGCTCGCGGGCTTCGCCGCCTGCGGCCTCGCTGCGCTGGCCTGGGCGTCCTTCGTGCATCCGCTGCCCCGCTCAATCTACAACCCGTCCGACAGCGTGGCGGTCGGCTGGTATCGCATCGCGCCACCCGATGCGCCGCGCGTCGGCTCCATCGTGTTGACCACGCTGCCGCCAGATGCCGCCGCGCTGGCCGCGCAGCGCGGCTACCTGCCGGCGCGCGTGCCGCTGCTCAAGCGCGTGGGCGCGACCGCGCCGCAGCACGTTTGCGTCTTCGATGCGCTGGTGTGGATCGACGGCGTGCCGGTGGCCGCCGTGCGGCCCGCCGACCGGCTGGGCCGTCCGCTGCCATCCTGGCAGCAGTGCCGGCAGCTTCGGCCCGGCGAGCTGTTCCTGCTCAGTTCGACCAATCCGGCGTCATTCGACAGCCGGTATTTCGGGCCGATCAGCGCATCCGCCGTGATCGGCATCGCGCATCCGGTCTGGCTGGAGAAGCGCCCATGATCGCCGCCGATTCGCTGCGCATCATCGTGCTATCAGGCGTGCCGATCCGGTGGCTTTCCGCGTGTCGTCGCGCGTGCAGTGCGAGCGCATCTGCGCTGCCTTCGGCGCAGTCATCCAACGTGCAGGCGTCTTGCCTCGAACGCGACCGGCCTATGGCCGTCGCCGCGTTCGCCGGCGCGCTGGCTGCTCGCGCAGCAGCTCCGCCGGGCCGCCGGTGTCTGGAGCGACAGCGAGGGGCAAAGGCGGAAGGCAAGATTGAAGGGGCCGGCACGCTGCCGGCCCGGAAACGAGTCTGCACGTGGGGGTGGCGCGGCACGCGCTATTTGGCGGCACCGTGCCGCGAGGTTCGTCAAAGCCTTGTGGGCGTTGGCGAACCCGCGTGCATGGCACGCTCTGGTCGGATGGCCTTGGCTGGAGTATTCGCATGAGCAGGCGCGACAGCCCGGACGGAGAAGACCGTTTTCGTGTCCGCCCCGGAGCCCCAAAGCAGCGCGGCCAGGCCTTCGTCTCGCAGGTATTGCGGCAGACCAGCAAGGCGGCGAACTCGACGGGACGCAAGCCAGGAAAGACACCCGGTTTGCGCCTGGGGCGTGGCCATGTGGTGGCGCGCTTCACTGGGCAGTCACTATCTGCGACCTCTCGGCGTGCCACCGTCAAGGTGCGGTTGGTTTATCTCAAGCAGGCCGGTGCGCGCTCGACCATCACACACCTGCGCTACATCGAGCGCGAAGGCGTTGGCCGTGAGCAAGACACCGGGAAGGCCTACGGGCCGATGACCGACGAAGCGAACTTGCCGGCCTTCGAGGAACGTGGTCGGGAGGACCGCCACCAGTTCCGCTTAATCGTATCCCCCGAGGATGCCGAACAACTCGACGACCTGCGCACCTACACACGCCACCTGATGGGCCGCATGGAAGCTGATCTAGGCACGCGCCTGGGCTGGGTGGCGGTGAACCACTGGAACACCGACAACCCGCATACGCATATCGTGCTGCGCGGCAAGGACGACACCGGCAAAGACCTCATTATTTCGCAGGCGTACATCACCCGAGGCATGCGTGAGCGCGCTGCGGAACTGTCCACCGAATGGCTGGGGCCGCGTACCGAGCTTGAGATCCAGCGCACCTTGTTGCGCGAGGTCGATCAGGAGCGATGGACCAGCCTGGATCGCATGCTGCAACGCGAAGCGCGGGATGGGCTGAACCACGTCGATCAACCTGCCCGCGACCCGAAGCTGCGGCAGCAGCGCGTATTGTTGGTGGGCCGCTTACAGCGGCTGCAACGCATGGGACTGGCAACCGAAGAACGTCCCGGCGTCTGGGCCGTTCACGCCGATGCCGAACCCGTGCTGCGAGCGATGGGCGAACGCGGCGACATAATCCGCACCATGCAGCGGGCAATGGGCGGTGCGCAGCGCGACCTGGCCGTATTTCAGTCAGGAGAAGACAGCCGTTCCGTCATCGGACGGGTAGCCGGTAAAGGGCTTGCGGACGAGCTGTACGACAAGGGTTATCTGGTGGTCGATGGCATCGACGGCAAGGCGCATTACGTGGCATTGCCTGCCAAGACCGAACTGGCGCAGTACCCGGTCGGCGCCGTGGTCGAAGTACGAGGTTCGACCGAGGTCCGGACCGCCGACAAAAACATCGTCGCGCTGGCGGCCGATGGCCTCTACCGTACCGATCATCACCTCGCCATTGCCAAGGTGCAGGCCACGTCCGCACGCGATCCCCGCGAGGTGATCGATGCTCATGTCCGGCGGCTGGAAGCCCTGCGCCGGTCAGGCATTGTGGAGCACATCGCCGAGGGAGTCTGGCGCGTGCCAGCCGACTTGCCCGAGCAAGGTCGGAAATACGATGCGCAGCGGCTGGGTGGTGTGGCAGTGGAACTGCGTTCCCACTTGCCCATCGAGCGACAGGCGTGCGTGATCGGCGCGACCTGGTTGGACCAGCAATTGATCGGCGGTGCCAGCGGCATCGCCGACAACGGTTTCGGCAGTGAGGTGCGGGAAGCACTGCGGCAGCGGTCCGATTTCCTGATCGAACAGGGGTTGGGTGAGCGACGAGGACAGCGCGTGATCCTGGCGCGCAATCTGTTGGCGACGTTACGCGGCCGGGAGATCGACTCTGTTGCCAAAACCATCGCAACGGAGACCGGTCTCGCGCACCGCGCCGTGACCGACGGCGAGCGCGTAACCGGAATCTATCGCCGCAATGTGCTACTCGCCAGCGGACGCTTTGCGGTGCTCGACGACGGCATGGGTTTCAGCCTGGTGCCGTGGAAGCCGGTGATCGATCAGCGGCTTGGGCAGTCGATAGTCGCAACGGTGAGAGGTAACAGTGTGTCGTGGGAGATTGGACGGCAGCGTGGCCCCTTTGTCTGATATGCCAATCCTGGTACAACTATAAAATTCCTACGATTGATTGCAGGCGGCGTCTATGCGTGGCTGTATCGCAATGATCGATCCTGGCTCAACTTGAATTGCGCACAGCGGTCAATTCCAGAGATACGTCACCGGCGCGTTGTTGACTGGGACGCTCGTGATTCGGCCTCGCGAATTTCGGGGTAAGTGGCAACAGCAGGAGTCTGCGGCAATACTTGTATCAAGTCCGTCGTCAACTGTTCAAATGGCTGAACCGCCGTAGTCAACGCCGAAGTTTCAATTGGCAGCGATTTGGCGAGGCCATGGATCACTATCTACCCCGAACACATATCGTCCACAACCTTTACCCAACACCATCGTGGATGCCTCAAGCTGGGCGCCGGATGGTGTAACGCTCCAAGTCCGGTTCTGCGAGGGCGGTAGCGCGTATTAGGAAACTGAGATCGCTACCGCTACTCTCCAAACGGGAAATAAAGCACGCCAGGACCCGCGTGCTCCTCAACTACTCCGCCCCGGAGTTTGAAATTTCTTTTTCCCCTTGGAGCGACGCAATCAGCGGGCAGGAAACGTTCCCCTTACGTGCATGGCAGGCGGACACAAGCTCGGATAGCACGGTTTCCATGCGCACCAGGTCGGCCATCTTTTCGCGTACGTCTTGGAGCTTGTGCTCCGCCAGGTGACTGGCTTCATCACAGTGCGTGCCATCGTCCAACCTGAGCAGTTCGGCAACTTCGTCCAGGCTAAATCCCAGCCGCTGGGCTGATTTCACAAACCGTACCCGCGTCACGTCGGCTTCGCCATACCGGTGAATGCTGCCATAGGGCTTGTCCGGCTCAGGCAACAGTCCCTTGCGCTGATAGAACCGGATGGTCTCCACATTGACCCCGGCCGCCTTGGCAAAAGCGCCAATGGTCAGATTCTCAGAAATAGTTTGCATACCGCTTGACTCCGTACATGACTACGGAAGTAAGGTTACGCTATTCATTCCATTTTCGATAGGACAAGCACATGGCTGAACCACAAAACGGGCGCGGTGCTCTTTTCGCCGGCGGGCTGGCCGCCATTCTCGCTTCGACCTGCTGCCTGGGGCCGCTGGTTCTGATCGCCCTGGGATTCAGCGGCGCGTGGATCGGCAACCTGACGGTGCTGGAACCGTACCGTCCGATTTTCATCGGTGCGGCGCTGGTGGCGTTGTTCTTCGCGTGGCGGCGCATCTTTCGGCCGGCAACCGCCTGCAAGCCGGGCGAGGTGTGCGCGGTCCCGCAGGTGCGCAGCGCCTACAAGCTCATTTTCTGGACCGTGGCCGCGCTGGTACTGGTTGCGCTCGGATTTCCCTATGTCCTTCCCTTGTTTTACTAACCGGAGATAACCATGAAAAAATTGTTTGCATCCCTCGCTCTCGTCGCCGTCGTTGCCCCCGTGTGGGCCGCCACCCAAACCGTCAAACTGTTGGTGCCGGGCATGACCTGCGCTGCCTGTCCGCTCACGGTCAAGAAAGCGCTCTCCAAGGTCGATGGCGTGAGCAAGGCCGACGTGAACTTCGACAAGCGCGAAGCCGTCGTTACCTTCGATGATGCCAAGACCAGCGTGCAGAAGTTGACCAAGGCGACCGAAGACGCGGGCTATCCGTCCAGCGTCAAGCAGTGAGCCCCTGAACCGGGAGCGACATCATGGGCTTGATTACACGCATCGCCGATAAAACCGGGGCGCTCGGCAGCGTCGTTTCCGCGATGGGCTGTGCGGCTTGTTTTCCGGCTCTCGCCAGTTTCGGCGCGGCCATCGGGCTGGGCTTTCTAAGCCGGTACGAGGGACTGTTCATCAGCCGGCTGCTGCCGCTGTTTGCCGTGCTCGCCTTCGTGGCGAACGCGCTGGGCTGGCTGAGTCATCGGCAGTGGCACCGCAGCCTGCTCGGCATGATCGGGCCGGCCATCGTATTCGCGGCCACGGTCTGGCTGCTCGGCAACTGGTGGACGGCGAACTTGATGTACGTCGGCCTGGCCTTGATGGTCGCGGTGTCGATCTGGGATTTCGTCTCGCCGGCGCATCGTCGCTGCGGGCCGGACGGCTGCGAACTGCCAGCACAACGCGGCTGACGGCAACGGCCGTCGCCGACAACAGAAAAGGAACAAGCATGACCACCCTGAAAATCACCGGCATGACCTGCGATTCGTGCGCTACGCATGTCCAGGAAGCCTTGGAGAGAGTACCCGGCGTGCAGTCTGCCGTCGTGTCCTACGCCAAAGGCGCGGCGCAGCTCGCGCTTGACCCCGGCACCGCGCCGGACGCACTGACCGCCGCCGTGGCGGAGCTTGGCTACAAGGCAACTCTCGCCGATGCTCCGCTGACCGAGAATCGCAGCGGTCTGCTCGACAAGGTGCGCGGCTGGATGGGGACCGCCAACAAGCGCAGCGACGGCGAACGCCCGTTACAGGTCGCTGTGATCGGTAGCGGCGGCGCTGCAATGGCGGCGGCGCTGAAAGCCGTCGAGCAAGGCGCACACGTCACGCTGATCGAGCGCGGCACCATCGGCGGCACTTGCGTCAATGTCGGCTGCGTGCCGTCCAAGATCATGATCCGTGCCGCACACATTGCGCATCTGCGCCGTGAAAGTCCGTTCGACGGTGGCATCGCGGCGACTGTGCCCGCGATTGACCGCAGCAAACTGCTGGCCCAGCAGCAAGCCCGCGTCGATGAGCTGCGCCACGCCAAGTACGAAGGCATCCTGGAAGGCAACCCTGCTATCACCGTGCTGCATGGTGATGCGCGCTTCAAGGATGAGCAGAGCCTTGCCGTCCGTTTGATCGATGGCGGCGAGCGCGTGGTGGCGTTCGACCGCTGCCTGGTCGCCACCGGTGCCAGTCCGGCCGTGCCGCCGATTCCGGGCTTGAAAGACACGCCATATTGGACATCCACCGAGGCGCTGGTCAGCGACACCAATCCAGAACGCCTGGCCGTGATTGGATCGTCGGTGGTGGCGCTGGAACTGGCGCAAGCCTTCGCCCGGCTGGGCAGCCAGGTCACGATCCTGGCGCGCAGCACGTTGTTCTTCCGCGAAGACCCGGCCATTGGTGAAGCCATTACAGCCGCCTTCCGTGCCGAAGAAATCAAGGTTCTGGAACACACGCAAGCCAGCCAAGTCGCCTATGCGGACGGCGAATTCGTGCTGACCACGGGGCACGGCGAAGTGCGCGCTGACAAGCTACTGGTCGCCACCGGCCGAGCGCCGAACACGCGCAGCTTGGCGCTGGAAGCGGCGGGAATCGCCGCCAATGCGCAGGGGGCTATCGTCATCGACCAAGGCATGCGCACCAGTACGCCACACATTTATGCCGCCGGCGACTGCACCGACCAGCCGCAATTCGTCTATGTGGCGGCGGCGGCCGGCACCCGCGCGGCTATCAACATGACGGGTGGGGACGCAGCCCTCAATCTGACCGCGATGCCGGCGGTGGTGTTCACCGATCCGCAGGTCGCCACCGTGGGCTACAGCGAGGCGGAAGCGCATCATGACGGCATCGAGACTGACAGCCGCACCTTAACCCTGGACAACGTGCCGCGTGCACTCGCCAACTTCGACACGCGCGGCTTTATCAAGCTAGTCATCGAGGAAGGTAGCGGCCGACTCATCGGCGTGCAGGCGGTGGCCCCGGAAGCGGGCGAACTGATCCAGACGGCGGTGCTCGCGATCCGTAACCGCATGACGGTGCAGGAACTGGCTGACCAGTTGTTCCCCTACCTGACGATGGTCGAGGGGCTGAAGCTCGCGGCCCAGACCTTCAGCAAGGACGTGAAGCAGCTTTCGTGCTGCGCGGGCTGAGGAAAGGGAGGTGCTCGATGAACGCCTACACGGTATCCCATTTGGCCCATGATGCCGGGGTGAGTGTGCATGTGGTGCGCGACTACATGCTGCGTGGATTGTTGCGGCCGGTGGAGCGCACCGCTGGCGGCTATGGCTTGTTCGATGCGGAGGCGTTGCAGCGGTTGTGCTTCGTGCGGGCCGCCTTTGAGGCAGGCATCGGCCTCGACATGCTGACGCGGCTATACCGGGCTCTGGATGCCGCAAACGGCGATGAAGCAGTGGCGCATCTTGCCGACCTGCGCCGACTCGTGGAGCGTCGGCGTCAGGCGTTAACAGACCTGGACGCGCAGTTGACCTTTCAGCTAAACGAGCTGGCGCGCGATGCGGAGGTGTCGCCATGAACAGTCCAGAGCGTATTCCCGTTGAGACACGCAAGCCGCTCGCCGGCTATCTGTGGGGCGCGCTGGCAGTGCTGACCTGCCCCTGCCATCTGCCCATTCTCGCCGCCGTGTTGGCCGGAACGACCGCCGGCGCTTTCATCGGGGAGCACTGGGGTATTGCCGCCATCGCGCTGACCGGCTTATTTATCCTGTCTGTGGTGAGGGTGCTGCGAGCGTTTAAGGGAAGAGCATGAACGCCTTCTCTCCCTCCGAATGGACGACGGCACAACTGGCACAGGCCGCCGAGCGTGGACAGCTGGAGCTGCACTACCAGCCGATTGTCGATCTGCGCAGCGGCGAGATTACCGGCGCGGAAGCGCTGTTGCGCTGGCGGCATCCGAGTCTCGGCTTGTTGCCGCCAGGCCAGTTCCTACCGGTGGCGGAATCGTCCGGCCTGATGCCGGAAATCGGTGCATGGGTGCTGCGCGAAGCCTGTCGCCAGATGCACGACTGGCAGCCGTTGCAATGGCGGCCGTTCCGCCTGGCCGTCAATGTATCCGCCCGCCAGGTGGGGCCAGATTTCAATGACCAAGTGCAACGGGTGTTGGCGGATGCGGGCTTGCCCGCCGAGTATCTGGAGATCGACTGACCGAATCGGCCGCCTTCGGCGATCCGGCGATTTTCCCTGTCCTGGATGCGCTGCGCGCCATCGGCGTGCGCTTCGCTGCCGACGATTTCGGGACGGGCTATTCCTGCCTGCAACTTTTGAAGTGCTGCCCGATTACTACGCTCAAGGTCGATCAGCCGTTCGTCGCCCGGCTCGCCGACGACGCCCGCGACCAGACCATCGTGCGCGCGGTGATCCAGCTCGCGCATGGGCTGGGTATGGACGTAGTGGCCGAAGGCGTGGAGACACCCGCCAGCCTCGCACAGCTACGCCAAGCAGGCTGCGACGCAGTACAGGGCTTTCTGTTCGCCAGGCCGTTGCCGGCCGAGGTGTTCGGCGATTTCGCCACCCGCTGGAGGAGTACCACCATGAGCGCCATCGACCCCACCACCACCATCAACTGCTGCGTGTGCTGCAAAGAAATTCCGCTTGATGCTGCCTTCACTCCGGAAGGAGCCGAATACGTCGAGCACTTCTGTGGGCTTTATTGCTATGCACGCTTTCAGGCCCGAGCCAAAGCCGTGCCCGAATCCAACACCACACCTGCGGCTGGCGGCTCAACTCTGTCAGGTTGAAGCGTACCTCAGCCTGACGCTAATGCCGTCTGCAATAAGCCGCCGGTTTACACCACTGCATTACGAAACTGTTACACGGTTTCTCTTGACTCTGGAGTTTACTCCAAGGTTTATCATTGAAACATCGCGGCATCAAGCAACTGTGGCGTGCCCCCCCGATCGGGCCAAAGGAAGACGCGGGTGGGCTGCGCCGCGCACAGGCTTCGGGTGTCATCGAAGATGCCCAACACTTAATAAGGTGCCATCATGACTGTCACAACGACCGCTGAATCTGCTCCACGTTTCTGGAGCGAAGAGCCATCCAATCTGCCTGGCCGGCAGCGAATCCGCGCGCGCATCGGCGGGCTTCACTGCTCGCTGTGCACGGGCACGATCGAAAAGGCGCTGGGCAAGCGACCTGGTGTCGACAAGGTCGCGGTCAGCTTAACCCACGAACAGGCGCTGATTGAGTACGACCCGAGCGTTGCACGCGCCGAGGACTTGCTCCAGACGCTGAAGGACATCGGCTACACGGTCTCCGATCCGCGCAAGCTGCGTTCATATGATGAGGAAGAACGCACGTTGGTGCGCGAGCGCGGGCGCTTCGTGATCGCCCTGGCGGCCAGCATTGCCTCAATGGGCTTGGTCGGCTACCCGGTCGACAGCGCGTGGTTCCTGCTGTGCGTGTTTTCCCTCGCCAGCTTGGTGGCCTTTGCCTTCGTCGTGTTGCGCGGTTACGGGCTAAAACGGGCGATGGCCGGCACGACTCTGCTCGCCGTGTTCGGCGCTGGCATCTACTATTTCAAGCTGCGTGGCACGTTCGGCGCGACGGTCTCGTGGCTCACCGGCGGGCTCGCGCTGATGCTCGTTTTCGGGGTCGGCCAGCACATAGTTCGGATGGCCGCCATGGCGCTGCGGCGCGGCATCCTGAACCAGCATGTGCTGGTTGAGTTCGGCGCATTCGCGGGGCTGGCCGGAGGGGCGATCGGCTTGACACTGCACCTGCCGGGCTATCCAACGGAGGCGTTTTTCGCGGTGACTGTGATGGTGCTTACCTATCACATCTTTTCCGAATGGCTGTCGCTAATAGTCAAAACTCGCAGTTCGCAGGCGGTCAAGAAGCTTCTGGACCTTGAGCCTGACGTTGCGTATCTTGTCAAGGACGGTCAAGAACAAGAAGTGCCGCTCGAACAGGTGCGCGTCGGTGACATGGTGCGCATCCGCCCGGGTGGGCGAGTACCGGTCGACGGGCAGGTCGAGTCGGGCGAATCGGACGTAGACGAGTCGCTTGTCACCGGCGAGCCACTACCCGTCGAGAAGCGCGCTGGAGACCGGGTGGTGAGTGGCGCCTTGAACGGCCACGGCACGCTCCTCGTGCGCGTCACTGTGGTGGGTGAAGAAAGTTTTCTCAGGCAAGTGGTGCGCAGCGTGGAGGATGCCCGCGCTCTCAAACCTGGCCTGTTGCACCTGGTTGACCGCGTACTGCGCGTCTATACCCCGCTCGTGCTGCTTACCGCGACCGGCGCGACCCTCTTCTGGCTCCTCGGCCCACTTCTCGTCGGGTTCTCCCCCGATCTGCAGCGGGCGGTGTTTGCCGGCCTGAGCGTGCTCGTCATGGGCTATCCCTGCGCAGTGGGGATCTCGGCCCCACTGTCCATCGTCCGGGGCGCGGGCGAAGCCGCCGAGCGCGGCGTGTTGATGCGCACCGGTGAGGCCTTTCAAGCCCTGCGGCGCGTGAACCGCGTGGTGTTCGACAAGACCGGCACGCTGACCGAGGGTCGCCCCGCCTTGCGGACCGTCGTCGCCGTGGCTTGCCCTGAACAGGAACTGCTCGCGCTCGCGGCAGCCGTAGAGGTATTTTCCGAACACCCGCTCGCTCGGGCAGTGGTGGAAGAGGCGTTCAAGCGCGGTATCGCACTGGCCGAGGTCGAGGGTTTCCAGGCCGTCGCGGGTCACGGCGTCCGGGCCCGCCTGGGCGAGACGCGGCTGATGGTCGGCAGCCCGATGTTTCTCGCGGCCGAAGCCGTGGATCTCTCGGCTCAGGACGCACGCATCACCGAACTCGAAGGGCGCGGACTGACGGTCATCGGCGTGGCGCGCAATGGCGTGCTGCTCGGTCTGCTGGCACTTGGCGACGCGCTGCGGCCCGACGCAGCCGATACCGTGCGCCGCCTGCACGCGCTCGGCATCCGCACCAGCCTGATCACCGGCGATAACGAGCAGGCGGCCCGCCATTTTGCCCATGCCGCCGGCATCGAAGAGGTGCATGCGCGGGTTCTGCCAGCCGGAAAAGCCGTCTTGATCCGGCAGTTGCAGCAGGACGCACGCGTGGCGATGGTCGGCGACGGGATCAACGACGCGCCGGCTCTGATGCAAGCTGACGTCGGCATCGCCTTCGGCAGTGGTGCGGACATCGCGATCGAATCAGCCGACGTGGTCATCCTGAACCAGCGGCTCGGTGCGGTACTCGAGGCCTATGCGGTCAGCCGCAACAGCTACCGGAAGATTGTGCAGAACGTCTCGCTGGCCTTTCTGTTCAATGGCATCGGGATTCCGGCGGCCGCCACGGGCTTGATTTATCCGATATGGGGCATGGTGGCGATGGCCGCAAGCGTGACGGCAATTTTCATCAACTCCCTGTGGGGCCGTGGCGACTATTTCTTCGAGGCGATCCGGGCGGTTGGGCACGCGCCTCAGATGCCATCCAGAGCGACCGCATCGTGAGAGAAAGTCGAGCCTCCTGGGCCTGCTTTCGGCCCAGGACCCTCGCTCAATCAGCATCCACGTCATTCATGAAAGGTCTTAGCTATGTTCAAGTCCGTCACATTCGAAGTCATCGGCGACCAGCACCTCAACTGTGAGAAATGCGAACAGCGCGTCGCGCGACTGCTCACACCTCTGCTGGGCGTGCGGCAGGTCCGTGCACAGGCGCTTGACCAGCGTATCGAGGTACTGTTTGACACGGCGGCGGTAGAAGCCGCCGTCATTGCGGAACGCCTGGGTGAAGCCGGTTACCAGACAAGAGTCGTCAGTCCGACTTCCAGGCCCGGCAATTGATACGGGCCTGGGTCGTACCGCGAGCCGGCATGCCGGATGGAACCTTAAGCCAGATACTCAATGGAGGAAAAATCGTGCAATCAACAAACAAGCCAAACCAAGGACACCCCGCTGGTGCCGGCAAGGCACCTCAAGACGAAAATCGTGCGCCAGGGCGCCGGCACCGGACGGCTCCGCTTGATAAGGCGGCTCGGGACGGTACCTGGATGACGATCGGGAAGCTCGCGAAACATGCAGAGATCAGCACCGACACCCTCCGATATTACGAGGACGAAAGCTTGTTGAGACCCACCAGAAAAACCGAAGCGGGCTATCGGCTTTACGGCCAAGACGCGGTACGTCGGCTGGACTTCATCAAACACGCCCAGCACTGCGGCATGACGCTATCGGAAATCCGCCAACTGCTTGAGCTGAAGGCCGACGACCGCTCGTGCTGCAGCGATGTACGCAGTCTGGCGATCCGAAAGAAGCTGCAGCTCGAACAGAAGATCAAGACGATGAAAGCGATGTCACAAGCGTTAAGCGAGCTGATCGAGATCTGTACGGACGAAGACAAGCCGTTGGATGACTGCCCCATTCTGGAGGCGCTGGAGTCCAGCATGGCAAGCCAGCAACGCGAACCACACTAACTTAGGACGCGAGCAATGAGTATCAAGATTGAAGTGTTTTCGACGCCAGGCTGCAGCAACTGCGATCACACCCGGGATAGCTTGAAAGCCATCGCCCAGGCGTTCGGCGCACACCGAGTGACCTGGCGCGACGTGAGCCTGCTGAACGAACTGGATTACGCCGTGGAGCTCGGCGTGTTAACCCCGCCGTCGATCGCGATCGACGGCGAACTAGTGTTCCCAAGGCTGCCGAGTGCCGCAAAGCTTCGCGAGGAATTGGAGCGGCGGCTTGAACGAGAACGGATGTGAATCGCCGACCTGGCATCGATATCGCGTTAGATCAATGCCTCATCGAGGCAGTATGAAGATGAAACACGTCCTGGAGGCGCTAAATGGATATTGAGGCATTGCGAACTACGCTCGAGCAAGCCGGCTTGGCATCCCTAGGTGTCGGCTTTCTGCTGGGGTTTGTTTTTACGTTCAACCCGGTCGCGCTGGCCTCCATTCCGGTGTCGCTCGCGTACGTGACGAAGGCGCGCGAGCCGAGAACAGCAACCTTGTATGGCGGCCTTTTCGTTCTGGGTATGGTGATCATCCAGACGCTGTTGGGGCTGATTGCCGGCTTCGGCGGACATTGGGTAGCGCAATTGGTCAGCCGAGAATGGGGGCTCGTGCTGGGACCCGCACTGATTCTGCTGGGCCTGATGTGGCCTGGGTGGATCAAGTTGCCGCTTCCATCGGTTTCGCTTCGCGGAAAACGCGCGGGCAGCGGCTGGGGGGCAGTTGTACTGGGCGCATCCTTCGCCGTCGCGGTCTGCCCGTTTTGTACGCCCGTGCTCGTGATACTGCTCGGCATCGCGACCGGGATCGGCTCGCCCCTGTTCGGCGCAACGCTCCTGTTTGCGTTTGCGATGGGGCGCGCGGTCCCCGTTATCCTGGGCGCCGCGGCGGTGGGCTGGTTGGAGAGCCTTTCGAAGCTTCAGCGTTACCAGAAGGCATTCGAGGTGGCCGGAGCAGTCACGCTGATTCTTACCGGTCTGTACATGCTGAATGCGTATTTCATTGTTATTCCAGAGCTGGCGATTTAGACCCAGATCTATTGGCTGACTCAACGGAGAATCAACATGACGCATGATGCCGTCGCGGACACCCCTGATCATCGCGAGCGGGAGCGCTTGCTTCGAATGCTCGCGGCCGCCACCTTTATCATTTTTTTCCAGGCCTACATGGTCGCGCCGATCATTCCGGCACTCTCGAACGCTTTCGGGATCTCGGTGCAAACGGTCGGTCTGGTTGTACCGGCCTACCTGATTCCATATGGGATCGCGACGTTGATCTTTGGCCTTTTGGCGGATCGGCTTGGCGTTCAGCGCGTCATGTTCGCATCCCTGACGGCGTTCGCGGCGCTCACGGCTTTGACGGCGACAGCCACATCCATCGAACAGATTGCGTTGTGGCGCGTTTTGACGGGCCTGGGCGCCAGCGGTGTGGTGCCGCTTGCACTCGTGCTCGTCGGCAAGCTGTTTCCCTACGAGCAGCGAGGCCGCCCGCTTGGCTGGCTGTTTGGCGCGATGGCTGGGGGGATGGCGTTTGGCTCGCCGTTGGGCGCCATGTTGGTTCCCTTCATCGGCTGGCAAGGACTTTTCCTGCTGGTCGGAGCGGCTGGAGGAAATGTCCTGCTGCTGTTTCTGCCCTATCGCCGCATCATTGCCACTGCGATACAGCCGGTGGGTGGCACGCTCGGAGACCTCTTTCGGGGCTACCTGGGCCTGCTCGGCACCCCAAGGGGGCGGCGCACGTATGGCTATGTTTTTGTCAACTCGATGTTCCACTCTGGCGTCTTCACTTGGCTCGGCGTGTATCTCGAACGGCGCTACGGTCTCGGGCCGGTCGGCATCGGCCTCGCGTTGCTCGGATACGGCGTCCCCGGATTCCTCTTCGGACCGTTGATTGGCCGTGCGGCGGATAAGTGGGGGCGTGCCAGGTTATTGCCGATCGGGCTGGGACTCAGCACTCTCGGCGCTGCGGCCCTGCTCTTGGATTTCCCTCTGATCCTCGCTCCGGCGGTGGCGATGCTGCTGTCCTTAGGTTACGACATGACCCAGCCACTCTTCGCAGGTATTGTCACTTCGCTCGGGGGCAAGCGGCCAGGACAAGCCATGGGTTTGAACGTATTCGCGCTGTTCGTTGGCTTTGGTTTGGGTAGTCTGATCTTTGGAGAGGTGCTGCGCTTCGGTTTTGGGGCCGCATTGGGGATGTTTGCGGCGGTTGAACTGACGGCTGCCCTGTGTTCCCTCCGGTTGTTTCGTTCTGAGGTTCTTTCCGGAGGGAAAGGCCTGTCATCCGGTACTCGGTAAGGGTCGGCCGGGAACTCCATCACGTATCACGTGCCAGGCGCGTGCCATCGACCAGCGCTTCGGCAGAGGGGACACGATCACCCGCGAACCTTGAGGACACTGCAATGATGAGCCACCGATCTTCACGCCCTTTCTCGCGACCATCAAGGGCGCGCTCCCGCAAGGTCGCAGGTGCCGTCCGATCGACGCTGCATGACGACGTCCAGATGGCATTTGAACGCGCGTGTACAGAGCAGGACTTCGAGGTCGCCGAACATCTGCTTCGCGCGCTTGAAGTCATAGCGCTCCGCGAGACGAATGAACAATCGCCCGATCGAGCGTACTACATGCTTGCGCATTGCCTGGGATGGATGTAGGCGCTACGCCTTAGCGTACGATTTTTTCCGTTTCGTGAGTTGCCCCCGGATAGGTCAGACAACATGGAGTTACGTCATATTCGTTGTTTTATCGCAGTGGCCGAAGAGTTACATTTCGCTCGTGCGGCCGAGCGCCTGCACATCGAGCAGTCGCCGTTGTCGCGGACTATCAAGGAACTGGAGTCCTACTTGGCCGTGCAGTTGTTCGAGCGGACGACACGGCGAACGCGGTTGACCTGGGCGGGTAAAGTCTTTCTGGAGGAGACCCATCGCATCTTCTCAGCTATCGACCAGGCCAAAGCCAGCGTGAAGGCGGCGGCTACCGGTTATCACGGCCGCCTGCGTATCGCGCTGTCCGATGGCATCGCCCAGCCACGACTATCGGCTTTGCTCGCACAGTGCCGCGAGGATGAACCAGAGGTGGAGATTCGCTTGTCGGAAACACCGCTGTCGCAGCAGATCAAGGGGCTGAACAGTGACCTGTATGACGCGGGGTTTGCACTATCTGATGAAGTGGGAGAAGGCCTCATCGCTGAGGCCATCTGGAGTGAGTCGCTCGTGGTCGCGGTACCGGCTCGCCATCCGATCCTGGTGCACCGGCGCATCCCACTCGACGAGGTGTTGCGCTATCCGCTGGTGCTCTGCCATCCCGAAATCTGCGAAGGCTGTCGGCGCCGATCCAAATCTGAGCCACCGTGCCGACTGAATATTGAGCCAGGGGTGGAAGCCGACGTTTCAAGGGTCGGCTGTGGATAAGTGTAGGTGCTATCCTGGTTTGCTGATCTCCTTGCTGATGTGTTGAAGGCGCTGGGCAAGCCGCGAAGGGCGTAGCCCGTAGCGGCTTGCCCTGCGCGGTGCCTGCTCAGAATGGGTCGGGCTCAGCCTGCGTTGAGGCACTCTTTCGGTCCTGTTCCCGGGCCTTGATCCGCTTCTTCGCAGCGGCCGTGCTGCGGCTGAACCGGATCGACTCGTTGCCCGTCTCCACGATGTGGCAGTGGTGCGTGAGACGGTCCAGCAGCGCGGTGGTCATCTTCGCGTCGCCGAACACGCTGGACCATTCGGCGAAGTCCAGGTTGGTCGTGATCATCACGCTGGTGTGTTCGTACAGCTTGCTCAGCAGGTGGAACAGCAGCGCCCCGCCGGCCTGGCTGAACGGCAGATAACCCAGCTCGTCCAGGATGATCAGGTCCATGCGCAGCAAGCTGGTGGCGATGCGACCGGCCTTGCCCTGCGCCTTCTCCTGCTCCAGTGCGTTAACCAGATCGACCGTGGAGTAGAACCGCACCCGCTTGCCATGGCGGGTGATGCCCGAGACGCCGATGGCAGTGGCCAGATGGGTCTTGCCCGTGCCCGGGCCGCCCACCAGCACCACGTTGTGCGCCTCGTCGGTAAAGGCAGTGCCGGCCAGCGTGGTGACGAGCTTTCGGTCCACCGGCGAGACCGAGAAGTCAAAGCCCGCCATGTCCCGGTGCACCGGGAACTTCGCCGCGTGCATCTGGTGGCTGATCGAGCGCATCGCCCGGTCCGTGCCCTCGGCCTGCAGCAGGTGCTCGATCAGCCAGCGCGAGGTCTCGATGCCCAGGCCGCCGCCATCGCCACCGCCTTGCTCGACCAGATCAGCCCAGGCACCGGCCATGCCGTGCAGGCGCAGCGCCTTGAGTTCGACCAGCACATCAGTCTTCATGGCGGGCTCCTTCGGTGGTGGCGCCCACGGCACTGTCCGCGGTGTCGGCCCGAAGGCTGTCGTAGCGGGCCGTGTTTGCCAGCGGTGGCGTTGTCACCTTCAGCCGTGTGGCCGCCGTGGGAGGTGCCGGCTGCGCGTTGAGCCGGCTCAGCACGTTGACCACATGCTCCACGCTCACCTTGCCTGGCGCACCGCTCTCCAGCGCCAGCTCGATGGCCACCAGCACCGCGTCCAGACCGGCGCCAAGCACAATCGCCAGCACTTGCGCCATCACCCGGTCGCCTCCCGGGTTACGCAATAGCCCGCGGCGCAGCCGCTGCAGTGGCTCGGGCATGTCCGCAAAGGGCGCTCCGTTTCTCAGCGCCCCGGGCTTTCTCTGCAGCAGCGGGATGTAGTGCTGCCAGTCGTACCGGGTCTCGCCCGCGTTGCTCAGACGTTCGTGGCGGGCGATGACCTCATCATCGGCCACGATGACCACGCGGCCCGGGTACAGCCGCGTGCTCACCATCTGGCCCACGCGTTCGCACGGCACCGAATACCGGTTGCGCGCCACAGACACCAGGCAGGTGCTGGAAACCCGCGCGGGTTTCTCGACGTAGCCGTCGAAGGGCAGCGGCATGGGCATGAGGTGCGCCCGCTCGTGTTCGAGCATCTCCGACACGCTGAACTGCTTGTGCTCGGGGTGGCGTACCTCGTCCCACAACGCGCGGCAGCGCTGGCCCAGCCAGGCGTTGAGTTCGGTGAAGCTGCCGAACTTGATCTGCGCCGCGTCGATCCAGATGCGTCGGCGGCTGTCCTGCACGTTCTTCTCCACCACCCCTTTCTCCCAGCCGCTGGCCACGTTGCAGAAGTCCGGGTCATAGAGGTAGTGCGCGCACATGGTGGCAAAGCGCTCGTTGACGATGCGTCCCTTGCCCTTCTTGACCTTGTCTACAGCGGTCTTCATGTTGTCGTAGATGCCCCGGCGTGCCACGCCGCCCAGCGCGGCGAACGATCGGGTGTGGGCATCGAACAGCATCTCGTGACCCTGGCTGGGGTACGCCACCAGCCAGAAGGCCCGCGAAGCACACAGCTTCATATGCGAGACCTGCACCCGGTAGTAGATGCCGCCGATCACCATGCCTTCCTCGCTCCAGTCGAACTGGAAAGCCTCTCCCAGCTCGAAGGCCAGCGGCACGAAGGCATTGACGGCCGCCCCCTGACCCTCGCTCTGGCGCCACGCCCGGATGAAGTCGGTCACCCGCGTGTAACCCCCTTCGTAGCCCGCTTGCCTGATCTCGGCG
>JGI26528J50254_1000905_pt1 | contig 18345 bp, 12 predicted proteins | sample ThiBiot_300_plan_FD_50254 | JGI IMG/M metagenome (IMG submission 50254)
GATTTCCAAATACTCCCTGAAAAAGAATGCCGAGATCAAATCCATAGGCTGAGAAAGTGTTGCTGAATCCACCTGTCAATTTCGGATTGGGATTGCCCACGATAAAACTTCCGGCAGCATCATAATCGTTCGTTGTTGTTTTCCCATCCGCCAGATAATAAAGTGCATCTCCATTTGCAGGATCAGCTCCGGCAAACTTTGGCCCGTAGAAAATACCGATGGACTGCCCGACAATCAATGAGTTCATGTATCTGCCATCATTGCCGGGTATCAGGGTCTGATCACCATCCAATCTGACAATCTTATTCTTGTTGAATGCAAGGTTCACACTGGATGACCAACGGAAGTTGCGGGAAATGATATTTTCAGAATTCAGAACAATTTCCACACCTCTGTTATTCATTGCACCAATATTGACAATTTTATTGGTGAATCCGGTATTTCCCGGAACGGGTACATTATAAATCAGGTCATCGGTATTGCGGTTATAATAATCGACTTCACCGGTGATTCTGTTATTCAACAATCCGAAATCAATACCAATATCCGTCTGATTGGATTTTTCCCATCTCAAATCAGGATTAGCCATCTGGGTCGGCGTCAGCGCACCCGTTCCATCATAAGCAGTACCGCCCCACAGACCTCTGGAAGCAAAATTCCCAAACCCTTCCGCGTTACCCGTCAATCCCCAACTGGCCCTGAGTTTGAGAAAACTGATCACTTTGCTGTTTTCCAAAAATTTCTCCTGACTGATTACCCAACCAGCAGACACCGCCGGAAAAAATCCGTAGCGCCTGTCGTTTCCAAATACAGATGATCCATCTATCCTGCCACTCACACTGAAAAGATATTTATCATCCAGCTTGTAATTGGCACGCGCAAAATAGGAGAGGAATGCCGAGTTTGTTGCGACAGAAGTACCACCCTTGATCAAACCAGCGCTGGCCAGTTTTTGCAGGTCATCCACCGGAAACTGTTCTCCATATACATTGGCATATTCGGAATTGTATTCCTGGTATGACATCCCCAAAACAGCATTCAGGTCATGTCTTCCCTGAAAACTCTTATTAAATGTGAAGTAGTTGTTTGTATTGTAGGTTAATGACCTGAACCAATCCGATTCACCATATCCATTGGTACCGCGGCCGTAGGAAGTGCGTGCACCGTAAAACATATCATCATTTTCGTTGTGAATGTCCACTCCGAATTCAGAACGGAAGAATAATGATTTTGAAAAATTATATTGCCCGAATATATTTCCGATATTTCTGTAAATAAGTGCCTCATATTTCCCTTCAGCATAATCTACATAAGGATTCGCATAGGTAGTGGTGGGATTGGTATAGATCACACCATTTTGATCTGTAAACGGCGTCACCGGCGACAAGGCAACTGATTGCAGGGGCGTATTGAATTCGTTATCCGCAGTAACCCTGCCACTGGTGGTTTGAGACAAACTCATGTTGATCCCCAGTTTGAATTTATCNGAAACCGAATGTTCCAGATTGAGTCTTGATGAAATCCTTTTCAGGTTATTACCGATGAGGATACCATCCTGATTCATATATCCGAGACTGACATAAAATTTGGTCTTTTCATTTCCCCCCGAAGCTGAAACATCTATCTGCCCGGTCCTGGCATGCGGATAAAAAGCTTTGTCCTGCCAGTTAGTATTCGTCTGATAAGTTTTCCAGTCAGACCATCCGGAATACCTGGTTAATCTTCCCTCTGCAAATTCCAGCCATGAATCTTCATATTGGCTGGGATCCAATGGGTCTATCCCATCAATGTGATCACTATTAATTGCAGCTTCTCTCAGCAGATCAACATATTCCCGCGCATTCAGAAATCCAACTTTATGCGTGGGTTTGTTCGTACCATATTGTGAATTGACATTAAATGTGGTCTTACCTGCTCTTCCCTTTTTCGTAGTAATCAGAACGACACCATTGGCTGCTCTTGAACCATAAATTGCTGCGGCAGATGCATCTTTTAAAATATCGAAGGACTCAATATCATTGAAGTTGATATCAGCGATTGCGCTGCCTGAATACGTTTCTGTACTGATGGGTACACCATCTATCACATACAAGGGCTGGGTGGATGCAGAAATGGATCCGGCGCCTCTGATTAATACCTGGACAGGTTCACCTAATTTTCCGTTTCCGGCCTGAACGAATACACCTGCTGCCCGTCCCTGTAATGCCTGATCAAAATTTGTAACCGGCATATTCTCTATGTCGCGGCCCTTTACTTTGGCAATGTTTCCAGTCAAATCTCTTTTTATCTGGGTTCCAAAACCAACTACCAGCACTTCCTGCAATCCCCGTGTGGCAGCCTGTCCCAATTGGACATCTAAAACAGGACCGCTTACCGGAATTTCTTTGGATTCGAACCCGACAGAAGAAAAGATGAGCGTTGCATTTTTCTGAGGAACTTCAATTTTATAATTGCCCTGTTCGTCAGATGAGGTACCGCTCGATGTACCCTTGATTAAAACAGAGGCCTTTGCTACCGGTTCGCCGGTTTTCTCGTCTGTAATTCTTCCGCTGACGGTCATCTGGCCAAAGGAGGAAAGACAAAGAAATAATAATCCCGTAAGGATGTGGGTTTTCAATAATCTCATACTAAACAGCTTTAAAATTTTTACTAATAGGTCATCAAAACAGTGAGTCTTTCAAATCGAAACACATTTCAGAATTTTCATCTAAGTTAACGTCGTCTTAAAACTAACCAAATATAATTTCAGAATTGCAAAAGAAAATTTCAACACGTTTTCCACAATGACAAATAGCTCGGGGGCGATTCTGTTTATTCTCACAAATACTTCATCTGGCTATCAATTTATTACAGTTGAAATGAACTTCAACGCATGTTCTAATAATTGCCCTTTTAAAATTTTTTGACATGCAAAAAATTTTTCAAAAACAACTGAAAATAAATTTGAACCAAATATCGAAGCGGCAAAAACATTTACAATTAATGGAATCATTGATTAGGATTCTATGTATTTTCTCAAAAAAAGATTAATAAGGTTCAAAGTGCTTCAAAAAGAGTAGTTTACAAGAATTGAAAACCTTATCGGTAACGATTTAGTAATGGTGCTCATTGCACTCACTTTCATTTGTTTACCTTGTAAATCATTAGCAAATATAGTGAACCAGTTTGATTTAAACCTCATTTTGTAAATTAAATGCTGCAATTTCTAAAGGCGAATTTGAGGTTGTTCTGTAATGAATTTTCCAAGAATTTTTCCCACAGTTGGGGCAAAATAATGGTAAAAATATTTCCACAGTTGGGTTGAACTTGTGTGAAGTTCTCAATCAATATAATAAATTTTGTGTTTCAATAGGGTAAGACTGAATTTGAGATTAGGTAACCATCACAAAAATTATTTGCTATGGATTATTCATTACATACCATAATTTTAGAGATACACAAAAAAGAAGATAAGGTTTCATCACAAAGTAAAAGGCTCATTGATGAAGCATACGAAATGACATTGTATCTGCAAGACCTTCTATTCTCGGTCAAGGAATATGTTATTAAAACGGGATTTATCAACGATGCCGAAGAAATAGAATTTTTCCGAACGATTAAACCTCAAATTCTCGGAAAGCTCATCTACTTCAATAAAGTTTACCGTATCGAAACAGCCTGCCCTGTAAGTAATGGTAAAATGTATTATACTTATTTTTCTGCCCAATTAGCCAATCTGAAAAGAGACTACATTGAGCATATCTGTAATTCTGATTTTTACAGGTATTACCGTTCGGGGCGGACGGACCGTGACCATCTTTATTTTAAACGAGGGAACATAAATTATTATGATGGATTGAACAGCATTGTTTTTGAAATTGACCCGGTTTTTTCTACATTCTATGATTATAAAACCGCCAGAATTGTCGCTAATGAGCTGCTCTATACTTATCTGTTGACGAGAATCAATCCTGATGAAAACCCCGACTTAATCGTCCAAAAACCTGAAAGCTCCAAAGACATTTTTTGGACGGACAGCAAGAATGCTCTTATCGAACTGGTTTACGCCCTCTACGCCAGCGGTGTCATTTCGCATGGGAAAATTGGTATTAGGAAGATAGGCCTCATGTTTCAGGTTCTTTTTAGCATCACCTTAGGTGACCTGCACCACGCCTTCCATAGGATGAAAACACGAAGCGGTTCCAGAACCGCATTTTTAGACCAGCTAAAGTTTTCACTGGAAGAATATATGGATAAAGACCTTTAAATCCGTAGAATTATTACTTAAAACAGCACATCAAAAGTGTGCTGTTTTTTCTTTTAAGCACCATTTACTCAGGTTTGCCAATTGGCAAATGAGGCCAAAAAAGCGAATACAAAAGACTATCTGGTCCGAAAAACCTTATAGAACCACAGATTCCCCCAATTCAAAAAGATTTCATAAAACAGCCAAACCAATTGGCGAGGCTTGGCAGATAAACTTCACCACTCTATCCAATTTTGCATTGTGAACATTAAAAAGCAATGCCATGAAAATAATAACCATTGAGGAAGAAGCGTGGAAACAGCTGACCAGTCGGATCAATGCAATTGCCAATTATTTGGATAGCCTGGAAGATACGAGTCATGATGACCTATGGCTCAACAACCATGAGGTTTGTCAATACCTGCATATCAGCGAAAAGACCTTATGGCGGATGCGTTCCAAAGGTGAGATAACTTTCTCCAAAATCTACGGACAATATTTCTATACAATCGGAGCAATCAAAGATTTGCTAAAAGCTAACGCGATACAAAGTAGCGACGAGTATGTAAAAGAGCTCATGGCAAAGGGCAAAAGTTATATTGAAAAAGGCAGAAAATTGAAATCAGGTAAAAGGTAAAATCTATCGCCATGAATATTGACAGAATGGAATTCATATCGTGGATGGAACGACTAATCGACCGGTTGGATATGCTAAGCGATCATATAGACGATATAAAAAAGAAATCTTATCAGGTAGATGGAGAGGAACTACTGGATAATCAGGATTTATTACAGATGCTGAAAATCAGTAACCGATCCCTGCAACGGTATCGTTCACAGGGTCGGTTGCCTTACTATACCATAAGCGGGAAACTTTATTACAAGCTATCCGATGTACATCAATTTATCCGAGACAGTTTTAGCAAATGAATGGCCAATGGGAGCCAAACCCTCCCTCTGACTTCCACGTTGAATAACCCTCTATTTTTCTCTTTTACTTTAGCAATGGAACTTTAAAACTTTCAGATTATGAGTGAACAATTAGACGCAGTAAAACAACAGGAAACGTCTGAACAACTGTCCGATATCCTGTTAGTTCTGGATAAAGAAAAAATGAAAATCCAGGCTGTTAAAAGTATTGATAAGAGCGGCAAAATGGAAACCGTCAATCCCACAAAGAAAAATCAAAGCGAGTTTCTGCGAGTGGACAGACACGGTGATTTCGTTACCAACTTTCTTTCCAATTTTTGGAGACAGTTAAAGAACCCGACTAGATTTTCGTTCTTCAGAGTACCGGTTGACAAAGCCCTAGAAAAGGCAGAGCAATTTCAAAAAGAGGTTGATAAACCTATTGTTAAAAGGAGTAAGGAAATGGAAAAATACGAGGTTAAAAGTGAACCAATAATAGAACAAAAACGAGAAAATAAAAATGATATGGCAACGACACAAACAACACCGGAAACAAGTGATTACCGCTTCAAACCCGAACAAATTGACTGGGAAACCATGAACAATCTTGGATTAACTAAAGAGTATCTTGAAAAAAAGAATCTTCTTGAACCCCTACTGAAAGGTTACAAGACCAACGAACTGGTGCCTATAAGTATTAATCTTGGTGGCGCAGTCGTTCGCACAGATGCCCGCTTATCGTTACAGCCTGCACCCGATGGAAGTATCGTAGCCGCTGTACACGGAATCAGGCGTGAACCTAACCTAAATTTTGAGTTTTTTGGACACAAGTTTACGGATGAAGACAAGAAGAACCTACTTCAAACGGGAAATATGGGACGTGTGGTTGATTTGAAAAACCCGAAAACTGGTGAGTTAATGCCATCCATTATCAGCGTGGACAGGTTAACCAATGAACTGGTAGCTCTAAAATCGGAATCCATCAAAATCCCGGAGGAGATTAAAAGTATAAAGTTAAACGAAGAGCAAAAGCAAACTTTGATGGCCGGGCAACCTTTATTTATTAAAGGAATGATCTCCACAAAAGGAACTCCATTTGATGCGAATGTACAGTTCAATGCAGACAAAAGATATGTCGAATTTTTATTTGACCGGAATAATAAGCAATTTCAAAACAGCCAAAGAAGCCGGCCACAGGAAGCACCTAAAACTTTCAGAGGAAAGGAACTTGCTGATGAGCAGTATAACAGACTGAAAGACGGACAAACGGTTTATCTGGCCAATCTGGTAGATAAGAAAGGGCAAACTTACAGTGGGTATATCACGTTCAACAAGGAAACAGGGAAAACTAATTTTGAATTCCCTAATCAGTATAAAGCGAGAGTGAAAGCCACGGAGGCTCACAAGACACAAACAGAAGTCAATTCCAAAGGCAAAACCAACGAAGCAACCAAATACCTCAAAGAACCTTTGCAAAAAGGGCAACAGAGACCTAAGAATGCAAATCAGCAGGGGCAACAAGAAAAACCTAAAAAGGCTCCTGCAAAATCAAAAGGTAGAAAAGCGAGTTGATTATGAAAACAGTAATTGCAGAAAAACCAAGTGTGGCAAGAGAAATTGCCAGCTTACTGGGAGCCTTCGAGAAAAAAGACGGTTACCTGACAGGCAATGGCTATTTTGTAACCTGGGCATTTGGCCATCTTATCGGACTGGGAATGCCTGAGGATTACGGTATTTCAGGATTTGACAGGGCTTCACTACCCATCCTCCCCAACCCGTTTGTATTAACGGTTAGAAAGGTCAAAAAGGATAAGGGTTATCAAGCTGACACCGGAGCATTAAATCAGCTAAAAATCATCAAAGAATTATTCAGCAAAAGCGATAGCATTATCGTTGCAACGGATGCCGGTCGTGAGGGCGAACTTATCTTTCGTTATATATACGAATATCTTAAATGTCGTAAACCATTTGAACGGCTATGGATCAGTTCGCTTACGGAAAAAGCCATTCGTCAGGGGTTTGAGAACCTAAAGGATGGAAAAGAGTTTGACAGGTTGTATCAGGCTGCACAAGGCAGAAGCCGTGCGGATTGGCTTGTGGGTATCAATGCAACACAAGCGTTGAGTATAGCCACAGATAATGGAGTGTATTCTTTGGGCAGGGTACAAACTCCCACCTTGTCTTTAATTTGTAAACGCTACTTGGAAAACCAAAACTTTTCTGTTAAGAAATATTGGCAAATACAAATATTGCACCGCAAGGATGGTATTGATTTTAAAAGCACTTCCGAAAGCAAATGGGATGAACAGAAACCTGAGGATGTGCTCCGGGTAATCAAAAGACATGAAACCGCAACAGTTATATCGGTGGAAAGTAAAAATGTAACAGAACAACCTCCATTATTATTTGATTTGACAGGTCTGCAAAAGGAAGCCAACAAAAAGCTAAATCTTTCTGCCGAACAAACTTTGAGCATAGCACAAAGTTTATACGAGAAGAAATTCATCACCTATCCCCGCACCGGAAGCAAGTATATTCCTGAAGACATGTGGGCAGAAATTCCCGGTCTTATAAGAGCCTTACAAGACCATAAGAGCTATAAGCAAGCTGTATCCAAATTAAAATGGGGACAGTTTAATAAACGAATCGTAAATGATTTGCGCGTTACGGATCACCACGCATTGCTTATCACCGACAGAATTCCGTCTGCTCTTTATGCACAGGAAATGAAGGTCTATAATTTGATTGCTTTTCGGTTGGTCGAAGCACTCTCCCAACCCTGTGTCAAGAGGGTAACAAATGTTGGGATAGAAGTATCTCTTTATAATTTTGTGGTCAAAGGTTGTGAGATTTTAGAGGCTGGTTGGCGATCTATAAAAGGAGATTTTTCGGATGGAGATACGGAACTCGTACAAGATTTGCCTGAACTGAAAAAGAGAGATCTGGTGAAAATAAAAGGAGCCACCATTTTGGATAAGGAAACGAAACCCAAAAGTCTTTACACTGAAGCCGGACTATTGTCGGCTATGGAAAATGCTGGAAAAGAAATCGAGGATGAGGAAGGACGGAAAATACTTCACAACGTCGGCATAGGAACTCCTGCTACAAGGGCTGCAATAATCGAAACCTTGTTTAAACGTAATTATATTCAACGAGAGAAAAAATCCCTGATCCCGACGGAGAAAGGATTGCAGGTATATGAATTGGTGAAAGATCGGAAAATTGCAGATGTAGCCATGACGGCCGAATGGGAGTTGACCTTACAGAAAATCGAGAACGGCGAAGTTGATGCAAGGGTATTTCAAAGAGATATGGAGGCCTATGCGAAGACTATTACCACTGAGTTACTACAGACCGCTATTGCTCAAAATAATCTTCCAAAACTTGAATGTCCGAAATGCAAAAACCGGCAGCTGATTATTCGTGATAAAATTGTAAAGTGCCCGAATGAAACGTGTAACTGGATACAGTTTCGAAACGTATGCGGTGTGCATATCAGTATCGCGGATATAACTGATCTCATCAATAATGGCAGAACCTCACTCATTAAAGGGATGAAGAGTAAATCGGGGAAAAGCTTCAATGCTTATATCGTATTAAACGAAGAAGCCAAAAGTTCCTTTGAGTTTGAGAAAAAGAAAGGCAACAAGCGCAATGGAAAATAAACCAACTATTCTACCTGAGGAAATCAAAAGTTTGATTTATTCCATTCATGGCAAACAAGTCATGTTGGACAGCGACCTGGCTAAAATTTATCAGGTAGAGACCAAAGTTTTTAATCAGGCTGTAAAACGTAATGCTGAACGATTTCCTATTGATTTTTGTTTCCAACTAACAGAGCATGAATGGGATTCTTTAAGGTCACAAATTGTGACCTTAAAGACAGGAAGAGGTCAACATCGCAAATATTTACCCCAAGTTTTTACCCAAGAAGGCATTGCCATGTTGGCCTCTGTACTTCGTTCAGAGGTTGCAGTAAAGGTTAGCATTGAGATTATGAAGGCCTTTGTAAGTATGCGTGCTATGTTGATGAGCAACGCATCTTTGTTTCAAAGATTGGATAAAATAGAAATTAAACAGTTAGAGGCCGACCAAAAGTTTGAGCAAATCTTTAAAGTTTTGGACAGCGGAAAACCGAAAAGTGAAAAGGGCGTTTTCTACAACGGACAGGTCTTCGATGCCTATAAATTTGTTTCGGATATTATCAGGAGTGCTGAAAACTCGATTATCCTGCTGGATAATTATGTGGACGATACCGTTCTAATCCTATTAGGTAAACGAAAGGATAATGTTACCGCAAAAATCTACACCAAAGTCATTAGTAAACAGCTACAGCTCGACGTAGAACGCTACAATAGCCAATATCCACCTATTCAGATCGAAACTTTTTCTGAGGCTCATGACCGTTTCTTGATAATAGATGAAACGGAACTGTACCACATTGGAGCATCACTCAAAGATTTAGGTAAAAAATGGTTTGCCTTTTCAAGAATGGATATTGAGGTGGGCAGGATGCTTCAAATCTTAGATGATTAGTAAAGATATTAGTGTACCGCCTTGGCGGCTTGATGCAGGACAGATTTTACCGACAAATGTTGATACGAAGATAATATTTTTTCTTACCGAAAATGTTCAATCGAAGTACTTTACCAGCCTTGCATTTAACCCGCTTGTTATAGGCTGTTATGGATTAATTTGTGTATTTTTCTTGTATTTCAAATCACTGTTTTTATATTGAATAATCCTATATGAATGTAAGACTACTGCTATAAAACACCCAATATAAATCGGTGGTGCATTTAATAAAATACCATAAATGATGTAAATAATATTTGCTATCAAAGAAATAATTCGCAGATGGTTTGTGTTTTTCATAGCCATCGAAATTAAATTGACAGAAAGTGCGGTATAACCTATAATGTCAATCATTTCGATGGATTTAAATCCAATTCCATTTGAATATTTACACGCTCATACAAAGGGGAAGGGCGTGAAACCTTAGCAAATCCTACATTGTAATATAAATTAATCGCAGGGCCCAACACAGTATTGCTTTGAAGAAAAAGTTTTGTACACTTCTTCTTTTTAGCCAAATCTATGATTGCTTGTACAAGTAATCTACCAACGCCTTTTCCTTGTGCTAATGGTGATACCGCAAGTTTGGATAATTCGTATTGATATTCTGGGCCATTCATTTTTACTAATGCACAAACTCCTATAGGATTACCATTATCCAAAGCAACAAGAATTTCGCCACCTTTTTCAAGCACATAACTTTCGGGATTGTCCAACTCTTCTCTATCTACGTCTTCCATTACAAAATATTTAGTAATCCATTCTTCATTGAGTTGTTTAAAAGCTTCTTTATATTTTGGTTGATAGGTTACGATTTGAATATGCTTTTGTACAGTTAGTTTCTTCTGTTCCTGCACCCGTTTGAGTAGAGATTTCTGTTCGAGTAACAACTCCCATTCTGCTAAAGCGTTCCAAAGATTTAAAGTAGATTCGGCAATAATACCATCTATAGCCAAATCTAAATCGTGAAAAGATTGCTCGAATTTTATAGCAATTTCTTCTCCTTGTTTGGACAATTGTACTACCCTTTTTCTTCGGTCAATTGTATTCAGGTTTTTCTCAATTAATTTAGCCTTAATCATTTCGTTGACGATTTTCGTGACGGATGGCTGTGAGTGGCCAATTTTTTCGGCAATTTCGGTAACCATTGTAGGGCCATTAGACCACAAAGTGTAGAACACGGGGAACCATTTTGGCGAAAAATCAAATACACCATATAGTTCAAATATTTTCTCGGCATCTTCGGTTATTGTTTCTGAAAAATATCTTAACCTACTGCCTAAAGCGATTTTTCCTGCTTGATTGAAAAATTTCATAAATAACTATTTATATAACTGGTTATGTAAAATTACGTGTAAATTTTTATTCTCCAAATCTTAGAGTATTTATTTATTCAGATTTTTTTAGAAAAGGGATTATTTGTTGTTGGATAGACTGTTTTATAATAGCTAGTAACAATTTACTTCGCTTATCTTACATAGGCTCATAGGTGAGTTCGACAACACCCGATTTAAAAATCCGCGTATCAGTTAATTTTAAATTCAGACGGTCTTTTAGTTTTTCAAATAAAGGCTTACCGTCTCCTAAAACGACTGGATGAATAGATATTTTATAAACATCGACCAACCCTAACCCAATAAAGGTTTTAATTAAACTGGCTCCTCCATAGAGCCATATATCCTTTCCCGGCAGTCTCCTTATTTCTGCGATTTTATCAGATATGCCAGCTGTAATAAATGTAGCATTTTCATCTGCTCTTTCTCGGTGTGAAAATACAAACTTGTTTTTCGTATGTATCTTTTCCCACATTATATTGCTCGCATCGTTCATATCATTATCAGGCTGATAATTTCCCCAGGCATCATAACTGACTCTGCCATACAAAATGGTGTCTATACTATCAATAAAGGCTTCAAAGTTCATATCGTCATCCATGATACACCAATCAGTCTCCCCATTTGACCCCTCAATGAAGCCATCCAAACTGACCGCTAAATTCAAAATTACTCTTCGCATATTCACATGTTTCTAAGGTAGACAAAAATACATAATACCTCCTTTTCTTAATTCATAAACGCCAAACCCTACCTCACACAGCCAGCCCCTGCCACTTCTCCAGAAGCTGTTGCCTCTTCATCTAATTTTAGGCACAATACAAAAAGATTCCATTATGAGTGCACAGCAAAAAGACTTGTCGTATTTCAAATTACGGCTTCAAGAGCTTCTCAACAGCAGCTTTCCGGAAAAGGCCGGTGACAAGAAGTTTATTGAGCAGCGTTCAGCACTTGCTGCAAATGCCTACGAAGGAGCATTCCTTTCAGGAAATACCATTACCATTGACCAATGCAATGAAATCGCCAACCAAATACTTTTTGAAGGTTTGTACTTCTCCCGATTTGATACCGTTTTTCAGGTGGTATGCAATGAGTTCGATACGCTGATGGTAGATGAGGAACTGTGGCCATTCGCCCTTAAAATGTTCCCTATATGCGAACCCATTTTTGGTAATTATGAACTTACTGATGATTTCGCCTATACCTATGATTTCGACAGGCTCTATACTGAACTAACCGGAACCATCGCCATTTGGATTGAGGAAAATGGGCTTTAGTAAACAGCAACATCTCCAACAAAACATCGGAGCTCTGCGGATTGCTTTTAGATTGGAAAAGGAGAAACGACAAGCCACCGCAGAGGAAAGACTGCAAATGATGCATTACAGTGGATTTGGAGGCCTTAAATTCATTCTCAATCCTGTCGGATATGAAGCAGACATCAACCACTGGCGTAAAACTGAACACGAACTTTTTCCGATTACCCGGGAACTGCACGAACTTTTAAAAGAAAATTCAACTGACGAAAAGCAATATCGCAGGTATGTTGACAGTATGAAAAGCTCGGTGCTGACGGCCTTTTATACACCGCCACAGGTTATAGATGCCATTTCACAATCTATGCGGGATTGCGGTCTAAACATCAATAGATTCCTTGAACCATCAGCTGGCATTGGTTCTTTTATTCAATCCTTTGCAAAGGGTCAAACCAAGGTTACAGCCTATGAAAAAGATTTACTAACCGGCAAAATATTAAAGCACCTTTACCCTGATAGCAACATCCGTGTGAGCGGCTTTGAAGAAATCCCTGAGAAGGAGCAAAATTCTTATGATGTAATTGCAAGTAATATCCCGTTCGGAGATACCTCCGTGTTCGACCTTTCTTATTCCCGAAGTAAAGATGCGGCGAAAATACAAGCCGCCCGGAGTATTCATAATTATTTCTTTTTGAAAGCAAATGATATGCTTCGCGATGGCGGTTTACAGGCTTTTATTACCTCACAGGGAGTATTGAATAGTCCGAAGAATGAACCGATACGCAGAGCGTTGATGGAAAACAACAATTTGGTTTCGGCCATCCGTCTGCCCAATAACCTTTTTACAGAATATGCAGGTACGGAGGTTGGTTCTGACCTGATCATCCTGCAAAAGAATATAACAAAACAAAGTTTGTCCGAATCGGAAGAACTGTTTTGTCAAAGCAAGGAAACGATGTACGGGACACCCGGTAATGCTTTGTTCGAGAACGACGAAAGAATTGTTCATACACAATGGAAATTAGACACAGATCCATACGGGAAACCGGCTCTGATCTATACCCATGATGGTGAAATTGAAGGTATCGCCAAAAGCCTCAAACAGATGCTCACAGAGGATTTTGGAAATCGTTTGAATCTATCCTTGTATAAAGGAGAAAGCATAGATGGGGCGGTTCTATTTCCGATACAGCCTAAACTTGATCTTCCGATTACTGAGCATGAAAACATCCGGCCGGAGCAACCCCGCTTTACACAAACAACCTTAGCAAAAGAAAGTCCACAGGAATTTACGCAGTTAAGCATTTTTGACCTATTTGAAAATGCAGGTGAACCGGTTGCTGTTCTTGCTCCGCCTAAGCGAGCAACAACAACTAAAAGGCAACCAAGTAATAGGCGAAGAACGCCTATCAATCGTCAACCGGACTTATTCAGTGGAGTGATACAACAGCCCTATACGCCTCCTGCTCCAAATGGCATAGCCGGTAAAACAAGCCCGTCCAACGCAAATAAACAGGAGGTATTAGGCGATTTGTTTTCACAGATGAACGGGAATAGTCGAGCTGATAGGTCGAGTATTTCCGTCTTGGTTACACCTCCTGAACCTGCGCTTTTCACTAAAGAGTTGCAATCTTTCCACCGCAATGATTGCCTTGTAGTGGAGAATGGATGGGTTGGTCATTTGCAGGACGTTGATAAGGACAATGTAACGGCTATATTCCACCCTTTGCGACTGCCATCACCACAGAAGGCAAGAGCCGAAGCATACATCGCATTGCGTGACACCTATATTGATCTCTATCAAAAGGAAGCAGAAGAACAGACCGAACACAAAGAGGAAAGACAAAACCTTAACCGGCTATATGATGCTTTTGTCAAAAGGTATGGGAATCTCAATAGTGCTGATAACATCAAACTAATTAAGACCGATAGCGCTGGAAAAGAAATCCCTTATTTAGAACGTGTAATCGGTGGTATGGTGCACAAAGCCGATATATTTAATCATCCTGTAAGTTTTCCTACGGGTACTTTAGCAACCGACAATCCCGATGAAGCTTTAGCCTCTTCACTTAATAAATTTGGAAGGGTGGATTTGGACTATATGTCCGAAGTCAGCAATATGACTGCTGATGATTTGAAGAAAGTCCTGCACGGTCGTATTTTCTATAATCCCTTGCAAAGAGAATATGAAATATCTGAACGCTGGATAGCAGGAAACGTCGTTGAAAAAGCTCAAAAAATCAAGGAATACATCGAGCATAATCCTGAAGATACAGAAGCTAAACAAAGCTTGACAGTATTGGAAGAAGCCCGACCGAGGCGTATCGAATTTGAGGAACTGGACTTTAATCTCGGAGAACGGTGGATACCCAAGGGCATCTACGAACGGTTTGCATCACACCTTTTCGATACAGAGGTACATATTCGTTATTCAGATAGTGCCGATGACTTTGCCGTTATGTGTGATCGTAAGAATGTACAGATATGGGATAAATATGCCGTCAAGTCTGAAAGCCGAACTTTTGACGGAATAGCATTGCTCAAACACGCGCTTGTCAATACCACACCCGATATTACCAAGAAAATAATGATTGATGGTAAAGAAGCTAAAGTACGGGATATGGAAGCCATCCAAATGGCGAACAGTAAAATTGATGAAATCCGAACAGCTTTTACGGATTATCTCCGCGCTCAAAATGATGAATTTAAGAACAGGTTGGCTGACCAATACAATGATACTTTTAATTGTTTCGTCCGTCCGAATTATGACGGACGCCATCAGGAATTTCCAGGATTGGATCGAAAAGCCCTGGTAATTAAAGATTTATACAACAGTCAAAAGGACACCGTTTGGATGATAAAGCTTAACAATGGCGCGATCTGCGATCATGAAGTGGGTGCGGGAAAAACGTTGGTCATGTGTACCGCCGCACAAGAGATGAAACGATTGGGTTTAGTGCACAAACCCATGATTATTGGACTGAAAAGTAATGTCCACGAAATTGCCGAAGCCTATCGAACGGCCTATCCACATACTAAAATACTGTTTCCGGGGAAGAACGATTTCACGCCCCAAAAACGACAACGGCTTTTTGGCGATATTAAGAACAACGATTGGGATTGTGTGATATTGACTCACGACCAATTTGGAATGATTCCTCAATCGCCGGAAGTTCAGAAGGAAATTCTTGAGATTGAATTGGACAATGTGGAGCGAAACCTCGATGCAATGCGGACGGAAGGCAATGAAGTGACAAGAGGAATGCTTCGGGGTGCCATCAAACGCAAGGAAAATCTTGAGGTCAAGCTCAAGACCCTGCAACATGATATTGAAAACCGCAAGGATGATGTGGTGGATTTTAAAATGATGGGGATTGATCATCTGTTCATTGATGAAAGCCACCAGTTTAAAAACCTGATGTTTAATACAAGGCACACCCGTGTGGCTGGATTAGGAAACCCGGATGGTAGCCAAAAGGCATTGAACCTGCTGTTTGCCATCCGTACAATTCAGGAACGAACCAATGCAGATATGGGGGCTACTTTTCTTTCAGGAACAACTATTAGTAACTCACTTACGGAACTATACCTGCTATTCAAATATTTACGACCACGTGCATTGGAAAAACAGGGGATCAACTGTTTTGACGCATGGGCAGCTATTTATGCCCGCAAAACAACCGATTATGAGTTCTCCGTCGCTAATAATATCGTGGCAAAAGAACGTTTCCGGTATTTTATTAAAGTACCTGAATTAGCCCAATTCTATTCTGAAATTACGGATTACCGGACTGCGAAAGATATAGGGATTGATCGTCCTGAAAAGAATGAGATCCTCTACAATATTCCGCCTACGCCGGAACAGGAAAAATTTATTAAAAACCTAATGCAATTTGCCAAATCGGGAGATGCAACTTTACTGAGCAGGGCACCGTTATCGCAAAGGGAAGAAAAAGCGAAGATGCTCATTGCTACGGACTATGCCCGTAAAATGTCCTTGGATATGCGAATGGTCAGTGCAAAATACGATGATCATCCTGACAACAAAGCCTCACATTGTGCCAATAATGTTGCGGAATACTACAATAAATTCAACGTGCAGAAAGGAACACAGTTTGTCTTCTCTGATCTTGGTACATATAAGCCCGGTGAATGGAATGTTTACTCAGAAATAAAACGCAAGCTTGTGGAAGATCATGGCATACCGGCGAATGAAATCCGTTTTATTCAGGAAGCCAGGAACGACAAGCAACGTAAGGAGCTTATTAAAGGAATGAATGAAGGCAAAATCCGGGTACTCTTTGGCTCAACGAGTATGCTCGGCACGGGAGTAAATGCACAAAGAAGAGCTGTTGCTGTTCACCACTTGGATACGCCTTGGCGGCCAAGCGACCTTGCCCAACGTGACGGCAGGGCAATTCGCAAAGGCAATGAAATTGCCAAGCACTTTGCCGACAACAAAGTAGATGTCATTATTTATGCAGTGGAGAAATCCTTGGACAGCTATAAATTCAACTTGTTGTTCAACAAACAGCTTTTTATAGACCAGTTAAAATCCAACAATCTCGGCAAACGAACGATTGATGAAGGAAGCATGGATGAAAAGTCAGGAATGAACTTTTCGGAATACGTGGCTATTCTCTCCGGCAATACCGATTTATTAGATAAAGCGAAAGTTGAAAAACAGATTGCCGGGTTAGAAAGTGAAAAGCGGGCGTTTAGCCGTTCAAAATTTACGGCCAAATACAAATTGGAGAACTATGTTATTGATATGGAGAATGCCCAATCCCGATTCGACCGTATGAACCTCGATTGGAATAATCTACAAAAGCGTTTACAAAAACGACCGGATGGTGCAACCATCAATGCTATTCAGTTAGCAGGTCTGGCACAAAATGCAAACATTAAACAGATTGGAGCCAAACTAAACCAACTGGCAGATAAATCCCGTACTGGTGGTGATTATGAAGAAATCGGAAGTCTTTACGGTTTTCAGCTTTTGGTAAAAACTGAAGTATCGCAAAAAGAGGGTGTAGATATTCCTGTAAACCGCTTTTTCGTACAGGGTGAAGGAAATATCAAATATACATTCAACAATGGCGTGATGGCCAAGGATCCGGGAACCGCCTCTATGAACTTTATGAGGGCACTGGAAAAGCTGCCAACTTACCTCAAAAAAGAACAGGAAAATATGGCGGAGTTTCAAAAAGATATACCTGTGCTGCAAGAAGTTGTTAGCTCTACTTGGGCAAAAGAAGGGCGATTAAGCGAACTCAAGACAGAATTGGCAGCCATTGACCGGAAAATACAATTATCCATATCGCCTGATCAAAAAGAACAGCAGGAAGAAGCAACCGAACAAATTTCTGAAAAACAAGAAATCCAAAAAAAATCGGATAGCCTTATACGGGCTAAAGGAGTTTATATGGCACGAGGGGTATTATAAAATATTACCGATCATCCTGCTCCTCCATTTTTCTTATAAGGCTCTCACGCAAACCGTCAAGGAATTTTGTCCGGTTTATTTTACGGGCTTTGAGCTCCATGTAAGTATGATAAAAATCGCCCAAGTGAATATTAAATGCAGTCTCAAAGTATCTGGCTATTAATCGTATGTCGCTGTTGCCGTTGTCAAAGACACCGTAAGCGTGTAATGCATAAATTAGCTCGGTAAGAGCGGACTTGCTATTTGTCCACCTAAGTTTATGCGATCGTATTAATTCGCCTGTAAAAGTCGTTTTGTTGAGCTGATCCTCAATATAAATACGTATCAAATCATTAGCCAAAATCTTGGCAACTTTGTAATCGTGAGAAGTACAAAAGGATGGATCAGACTGAAAATAATTGGTTTCTAAACCTAACTTGATGTCATAATTACCACGTACGAAAATCTTTTCGTCAAGAAAAGTGCTATTGGTGCGGTAATATTTATAGAATTCGAGATTATCATCAAAAAAACTTTTTAGTTTCTTAAGCTCAACTTTTAAATACTTCTTTATGGTATCAGTTTCATTAGGCTTTTTGATTTCGTAACTATTCAGCACCC
>JGI26528J50254_1000911_pt1 | contig 18282 bp, 12 predicted proteins | sample ThiBiot_300_plan_FD_50254 | JGI IMG/M metagenome (IMG submission 50254)
AGGACGTACCACCGAACACGGTGGTGGTCGGCAACCCAGGTCGCGTGGTGCGAGACCTGGGAGGCGGCGCGCTTTTGAGGTGAGCAGCGGGGCTAGGGAGAATACAACCATGCACATGCTCTCGTAGCTCGCCGTTAGCGGCATGCCGCCATAGTGCAGTTACATGTCCAGGGACCACCGGTCCGAAAGCCGCTCCTCGGACTGCTCCACGCTGAGCGCCGTCACCAACCGCAGGCATGCTTTGCGGTTCGAGAAGAAGAGAACCACCCTGGTCCTGCGCTTCAACCAGGAGTTGGGGCGCTCCGTGGGGTCTACTTGGGTTTGAGGCGCGTCACTACGTGTCGCTCCGTCCCACTAACCTAAGTTGGTAGGAGGGAACGGGAACCATGCGTCAAATTAAGGACTACAGTGAGATTCTAGAGGAAAGTGAAATCAGCCTTCTGCAAGTCAAGAAAATCTTCGACGGCTTGTACCCGTCACATTACAACCATGAGTTGCAGTTCCTTTGGGTCATCGCCCCGGAGTTAAGCGCCCTCGTCTACTACAATGCGAATTCTTTCTCCGCAATTAAGATTGAATCGACCTACCGCGCCGCCAAGCACGCGACTGAACAAGAACTTCTCACAGCCGTCAATCAGTTCAATGCAGACTACGAGTCCGTCAGAGCGTTCATTGATGTGGCGGGCGATATTCACTACTCCACCGAAATACGCTGCAAATTCGGACTCATCGTCGGACACGTCGCCGCAACATTCCTCTTGTTCCGCGCGCTCGTGAGTCACGACCACACGCTCCGGGGCCTCCTAGTTGTCTAGGAGCGTCATTGAGCTACGGATGACAAAGCGAGTTGACACCAAGGAAGGGCTGAAGCACCGCTCACGGGACATTTTCCCGAGTAACAGGCTGCGGCCAAGGGCTCTACCCAATGCTTTGAAGGGGGGAACTGATTATGCTCTTTAACCTGTTCGGAATGTTCTCTCTCTGCAATTCCGTCACGGACTACCTTGGGGTGGATGCGTATGCCCCATTATTCAGACATGTGCAGGCCGTCCTCGAGGGCGAAAAGTCCTTTGAGGAGGCCCTATCCTCTATACGCGTGACCGACTACTCAGAGTTCAGCTTCCTTGTCTATTGGCAGTTGTTCCGCATCTCATTGTCCCTAAACGAGGCAGCGGCCAACCCAGACCCGGCAGAACTTAGGGACGCTCCCTTCGTAATAGACCAAGCCGTGGCACTTCGCCCCCTTTATGAAAAGGCGTCGGAAACACTAAAGAATGGTGAGTACATCACAGGTCTATTCGCGTTGTCGATTCTCGTAGCACTATTCTTGTCGTCTTACCCAAGTGATATTGTTGAGACCATCGACCTTTCCACATTACCGAAGGCGTACCTTCCGCTAAAGCGTGGCCTACTCAGTATGTCGCTAGGAGAGAAGCATGCCAGTACCGGAGGTGAGCTCGGCGATACCGCAGCGGCGAGCGCCCTCGCACAGGGTCCTGAGACCCAGGATCTGGAGGACACTGTTACGCGACCAGAAAGCTTGGTGGCTGAAGACGTTGATCGCCCAGGCGAGAATTGAAGGTTTCGTCGAAGAGATAGAAGGAGGCACGAATCGTGAACGAAATGAGCATTGTCGAAAGCTATACAAAGGCCATCTTGGAAATGTTTTCCGACCGGTCCTTCGGACTTGTCGATATTGAGCGCGTCGGCGGCGGCAGATTCGCAATTGCATTCCAGTACGAATCCAGCATCTTCAGGCTAAGCATCGAAGTTGCCGACCTCAGCCTCTTCCAGGTCGAGTTCCTCACCCCAATTCTCATCGACGAACGACGAACTCCGGGGGCCGCCCTAAAGGCCCTACTGCTCTTCAACGCCATGTACCACACGTCACCGCTAGTCAGTTACGCCCTTGTAGATGAGGGCGAAAGCATGGACAGCGCCACGCGCGAGATCTCCCTACTCGACATCCGTGACGGCACGGGCCTCCCAACGGCACTGGCGAATCTACGACTCATGTACGGCATCGAACTCTTTGACAAGACGAGTGAGCAGGACTGGTGCTTGGCCTTCGACGCCGCCGTGGGCACCCTCATCAATCACCTCAACGCGGTCATGCAGAACTTCGACCTCATCGGAATCGAGTATCAGGTAGCCACGTTCCCAAGTCCTGAGTAGGCTTCCGGCCACAGGTTACTCTGGCACTTGAACCAGTTTCGGTAGCGTGAGAGGGGATGGTCGGCCCTATGTCGGGAAGACGAGTTGGGTGCAATGCCGCACAGCGCGACGGCGGCGCCGAGGTAAGGGCGCAACTTCCATGAGAGTACACCGCCGAACGCTCATCACTCCCGGCGGCATTAGGGCCAAGGAGCTCCAGGCTGCTGCGGCCGCCGGATCTACGAGTGGACTGCATGTGACCACCATCGCTCACGTTGCCGAGCGGCTAGCCGGCGGCTTCATCACCCGCGCGGGCGTCACCGAACTACGCGAGGCCGTCTTCGGGGCCCTGCGCACTACCGACCTTGGCGAACTCAACGTGCTGGCCGAGCTTCCAGGGGCCACAGGCGCCGCCCTGAGCACACTTACCAAGGTTTGGCTCGCGGGCATGAACTTGAAGACGTACGTGGCGCCCACACCGCAAGCGCAACAACGGGTCGCCCAAGTTTATCGGCTCGAGGTCGCCACTAANGGGCTGTTNCCGGGAAACCAACTGGCGCCGCCCGACTTGGTCGCTCGAGCGCTGGAACGGGCTCGGCACGCACCGCGCGTACTTGGCGCNGTGACCGTGGTCGGCGTAATCGACCTGGTGCCCGTGTGGCGGCCCCTCCTGTTGGAGTTGAGCAANAGAGTGCACGTGACGTGGAACGCGGTCGGATCGGGCGTACCGGTCTGGCTGCAAGGCACCAACATAGAGGTAATCGCCGAACCGGTGCGGTCGCCGACCCTCACGGCGGTAAGNGCCGCCACTGCCAACGACGAGGTCATCGAGGCGCTGCGTTGGGCGCGCGAGCTCATGGCGTCTGGCAAAGCCAGGCCGCACGAGATAGCGCTGNCTGCCGCAGGGGTTGAGGACTTCGACCCATACGTGCTGGCGCTGCGCGACGACTCGGCCTTGCCCATCCACTTCGTGCACGGCATTCCTATCACCACCACGTGGGCTGGCCAGACGGCGGCGGCTCTGGCCGACGTGCTGGCGCGCGGGCCGTCGCAGACGCGGCTNAAGCGCCTCGCTAGGTTCCAGGGCACCCAAGAGGGCCTCCTTGGCGCTTTGCCTGAACGGTGGACCACGGTACTGCCGCCCTCTTCTCCCCTGGACCGACCAGAGGCCTGGACGCGCTTCTTGAACCAGCTGACGCCCGCCAGCTGGCCGGAAGGGCAAGATGGCACCGAGCTGCTCAAGCAAGTGGTGAGCGTCCTTGAGCCCGGCCTGCACGGCGCGGAAGCCGCCGGCGAAGCGTTCCTCAGCGGCCCCGCCCTACAGATCTGGCGCCAAGCGCTAGCGCTGGGGCCGGCCGCCTTGATCGACCAGACGCTGGGCAACATGCGGCAGGCGGACGACTACGAGCCAACCAGCTCGGTGGCCTGGGGAGCAGCCAGCCAGGTCGCGGCGGCGCCGCGCGCGCACACTCGGCTGCTCGGCCTCAACTCCGGCTCCTGGCCGCGCTCACGGAGTGAAGATCCGCTTCTCCCCAACCACGTGATCCCAACCGATATCCTCGACCCCTTGCCGGCAGCCGAACTAGACCGCCGACACTTCAGAGCCATCCTGGAGACCACGCGGGAAGCCGTCGTCATGTCGCAGGCGCGCCATGGCCGCGAAGGGCGGGTACTCGGGGCCAGTCCCCTGTTCGCCGACCCTGCGCTCAAGAACCTGGCCCCGGCAGTGCGCCTGAAGCGGCACCGAGTGCCAGAGCACGCGTTCAGCGAGAACGACCGACTGAGCGCCAGGCTTGAAGACTTCGCGTTGAGCGCCCAATCGCGAGGCGCCGAGGCGTGCTGGGCCGCCTGGCATGCCACCGAGCTCACTCCCCACGACGGGCTGGTGAGGCCCAACCACCCGCTCGTGCTACAGAGCCTGGAGCGGCGCCAGTCGGCCAGCTCGCTGCGCCTCCTCCTGCGGCAACCGATCGGCTTCGTGTGGCGTTACGCCCTAGGCATAAGAGAATCGGACGAGGACGACGAAGCGCTGGTTCTCACACCGCTAGCGATAGGTGACATCTTGCACCAGACGGTGAACCGCGCCTTGGCCACACTCAGAGATGACCCCGGGAAAGCCCTGAACGAGGCGGTCAGCGCTGCCCTCGGCGAGGTGGCCGAGGAGTGGCTCCTTAACCAGCACACGCCCCCGAAACAGATTTGGGAGAGCCAACTGCACGACCTGGTACAGGACTCCGAGGCGGCCCTCGAGCTGACCAAGGCGCAGCCGCCCCTCACTAACTACTGGACGGAGTTGTCGTTCGGCGGCGAGCAGACCACCAGCCCCACGAACGCAGCCCCGTGGGACATGGACGCGGCGGTTGAGATACCAGGGACGGGCTTCACGATCGGCGGCCGCATCGACCGGCTCGACCTGGATGCCGAAGGCGCTCACGCCCGCGTCATCGACTACAAGACAGGGAAGCTGCCAAGCAAGCCGGGCGAATACGTTCTGGACGGCGGCAAGGAGTTGCAGCGCAGCCTCTACACCTTCGCGGTGCGCCAACTCCTGGGCGCTAACACAGCTGTAAGCGCCGCGCTCGTCTACCCACGGGCCGCCACCACCCTTACCCTTGAGAACGGAGACCAAGTCATCAAGAAACTGACCGGGTACCTGGTCGCGGCCCGCAACAGCCTTGAGCGCGGGCGGGCGGTTCCTGGAGCGGACACGGACGCCTCTTACGAGGCGCACGCGTTGGCGTTGCCGGCGTTCCCGAAGAGCTATTGGGGTAGGAAATCCGAAGCTGTCACGCAAGCACTGGGCTTGGCTGCCGCGATATGGGATGAGAGATGAGCAACCTCACCGACCAAAGCGCGCGCACCGAAGCGCTCACGACCTTCGACCGCACCATCTTGCTCGAAGCGGGTGCGGGGTCAGGCAAGACCGCCGTCATGGCTGGCCGCGTGACGCTCATGCTCGCTGCTGGCATCGCCGCTAGCGAGATCGTCGCCATAACGTTCACCGAGCCGGCGGCCAGCGAGCTGGTCGTCCGAATAAGGGCGTACGTTGCCGAACTGTCCGCCGGTAGAGTCCCACTGCAGCTTGCCGCAGCGTTGCCAACCGGGCTGAGCGCAACCCAGCTCAGCACGCTGCACAGCGCCGAGAGCCGCCTCGACGACCTCACCTGCACGACCATCCACGGGTTCTGCCAACGGCTCATCCGCCCCTACCCGGTAGAAACCGACATGGATCCCGGCGCCAGGCTCCTCGACCCGGTAGAGGCAAAACTCTTGCTGCAGGAGAGCATCGACNACTGGTTGCGCGAGCACTTGGGCGGTCAGAGCGAGGGGTACCTGGTCGAACTAGTGCGCCATGACCCCAAACACGCCGTCAGGGAGACCAACGAGATCGCCAAGAAGCACTCCGAGTANCGCAACCTGCAGCCTCCAGCAGTACCGCNAAGCGGCGCCGTGGTGCTCCCNTTCACCGAGGCGGCTAAGGCGTACCTCGCGAGGATGCGCACCAGCGTGGTGAGCGTTCCTGAAGCTGAGGAAGTCGCAACCGCGCTGCTTGAACTGCTGCACCTCGTCGACCTCGAAGACCCGGCCAAGCTCATAGCGTTNCTCAGCCTCGAGCGGAACGCCCTCTTGACCGAGGGACGGTTCAAGCAGTTCAGGTTCAAGGGCAAGTTCGAGGACGCCGCCGCAGCCCACGGCGTTTCGAAAGCCCAGGCCAACGAAGAGTTCGAGACCATCAAGGGCGCGTACGATGCCGCCGCCGCAGAGTGGCTGAAGGTAAGGGCCGTCTGCGCCAGCGTCGTTCTGGCTGGCCTCATGCGCGAGGCCGGAGAAGCCGCAAAGCGCTACGAGCGCCTGAAGCGCCGCTCGGCACTGCTTGACTTCGACGATCTCCTGCACGCCGCGAGGGACCTCCTCGCCGACCACGAGACGATCCGGCGGGCCCTCAGCGACCGTTACAGGTACGTGCTCGTCGACGAGTTCCAAGACACCGACCCACTGCAGGCCGAGATACTGTGGCGCCTCTGCGGAAGCGAGAACCCGGCTGCGCCGCACGACTGGACCAAGCGCGCCCTGCGGCCTGGCTCGCTTTTCCTCGTCGGCGACCCAAAGCAGGCCGTTTACCGGTTCCGCGGGGCGGACGTGGAAACGTACCTGCAGGCCAGGGACGCGTTGGTCGCCGTGGACGCCACGGCGGTGCAAAGCATCTCCATGAACTTCAGGTCGCGGTCCGGGGTGCTGCAGTTCGTGAACGGCTGCTTCGAGGAAGCCCTGACGGTGGACGGGCAGCCGGGGTTCACGCCCCTCGACACGGGGCGTGCCGATGCCGCGCCCGGCTCCGCGGTAGCCCTGTTGCCCATCNAGGTGAACGAGGACCCCGACGCGCCTGACCCAAGTAGTGAGGAGATCCGCCTGGCNGAAGCCGACGCCGTTGCGGAACTATGCTCTAACCTCCTATCGAGGCACGAAGTACCCGACGGTCGCGGCGGAACCCGACCAGTGGAGCCGCGCGATATTGCATTGCTAGCCCCCACCGGCACGGAACTCCACATCTACGAGGCGGCGCTCGAGAGCCGCGGCATTCCGGTGGCTAGCCANGCCGGCAAGAGCTTTTGGAAGCGGCAGGAGGTCCAAGACCTCGTGGCGCTCACGCGTTTGCTAGCCGACTCGCGCGACCGCCTGGCGCTGCTGGCGTTCCTGCGCGGCCCGCTTATTGGCCTGACCGACGAAGAGATCCTGGACATCGAGTGGAGCTTGCGCCAAAAGGAACAAGCAGCGGAGCAAACGGTCGAGGAAGCGCCCGGAACGGACGAAGCGGCAAGCCAGGCGGTTCGCACCGTTCACTTGAGCATGAACACGGACCCCGAACTCATCGACCACGCCCTGGCCAGCGACACGTTGCGCCGGCTTCAGTCCCTCAGGCGCAGAGCCAACCAGACCACGCCCCACCACCTGCTCTCCCAAGCGGTNGACCAGNTNCGGGTGCGCCCCGTGCTCAAGCAACGGCACCACAAGCCGGAACGCGCCCTGGCGAACGTGGCGGCGTTCCTCGAGTTGGCGAAACCGTACTCCATTAGGGGACTGCAGGCGTTCGCGCTGAACGTAACAACTAGCTGGGACGACGACGAACGCGCGGTGGAGGGCCGCGCAGACAAGGACGAGGACGTGCTAACCCTCGTGACCATGCACTCCGCGAAGGGCCTCGAGTGGCCCATCGTCATACCGGTGAACACCTCGAGCGGACTCAAGAGCGCTGAGAGCAGCTTCGTCGACCGCAGCCAAAACACCCTCTATCGCAAGGTGTTAGGCGCCGAGCCGCTCGGTTTCTCTGAAGCAAGCGAGCGCGAAGAGCGGCAGTCCCACTTCGAGCGCCAGCGCCTCTGGTACGTAGCAACCACCCGCGCGCGCGAACTACTGGTGCTGCCCAAGGTCAGGCTCAAAAGCAAGCGAGCGCGGTGGAACACCATCGTCCCCCTCTTCGAACAAGCCGCCGAGGCGTTCTCGCTGGCGATTCCGGCCGGCCTTACTCGGGTGGAACTCGGGCAGGCGCCCAACACCACCAGCGGCGGAGGGCCGCAGTCCCGCACTCAGTTCATCGCCGAAGGCGCCGCAATAGAAGCCGCCACAATAAAGCGCAAGTGGAGCGCGGCCAGCCGCGCGGAAGTGACCACTGAGTCAGATTCGGAGGCCACGGCCGAAGACCGCCAGGAACTCCTCGAACTAATCGTCGAGGGCCGCGAGGCGCTAACCAGCCCACCACCGCAAGGCGGCAGGCACCGCGGCACCATAATGCACAAGCTCTTCGAAGAAGTGCTGACCGGTGAGCTGGACGAACGGCAGGCCGAGATAGCGGCGCGCGCCGAGGAGCTGGTGAGGAGCCTTGGCTTCGTGCCGTCGGAGGACGCAACCAGTGGACTAGCGCCCGCGGAACTCGCCAATTGCGTCATCCAGGCGCTGGCGCTACCAGAAGTAGCCAGTCTGCGAGCTGGGCTCGAGCCCGAACTCCCCGTCTACTCGCTCCGGACCTCGGACGGCGTGGAACAGGTGACGACCGGCGTGGCCGACGCCGTGCAGTGGTCGGAAGACGGACGACCACTAGTAGTGATCGACTGGAAAACGGACGTGAACCCGCGCCCCTCGACTATCGAGAAGTACAAGGGGCAGGTCAAGGAGTACTTGCGGGCCACTGGGGCTCAGGAGGGATTGTTGGTGTTTGTGACGGTGGGGAGGGTGGTTGGGGTTGGGGTTGGGGGTGACCGAGGGATGGATTGAAATTGGCAAGAAAAGTCCACGATTGCTTGGCAGTGATGCAGTTCTCTCGAGCCATCTGCCGCTTAGCACGCGGGTCGTACCACGCTACGAAGTGGCAGCAGCGATCGCTCACGCCACCAGGGCTCGCGTCGGCGACGCTCGCCTGCCTAATGTGCCGTCGGTTAGTCGGAACCAATTTCGCAACGCTTCGACGCGGACACAGCCCGCAATTTCCTCAACGCGCCAAACCTCCGTCGTTGTCATTGGCAAACCTCAAAGCCCCGTGGAACACGGGTAATGATTCCATCCTGGCACGTATCAGCCGGCGTCTCTCCGCCCAGGAGGCCGCCGCGAACTGGTTGCTGTGCGCACCGCTACTGGCTTGGAACGGCTCGAATGAGTCCCCCGAGGGTAGAAAGGTGTCCGTGATGTCCATTCTGTCGGCTACCGCGCCGCGCTGCGGCGCCGTGGACCGATGGCGTATTGCCACTCCTGAATTGAGGCATCTGGGTGGGGACCGTCACAAGTTAGTGACGAAATTGCGGCGCACGCGGCGGTTTTGCGCTCCCGCACTTCTCTCAATCGAATCAGTCCCCGATCGGGACTTGTACGACATGATCTTGACATCAAGGCGAGCCATTGACTCCCTCAGTGGTTCCGTCCTTCCGCCTGGTCCACAATCAGACCGCCCTAATCCCAGAACCGGAGCTAAGCACGGCCACAAAGCCCAACCCGAACTTGCAATTTGTCGCACGCCTCTCTGCTCTCATGCTTCTTGGCGGTTGTACGTTAGGCTCCACCGGAAACGGGAAGGTGGTCTCAGAGCTCGCACGCTCCGCCGCAATAGCCGCACCAATCCGCGGGCAAGGTCAATCTGCTGGCGCGCCGGGATGCCACTGTGAGCGCTGTGGCTCCTCGTGCTGCGCAAGGAGTGATGAAGACATGCTCTTCACACTCGCAGCGAACTTCAGACGCGTCCTGGGTGGGACAGCGACCGCAATCTGGTGGCTGCCTATCTGGTGCTCGCACACCCTACGAGGTAGGTTAGTGACAGTCAAGGAGGAGCAGATACGTGGGGAATGAGGTTAAGTCCGGCTCGCGTTATGCGTTGTCATTTACGAGTGGCGCGCTTCTAGTTCGTGAGGCCGTGACGGTAGCGCCCGTGTACTTGTCGCTGAGGAGTTGGACCGCTGTACGCGAAACCGTACTTCGGGAGAACTTATTGCAGGCTCGGACGGCCACTTCGAGCGCGCGAGTCGTCCTTGAAGTTGTCAAGCGCTTGGCAACCTTGACGGTAGAAGACCTTGAGCTACTACTCGACGCCACACCGAGTGAACGTGGGCACCTGCTTTGGGTAGCCGCCTGTCGCCAGTACGGCTTCATCGGTGAGTTCGCCGAAGAGGTCTTACGAGAAAGGTTCCTCCTGCTCAAGCCAAACGTAAAGAGGGACGACTTCGACGCTTTCGTCCGCACCAAGGCGCTGTGGCATCCCGAGCTGAACGAAATTGCCGATTCGACTTTCAAGAAGCTGCGCTCTACCCTCTTCCTCATGATGGCCGAGGCAGGGTTCCTTAGTGAGAACGGAACCATCGTTCCCGCTGTCTTGTCGGACCGAGTTCTCCGGCGCCTCGCCGCAAGCACGCCCAGCGATGTTCGCTTCATTCCGGCGACTGCACAGTGGAGTGGAGGGGCAGCCTTATGACCCGCCTCAAACCCTCCGAGCATGAGGAGCATATCTTCGGAGTTCTCAGCAGCCAGCGCTTCCTCAGGATGGAGGGGTTGGCAAACGAAGTACCCTTCTTCATCTATCCGTACGATCCCAAGCAGGCCCTGTCAGTCTGCGAAGCGCGCAAACGGATCACGAATCGGTTATCCCAGAGGGGCATTACAGTTCGGGAGATAAATCTCTACGATCTCGCCGTTGGGTTGCTGAAGACCCGCGGCGTGTGGGAACGCGTTCTGGCCGCCGAAAGTGAGCACACTAAGACTGATTTCCGGGAGTTGCTACAGGGCATGCTTGATCCACAGCGGCACGTTGCGCCCGCCGTGGCCGAGCGCATAGCGGACGGCGCGTTCGAGATCCTGCTCCTCACGGGCATTGGCGAAGTCTTTCCCTACATCCGGTCCCACAACGTCCTCAACAATCTTCAAAGCGTAGTGACGGACAAGCCTATGCTGCTCTACTTCCCCGGCAGCTACGAGCAGTCACCTAACCTGGGCTCATCGCTAGTGTTGTTCGGGGCCCTGAAGGACGACCAATATTACCGCGCAAAAAACATTCTTGAGCAGGAGGCATGACCGCTATGAAGTTGAAGGATATTTTTGCCAAGAACGTCCAACGCTCTATCGAGGGTGTCATCAAAGCCGACGACGAGCGCAACCTGGCCACTGAGGTGGAAGAGTACGTCTTGACGAACGAGGCGTCTAAGCGCGTCGAAGCGATCCTGGAAGAGTACACGCACTACCAAAGTGCGAACGGCGTCTGGATTTCCGGCTTCTTCGGCTCGGGCAAATCGCATCTACTGAAGATGCTGGCTCACCTTCTGGGGGACGTTCACGGCCAGGGCTTCTCGAGAGACGCTGTTCATTCGAGCTTCTACGCCAAGGCACAGGGCGCCTTTCTGCCTGCGCTACTAGATAAGGCGCGCGCCATCCCTGCCAAGAGCCTGCTCTTCAATATTGACCAAAAGGCCACCCTGATCAGCAAGGACCAGCTCGATGCCATCCTGAAAGTGTTCGTCAAGGTGTTCGACGAGAGCCGCGGGTACTACGGCTCCCAAGGCTACGTTGCCAGGTTTGAAAGAGACCTCGATAACCGCGGCCAATACGAGAAGTTCAAGGATGCGTATAGAACCATCGCAAGTCGGGCCTGGGAAGTCGGCCGAGAGGAGGGGGTTCTTGAGGAAACAAACGTTGCCAAGGCATACGCTCAGATCAGCGAAACTGCTCCAGACAACATACTGGCCAAGTATCGACACGACTACGCCCTCTCGATCGAGGACTTCGCCAATGAAGTTCGAGCGTGGCTCGACCAACAGCCTTCGGGCACACGGCTGAACTTCTTTGTCGACGAGGTCGGACAGTTCATAGGCACGAACGGCAAGCTGATGCTCAACCTTCAGACGATTGCAGAATCGCTCGCAACAAAGTGCGGCGGGCGCGCCTGGGTGTTCGTAACCTCCCAAGAGGACATGGAGAAAGTCCTGGGCGACATTACCAAACAGCAAGGCAACGACTTCTCAAAGATCCAGGCGCGCTTCAAGATCCGAGCCAAGCTCTCAAGCGCAGACGTGGAAGAGGTCATCCGCAAGCGGCTTTTAGAGAAGAACGTGGAGGGAGCGGCCGCACTGGAGCCCGTCTACTCCGCCCAACACGGCAACTTCAAGACTTTGTTCAATTTCCCGGACGGCGCCAAGAAGTACAAGAGCTACACGGACGAAGCCCACTTCATCGGGACCTACCCCTTTGTCGGCTACCAGTTCCCAATGTTTCAAGAAGCAATCGAGAGCCTGTCGGACCACAACGCCTTCGAAGGGAAAAACAGCTCCGTTGGCGAGCGTTCCATGCTTGGCGTCGTGCAACAGGTGGCAAAGGACATTGGCGACCTAGAGGTCGGGCGGCTGGCCACCTTCGACCATATGTACGCAGGCATTCAAGCGGCACTGAAGAGCGCCGCGCAGAGCGCTGTCAACGAGGCAGAGAAGCAAATTGACGACAACCCCCTGGCGATCCGACTGCTCAAGGCGCTCTTCCTCGTCAAGTACATTGACAGCTTCCAAGCCACGCCACGCAACCTAACAGTCTTGGTATACGACCGCTTCGACCTCGATCTACCCCGCCTTCAAAGCCAGGTCAAGGAGGCTCTCGACCTGCTGGAGGCGAGAACGTACATCCAGCGCAACGGCGAGATCTACGCCTACCTAACTAAGGAAGAGCAAGATATCGAGGCCGAAATCAAGGGAGTCGACATTGACGGCGCAGAAGTCACGCAACGACTCGTCAAGCTACTGACCGGCGGCGTACTAACTGGCACCAAGTACAGAAACCCCAAGACTAATCAGGATTTCCCATTCGGCATTAAGTTGGACGACCAGAATATCGGCCAACAGCACGACCTAACGGTGCACTTCATTACGCCGGAATACCCGGCCTCGGAGGAGGAGGTCCGCCTGCAAAGCTCTGGGCGCGATGAGGTGTGTGTTTTGCTGAATCCCGACATCCGAACATTCGCAGACCTTCGGTTGTTCATCAAGACGGAGAAGTACACAAAACACAAGCAGACGGGCTCGCTCTCTTCATCGATCGAACTGATCTTGCGTACCAAATCTGCCCAGAACGCTGAGCGTGAAAGGGAGTTGGTCGAGCGTCTCCGAAAGGCGGTGGGCACAGCCACGCTGGTTATCAAGGCAGCAGACGTGCCCTCCACTGCAACGGATCCCGTCGCGCGCGTAAACGAGGGCCTGCAGGATTTGATCAGCAAGACTTACACCAATATCGGAATGTTGGGCGGAATGACTTACACCGACCTGGACATACCCCGGTTCGCGCAGCCTCCCGACAAGGGCATCCTTGAGGACGCAGGTCTGACTAAGTTGGCCGAGCCCGGCGGCGAGATCTTCTCCCATCTCACGCAGCAAGAGGCCTTCCACATCCAGGTCACCATCAAGTCAATCGTCGAGCGTTTCTCCAGCAAGCCATACGGCTGGGATCGCACGTCAATACTCGCCTTGATCGCATGGTTAGTTGGTCAGGGCAAGATCACGGTTTCACTCGACGGCGGTACCTTGCGACGCTCGGAAGTGGCGTCCGTACTGCGGAACACCCAAAAGCAAGCGCAGACCATCGTAAAGCCGCAAAAGACGTTTGACGAACAAAAGGTAGCGGCATTTCGGAAGTTCTACAGTGACTTCTTCGACCAGCTCGGTCCACACGACGCACTTGAACTGGCCAGAGTGGCTAGCGAGGGGCTTCGCAAGATGCTTGACGAGGTCCGCGGACTCCAAGCAAGCGCCAACTATCCCCTTCTCCGGCAGCTGTCAGATCCCATCGAGCAACTAGCTACGGTAACCGGGAAGCCCCTGGAGTGGTACCTGAGCGATTTCCCGGCAGCCAATGTATTGCTGGACTTCAAGGATCAGGTGATCGCTCCAATTCAGTCCTTCATGAATGGCCCGCAACGCCAGATCTACGACAACGCCGAGCACCTGTTGGCCCACCACGCCATCAACTTGCAGCACTTCAACTCCCAGAGCGAGGCCGCCGCCGTACGTGGCTATCTGGATGATGAAAACGCCTTTCGTGGCAACCGTATGCAGCAGCTGAAGCTCGCCACAGAGGCATTATCGAAAGCCCTGGAAGCGATGGTGGCAGAAAGACGCTCGGACGCGATTCGGGCCATAAATGATCGTAAGGACGCCCTCACGGGGACTTTGGACTACCTTCGGGCTTCGGAGCCTGCACAGCAACAAGCGCTACAAGTGTTCGAGCGACTCGCTGGGAGAATAGCTGAGGAGGACCAGATTGCTCAGATTGGTTTCCTCCGTATCAACTTTGAAGATAATGAATATCCAGCCCTCCTAGATCGACTCCGTGTATCGCACCCCAGCGAACCAAATAGCCAAGAGGGATCAAGCTCGGAGGCGATCCGACCGACAGTGTCGATCAAGACTGTGCATGTGGCAACCTCCATGAAGATCCTTGAGACCGCGGAGGACGTTGAAAAGTACATGGCCGCGGTTCGCGAGGCACTCCTGGGGGTTCTTCAGAACCAGAAGAGGATCTCCCTGTAATGGACACCTCCTCGCTGAAGTCGTTCGCCACTTGGGCTCGCATATCGCTAATGCGTGACGTGGCCGCACGTCTGGGCGTCGTGTTGGCCCCGTCTTCACCGGAGCGCCTCGAGCACCCATTAACCGTAACTGCGCTGGAGCAAGCCATCCGGGCCGCTGGGGGTGGTGAAAGTGGCCGAGCAAGCGTTACCGAGCGCGTGGCCTACACCTGGTTCAACCGCATTATTGCTCTTCGTTTCATGGATGCCAACGGATATACCGACAGTTGCATTGTGTCACCACGCCGTGGACAAGCTTCCGGTCAGCCGCAGATTCTTGCTGACGCCAAGGGCGGCGTCATCGACTCTAACGTTGTCAGCCAAACCGTGAACGAGGCTGTTACCGCGCTGTTGCGGGGTACCCGTCGTAGCGCCGACCCTCAAGGCGAGGCGTACAGCTTGCTGCTTGCCGAGTACTGCCGCCATTGGCAGAGAACGATGCCGTTCATGTTCGAGCGTGAGGGCGACTACACGGAGCTCCTGATACCAGCAAACCTCCTCGCGCGCGACTCGGTCCTCGCCCGAGCCGTCAGTGTGCTCACCGAGGACACCTGCCAGGACGTGGAGGTGATCGGTTGGCTTTACCAGTTCTACATTTCTGACCGCAAGGACGAGGTCTTCGCGGGGTTCAAGAAGAACAAGAAGGCTGGCGCTGCGGAAATCCCCGCGGCCACACAGCTATTCACACCGCACTGGATTGTCCGCTACCTCGTAGAGAACTCGCTGGGCCGGCTTTGGATGCTGAACCACCCTGACTCGGCGCTAGTCAAACAGATGGACTACTACATCGCACCCGTCCAAGAGGAAACTGATTTCCTCAAGGTCGCGAATCCTGAAGAATTGACCGTTGTCGACCCGGCCTGTGGGTCAGGTCACATGCTGACCTACGCCTTCGACCTCCTCTACGCAATCTACGAGGAGCAAGGCTACGCCCCCCTTGAGATCCCCGGCCTGATTCTCAAGCACAACCTCTTCGGTATCGAGATCGACGGTCGTGCCGGTGCACTAGCAGCGTTCGCGCTGACGATGAAAGCCAGGGCTCGGCAGCGCACGTTTTTCAATCGCCAGGTCGCTCCAAACATCTGCGTGCTCGAGCCGATCGATTTGAGCGCCAGTGATCTGGAGTTTCTTGTCACGGCGCATGGCAACCGCCAGTCGGAAAAGGCGTTTTGGAACCAGTTCGTCGACGCAGATACCTTCGGCTCACTCATCCGACCCGATCCAGAGTTGACGGTCCGACTTGCTGAGCACCTCGGGACTCTTGACGGCGAAGGCAACATGGTCCACGCGCACGCACTGACCCAAGCGCGCCAGGTTGTACACCAGGCCGAGTACCTAGCACGCCGTTATCACGTCGCGGTGGCGAACCCGCCCTACATGGGCAGTAAGCAGATGAACGCCCTCCTTTCACAGTTCATGAGAGACGAGTATCCCGATAGCAAGTCGGATCTCTTTGCTGCCTTTATTGAACGTTGTGTCGACTTCGCACGGCCAGGCGGAGCGGCGGCTATGATCACAATGCAGTCGTGGATGTTCCTCAGCTCGTACGAAAAACTACGCGCCTCACTGTTAGCTCATCAGCAGATAAACTCAATGCTTCACCTCGGCGCACGGGCCTTCGACTCGATCGGCGGTGAGGTCGTCTCCTCGACGGCGTTCGTACTGGAGAACCGCGCACCTGGATGCCGAGGATCTTCGGGCGGACAGGTGGGAACATTCTTGCGCCTCATTGATGGGGCATCAGAAGCGGAAAAGGTCACGGGATTGAGAGCTGCCTTAAGCGCGCGAACCAAGGAGAGTGGCTTCCACATTGCTTCAGGTAAGGACTTTGCAGCCGTTCCCGGGTCTCCAATCGTCTACTGGCTTAGTGAAAAGATGCGCGCATCATTCTCCCAGTGGAGGCCCCTAGGGCAGACTGCTCAGCTACTAGTTGGCCTCCGCACTGGCGACAATTCTCGCTTCCTTAGGAGATGGTGGGAGGTCTCTGCGAAGCGGACGGCATTCCAGTGCACATCTAGTGAGGAAGCGGTCCAAAGCAGGGCACGATGGTTCCCGTACAACAAAGGCGGCGAGTTCCGTCGGTGGTATGGTAACCACGAATACGTAGTCAACTGGGAACATGATGGGCGTGAGGTTGAAACTGAGCTTGCGCGAAGATACCCGTATCTCGTAACACGAGGCAGCGATGTAGTCCGTGGACAGGGTCGCGACCGGTACTTTTCACCGTCAGTGTCGTGGTCCAAAATCAGCAGCGGAGCACCGGCGTTCAGGTTCTACCCTGCCGGATTCGTCTATGACGTGGCAGGCCCCTCAATCTTCGCGGCCACGGGCCCGGAGCGTGCTGGCTTGCTCTCGTACACGAACTCGCAAGTAGCGCTTGAACAGCTCGCTGCGATCGCTCCGACGCTCAACTACGAAGTGGGACAGGTCTCGGGCCTCCCCGTCGCTGACGGTACTGGGGAGAACGGAGCGGCCAGTGCTGCAGCGGCAATTGCGGGGGCCAAAGCCGATTGGGACGACTTCGAGACATCGTGGGAGTTTGCGAGGAATCCGCTCGTCGCGCAGTTCGAACGCGGATAGTCGTCGACTCCACGTCACCCGGAGTTAGGTGCTGTCAGATGAGTGCGACCAAGGGATTGCGTTCAAAGTTCCATGAGGTCTCGGAGAGATCCCAATCCGCTCGAGCAGTATCAACCAGGTCTTCCACAGGCGCGGTCGGGAGCTTCTCGACGCCAGGAGAAACCGGCACCAGTCCAACGTACCCGATATGGAAATGCATGGTTGGTGCGAGAACTTTCATGACTTCCAGGACGTACTTCGAGTTCAGAAGCGACGCAATCTGGTGTAGGAGAACAGTCGCTCCGAATCCCGAGTGTCCCGTCGAGTCATGCACGAATCCTGCTGGGTAACGACGGAAGGCGGCCTCCCCCGATGAGATGTCGGACCATGACACTGACGGTGAAAAGTAAGTTCGAGGGTTGCGAATCACCGAGCGCGGCTTGAAGGCGACGATCTCTGCGCCGTCGTGCTCCCAGTTGAGAACGTACTCGTGGTTGCCGTACCACTTCCGGAACTCGCCACCCTTGTTGTAGGGAAACCAACGTGCACCGCTTTCGGCAGCCGCTTCACGCGATGCGCAACTGAACGCGGTGCGGCTGCCCGAGACCTCCCACCAGCGACGAAGAAACCGATTGTTGTCAGCGGTTGCCAATCCCTGTCGCAAATCGGCTACGTCACTAAGCGGCCGACCCGTCGCGAAAGACCCGAGCATCTTTTCACTAAGCCAGTAGACGATCGGGGAACCGGGGATCGCGGTGAAGTCAGTTGTCTTGGCACGATAGAACCAAGACTTGGTCTGATCTTGGATGGCCTCCAGCGCCTTGGGTGCCTGGACTCGCGGTCCAACGAAGTCGGCGAGCCGGACGTACCCGCCTGGGTATCCGGGGTTGGCACCTCGCTGGATCGTGAAGGTGCAGATGGGAACCGTTGCTCCGCCGAAGCCAGAGTATTCAAGTTGGATCAACGATGTGATCGTCTCTTCGGTGAGCATTTGCTTTCGGAGCAGCTCGTAAGACTTGATAAACATCCAGACATATGGCGTCATGAAGCCTAACTGCCCGCCAAATATCGTCAACGTGATGCAGCGTGCGATGAAGGCGGCGAACAGGTCCGACTTGCTATCGGGATACTCGTCCTTCATGAACTGTGTTGCAGTCGGCTTTTCCGTCGCCCTAAAAAGATATCCTAACAGCACAATTCACATTCGTCCGTCAAGGACGTCATCCGCGGTGGCTACCCCAATGGCTACCCTTGCAAAGAAGTTGTGAGGCGTCGACCATTGATCTATGACAAGAGCTAAGCGGCGTAGCAAGGGAAGCGGTTCGGTGTACCAGAACTCTCGAGGACAGTGGGTCGCCTCATTTGAGGCTGGGTGGTCGGAGCGCGGCGAACGTCGCCGCATCACCTTCAAGGCGCGAACGGCGGTCGCCGTTCGCGCCCGACTAACAGAGGCGCAGCGCAAAATCGCAGCTGAGGGACATGCCTCTCGAACG